>Ga0315284_10003673_pt1 | contig 21831 bp, 29 predicted proteins | sample YL17G09_16_MG_FD_203696 | JGI IMG/M metagenome (GOLD analysis project Ga0315284, IMG submission 203696) | Sediment microbial communities from Yellowstone Lake, YNP, Wyoming, USA - YL17G09_16 | ecosystem: Environmental > Aquatic > Freshwater > Lake > Sediment | place: USA: Wyoming | collected... | reverse complement strand
CGTCGCTGGCAAGAAGATGAGTTTTACCAGATGGCCAGGCTGAAGCGACATGCGCTTTTGCAGCGACGGAATCTGAAAGGTCTTGGGGTACTTTCTGGCGCGGACGGTGACGTCTTGCAGCTTGTAGCCGGCAGAGCGGCCTACCTCTTCCTGCTTCTTCTTTGCCCAGCGCTCTCGTGCGGCTTCGGACATATTCTTACGGATGGTGGCGCGCTCCAGGTGTGGCATTCGCTGCCAGTTTCGAGACGCCTGCTCCGCTCTTCCCTGCTTCACCGCCGCTTGCTTCTCTGGCGAGAAGGCGGCCCACTCGGCGCTGGCGGCTTCTGATTTCCGTTCGCGAAAGGCGCTGCGCTCTTCTTCGGACATAGCCGCCATGCGGCGCCGATACAACTCGGAGGCCCTCTCGTGTGGGTCCGATGGCAGCCCCGCCTCTTCGTGGGAGATGCCGTATTGCTTCACCAGCTTACTAATCGTAGGAGGAGAGACACCAAGGAGCGCCGCCGCCTGCTTCTGGTTAAATCCCGTTTGTCGCAGGGCGGTCTTGACCACCTCTCGGGTAAGGCGCGAGGAGGTGATCCCACCAACAACCTCTCCTCGTAGATACTCTGCCATGCGCTTCCACTGCCAGAGTCGCTCATTGAGATTGCACTCCACATAACTCTCCGCGCCCTCGCACTGGGCAGAGGCAATGGCCTTCGCTGCGGCCTCTGCTGCCTCTCCCGCTGGAGTGCCGGTGTACTCTCCCGTTCTGTAGTCGTATGCCTTTACGTTTTGTTCGTAGGTATTGACATCAGAGGCGGCATGGCATGCGGCGAGAGTTGCCTCCAGGTCTTGGCCGTACTCGGGCAAGTCATTGTCGCCCTCTCTCTGCGCATCGGAGTAGGCCTCCTCTGCGCTAAGTTTTGCGCTGTGGAGTTGCGTCTCGTCTGCTTCGCCACGGACAAAGGCGCGTGCAATCTTAATGGCGTAGCGAGGGGCCTTCTCGTGGGGATGGACATCTTCAAAGAGAGACAAGGCACGCTCTGCACAGTCGGCGGCAAAGAGTCGCTTGTCGCCCGGCGACAGGCGCTCTTCGTATCGGCGCATCCACTCGTAGGCATTGTTGTGCTCTAATGCTGCCCAGCGGCCTGGATTCTCCAGGAGGATAAGCTGGCCAGCAGGCGTTTTAGGCGCTTCGAGGGGGAAGTCTTCGGCAATCTGCCACCAGAGGTCTTCGGGGCAGTTGGGGTGCGACAAGGCGCGGAGGGGGTTACGATCCGCCAGTGCCCAGACATCGGAGTAGTCAGCCTTCGGATTTCCCTTGAAGGTCCAGGCGCCGACAGTCGCTAGAGGGTATCTCATTTTTTTCCCCGTGGCTGGGCTAAGTACCACAGCAACTTATTCGTCTGCCAGTCCAACTCAACGGTGCCATCATCTCCAACGGCATAGGCACTGGAACTGCGGGCATGCTGCGCTGCCTCGAAGGCTCCGGCCTTGGGCTCCCAGGTTGCCGCCGTCGCCGCAAAGGCTGCCCAGGCAACCGCTCCATCGCGTAGCGTGGGCTGCTGGACCTTTTCGGCGACTCGGAAGGCCTTGTCGCGCACGCTCTTGAGTTGGTCCGAGTCGATCTCTTCCCGCGCAAATTTACGGGCAGCCTCTATCGCACGGCGCGGTGCCAGTTCGCCGGGGTAGGCCGCTTCAAAGACAGGCAAGACCCGCTCCGCGCAGTCGGCGGCAAAGAGTCGTCGCTCGGTGAGAGACAGCACCGGAGGCTTCCAGGGGTGGCTTGTTTTCCCCGTATAGAGTTCGAGCCAAAGCCATTGGAGCCTTCGTTTGTGTTCTGCGTCCCCGAGTTGGGCCTCGTTCCACATCTCGCTTTGCATGGCCTCTAGCGGAAACACCTGGACGATGCTGTTCCAGAGTTCGAGGCAGAGCGCAGGGTTCTCTATCAACTGGAAATCCCACAGAGGCGACTGGATGGCCTCGCGCGGGAAGCGCGAGGCCAAACTCCACCAGAGGTCCGGCGGGCAATTCGGATGCGCCAGAGCCTCGCGTGGTCGCCGCTGAGCCAAGTTGAAAAGGTCGAGGGGAGAGGCCATCGGGTCTGCCTGCGCCGAGACTTTCTTGATCTTCTTAGCGCCAACCGTCCCTCTTTCGCCCGGTGGCAGCCGTAGCATGGCAATCAACTCTGCGAGCTGCTCTTCTCGAAGGTCGACCCAGGTGGCGTTGGCGATATGCTGCGGCCCCTCCTCGTCGTCGGGCTGCCACGCCAGCGCGTCGGCGGCGGCGTCTATCGCGGACGTAGAAGCAGGATAGCCGGACGTGAGCGGGTAGAGCACGTCATCGACCGCCTGGAGCGACGCATAGCCAGGGTCCGTCACTTCGCTGTACCCGTGGTCGGCCTCGATCTCTCGAATGGCCTGCTGGATCTCGGCCTGCGCCCTCGCGCGGACGTCTTCGCCTGACGTGCCTCGGATGACCCAGCGCGCCGCGTCGAGACCCATGCGCGCTACCGCCAGATACTCAGGGTGGGTACTCTGAATGACGGGCAAGGTGCGCTGTACCCACGAGATCGCCCACAGTCGATGCTGCACGGGATCAAGAAGCGATTGACCATACTCCATCTTGCGGTCGAGGCCGAGGTGCGGGATCGTAAAGGGCGGGTTGGCCAGACGCTCCATGTAGATGAGAGCGGCATAGTCCTCGGCCAGCGCAGGAGAGATCGCCGCTAGCATCTTTAGTTGGTGCGGCGAAGGCTGCTTGCCAGGGACGGCGCGATCAAAGGGCGCGTAGCCAGCCACGACCCCCCTCACTTTGCACCGCCGTAGGGCTGGAGTCCAATGCGCTGGACGTCAACCACATGGATGTTCTTGCGGTTGGTGGTGCCGTGACAGCGATTGACCCAGTATTTCTGCTGCCAGAGATACATCATCAAGGCGTAGGCGAACTGCGGCAACAGCAGGTCGGTGCGCTCGACCTTGATGCCGATGTACTCAGGCTTGAAGGTCTGCGTGGGTTGACCGACGGTCTTCTCGTCGTGGACCCGGATCAGCCAGAAGTCCGCATCGGGAAGATTGGTGCCAACGAGGGCAATTTCAGCTAAAATCAACATAGTGGCAAAACCTATATATTCTGGTAGTCTCACACGCAGAGGAGAGCAATATGCCGAAATTTAACATACTAGATCCCGCTCGTGAAGAGTACCGTTCGTGGAAGGCTAAGAAGGACGGCCTCGAAGCCAAGCGCATGCGCAGTGCCGTCCTCTTGACTTGTGAGTGCTGCGGGCGTCCGATCGGCCCTGACGTCTTGATCTTCGAGTTCGGCGGCAAGCGCGCGTGCCCTACCTGCCGTCACACAGAAAAAGTTTCCCCATGAGCATTCGCAAGCGCATCTCGCGCACCCCCGGCATGCCCGAGAAGATGCGGCGTGTGCAGCCCTATGTCGTCGATGCGCAGGGCATCCTGACCATGCCCGACCGAGGCGTGCGCCAGCGCAACGCGCGTATGGTGCGAGTCTCTGGCACCGAAGGTGAAGTCGTCGCGCAGGGGTGGCGCGACGACCTAGCTAACTACTTCCAAAAGAAGTTTGGCCCGAAGCATCGCGACGGCATTGTTGTAGATCCGGGGTCTCTTTGGGTGACGATTACTTTTTTTGAAGGTGCGCAAGAGCAAGGAAACTATTTCGCCTATGTGCTCTTCAATTCTCAAAAAGCACTACGCCTGGTCATGAACATACCTGCGACCCTCTTGGCCTATGGGCGACAATGCTCCTCGCTCCCCAACGATTTCTTGCCGGGCGCCTATTGGATCATGGAGGACGACGCCGATGGCGATGAGCAGGCAGATCGGTTTATCTCCTTGCTCACCACTCCTACCTGGACCGTCTATGATCCCATTCAGCATCGGGCGCCCATTGAGTTCTATCAAAACCTGCCGCCCGCCCTCTGGATCGTGCCCCCAGAGGAGGCCCTCTTGGATCTACCTAAGTATGCCGAGGCTATGTTACCCAAGCTAGAGCAGATGCTCCAGCGTTTGAGCCACGAAAATATCTTCGGGGACGCGAGGCCAATTATTACGACGACGCCAGCGATGGCAACCCAACTGGCGGCCCTGCGTCCTAGCCTAGTGGAGCATCCCCTCTGGCTGCTCAAGCCAGAGAAAGATGACAAGGACCACTTTGAATTTCCAGCGGGGTGGGAGCATATCGAGATCATACAGCGTGAGGAGTCTGTCCTTGTCTACGGACAAGACGTGGGTACTTGCGAGTACGTCGGAGAGTTTAAGAAGGTCAAGAAAGAAGGGCCAACAGGAAGTTTGCCCTTCTACAAGAGTGCGGCCTTCTTGGTGTTAGCGCTTCTTGGGGGCGCTGTGTATCTGACCCGAGGCTCCAAGAAAATGCCCGGCGAGGGATTGTCCTCTAGGGAAATGCAACGAGCTATGCAGAGAGGACGTTTCTAACTCCATGAGCATTCGTAAGCGCATCTCGCGCAATCCCGGCATGCCCGAGAAGATGCGGCGTGTGCAGCCCTATGTCGTCGATGCGCAGGGCATCCTGACCATGCCCGACCGAGGCGTGCGCCAGCGCAACGCGCGTATGGTGCGGGTCTCTGGCACCGAAGGCGAAGTCCGCGCGCAGGGGTGGCGCGACGACCTAGCTAGCTACTTCCAAAAGAAACTTGGCCCTGACCACCGTGACGGCATTACCTTAGACCCCAGTTCTGAGTTGATAGAGTGGTCATTTTTCGAGTCTATACGGAAGCGAAACAAATTCTTTGTCTACGTGCTCTTCAATGCAAAGAGTTGGACCGAGAAGTTCGTTTCGATGTCATCGACGATCGTGCAGTATGGGGTCACCTGCGCCAGGTTCCCTAAAGACGCCGCGCTCCTCTTGGGCGCCTATTGGATCATGGAGGACGACGCAACCGGCGACGAGCAGGCCGATCGTTTTCTTGCGACACTTACGACGCCGGTGAGACCCATTTACCAAAGCTGGGAGCGGCAGACGCCGATAACCTACTATCAGGATATGCCACCCGCGCTCTGGATCGTGCCCCCGAAGGGCGTTGCGGATCTGCCTGGCTACGCCAAGGTGATGCTACCTAAGCTAGAGCAGATGCTTACCCGCCTTGACCGCAGAGGGTTGTTTGGGGACGCAAAGATCGTCATTGCGACGACGCCAGAGATGGCGTCGTAGTTGGCGTCACTCAATGGCCGCCTAACCCTGGGACATCCCCTCTGGCTGCTCAAGCCAGAGAAAGACAACGAAGAACACTACAATTTTCCAGCGGGGTGGGAGCATATCGACATCGTGCAACTCAAGGAGTCCACCATCCTCAGTGGAGTAGACGTAGGCACCTGCGAGTATGTCGGAAAGTTCCAAGAGCTAAAGAAAAAAGGACCAGGACGGGGCATTCCCTACGCGAAGGGCGGGTCTTTCTTTATACTGGCACTCCTCGGCGGTCTTGCCTATGTAGCCACGAAAATCAAGAAGAAGCCCCGCGACTTGTCTGGCGTAGAGATGCAACGAAGGGTAAGAGGTTAAAACCATGGCATTCCCGAAATCAAACGATAATCGCTTGTTGTATGCCGCGCTCACGGCAGGCGGCACGGCGCTGGTGCTCTCAAAGATGCAAGGCCGAAAGATCACCATGATCTCGCCGCCGCCTTCGTTGCCTGCGCCTTCCCCCGAGGGGGCAACCACCCAGCAGGCGGTCCAGGCTACTGGCGTTGCAGAGGATGCTTATTTTAGCGCAGGGTTGTTTGTCGGCACAGCCTCGGTGATCGCCGCCTGGGTTTTATTTGAAAAGATGCGCACTCCTGCGGCCACTTGGCTTTCGACTCGGTCACATTAACCAGGAGCCTCTATGCCGCAAGAGCAAGGTGCGTGGTGGGTCTGCCCCGAGTGCGAGACGCAAACACAGGTGCCACGATCGCGGCATAAGTGTTCCTGGGTGCCGGGTCACTTTGCCCGCACCGAGTTTGGCTACGAAGGCGACGAGATCCCAAAGCCGCCGAAGCAGAAGAAGGCGAAGCCTGCTCCAAAGCCGAAGCCGCCGCCGAAGCCAAAAGTAAAGAAGAAGGTCAAGGCGAAGAAGCCCGCGCACCCCCCCGGACGACAAGACCGTGTCTCGGGTCACAAGGCGCCGCAGCGTCGGGCGACTGCCTTCGAAGAAGAGCTGATCGGCGAGTTACAGAACTTTGTCACCCGCCGCATTGGCGGCATCGCCAACACACTCCTCAGTCGCTTCACTGACGTTATGAACCAGCGCGACGAAGAACCCGACGCGGACGACGACGACGACGGTGACGAAGACAGTGAAGAACTCGAAGCGCTCGACGAGTACGAACTTGAGGACGAAGAAGACGACGACACCGACGAAGAAGATGATGATGTAGACGAGGACGACGATGAGGTCGTCGAGAATGACGCCGACGACTACGGCGCCTGGGACGATTTTCGTAGATGAATCCACTTTTGTTGCTGCCTCTCTTGTTTATGTTCTTCGGGAAGAAGGGCGGGGGTCCGGTCTCCTCGTCCGGCGTGCGTCCGATCAAAGGGAAGGCGTCGCGGGTCAAGGGTCGGCGCGACTGGTCTGACAAGACGCAGTTTATTGAGGTGCATCAGACCGACTACTACGCAGGAAAGAACCCCCAGGGCTACGTCGGGATGAAGACCAACCTCGCGATCACCGATGACAATCAAGTGCTAGAGGTCCATCCTGTGGAAGAGGTCGTCGTCGACAACTATAGCGACTTCTCGCACATTGAAACCTCGGGGGTGTACTACGGCCTCGAAGGCGTGGAGAACACCGTCAATCGCGTCGTCAAGGACAAGAACACGGGGAAGGTCTACACCCGTGTCCCGTCCGTCTTTACCCCTGCGAAGGAGGCCGCCCTCGAAGTGGCGATCCTGCATCTGGTAAAGGGCTTTCGCGCCCACGGGATCGAGCCGACGATCATCTTTCACTCGCAGACTTTTAAGAAGCGCGTCCACGATCCAGGGCAAGCCATCGCCCAGGCGACACAGCGGATCGTGCGGCGCCATAACCTCAAGTTCGACCCGACCTTCACCCGGCCCGGCGGAAGCCCCGTGCGCGCCGAGTGGCGAATATAGGAAAACAAGATGAGCCCCTGGCGCCTACTTTGGACCTTTCTGAAGCATCCTCTGGTCACCTACCGCGCCATGCGTCAAGGCTACCTGGACGGCTATAAGGCCCGCACCGGCTACGTCGGCCACGAGCACGTCACCGACGAAGAACGCGCTATTATTCAGCAATACTACGATTGCAGCCAATGAGGCCGCGCCGCGCTGTCGTGGGCGCCTACTTCACAACGATCCCCGCGCCAAGGCGGCAGGGCCAGCACATTGACATCTATAAAAACCCAAGCCAGGGCGAGATCACCAAGACCCTCGAATGGGGCGGGATGCACGCGCTGCGGGGACTACTCGACGGCGACGATGCCTATCTCTGGGATGCGGACGTCGCCATTCATCGCGACGTGATTACCGCGCTCGGTTGGCAGGCCAAAGACCTCTTTCACTTGACCCTCTATCCGGGGCACCTCGCGCCCGCGATTGATGTTTCTTACTCACTTCCTTGTCCGCCTATCGACTGGCGCACGCACCCCTTCTTTGCGGAGCGGCCTAAACTCTTCTCGGACCCAAGGCTTATGTTCTGGGAGTCTTACAGCAAGATGGATCTACCACGACAAAACTGGACCGACGCCAAAGAAACCCTGCGGAGACAGCGCGAAGGCGGCGAGGTCGGCGCATGGCATGACTGGCGACCTTGGCAGCGCGGCGCCGTCATTACCTCGGCGGTGGTCATTGGTGCGAGCCTACTGAGCACCCTTATGTATCGCTTGGGTCGGCGCTCGATGTCGTCGGCAGAGTTACGTGGCGAAGCGCATCAGGTCGTCAATAACGTCGCTGCGCAGTATGGTGAGGGCGCGCAGGTATCCATTGACCTGAACGCGGTCCCCGTCCAGCGCCACATGGCAGAGTTTTCAGTCGCGCATCACGGCATCGCCCTCCCGCGTGGGATGTCGCTGTCGCAGGCGTACCTGCGCTGGCTGCAAAACCCAGTCGACTATGGCAACGCTCTGATCACCACGAACCCTGGTCATCGCGAAGCTGCGGCGCTTTCGCGGGTCATCACCGCGCTGGCCGACCTCAACATTCACCACGCCGACGACCCAAGACGTCCAAGCCAGCGTGTGCGACTCGCGCCCGAGGTCGAGTTTACAGCAGATATGGTGCGCGAGTTTGACGAGCGGGGCTTTCTGGTGGTGCCTGCCGAGATCGAACGCAGCGGTCTGCCAGCAGGCATCGACCCAGGCAGCGTCGAGGAAGCGCTCCTTCGCGGAGGGTCTGGACTCGACGACGAAGAGACCATTCCGTCGCGTGACCTGCGCCAGGAGCCTTGGCAACCAGAGTCCTCCGTGCCCGCGATGCAGACCCAAGGGCGTTACCAAGTGCGGCTGTCGGCGCGCGGCAATCCAGACATGAACCAAGACCCCGACCGGAGTCTCCCTGGGGTGCCTGACCTCGAACTCGTCGCGAGTACGCTGGCGCAGGCTAGGGATTTCTGCTTGGCCTACATTGCGGAGCATAACCTTGGCGCGGGCAACTGGGCAGGCGGGCAAGTCTCCACCGACGGCGTGCAACTCGCGCGCATCAGATATAACGGGCGCACCTTTAACAGGGCCGGGCAAGAAATGCTACTCCAAACCCACGATCCCGCCGTGAGACTAGGGATGCCGCGACGTCCGATACCTCCCGAAGAAGGCGCATTGCTGCATGTGGTTCCTGCTGGAATCCATTCACCCTCTGCCTGGGATACGAGCATTGCCGTTGCCCTAGCCCGCGAGGGCGAACTTCTTAACTTTGATGGTGCTGGCCAGATCTGGGTAAGTGACCGCGCAGACCACCTAACGGTCGCGCCAGACGGGTCAGTTGTCTTCCGTTCCGGGCCATTCGAGCCTGACGTAGACGAAGATCCTCCCTCGCAGGATGTGTTCTATCTAAACGCAGGCAGTGAGACAGGGCAAGAAATTTGGGGTATATTGGCGCAGCGTATTATCTCCGGGGGCGCCGACGACGGTACTCTCGCGCGCTTCATGGCCGAAACTGCGACAAGCCATGTTCGTTACGAGACCGACGAGGACGAAGATCTCGAACTCTTCGACATCTCCAATCCGCTGCCGCCTGCTCCGCCAGGAATCCATGGTAGCTATGCCTGGGATACTAGCCTCGCAGAAGCCTTAGCGCGCGAAGGAGAGATCAATAACTGGACGCCGGATGGCGACATCTGGGCCTACAGCGAGGACGATGAAAGTCGGCTACAGGTATATCCCACGGGCGCTCTTACTTTCCAGTCAGGGGGACAGAACTGGTATTTATCGCCGCCCTATGGCCGATATATTTGGCGTATACTGGCCGAACGCCAAGCGGAAGAGGGAGACCCTAGCGCCCGCCCATTCTTTCGGCGACTGCTTCAAACCAACGAATCCGTTAGCGGCCTAGCAAGAAGGAAACACTATGTACGGAACTACTAGACGCGGGCGCGTAGGCGCCGACATCATCAGCCAAGAAACCGCCGCCGTCTTCGCGCAGCTCCTCGCCCAAGAAGGCGAGATCCTGGAGGCCGACGAAGAGGGCAGGTTTCGCGTGACCGACTACGTCAACCGAATGATCGTCGACCCCCGTTCGGGAACGATTGAGTTTGACTGGGAAGGTCCAGAGGACCGGCATTTCTTCACGGTGCCTCTCACAAAACACATCCGAGACATATTCGCGCGACGCGCCGAAGAAGCCCAAGAAGGCCAAGAGCATCTCAATCGCTTTCTCTACGACTACGACCCAAGCGGCGAAGTCAGCGGCCATCTCGTAGGTCGTCGCGCCAAACCCGTCGAAGAGACCACTCAGATGACGGTCTCCGTCCCCAAGTCGGTAGCTCTCGCCTTTCGCAAGAAGGCCTCCGAGAAGGGTCTCGCCCTCTCTCGCTTTGCCGGCGCTGCCCTCGCGCGCGACGCAAGGCGCCTTGACCGCCCCGCCCCGAAGCCCTCGCGCCAGCGCAACTACTGCGATCCGTCGCGCCCCGGATGCGGCTACACACTAGAGGGCGGCGTCTGCGCCATCGAAGCGCCTCTTTACATTGCGGCGCGCGGCGGGGCGTTAGGGGTCCAGCGCATCTCGGCGCGCTACTGCGCCATCGAGATTGAGCAGCTTCTCACGTCGCACAAGCCCCTGACCGGCTTTGGCAACCAAGAAGGCTACCCCGCCGAGGCGCAAGAGCGCGACTATCGCCTGCCCCTAGAGGCCGCCAAGGTCCGCCAGATCGCGGAGCACTACGAGCCTGACCTCATCTTCAACACGAGCCCCGGCGCGCTCGACGGTCTGCCGGTCTCGACCGAGGATCGCCTCGTCTTAGGCGGTAACGGGCGCACGATGGCGACGATGCTCGTCTATAACGGCGAGGGCAACATCGCCCCCGAGGCCTTACGCGCCTATGTGGTCAGCCACGCCGCGCAGTTTGGCCTCACCAAGACATCGCTTTCTAAACTCAAGCACCCGATGATCGTTCGCGTGATCCGCTCCGAGCGCGACGCCAAGACCTTAGCCGAGTGGTCGCGCGCTCTAAACGCTTCTCTGTCGGTGCAGCTCGACGCCACCCGTATGGCGGTCTCTCGCGCGCGCTTTATCGACAAGCACGCTCTCGAAGAGCTAAACCAGATGGAGGACGAGGAGACCTTGGCGCAGTTTTTGTCCAGTGGGCGCTCTCATGGCTTTATCCAAGCCCTCCGCGCCGCCAACGTTATCGACGCCCGCTCGTCGGCGCAGTACCTCTCGGGCGGTCAGCTCAACCAGGCAGGCCGCGACATGGTCGCCGACCTCCTCCTCGCGTACATCATTCCCGCAGCCGACATCATCACCGCGTTAGGTCCGCAGGTGGTCGGGACGCTCGCGAGGAGTGCGCCGTACCTCATTCGCTGCATGGAACTCGGCGAGTACGACCTGACCCCGCCGCTGCGTAAGGCGGTGCGGGACTATCTCTCGATGCGCAACAGCCCCGCGAGAAGTGTGGATGAGTTTCTGCGCCAGGGCGGGATGTTTGGCACCTCTGCCGAGTCTGCCGGCGATGTCCGTGCGCTGATCCTGCTGCAAGCGCTCTATGAGTTAGGCGCCTCGCCGACGAAGATGGCGAAGATGATGCGTCGCTACCTCAAGGAGTCACTCTCGCCAGGGCAAGGACAGGGCGGCTTCTTCGCGGTGGAGGTCTTGACGCCAGCGCAAGCGTTAGCCGCCGCTGCCAAGGATGTCGGCATCAAGATACCCGCCGCCGCGCAGAACATGAGCGACGCCACCCTCGTCGCGGGCCGTCGTCCTCGCGGACGAGTCGGCGCTCGGTCGCCTTTCTATGCTTCGACCTTCTCGACCCCCGAGGAGGCGGCGGAGGCGCTGAACGGGGTCTATAGCCTAGACCAGTTGGAGTCTATCCTCCGCGACCCCAAGTGGAGGGATCTGTACCGCGCCTCTCCTGCGCTAGAGCGCTTTGCCTACCTGACCTACGGCTGGTGGGAGGCGAAAGAGCAGAAGATGAGGTTTCCCGAGGAGACCTTAGACGAGATGCGAGCGCTCTACCAAGAACTGGTCCCAACCACGTATCGACCCCGAGAAAACCCTGAGTACGCGAACCTCGCCGAGGTCAAGCAAAGGCAGCGAGAGGTGGAGGTCCAGCGCGAGATTGCGGCGTATCAAGCAGAGGAGGAAGCAGAGCGCCTTCGACAAGAAGGGATGGCGGCGTATCAAGCCGAGGAGAACTATGAAGCGCGCTCTCGCCTAGAGAGGATCGCGGACGAGGCTGAACGTGAGGCCGCTCGTGTCCAGCGCGAGGCTGACTATAAAGGAGAGGGAGGCTTCTCTTCTTATGCAGCCAAGGAGCGCAAGAAGGAAGGGTTTTGGAAACGTTTCGGCATAGGAGGCCTCGGCGCGGTCGTTGACCAGGACGGCGTAGGCCGCGCCGCCCAGAAGCGCAAGATCCAGAGCGTGATCGTCAGCAAAGAGGTGGCGCCGCGCCTCGCCTCCGCGAAGGCCATCGTCCATCGCATGGGCAAGAAGGTGAAGAAGGTAGACGAGACCGAGCACTACTGGCGCTTCCGTCAGGAGAAGCCTGAGAAGTTTCGCGGCGACTCGTTCCAGACCTGGCATCGTGGCTTCCCCGAAGGCGTCAAGGTCGTGGCGGCTATCCCGAAGCGCGGCCAGCACGTTGGCGCGTTGGCGCCCTATGGTCCTCCGATGGGGCGCTCGCGACGCAGCGTGCAGCCTCATGGCGTCTCGGATGCGTGCCGCGCCTGTGCGGGGGAGGGCGGCTTCCCTTGCCCTGACTGCTCGGAGCACCAGGGGCGTGTCTACTGCAACGTGGACGGTTGCAACGCGATGAACCCTGGCCTCCGCATGTGCCCCGTCTGCCTTGGGACCGGCAAAGAGCCGCCCGGTGCCGTCGTGGGTTCCTCTGGGTACAGCCGAGAAACTCCGCGCTCTGGCATTAGTCGCAAAGGCCCTGATCGCTATGGCATCGTGACTTATCATACGACGCACGGTACGATCAAGGACATCCTACGGGCGTATCCGCACATCGACCTGTATGATGCGATCAACAGAAATACGATCATCACCGATTGGGAGTACAATGAGATAGGCAAGGAGTCGCGCTCTATGGGACGCGCTCGGGGTCGCGTTGGTGCCCTGCCAGGCGGTCCAGTCGACCCGCCGGCCAAGACCGTTTTATACGTTGGTCAGACGCGCGCCAAGGGCTTGATGAAGGAGTTGCAGAGTCTGGGCATTCGCGAACTTACCCAGCGCACTGACATGCCGCCGCGCCGCGCACCCTATGCCCTCGACAACGGCTGCTTCGAGGACTTCACCGAAGGTCGCCCGTTTGATTATATCGCCTTTTGGCGCGGTCTGAAGGGGATTCGCCGTGAGGCAACCAGACCTGACTTTGTGGTGATGCCCGACATCGTGCGCGGTGGAGACGCTAGCCTGGAGTTCTCCAAGGAGTGGTATCGCCTGTGGGGAAGAGAGTTTGATGACCTCAACCTGAACTGGTACTTCGTGGTGCAGGACGGGATGACCCCCGAGACCTTAGACCTCTCCTGGGGTAAGATCGCCGGCATCTTCGTCGGCGGGTCGATCGAATGGAAGGTTAAGACGGGAGCGTCCTGGGTGAAGTACGCGCATGAGCGCGGCATGAAGTGCCACATTGGTCGCGCCGCCTCCGTGGACCGAGTCTTGTGGGCGCGCCGGATCGGCGCCGACAGCATTGACGGCAACGGGCCTCTCTGGACCAAAGAAGCGCTCGTGCGGGTCATGAAGGCGCTCAACGAACCCCAGTCGGGGATGGAACTCTTTTAAGAGTTGAGAGAGACCACCATGCCCCCTCTTCTTCTGCTCGGCCTCGTCGCTATGTTCCTTGTCGCTCGAAACGCGCAGTCCATACCCAAGGCCGCCAAGGGAACCACTGCCAGAGGCATCTCACCTGACGTTGCGCTGGCGATCAACCCGACGGGCTTCCCTGTGCCCTCCGTTGGCGTCGGCGACTTTGTGAAACTGATCTTTCTCAGCGGACGGGACAGAGAGCATATGTGGGTGCGCGTGACGAGCACGGGCGCAGGTAACGGCCCTCACGTTGGCATCCTCAGTAATGAACCCAAGGTGCCGAGCCTGCGCCGTAGTTTGCAGTACGGCCAGCCAATCACGTTCTCCTCAGACAACGTCGAGGTGCGGGTTCGTGCGGGCGACTTCATGAAGGGCGCCCAGTTCGGGTTGAAGATGGGATAGCGGGTATTGATTTTATCCTAAACTTCCGCAATGATACCGCCACAAGGAAACGAACATGCCGCCACTCTTACTTATCGGTCTTGCGACCCTCTTCTTGTTTGCCAAGAACGCCAAGCAAAAAGCAAACCTGGCCACTGCCGTTGACGCAACCGTCATCCCGCTCGCTAGAACCCCGCCCGACTTTCCGATCCCGACGATCGAGACCGGCGACTACGTCAAGGTGACCTTACTCGATCGCGGCGGCCACGAACATATCTGGGTGAAGATCACCAACGCCGACGAGGGCAACGGCCCCCACATGGGCGTGCTCGCCGCAGACTCTGCACTGATCGACCGGCTCCACTTTGGGTCGCTCGTCAAGGTGTACTCCAAGAACGTCCAGGTCCGCGTGCGCGGCGAGACCTTGGCCACGGTGGGTCGCGTCATAGACGGCTGCTGGGGAGACGGTCGCGTTGGTACGTCGCCCTTGGCCTTGGCCAGGAAGGGTCCACACGCCCCGCACGTCATCCCTGGCCAGAAGATCATCGTCAAACGGGGGTCTAAGGTCGTTACCCATCTGGCCAATGACACCCGAGAGACCGCCCACGAAGAGGGGCGCGCGGCGGCGGCGAAGAGTTTAGCGGCCAACCTCACTGACCTTGCAAGACACCCGATGCACGCCAACAATATGGTCCGCGACGAGAGACGGGCGGCGCGAAGAGACCGTCGCAGCGGCACTGTCGACCCGACCCGTGAGGTGATGAACGCCGCTGCGGATCGTCTTGCCGGGTTGATTCTTGACGCCGAATGGGAAATTGCGAAATAGAGGCACACAACATGACCATCCATCAGCCAGACAATCTCTTCCAGCAAGAAGAGCCGCGTATTCGCACCAAGTTCGAGGAAGAACACGGAGACTGGCCCATGCCAGAGATCCCAGAGCGCGTTCGAGGCGAACTGCGCTTTGCGCCCGTCACGATCGCGCCTGGCGAGAGTGAATCCCTCAAGCGGTGGAGTCCCGGCTGCTTCTGGCCCGAGCATTGGCGCGTCGAGTCGGAGTCGCATCTTGGTCAGCTCTTCCTGCGGCGCGTCGTCCTTGGGGTCCAGATGATCTACCCCAACACGCACAACCCCAAGCCCATGTTCTGCTCCCGCGCCGAAGGAGAGGCCATCGACGCCTTTCGCGCGCGACATAACCACGAAGGCTGTCCCGTCGCCGAAACTGCTGCCGGTTCCTCTTTGGCGCCCCGTATTCTCCCGCCTGACACGGCGACGGAGTGGACCTTTGAGAACAAAGGCGACGACCCCGTTACCTTCGTTCTTGTTCTGACGGGCCTCGAAGTTCCTTAACGCAAAATCCTGCCATTGGTATAGACAAGCCTCGTGTCGCGTGCTAGCGTTCTCTCCGGGTCATTGGCCCGCGAGAGGCCGCAGTGAAGCGTTACCAGATTATTCCGCAGACCGGAAACACTAGATCTTCTAAGTCCTTGGTTGCGGCGATGTCGGTCGCGCGGCACAAGTGCATCGACGATCAGGTCAGCGTCCGCGTGCGAGACACGCAAAAGGAAGTAGACACCCATCGCTACGAACCCGATGGACAGACGGCTAGACTCTTGACTCTTAATGACAAGGGAGAAATGCGCACCAACTGGAGGTCAGGAAGAAGCGAGGACTCTGCGGTTCCTGTCGAGGCCAAACAGTCAGAATCTGACGGCTTGACTCCGCCCTATGCCCGCCTCTATCGGCTGATTCCCGACGGTCCCGCCTCTTGGGAGAAGATCTGCGAAGGTCGGGCGGTCCTTACGACGAAGGCGCATCGGCTATGTGCTGATCTCTGCGTTGACGTGCGGGTGCTCGACACCGAGACTGGCAAGTACACCCATCGGTACGAGTGGGGCGCGCAGGTCATCCGGTGCTTTAAGTACGACGCCGCTGGTCAAGAGTACCTGTACGAGCGAGGCGCGGCCCAAGAGACGCCTCCTCTGGCGCAGGCACTGCCCGGTATCGACCGAAAGGTTGCCGACCAAGTGCTGCACGCGCGCGGCGAACTAAACGATCTTATTCGCGACCTGAACCCGACGAAGATCATTCGGGAGTTTCTGTCGGGCTTGGTCGCCGGCTGGCTGATTGCGAACCGCGAGACACCGGATAGCTTCCTGACGGAGCTTCGCAGGAAGCATAGCGAACTCGTCAAGAACGAGGATGTCGCCCACTTCGTTGCGGCGGTCAAGGCGCGCAAGGAGGAGTCATGAGCGAGAAGGAACTGCTCCTCTTAGATGAAGAGGCCAAAGAGGAGTACAAGTCCTTCACTAAAAGCGAGAAGGAGGTCTTTGCCTCGCTTTTGGTGATCTTCGATGAACTAGGACGTGCGCCTCTTCAGGCGGAGCGAGATGCGGCGGCGTCGGTCTTAGAACATCGACGCATGGCGACGCCGCTCTTTAGCATAGAGGAACTGGCGGCAATCAGGGAGGCCGCCCTGAAGTATGTCAAGAAAGGCTTTAAGCCCGGCGCCGCTGAGCGCAAAGCGTTCAGCGAAGCGGTCGCTGAGAAGAAGGGATAAGGGAGGCACTATGCAAGATAAGAATTATTCCAAGATGGCAGTAGTCAAGATCCCGACCGGCGGTCAGAACAAGTACGACGGCCTGCCGAAGAGCACAGCCCGAGAAGCCGCACGGCGACGGCGCCAGTCCGAGAAGCAGTTCACCTGGGACAATACCGAAGATTATAAGCAGGACTGCATCACCAAAGAAGGGAATCCACTTCGATGAACAACCTTGATTGTCAGGCCAGTGACCTCATTGGCGCTATCGCAGACGCAAGCCTAAGCGCGACAAGAAGGCAGTTGCGTCGAGAGGCCCGTAGCCAGACCCCACAGCCTCCAATGACGGCGCCGCAGTGCCTGCACTTTACGAACGGCTATCGCTGTACCAACAAGGCCGCCGATGCAGTGCGCCACGGATTTATCAAGCCCTACTGCGAAGGCCATCATGCCGAGATGCGCGAAGAGTGGCGCTTCTGCCTGTCTGACGCAGGAAACCAACCTGACTGCTCTCGCTGGCATCCCTGGTCCGGCAATGCGAACAACTGCAACAAATGCGCGAAGCACGGCGGCGAAGACTACCTGTTCGGGTCTCATGCGGAGTGGGAGGCGACTCCATGGACAGAAGCCAACGACACCATGATCGTCACAGTAACGGGCGCGCCGACTCACAACGGCCTTGTCATCGTCGTGAGTCAGCCCCCATCCGTGCCTCCTTCCGGTCCCGAGCCGATCCAGAAGTACCATGGGGAGGACGCCTTTGCGCTGCACTGCTTCTTGCTGGAGAAACTTAGCGAGATCCCAGGCGTGGTCATCGAGTCGATCGGCGTGCATGGGGCCATCGACGTCTCGGTGCTAGATGCCCATGTGGTGATTCACCCCAACAGCGCGTCTGACGCGCTGTTTTACTTCAGCGACGGGTCGGATCATCCAATGCTGGCCGTCCTTGTACGCCAAGCCCTAGAGTCCGCCGTGCAACCGGGGGCCATCCTCGAAGGCAGAAAGGTAGAGAAACTTGAATAACCTACTTGAGACATCCAAAAGTCCGCGAGAGCGCCGAGCCTTGGCGCGGCTGATCGACGCGATGCGCGCGCAGGACACAGGCGACCGGAAGAAGGCGCAACAACTCTTTCAGGAAGGGCTCGCCCTCGTGTCGAGGCGCCCTGTCCGAGGTAACCGATGAATGACCACGAACCGCTCTCTAATATTGGCATGGTTTGTCCCGATCACGCGCCGAGGCCGGGAAAGTTCACTGGGCAAGCGCCTCGGAGTTTCGTCGGCAAGTTCGTAAAACTGGCCTTCAAGGGCAAGAACCCACGAACTGGCGACGCAGGTCTTGAGCATATGTGGGTGCAGGTCAAGTACGCCATCGGCGACAAACTCAAGGGGAAACTCGCCAACGAACCCGTCTCGATCATGTCGTACAAGCACGGCGATACCGTAGACTTTTCGGTGTCAGAGATCGAGCAAGTCTCTGATGTCGGATAAGGCGACAGCGCTGATCTCGATCTGGGCATCTTACGGGCAAAACTGAACCTCAACCTGGAGTCGCTAGACGCGACTCTCTAAGAAGGAAAAATCATGAGCGAGCAAGTGGCAGAACCAAAAATAGTCGACGGGGAGTTGGTGTGCCCAACCTGCGGGCACAACTATCTGCATCAAGGGAAGGTCGTCGTTTGCAATCGAAGAGGCGAAGACGCCCCTGGCATTGCAGTCACCGTCGAGAACCAAGATGTCAAGATGGAGCCACTCGACAACGCTGGCTTCATGGGGCGCCGCGACGACCTGACCATCTTTTTCTTTTGCGAAAGTTGCTGTGGTCCAGAAAGAGAAGCAACGCATATGCTAACGATTCACCAGCACAAGGGCCTCACTCTTGTCCGTTGGCACGAAATTGAGGCGGGGCCCGATGAGTGACGTAAAGCCCCGCACCAACTACGAGCGCGTCTGCGTAGACGGCACCGCCAGTTGGTGCAAGCAAGGTCACTGCACAGGGCTCGCGGTGCCCGCCCTCGACGACGACTGCGAATCCTGCGCGGCCTATTGGACAGATCAGCGGGCGAAGGAGGCTGCCGCTCCCGCGATTGATCCCGAAACGCAGGCCAACGAGGAGGCATGCTCGCTGGGTGAGGCCATCAAAGACCGCGAGGCGCTCGTCCTTGGCTGGTCAGTGATGACGTTGATCGGAGTGATGGTGCCCAACCCAAAAGCGACAGGCGCCGATCATTCTGCCCTTGGCATCGACTTCAGCCGTCGAAGGCGCGCTCTTATCCTGTGGCTGGAGGAGTAGGAATGCCTTGGGAGGTAGCCCAGCGATTGACGGGCGGATCTCGCTACTACTCGATCTTCGAGGGACCGATCGAGGCTGTCCAAAGCCAAAACACAGTTAGGGGGATCAATGTCTTTGAGCGACCGCTGCGAAACGCCAGGCTGTTCTCATGCTCGACTGGGGATGCTGGCGTACTGCGAGGTGTGTATCGTGAAGCACCCGAACTGGCCTGCGTTTAAGGCGGCGCTGGAGAAGATTGAGATTCTAGGGCCACCGCTGGATCTCAGCGAAGGCGCTGAAGACGATACAACAGACGGGTTCATCGAGGCGGTGTTCGAGGAAGAGGAGAAGCCAAACTGATGAGCGACGACGAAGCTGCAACTACTAGAAGAAGCGTCCTAAAAGGAGCCCCAGATGACCGCCAAGACCCCTGAAGAGCAAGAGGCCATCAACAACATGCTGGCGCACGCCGCTAACTACAAAGAAGCATGGGAGCGTGCGCTCGATGCCCGCTGGGAGGACATGATCTTTACCTTAGACCACTTTACGGAAGCGACGCAGAACGCTGCGCAGGTCTGCGGTGATCCCAGCCTCGCCTCTCTGTCTTTGGTCTTGCGCTCCTTCTTTTACCGCGTGAAGGCGGCGGCCTGCCTGCTGACCATCGCTGCGCAGGATGCGATCGGCCTATCCGCGAAGTTCGCGGCGAAGCCACCGGCGCCGATGGTGCCTCGGGAGGCCACCGACGATGAGATCCGTCGAGCGGTCCAGGCGCTGCTCGCGCAACTCAAAGAGCGGCACGCGGCTCCTGGCTTTGACCTTGGCCCCAGGGCAGAAACGCTCTCCGTCGCGATTGAGGCGGCGCAGGAAAGCCTGTTTAAGAATGCCTTTCCCGAGGACGCTTTTGATTGGAAAGAGGAAGAGAAAAAATAATGCAGATCGGCGATTATGTGCTGGGCTTGTTTTGCGAAGCCGCCGGTGACGTAACTACCGGAGACCCCGTCACCAACGGCAAGTGCTGGCTGAAGCACACCTTCCATGCGGCCTCGCGCCAGGAGGCAGAGAAGCAGGCCAGCACCTTTGGCTGGGATCTCACTTTGGAGTATTGCCCCAAGCATGCCCAGGAACTGCATGAGAAGCGCGAAGCCTGGGCGAAGGCTAGTGAGGCGCATTACGAAGCCTTCAAAAAGGGCGGGCCGTCCCTGGCGCAATCTGGATGGGTCGACGTTGATCCTCGCACGGGAGAGCCCCTTACCAAGGACAAAAAATGAGCACAGAAGAGATAGAGAAAGACGCCAGGGACGCCGCATTCAGGCTCGCAGCCAAGCAATTTTCAAAATTAGCGCGCGAACCAATCGTCGCTGCCCTCGCGCGGAACCTTGGGCCAAACGACCCGTCGATGCGGGGCAAGGTTTCGGACTTCCTTGATACTGAACTCGGCGAGGCTATCGTCACGGGAATGCTGGCCCTCGGCCTCTCGGCGATGCCCAAGATTATGGGCGAGACCCAGGACCGCATGTCGAAGGAGTTGCGCGTCAAGGCCATGGTTGATGCCGGTGACATCGTGGCTGATCTCTTGATGGCTCCTCTCCGTCAGGCGCTGGGCGACCTGATTCGAGGAACGCCCGTCGGAGTGGCTGAGTTACCCGCTGAGAGCATCAGCCATCCTCGGGTTGATCTTAGCTTGGTAACCACCGCCGCGCCTCCGGTGACTAGCGAAGCCAATCTTCCTGTTGAGACTGGAAAAATTCGATGAGAAAGAACACCAAAGACCGATTGTGCTTGGTTCCGAGTGGGGACGGCGGCACCTGTCGTAACGCTGTTGGCCATCGAGAGGACCACGTTTTCGCGTATGCCGAACTGGGTGATGATCCTATCGAGGAGGTGACCAGCGCCGCCTCGCCTCTTGGTCAACGTCTTCGTCCCCCTGTCGAAGATCCCCAGTGCGGCGGCTGGGTACTTGGCGATAACCGAGGCAATGTCCGCTGCACCCAATCGCGAAAGCACAAGGGGCCTTGTTCCAGACCGACCGCTTGCCGTCTGCCTAACAAGGATTCTGGAACCTGCTACCGCGACGTCGATCACAGTCACGACTGCGAGTTCGAGTGGAGCGGACGCTGCGAGAAGTTTCTCGTGAGCGACGACCTCCTCGTGCAGTGTCGCAAGGGCATCCACCACCGAGGCGACCACGAGGCCAAGCAGCGCACGGGGCGGGAGGCTGTGACTCAAGCGCTGCTGGCGAGACTCGGGGGCGAGACCTGGATCAAGATCCCCGCTGGCCTCTCGGAAGAAGATCGCTACGACTTCGAGGATGCCTTGGACATCGAGGGAGTCAAGACCGTGATCACGGGCGAGGTGGTCTCGCTGACGCTAGAGAAGCCGCCTGCCTCGATGGATTTTGTGAAGCTATAAACAGCAGAAGGAACAGGAGGCCCCGATGGCTGATTTCGATCTAAAAGACGCGCTTCATGATTTGAGGAACGATAACCCCGTGCATCTGTCCTACACGCTCGCGACGGCGATTGAACTCTTGCTGTACCAACAAGAGCGAATCGCTGAGTACGATAACCGCTTTCGTTCGTTTCCTTACGCTCCACCGCCGGGCAATGGAGCACCTCCCAAGCCATGACCACACATAAGACCCATCTCCAAGACCCTGCCTCGACACCCGAGTACCCCAGCAGCGTCTGCGGATATAGCCAGAAGCATCTGCGCCACCCCCTCGCGACCAGCCCATCCAAGGTGACCTGTGGGCGCTGCATCAGGCCCAAGCGCCAAAAGAAGCCGAAGACCTATACCGAGTTTCTCAAGGAGAACTCCCGCGAGATCGCAAGCTGGCCCGCCTGGAAGCGCGAGCTGTTCGACCGGGTCAAGCAGGTCAACGACCCCAAGGCGACGACGGTGCCGCCAGCACCCGAAGAGAGTCATGGTAGGAACGACCATCCGGCAGAGCACGCCGAGCGGCTGCTCAACTTCTTAGGCAGCGGCACCGTCCGAGGCATCTCAGCGACCGAACGGGTCACCATCCGAGGCTATGTCGTGCCCGACGGGCAGGTGGTCTCGTTCGAGAAGCCCGTTCGCGTCGTGATCGTTTATCTGGAGGAGGAGCCATAGATGCCAAAGGAAGCTAGCTGGAAGCGCATCAGGGGATCTCGCATCCCGAACCAGGCTTCGACCAAGAAGGACTGGCTGACGCTGTCGCACGAGCGTCCGAAACCGCACCTCA
>Ga0315284_10003672_pt1 | contig 21833 bp, 22 predicted proteins | sample YL17G09_16_MG_FD_203696 | JGI IMG/M metagenome (GOLD analysis project Ga0315284, IMG submission 203696) | Sediment microbial communities from Yellowstone Lake, YNP, Wyoming, USA - YL17G09_16 | ecosystem: Environmental > Aquatic > Freshwater > Lake > Sediment | place: USA: Wyoming | collected... | reverse complement strand
CATTGAGAAGCAGCGATGTCGATCCAAACCTCGATGGTGAGGTTACTTGAGCTGTTGCAACTCCAGTACCTGCTCCGTGCGAGATCCCAGAGGCGTCTGAGAAATCGGTGTCGAAGTGGCAGAGGAGCTTGGTGTACCAATCGGTGGTGTAAGCTGAGGTTGGTGGGGTGAAGTTGGATGTCCAACGGGCTATGCCCTTGGAGATTCGGAGTTCGTCGATGTAGCCATTTGTATAATATGGGGTTCCTGAGTTTTGTCTGCCTATATAAATTCCTTGTGATGCAATGTTATCGCTTGATGTTTTAGTTACTCCGACTTGGACACCATTGACAAAGAACCTTAGGTTGGTTCCAGATCTTGTGAACGCTAAATGGTACCACGTCGTTGCTGACGGTACCCACGCTGAACCGTAACCAACTCCTACAAGATCGAGATATAAGTTACCGTTTGTATGCACCATAATCAGAGTTCTGTCGTTAGTAGTGGAATCCATCAGCACTTGTATGGTGTTGACTGTGTTAAAATATATCCAAAAGTCTATTGTAAAATCCCCCGTTCCAAAACCAAAGTCTGTGGTAGACGGGTATGTTACATACTGACTGTTTGCACTAATCAACAGCAGCGATCCACCACCGAACTTGCTCTGCACTGCAGAGGTGGCTACTGCTCCGTACCCGGTGCCTGTGGGGTTGCCTACGGTGGATGAGTCCATGTAATCGTAGTCGAAGTGGCAGAGGAGCTTGGTATAAGTATCTGCAGTGTATGCTGTAGTTTGCGGTGTAAAACCAGCAGTCCAACGGGCTGTATCCTTAGAGATTCGGAGTTCGTCAATGTATCCGTTAAAATAATAAGCGTTTTGCGACATACCAACATACATAGAAGCTGTAAGAACCGGGAAAGCGGCGTTCCAGTTTCCAAGAGTCTTTGTTAATGCAAGTTGCACTCCATCAAGAAAGATTCTCCAAGAAGTGTCCGCATTACCGCCATCAACTCTTACCAGTGCTATATGTTGCCACACCCCATATCGAGGCGTGTAAGGGGCTGAAAATCGTAATGTCCAGGCTGAAGCTACATAAAAACCAGCATATATAACATTACCTTCAGGATAAACCTGCAATAAGACAGTAGCATTTTGATTATTTGGAAATTGCCCACATATTTGTTGTAAATCTCCAGTGGCACCATTAACCTTAATCCAAGTATCTACAGTGAATGTATTTCCTAAATTCCAGTCAGCACTATCTGGATAGGTTACATAGTCGCTGTTACCATCGAGGAGCAGTGAGCCAGCACCTATCCTGCTGATTGTCGTGACTTGAGCTGTACCAACCCCCGTGCCTGCGCCGTGAGCCGCAATAGAGCTATCAAGATAATCATAATCAAGATGGAGCAATAGCCCGTTGGTCGGTATGTCTGAGCCAGTATATGCTGTCGTAGATGGGGTGAAGTTCGCTGTCCATTTAGCTGTACCTTTGACAATACGGAACTCATCAATATAGCCATTGAAATAAAATGAGTTAGCTTGCATCCCACCTACTTCAAATACACCTGCCCAATCTATAAGTGCTGCATTCCAAGCACCTCCAGTTAAAGTTCCATTTCCTAAGGATACCCCGTCTATGTAACATTTTAATGAGTAGTCGGCTCCAGTTCCATCTCTCACTATTGCCAAATGCTTCCAAGTACCTGTGGCACTACCAATTAAAACTGCTTCAGTTATAGACCACGATACATATATAACATTTGCATTATTATAACATTGATAGCGTAAGGTATTTCCAGTCCAATAAAGAGCGGAATACTTTACATTGCTCTCGCCTTGGTTAAAGAAAGCAATATATCCTCCAACTGAACCTCCACACTTATACCAAAAATCGACTGTAAATGCTCCTGTTCCCCAAGCCCAGTCTGCTGAATCAGGGTATGTAACATAGTCAGAGTTGCCATCTAGGAGCAAAGATCCAGCTCCGAACTTCTTAATTGGATTTGAAGATAGCTTGGCCGTGGAGTTGAAGGTGGGGATGTTGCCACAGACATCGTGAGGTTCCATGTGGAGGAGGAGCTTGGTGTAGGAATCGGATGTGTACGGGGTTGTCTGTGGAGTGAAGTTCTGGGTCCATCGAGCTGTGTTGGAGATACGGAGTTCGTCTATGTACGTACTTGAATATTGAGTGCCTCCATTACTACCAACACGTAACGTAGCTGCCAGGTCTGGCATCGTTCCAAACGGCTGGGTTTGTGTTACCGCAAGAGATGTTCCGTTCAGAAACATATAGCAAGTAGAACCCGAACGTACTAAGGCTATATGATACCAAGTATTCACTAGCAAACCCATTGTGCTAGTTGTTACAAAATGTCCTAACTCTCCCCCCGAATAAGCATAAAATGTCAGCTTATCTTCGGACGCACCCCCAAAGTTATAATCAAGTTCCCAAAAGTTACTCCCGTCAACAAATTGTGCTATTAAGGTTTGAACGGATTGAGATACACTGTTAAACCTCACCCACAAGTCTAGTGTAAAGTCCATCGTTCCAAAATACCAGTCGGTACTATCAGGGACAGTCAACCAATCGCTATTGCCATCAAAGAAACAGGATCCACCACCAATCTTACGGAAGGCTGTAGACAACGACGCTGTGCCTACCTGAGTAACTACGTACCCAGAATCTCCGCTGTCAACTATAGCAGTACCTGCGTTCTGGCCGTCGAAATGCGTAAGAAGCTTGGTATACCCGTCGGGGTCACCTATATATTTGGAGGCGACTAGCGTGTAGTTGCCTCCCTTGAGTGTGCCTTTTACTTCCTTTATACCTGTTCTCATTTTAAGCCCCTTTCGACGGCTTACGCCACGACTCTGATATTCCAAGTTCCCGTTATCGGGCTGAAAGACGTCAGGTCTACCGTAAGAGTATTCGTGTCCGTCGCTGTTGCGCCGTCTGGTATGATCTCCAGATCGTTGTTGTCGTATATCTTATACACGACATACTTCCTGCCAAGCGCATGCGTCACAGTAAGTATCCCCGCCGCCAAGCTTGCGCTCGTGAAGCTTGTGGTATATGACAGTCCTGTGCCGGTCGCCGCGATCCAGCTCAGCACACCGCCTGTCGTGCCGGACAGTACATATCCGGTTACTGCAGGATATCCTGTTGGAAGCGTATAGGTAAGATTCCCTGCCTGTGCGCCTCCTTGGAATGTCGTGTACCAGTTGGTGCTACTGTCTCTGATTGCTATGCCTACTTTTGCCTGTAGTGTCCCCGAAGAGTTGACAATGACAGATTGCTCGGGTGCGAGCAGGTCTACCGCGAATACCCTGTGCAGTAGACTATGATCTGGATTGCTCAACAGGTCTGTACCTATAGGAAGTGCGAGTGCCATGTTTTGTACCCCTTTCCCTGTTAGTCTTTTAGAACGTCTATCTTTATCTTACCGCCGACACCTAATGCGACGATAAGGGCAACGATCGACCTGCCGTTGCATCTGATTACATACTTGTCCCCTACCTCCACATCCAATATCGGAGTCGCGCCTGCAACGTTGTACTTAATGGTGTTGCCTGTGCCCGCGATCCCCCGTATGAAGATAGCATACCTCTGCACACGCAGGCCGTTTACAGTAGCTGGTATGGTCACCGTCCCCGGTGCTATAACCAGCGTCGACAATACTACGGGGTTGATTAAAGTGTTAGGCATCGAAACCCCCTTTTACCATCTCAGCACGTCGACCTTTATTGAGCCGGCGGCTATTGTGCAGACGAGCTTGACGATTGACCTGCCCATGCAGTTAAACACGAACTCGTCGCCCTCTTCAATATCTAGTACTGGCGTTGTGCCTGCGACGTTGAATGCGATCGTGTTTCCTGCCGACCCCACAAGTCCCCGGATCTTGATCGTGTACCTTACCACATTTAGGTTGTTAGCTGTGGTCGGTATATCAACATCTCCCGATACAGCTACTACCTGTGACAGGATAACAGGCACGTTTACAGGGTCGTCCGAGAGCTTAGTCAGCCCCGCGATAACGTACCACCCTGTCGTCTCTATTGTATCACCCACTTCCAGGGGTTGCCCATCGATTACTAATCGAGCGGCAGTGTCGTTACGGTACTTTGGCATTGTTTCCTCCTCCTTTACGCAAACCGGTCGTATACTATAAACTTAACAGTTTTCCCGAGCCCTATAAATCCGCCTATGGCTATCTTTGATTGCATCTCGTACTCACCACTCTGGTCGAAGTCCCCAGCCTCTGTGACGTACCTGATGGCGTTCTTGTTTGAAAGGTACTGCCCCGCGATCCACTCGACCACTGTATCGTCAGGCTTCTTCACGAGCAGTCGCATATCTGCCGCCGTCGAGATATCGCGTCCGCAGTCGATGATCATCTCTGTTCCGACCTCTCCTACATAGTGTCTTTCCTCTGGTAGTGCCATTTAGACCCCCACTTCTTGAACGTGTGTAAAGTAGTCAATCTTGCTCTGTGTTTTGAACTTCGGGTTGGGTATCTTTGATTCCAGACGCATTCGCCGCATGCCCCTGATGATTATCAGCTGTTCCCTTGTGAACGTGTCGTCTATGATTATGCTCTCAAACACGAGCGGGATTGCCAGCTCGGTCAGGAACATCATCACTTCTTCGATGATCATTATATCTTCGAACACCACGCCCTCGTCCGGCATCTCCTCGGCTGTCGCCTCACTTATGGTCACGTCGTCGAAGGCGAACATGTCAAACTCTTGGGTGTAGTTGAAGTCCTCTGTTATGGTAATGTCGTCGAACGCCGACATCCCGAATATCTGGTTGTAGTCAAAGAACTCCGTGATGCTGACCAGATCTTCCGCTAGCAGTCCTATCGCCATGTACAGGAGCACGTCCTCTACGATGGAGCCTGTATCAAATACGGTAAACCGCACGGGCACCGCGAGGTTTACATACTCTTGTATCACTATGTCTTCTTCAGAGAGAATCTCGACGCCTATCCCGAATTGTGGGTAGTCATCGATGGTTATATTTTCTGATACGTCTATGAACAGCTGATCCAGCTGAAGGTCGGTGACCTCTGTGATCGTGACGGTTTCGGAGGTGTTCACGCCTACAAACGACTCTGCTGCAATGTCCTCTGTGATCGTGATGTCGTCATATACCCCGAAGGCGATGAACGGAATGTTGTTGGTGACATTCTCTGTGATCGTGATGTCTTCGGTCACAGATAGGTACAGCGTGTCCACGAAGTCGGTCAGTGACTCTGTAATCGTGATGTCTTCGCCGACAGATATTGTTGATACCAGCCCCATCTGCACGAACTCACTGATGATAATAACTGTCGCTTCTTCACCGTCGTAGGTTACGTGGGGGTCACTATATGTTGCTGGGCTTCCATTATAGCTGTGCTTCGTCCCCTCAGTCGCAAAGATGTTGCTCTGCAGGTCTGGCAGGAATATGTCTATCGTTATGATCGTATCTTCTATCGATTCGTACAGGGCATCGAGGCCCAGGGTCGGCACTTCGCTGATCGTTATGTTCTCTGATACCGGCCCTACGAACAGCGGGAAGTCCAGCATTCCTGCCGCTTCGGCTATCGATACGGTGTCGATCACATCGACGGCCAACACGTCAAGCGGCATGTCGGCAAACTCCGTTATGGCGACATCGTCTGTAACGGATGCGAACAGGGCGTCGAGCTGTGCCTGTACAAATTCGGATATCGTAGGTGAGTCGATTACGGTCAGGTACAGCGCGTCGAGGAACAAGGTAATGTCCTCTGTGATCGTGAGGGTATCAAACATGCTCGGAACGAGTGTTGTCAGTAAAGTGGTCTCGTTCTCAGTGACCGTAATAATGTCTAAGTCTACTACATTTATAAAGAGTTCTGTCTCGTAGTCGGCTACGGACTCTGTGATGTGGATGTCCTCGAACATCGTTGCGAACAGCTCATCCGGGTTGAGCGGCGCAATGTCAAATATAGATACCATATCGAATACGTCCACAAACAACTCGTCCAGATATTGATCCGTATTCTCTGTGGTGCTGATATCATCTTCTGCACTTATGATGAGCTCTGGCAGGAGCGTCGTCTCGTCCTCGGTTATAGGTATGTCTTCAAACTCGTTTATGAATAGCGCGTTGAGGAATACGCTCTCGTCCTCTGTGATCGTTATCGTATCGAACACGTCCGGGGTGAGGACATCCAGGAGCGTCGTCTCGTTCTCGCTGATCGTTATCGTATCGAACACGTCTGGATTGAGAGCATCCAAGAGTGTCGTCTCATCCTCTGTGATGTTGATGTCGTCGTATACCGTTCCCGTAATAAGTGGATCGGGTGATACGCTCACATCCTCTAATATTGTTATGTCGTCGCCTACGCTTGCAAATAGAGGATCGGGTGACAGATCTATATTCTCTGCTATCGTTACAGTGTCGAACGCGCTTGCGAATAGGGCGGACAGGCGTATGTTAGTGACGAGGTCTGTTATCGTTGTCGCATCAAATACATCGACAAACAATATGCCGGGAGCCGTATCAGCAGTTTCTGTAATCGTTGCCGTATCATCAACAGATATATACAGCACATCCAGAACATCAGATACAAATTCTTCTATTGTTACATCGTCCTGCACCGACGTCCACAGTGCATCTAAATATGCCGTTACAACTTCTGTCGTACTTATCGTATCGGATATCGGCCCTATGTTGAGCGGGAAGTCCAGGGCTCCTACATCTTCGGTGATCGCTACGTCCTCATATATAGAGGAATTAAGCACGTCGAGGAATAGGGTCAGCGCTTCTTCGATACTTATTGAATCGAACTCGCTAACATTGAGCGTGGTAAGTAGCGTGGTCTCATCTTCAGTGATTGCCACATCATCGAACACGTCTGGATTGAGAACGTCCAGGAACTGTGAGGCGCTCTCTGCTATCGTGATTGTATCGAAGACATCTGCATACAGTATGTCCGTAAACTCTTCGGTGTACTCTGTGATCGTGATGGTATCGAAGACATCTGTAAACAACTCATCCAGGGACTCTGTAATGTTCTCTATAATCGAGATCGTATCGACAGCACTCGCATACAGCGGGTCTGGATACAGATCTGTCGGCTCACCATATTGCACACTATCGTACACGAATACGCACAGCACGTCCAGGAGGGTTGTCGCGCTCTCCGTGATCGTGATGGTATCAAATACACTGAGCTCTTGTAGGTCGGGGTATATGGTGACGGCTTCTGTGATAAGTATATCTTCCGTGAGAGGGCCGACGTTGAGGGGAAAATCCATCACTCCGACATCCTCGGTGATAAGGATGTCTTCACCGGGTGTTATATTAAGGACGTCCAGCTCGGTGGTGATCTCTTCCAGTATCGATATCGTATCGAAGATGTCTGTGTTGAGGACGTCCAGATTTATGTCTACTTGCTCCGTAATCGTGATCGTATCGAAGACGTCGGCAGGCAATGCCACTTCGCCTATTAGATCCTCCACGATCGCTATCGAATCGGAGACATCGGCATTGAGGACATCCAAACTTTCTGATACTGCCTCCGTGATCGTGACCGTATCAAAGACGTTGGTGCCAATCGGCATGTCCATCGACACCTGTTCCGATGCCGTTATCGAGTCGTAAACATCGACCAATAACGTAATCGGGTTGCCGTCGTAATCAGAACCCGCTCCGCCGTATTGTAGCCCTGAGTCAGAATATGTATACGCCATCTTCCCTCTTACTTCTTAGGAGGCTCCAGAAACCCTATCACCGTGATGATCGCAGGCTTCTTCTCTTCACGGCTCTTTTGAATAGCCAATGGCGCCAACCGTATGACCTCTTCGATCGTGGTGGCCATGGCTATGCCTGCTACCCTTGGGTCGTGCATCGGATTCTGAAACGGAGACTTATCCGCTCCTCCCACAGCTTCGCTGGCCTGAACGTGCTCGCCTACATTGACGCTCAACGTCTCAAGCTCCGGAGTATTGGCTCCCTTTTGATTGTCCGACATTGAATACCCCTTTCCTTTCTATCTTCTGCAGGTCACTGCCTGTATACTGCTTTGTGTTCTTGTACATCTGCCCGGGGTACTGTATCCCGGCCTCGTCTATGTGCTGGCAGAAGATCCGCGTGTCACAGATGAACGGATACTGCTTCTTCGCCAGCTTCTTCCATCCCAGCTTCTCCAGGACTTTGTCTTTCATGATCCTATCGAAGAGTGGGAGATCTTCCGTGGCGGCGTACGAGTTGTACCTGCCATTCTCAGGATCCTGCCACGATATCTTCGGTGTCTGGAACACGCGCCTCACGACTATGGGGCCGTATATTGACCCCACGGTATACACTTCGCTGTTGTCGTACAGATGTTTCAGGATCGAGTTGTGAATGAGCGTGCATCCCATCGGCAGTGCATCGACCTCTACAGCATCGCCGAACTTCCACCTATCATAATATCCGGTGCCCCTGCCTCTGAACACCAGTGGCTCCGGGTGGCTTCCTTTGCAATAGTAGAGACCCCCCACGATCGGGTGCGTCATTGCGCGCATCCACTCCCCGAGCAAAAGGAACGTCGTCGGAGGTATGACTGTGTCGTGGTCTATGAACAGCGTCCACTCGAACTTCTGCGCAATCGAGTACTCAACGCAGATGTTCCTTGCGTCGGCCACGACATATCCTATCGGGCTGAACTGGTCGAAGTACTGCAATATCTCTCCATGCGACCAGTTGATCGGCATGATGCATCCGTACCTGCCCATCATCCACTCAATCCGCATGCTTCCTGTCGTTGGTACTGCTATGCATATCTTCCGCATGGCGGGCACGTTGTTCTTGACCTCTTTGGTCAATGCTACCAGTCTCTGATATCTATTTGCCCTTTTCATCGTTCCTCCTCTTCTCATATATGATCTGCAGGTTGCCGGTGGCGAACCAGGAGTCCTCTCTCAACTGCCATGGCTTTGCTTTGTAGATGTCATACAGGATGCTCCGCTCGCCCTTCAGTACATACGGATACGGGTCGAAGTACAACGGTGTCGTCTCGTTCCAGTGCCCACAGTGCGTCGGATCCTGCCAACATCCTCGCGATCCTGCATAAGGAGTCGATATGTAAAGGTGGCCTCCCACCTTCATGATCCGCCAAAGCTCATTCATAACGTGTATCATGCGCTTCGGGCAGATGTGCTCTATCAGATGGCTCATCAGAATCATGTTGCAGCAGCCATCGGATAGTGGATATGGAACACTTTCCACGTCATGGACGATGTCAACGCCCTTGACCTTTCGAATGTCCATACCCACATACCCTTTGGTCTTATTCAACCCACAACCTACATCGAGGTTGATGAATTGTCCCTTTGGCACTCTGTATATGCCCTTCTTCCTTTTCATAGGATTTACCTTTCTATTTACAAACGTTTCAGCTCTCCTGGAGCGTTTGCTTATGCGCTGAACCTCAGCTGGTAGGTTGCATTCACGTTCTGGTTGCTATTCCACTGTGATGTGGCATAGGTTGTGCCAGACAGAATGGTTCCGCCCGAGCTGGTGTTAACTAACGCCACGTTCTGTATTGTCACAGGGAACGCCGTCAGAGTTGACCCAGCGAACTGGGTTGTCGTCTGAAGCGTCTTGCTGGACATGACAGAATTGTTGGTCGTCGCCCTTGCACCGACTTCGCCCTGCAGCGAAGTATCGGCCGCACCCGGTGCTGTCCCGGTTCCGATTGCCATGTATGTGACCTGCGTGGAGTTCGAGATCGCTCCGATAGATCCGCACACATAATATGCAAAACCGAGGTTCACAACGGTGTTCCTGTACCACTTCGAGGGCCTGCCGAGAGGCTTGCCGGTCTCACTGTCTACAAGCTGAAATCGGGCAAATCCTCTAACCGCTATTGCATCCTTCGCCCCTTTACGCATTGTGTTTCCTCCTTGTTAATCGTACGTCCTCGATCACTCCGTCCGGTGAAGTGCACCGTGCGGCCTAATCGATTCCGCACCCGTAATCTGACGACCAACATTGATCGCCAGAATTCCTCTGCTTGCGCCATGGTCTTATCCATATGATCATCATGATCACCGCAAGCAATAATCCGATCTCTTCCAATACCCATCTGAATGGATTTCTCATACTATGTACCCCGTATCGCTAACTGATAGAACGAACAGTTGATATGCACTTAATGTCACTGCTACATATTGGTCGTGGTCAGAGTATGCATGCGCGGTCGCTGTCCACCGTGCTGCTGTCACGTTCGGATATAGCACAGGCACCGCTACTGTACCTTCTTTTGTGCCACCGACAGTGCACCCCTGGCTGCCGCCGCCGCTTGACGTCCCACCACAGCTATCAACAAGCACCCACGCCCCATCGGAATATATCTCAATGGTAACTGACCATCCTTTGTTGTAGAACGAGCTGTATCCATCCGTAGATGCGTATGCAGTCCCACTATATACCACCTTTGTTACGTCTATTGGTGTAAGGAAGTTCTGTGTCTGTGTTATTGAAGCCACATTCCTTGCGCTCTGTGACTGCGCGGGAAAGCTAAACAGTAATACGCTTTGCGCCATTACGGAGTCTCCTTGACCGTTAGCAGAACAGTCAGGCTCATGCCTGCTGTTGTGCTTCCTACCTGGTTCAAGTCCATCGTGAACACGTCGCCTGCTACGAACGTGATCGTGTCAAATGACAGGGTGTTTCCGTTCGTCACACCTGCTAATATTGTGAGCCTGTGATCTGGTGCGGGGAACCAGATGTTCCCACCGTTCTTGTTGATCTGCACTTTGATTGGAGTGCCCAACGGAGCTGATACAACATATGCATCGGCGCGCACGAATGCTCCGTTGAATGGCATCCGTAGCGTGACGCTCTTGCTGTTTCCTATGACCAGATTGCCATCAACGTACCATACCAGCAATCTGTATACATCAACATACTCCAGCCCCGTTGCTCCTACATTTACCCGCAGTCGTTGTCCTGCTGTGCCGATTGGCAGCCTGTCCCAGGCGTTTACAAGTGGGTCTCCATTAAAGTATAGCACATCTCCAGCCACTTGACCGGGAACTATGCCGCCAGTGATAAATGACCTTACATCAGTAATATCCTCTTTTGTTATCGTGCCCATTCCAGGAGACATGGCTATCTTTGCCAGCGCGATCTTTCCTTGAAAGGGTTTTGCGATAGGGCTGGCTGCTTCATCCCCTGTCTTGACCTTAGGCACACCGTCCGTATCAATATACACCACATCAATCCTTGGGTTGGCAGCAGGCATTGCAAGCAGCAAGTCAGTGTCAGGAACGGAGTAATTAAGCACTCCATAGTTAACTCTGCCCGGTCTTACCTTAATGCTCATTGTTGTGGGGTCAGTCGGCTCTACCTTTAGGAACAGGTCGTGTGTATCAGGAGTGGTTCTTTTGTCATATAAAAAACTATCCAGCGCTGGCCCTGTGTAATGACAGAACCCTATGATAACATCATTTACCTGAAGGCCGCCCGAATCAACAGCAAGGAATTGCACATCGTTTGATACTGTGCCATTGTACAACCATCGTAGTATAACGTACTGAGTGCCACTCGTTACGTTTACCAATTGAGGCCCGTCAGTCATCATTCTAATCTGGTACTGCCCGTCGCTTATCTCACACACGAGCTGTGACACGTTTACCTGGGTGTCGTTGACTCTCGAAAGATACCCACCCGAATATATGCCCACCACTCGGACATCCTGGAATCGTTCGTTGACCACGTGCGCTTCAACCGGGTCGAAGAATCTTACTCTTATAGTTTGGGTAGCCATCTTGTTCCTCCGTTATTTTAGTAGCCTTAGTATGATCCTCAGTTCGACGCCAGCTATTTTGAATATGTCAGGAAATGTGCATCCTATCACCAACGTTGTACCGTCGCTTAGGTATAGCCCAAGCTCGGAGAATCCGCCCGCTTCTACTATTGATTGATTCACTACTACTTCGTACTCTGTCCTATCGGGAAGGATTCGTATCGTTTGGGGGAACGCCATCGTTCCTGTATGTGTTATGGTTACGAGGTTCCATCCGGGTGTATCCGGTGATACTCCCTTGTTGCCTGTTCCCAGCTTCCATACTGTCACAGATTCCAAAAATGCCAACTGGGAGAAGTCAAAGAACCTTCCTGATCCGAAGAAGTATTGATAGTCGGTCGTTATGCCCACGCCCTTAGCAGGAGCGCCTTGGAATGTTACATTACATATTCCATTCGTATAGTTAATAGTTCCTACACCACCAAGGTTGCCTGTGAGCGTACCGTCCCCGTTATCTATGAATATCTCTACCCCATCCGTTACGGTGACGAATCCCTCTCTAATCTTGAATCCCACGTTGTCCATTGTGTGAATGAAGGTTACGGTTCCTCCATCACCAGTCCCATACGTCTCTGCCGTTATGGGTATGATCATGTCGTTGTCGAAGTGGAATGTCTGCCCCGGCCCCAGGTGATCCTGATCAAAGTACTGCCTGGTGAATACCCACGGCTCATATAGTCTTATGGACTTAACCTGTGTTGCTGATACTGTATATAAGGTGCCGTCCTCATTGCACTGTGCGTCCATCTCAATGATGAATGTCGGCACGGTGTTGACAGGCCGTATCTCCTCAACCAGCGCCCTCACGTTCGCAAACTTGTCATCACCCTTCCACAGGTATGGGTTAGCCGGTGGCTGCATAAATACCTGGTTCAGAACGATCTGCAATCCGAAGTGCGGTGACTTGTAGTATGTAGCATCCAGCCCCGGTGGGTTCTCCCCTGGATAGCTTGCTATGAACCAGTCCTCCTGAATGAAGTTGATGTAGTCGTTGGTGTACAGGTCTTTCACTGCTATGGCCTGGTTCGTGATGTATATTGCGTCCTGTAGTGCCTGATATGTACCTTTGATCTTATACCAGTCGATCGCATTGATGAGCTGGCGTCGTAACCTGTCCCTATACTGCTCTTCCGTCTCTCCAGGGTTCCTTCCTTTGGTGATCGTCAGCCCTATGAGCGCTCCCAGCCTCGACATGTACTCTTCATCGAACACCAGGTTATGTGCTGGTATCGTCTCCTTAAACTGGTCGCTCACAGAATATATATCCAACAGCTTCAGCATGTTGTCGATCTTGGTCAGCCATATGCCTGTGTATAGACCTACTGCCCGCAGATATTCCTGCAGGATCTCGGCGCCCCTGAACTTCTCAGGCACGAGCTGTATCAGATCCACATACTTCGATGCGACGACATCGACGTCCGTTATCGATGTCATCAGTATGCCCAGATTGAAAACGTATATCGCTGTCGGATAATACTGCTGCCACTGGTAGCTTGTTGTTATGATCGCGCCCAGTAAGGGCGGATTGGTAAACACTACGTGTATGTGCCCTGACACATAGTTCACCGTGCCATGCAATCCCGATGCTATGCTGGTATAGTTGATAAGTATCTGTGTGCCGGGAGGAGGTATGTATGTAAACGTGATGGTTATCGTGCCTGATGCATAGTCAGCAAATCCAAATCCACCCAGCGCTCCTTCCAGAGGCCCGATTCCTGTATCAAAGAATGTTTCAACGCCGTCCGTTATCATGATCGATCCAGGCTGTATCCCAGGATTGATTATCGTATTTGTGAATGTCGGTGAGTTTATAAGCGGATCACCTGGGGATCGTCCTACCGCGAACAGCTCTGCCACGATAGGCACGGCAACATTTACGAGGTTGCCGTTGCCGTCATCCTGATACGTCTCCGCCCCATCCGTTACCGTGACGAAGCCATGCCGTAATTCAAGATATGTCGTATCGTGATCGAACGCCGGGTTCAAGCCGTCGCCAAAGGCTATGAACTCGCCCACGGCAGACTGCGGCCTATTCAGCAGTTGCTGCGTCGATTGTATCGTAAATTCTAGTTCTTCGGTGTATGTCATAGTTTATTGTAGCGTTACTGTATACCTCGCCAGTAAGCTGTCTCCATCCAGCAATGTTCTTGGCAGGGACAGGTTGACGAATGCCGTCAGCAGTCCACTGATTCCTGTAATCACTGTACACAGAAATATGATGTTCACAGGCCCAATAGTGCCTCCAGCAGCCATGAACTGTACCTGCTTCGATATAGCCCTGTAATTTCCCTCATGTAGCTCAATTACAGGCCATCCTGAGTCCGATTCGTCCCTGAGGACGGCTTGACGGGCATACCCATTACCTACAGGCTCATTCGGCACTGTGGCAAGCGTGCTTCCCACGTCCATCGATCCGTTGCACATCCCCACGAAGAACCCTGTGGCGGGCGCTCCCAGGTTCCTGAAGTACACGTTCAGGATATTATTCTCGCCCTGATTGGTGAGCGCATTCTCTTTGTCCTCTGACCACAAAAGCCTCCCGTTCCTGTCACGGTGCTCTATGCGCCATACTCCTTTGTACCCTTTCTTTGTGCCTATCATTGTATCCCCCTTTATTCAAAGTCGATTGTTAGGTCGCCTTGATCCTCCCACAGCCTGCAGACCTCGTCCTTGTCCACGATAATATCCCCCGTGAATCCGATCGAGGTATTGTCCTGAAGATATTTAACCCATATGAACATTCCTGGCGGAAGCAAGTGGTTCAGCATATCCAACCCACAGTATCCTATCGGGTTCGGCCCTGCGTTGTACTGCACCTCACCGCCAAGGAACTGAAATCCTGGAGGAAGCGGATTTGGAACTGTGGGAGTGAATGTTCCTGCACCGTCATCCGTTCCTACCAACAGTGCCACGTCATCCGATTGCCCCACATACACATTGACCGTACCCGTCTGTATGGGATTTGCCAGGAGTATGCATCCAAAGTCATGGTGCACATCGTAGTTAGCCAGGTTTTCGCTCCTCGCCACAAGCTCCATGTGTAAGTATGCCACCTCTGCCAGCGAGTTGATGGCCTGCACGATCTGGGACACTCTTATCGATTGCCCCAGCCTTGTTGTCGTCCCCAGCACAAAGTTCTCCTGCAGCACGGTGTTGATATTCTGCTCTGCCGCGGATATCGTATAGCCCTGATGGATCCGCACTGTTGCTGTCGGCACGATCTCGATGACCTTGGGAGATGTGTACTCAAACTTTACCGTGAGCGTGGCCTTGGTTGTAAGGATGGGATTTATTACCGTGGTCTTAAAGTTTGGCGTCGGCTCTGTAAAGTTGGAGAATATGGTGACAATCTTAACAGCATTCATTGCGCTTGCAGGGGCGCCCCCTGCAGGATACTCCTCCTGCTCACCCCACACGTTCGCATTGGCTATCCCGGGTATGTTTTCGAGTATGGAGATGCAGTCCGATTTTGTCACCGCACGATCACCGGTCTTGAAAACATTCGGGGCGTTCTCTCTTATCTCATCTATGCTTTCCGAATCAGCACCGCCGGTGAATAGTCCATTCGGGCTCGCATTGGTTACTGATACCTTGCTTGTCACGAGGACGTTGTTCGCGTCGTACAAAGGGGAATATATGCTGATGATCTTGCCTGCCTCAAACACATTGCCGGATGCACCTTCCGACCTGATGTACTTGACTATTATCTGGTCTCCCACTCCAGGCGCCTTGCCGAACTGGTTGTTCCCAAATAGCACTGATACCGTATCATCCAGCTCTGCCCGTATCATGTAGTGCTGAGAGTCAGCCGTCGATGACGTGAACGAGCTTACCCTATGCCACTGTGTGCCATTGACGAACACGCCCAACGTCGTATCAGGATCGATGAGGCCGGGGAAGCTGTCGTTCTCTATCTGTGTGTCGCTTATGGTGTACGACTGCGCTGGCGCTGTTGCTCCGTTCGATGAGAACGTCACTTGCACTATAGATCCTTGTATGCCTTGAACGTCTACAGGATCACCCACACCAAGCCCCGCCTGTATGATCTTCTGCTCGTTGGTCAGATACTTCATGCCTGCGTTGGTTCGGCATTCGGTGTACTGTGGGATCGTGATATCTACCGCCCACGCCGTATTCTTTGAGAACTGAAGCTGGCCTGTAGATGACACGGCTCTGGTTGGAATGTATCCAACGAGCCTGACAAGGTTGACCACGCTTGACTTTAGCTGTGCCGTCTCGATGTAGGACTCTTCTGCCCGGCGTTCGATGTAGTACAGAACAAGGTTCGCTATGTACGCATACAGCTCTATCAGCATCTGCCCTGTTGACGATCGGTAGGTGTCCTTCCACGGTGAGTCCGGGTTGGCCTTTAGCCTGTTTACGAGCTGCTGTGTCAGCGTATCAAAGTCGTAATTTGCATAGTCAAGTGGCGTTAGTGTCGACATCTCATCCCCCTTAGAAGTTTACTCTCTTTGTGTAGGTAAATATATTCTGAAAGCTTTTTATGGCGAACTCCAGACGGAACTCTACAAAGTTTTTGTCTGGGTCGAACCATACATCTACGGCCAAGACAGTCACCCTGTCGTCCCAGGTCTCTACCGCCGCCTTAACCTGATCTGAAAGGAACTGCATGAACTCTTCCGTCATCGGCTCGAACAGGATGTCCTTTAGCCTGATCGCAAAGTCGGGGAGCATCACCCGCTCCAGCCGTGCTGTTCCCAAGATGTTGTCGATAGATGTGATGACCGAATCGACATTCGTCACCTTCTTGATCGCTCCCTGAGAGTCGGTCAAGAACCTTGCATCCAGATCTGACCATACTTCTGCTTGCATCATGTTACTTCTTGCCTTTCTTTCTGCCCCACAGGTTCATCCATGTTACCGAGATGGCCCATGCACAAATGAATATCCCAAGGATGCCAGCACAACTGTAGTCGATCAGCTTCTGAGTCGTCATTACGTCTCCGCTCATTCTACAAGCACCTTTCTTGGAGGAGGGGCTATTACTGCACCGCACCCTGCAACCGCACCTTCCGTTATAATCAGCTTGCTCTCGATCCTGCTCTTCGTTGTTATAGGAGCTATCGGCGTTGTCCCGTGCCCCGGTGTCAAACAAGCAAATGTCGCGCCCTGTACTGCTATCACCACTCCTCCTGCCTTATTCATTCCGGTCTGTCCACTGGTGTTGATCACGCCTGGGTGGCTTGCCGGGTCTCCCAGGCATGCTATCTTCTTCGTTGCCATCAGTTTATGTCTACTCCTAAAGAGCCTACTATTACAACGTTCTGCCCCATGACTTTAGCTGTGCCTGATGCTGCTACCTCAACGTCGTTGGTGGCAGAAATGGTCGTCTTTCCTATTGATAGTATCTTTGCTGTTCCACTTGCGTTTATAGCCGCGTTCACCGCGTTCACTGTAATGTTACCAAGTGTGGTTATATTAACGGCTCCTGTGGCTGTGATTATGATAGCTCCCGTAGCAAGCAAAGCGATATCCACAACAGCTTGAATGCTCACCCCGGCCACAGATGTTAACTTGACATTGCCTGTGCCATCAATCTCAATAGTCGAGTTAAGCGGTGTGGCGATCTTGATTGATCCATTGGCGTCGTTCACCATGATCTTGACACCGCTCGGGCTTTTCATCACACGAGTGTATGGATAGTCACCTGCCACCTCTGCAGGTATCCCAGCCATCGCATTCTGCGCCTCTGCAAAATACACAGGCTGATAGACGTCGCCTGCCTCAAAGAATACGAAGACGTGCGTCCCTATTGCCGGTATCGCCATCATCCCGAACCCACTGCCTGCGCCACCCCACAAGGGCATGGCTGGTACGGCCCACGGTAACAGGTCAGCATTCACGATCTCCGACATCATAGGCCATACCTGCACCTTGATCCTGCCCTGTTTCAGCGGATCCATGTTGTCAAAGACCTGCCCCCTGTACATCCCTATAAACTTCGTATTTAAGTTTGACGGTGCCATTACACTACCTTTATGGCAGGAATGAGCGTCGTATCTTTATCGGTATCCACGCCTGCCCTTGTTAGCAATAGCTTTGTCGAAAATGTTGATCCGAACGAATGCACTACTCGCTCGATCAGCCAGTTGCCTGAATACTGATATGCTGATATGTTACCTGCCTGCGCCCCTTGCGCGAACAGCACCTGTGCTACCTGCCCCGGCACTACGTTGGCAAGACCCCAGGTATATATCCACATCTTCGTCAGGTCGTTGATCCTGCGGTAGTATCTTGCTCTTTCGTTGCCTACGAATGTCTCTGTGAACTCGTTCGTCCTTCCCAGGTTCTGGATCGTGATGCTCTCTTCGGAGTCCTCTATGTCGGCTGTAATAAAGTCGGACAGCGATACGTAGTCCTCATAGTTGTCACGTGCATCGATGAGCTCGCCCAGGTTGTAATCGAAGTAGAAGTATTCCTGCGTCTTCACTCCCTTGATGCCTTGTATCTTATAGTTGTCGAATATGGTGTAGTCCGTCACCGGCAGGTAGTCCATGTATGGCCTATCCCCGACGATGAACTTATATTCCGGGTTTGCATTCATCATGTCGCTTAGACTTCTCAACGTAAATATAAAGTTGCCGTCGACTACCTTGATGAATGGCATATAGCAATACCCGCCCGTATCTCCAAGCGTCCTCTTCCAGTATTTGAACAGTTGTGCGTTCGTCCATCTCGGTTGCAGTATCTTCTTTGTCAACGTCATGAGACTTTGGCTTATATCTATATCGTCGCACCCCATTTCGTTGATCGCTATGTAGGCCGCGACGTTGCCTATGGTATCAACGAACGCCCTGCATATGCTCGGGTTGAACAGGTTCGATACATCCAGCAGTCCACCCACGTCATAGTGGTTCGACACAACATACATCGACTCGGGGAATCTCCTGTACACTACAAAGCTGTAGGCGTTCTGTATGTCTGTTCCTATGCTGCCTGCGACTTGCACAGACACTCTGCTCATGCCTTTGTCGAACGGGGCAACGTGTGTAAATATGCCGCTTGAGTCCATCAATCGTAGCCTGAAGTAAGGCAGGAACCTGTTCATGTCCTGTATGATCGTGAACTCGTCCATGGCCGTCGGGTTCAACGGTATGTTTGTATCACCGAACTTTATATTCAATGTATAGTTACCCTGTACGGCGATGCTCATGGACTAACTCCTGACGGCTTTAATAGCACGTTCGGCCTCGGTGCGACCACCCTGAAGTTCTTCCAGAAGTTGTATATGTCCAGCACGTTCGGTATGGTAAACTGCTGCCCCACCTGTGGGTCGTTGAATGGATCGTGTATGCCGTTCTTAAACAGTATGATCCACCAATACCCTATCGTGCCGTAGTTCCTCTGGCTGATCGTGTCGGGCCTGTATATGTCCGACTCCTCCACCCTATAATATGACGGGAGATATGTCATCACGAAGTTGTTCAGGCTGTTGTGCAGATAGTCCAGCTCCTGCTGGCGCACCCCCGTCACCTGATCTGTTACTGTCTCCTTCGCATAGAATACGGTCCTGTCCATTTTATCCCTGCGGGTTGTGTGATTCCTCTATCGCCTCTTTGGTGTATATCTCGTATGTCGAGAATGTTATCTCTACTCTTGCGCCAACGGGCTTGCCGTCCGATCCGAACTTGTTCAGGTATTCCACCTGCACACTCTCTACAATAACATTGTTGAACTCCACCAGCCTGCCTATCTTGATCCTGATCTGGTCTGATCCCGATACTACGATCTGGTTAAGCCTGTTCGTGAAGCTGGTTAGATTGCCGGTCTCGAAGTTTGTCTTGACATCCTCGTTCAGCATGAACGGGCTGGGGCCCGGCGGTTCAAGTACAGGTATTGTAAAAGAAGATCCGAACATCTGAAATGGTTTTATCCCTCCCTCACCGGGTAGGGACATCTGCATGAGTCGAAGGCATGGCAGGACTACCTCTTGCCATGAATTGTTCACCGCCTCGAACTTCAGCCTCAGCTTCATCTGGATCGGTGACGTGCCACGCCACACGCGCCTGGATGCAAATCTTGGGAATAGTGACATGTGGAACAGTGCGCCGAGCTTCACCAGGTTGTCGCTGATCTTGGGGTTCAGGAATGGAATCCAGTCCGATGTCGTGCTCATCATAAATGACTCTTGAAGCGTTGCTCTTATGACCTTGTTATATGAGTTTTGTATCGTCACCATATACTGCGGTGGGATGCCTCCTTGAACATCAGGAACGACACCACTGTACTCCATCACAGGTATCTTGGCCGAAGATATCGCCAGGGCGCTTTGATTGTATACGTATCGCCCGTGTTGTATATTCGCCCCGGAGACCAGCTGGCTTATTAAGGAGGATGCATATCCTATCGCATTAGCCTGTGTCGATGCGGCAACCCCCACTCCAAGACCCTGGAGCAGCCCCATCGTCCTGGTTCCCTGCTGATTTATGAAGTCCCCGAAAAAGTCACTCATGCTGTTTCCTCATCAGTCCTGTTGAGATTATCTGTCAATGGATCGTCTGGCCTGTACATGGCCTGCGTCGATCCTGTTGTTGGCATCGTGCCCTGGCCAGGGAACGCCTTTTGAAATGTGTCTGTCACGGCCTTGAGGCCTGACTGAACCGCATTCCCGATCTTGTTCATGGCATCGTATATAGCGATCTGATCCTTGGAGAAGTACTGCGTCACGTCCATGCCCTTCGACCTCATTATGTCGAACGACTTCTTGGTCAGCAGGGTCTTCTCCGCTGATGGGCCCATCTGAGGCAACATCATACTTGCCAGGGTCTTTGGTATCCCTTCACCTTGCCTGCCTCCTGTTGCCATCGACAGCCAGAAGTTGTCGTATGCCTTGTCGCCTACGGTCTTCCTGATGCCCTCATCTATCTTGCGGCCGAGCATCCATCCGCCTATGCCTGCCAGTGCAACGGCCACTATTTCGAGCACGGGCACAAGCTTGCCCAGCTGAGATAGCCATCCTGTGCCACCTCCCGGCCCTCCTGACATATTCTTCAGGAGCTGCAGTACCTCTTTTGTCCATCGTGACCTGTATGCCTCTGTATCAAAGAACCCCGCCATGCCTGCTACGGTGGCGCCTCCTATATCCCCTGCTTTCGATGTCATGCCACCTCCAAGGCCTGCCATGCCGAATATGTCCTTGATGCCCCGTCCGCCTCCGGCTGTGCGGCCCCGTCCCATACCACCCATCATGTCTTCACCTAAGTCCATCCCAAGCGGAGAGAACCTTCTACCAAGCTCTGTCCTTCGCCTGGCGATCTGCCGTCCTCGCAGGCCTCCTGCTATACCTGTGACCCCTCTCCATGCCATCGTTCCCATCTCATAGAACGGCCCCAGCATCGATTGGAGGGCAAATCTTCCTACCCCTGTCCCCATCTCATACAGCTCCGGCGCATGCTTCTTCAGGAAGTCCTGCGGCTTCTCACCCTGCAGGCCGAGCTCTCTTAGCTCCTGATCTACCATCCCTGACACGCCTGCCATGTTTGACAGGTTGACTCCTGACATGGCCTCAAGCTTCTTTGCCTCCCTGCGGAACTTGACACTCTTTGCGTACATCCGCTGGAAGTACTGCATCTGAAGCTCGAGCTCTTCCACGTTCTGGAACAGAGTGTCTATCTCAGCGTCGGTAGCTGGCCTGCCTGTCGTCCCAAGCATGGCATCGAACCCGCGTATGATCTTTGCCGTGAGATAAAGACCGCCCTGCAGCTCCGCATAGGTCTTGCCTTTCGGCGCATATACCTGCATCATCTTCCTAAAGAAGAGCTGGTAGTCGGTCGCATACTTTGCGCGAAGAGTCCTTATGACATTAGCTGACTCCCTCGTAAAAGTCACGTCCGGCCTTTGGTATTTCGCTCGCCACTTCGGGTCTATTGGCATCGTCTACTCCAGGGGTAATTCCGTCTTGCCTGTCATCGCCTGCTTTGCCGTCTTAGCCTCTTCCTGCTTCTGCTTCGCCAGCCTGCTGTACAGCCAGTCTATGTCCTTCAGATCCGTCTCATCGTATTCGG
>Ga0315284_10003671_pt1 | contig 21840 bp, 15 predicted proteins | sample YL17G09_16_MG_FD_203696 | JGI IMG/M metagenome (GOLD analysis project Ga0315284, IMG submission 203696) | Sediment microbial communities from Yellowstone Lake, YNP, Wyoming, USA - YL17G09_16 | ecosystem: Environmental > Aquatic > Freshwater > Lake > Sediment | place: USA: Wyoming | collected... | reverse complement strand
TCTACGCCAGTGTGGACAAGATCGGGCACCCCGATCGCTTCGCCGACGTGGTGCATGAGTACGATATGCTGCCGCTCTTTGCCGTCAACGCCTTCGCGCTGGCGATGCCGTGGGTGGAGTTGACAGCGGGGGTGGCGCTGGTCCTGGGCCTATGGCGGCGCGGGGGGGGACTGCTGACGGCAGCGCTGTCGGTGGCCTTCATGGTGGCGATCGCCCAGGCCGAACTGCGGGGCCTGAAGATCGAATGTGGGTGCTTCAGTGTGAGTGGAATGAGTGCGACCGAGGCGAGCTGGGGACTATTCGCGAGGGACGCTTTCCTGCTGCTCGGGTCGATGCTGATATGGAGGAAAGGATAGGTAGATGGACCAGGCGTTGGCGGATCTGATCGCAATCTCGCGGCGTGTCGGGGTGGACACCTCGCTGGTGCAGGGCGGCGGCGGAAACACCTCGGTGAAGACCGCCGACGGCAAGTACATGTACATCAAGGCCAGCGGCACGGCCATCAAAGATATCTCGCAGGACCGCGGCTGGCGTCGGCTGCGAGTGGCTTCGGTGTGCGCTATCGTTCAGGACGGGTCGCTCGTCGGGCTCGACGATACCAACCGGGAGAACGAAATCGCGAACAGGCTCCGACTGTGCTGCGAAGATGAGGTCGCGGGCGACGCGCGACCATCGGTGGAGGCGCACTTGCACGCCTCCCTGGGGCGGTGCGTGGTGCACCTACATCCGGTCGCAGTGGGGGCCTACGTCTGCGCGAAGAATGGGCGAGCGGCGCTGGAGAAGCTATTCGCAAGTGAAAAGCTGCCCCCGCTGTGGGTGCCGGCCGCCGACCCCGGCTACATGCTGGCGGTGACGGTCTGCCGGCTGGTCAGCGAGTATACGCTCCGGCACGGGAAAGCGCCCTGGGCGCTGTTCCTGGAGAAGCACGGCCTGTTCGTGACCGCGGATTCGGCGGACGAGGTGCTGCGACGGGTGAGGAAGGTGATCGGCGCTTGCGTCGCCGGGCTGCCGAAGGCGAAGCCGGTCAAGGAGAAGCAGCCGAAGCGGGAAGAGGTGGTGGCGACCGGCCTCGCCATTCGGCGCGCCATCTGGGAGGCGACCGGCGCTCACCAGTGCGTTCGCCGCTTCTCCGACGAGAGTGTCGCCGCGTTCCTGGCGCGGCCCGACGCCAAGCAGCTTGCGGCCGCCCCCTCCATGACCCCAGATGAGCTGGTCTACGCCAATGGGTCGCCGCTGTGGGTCGAGAAACCGGACCCGGCTGCCATCCGCGCAAGGCTGGCGCGGCTACTGGCGAAGGGCGAGAAGCCCGCGGCCAGCTTCCTGCTGAAGGATCTCGGTCTCATCGTGTCCGGCAATGCGGGCGCTTTGGAGAGCATCAAGGAGGTGGTGACGGCCGCGCTGCAAGTCCGCGGTTTCACCGCGGGATTCGGCGGGGTGAACGCGTTGAGCAAGCGCCAGCGCGACTTCATCCTCAACTGGGAGGCGGAGAGCTTCCGCAAGAAGATCGCCGGCCTCTCGGGCGCGGGTGAGCTGGCCGGGCGAATCGCCGTGGTGACCGGGGCAGGGAGTGGGCTGGGCAGAAGCATCGCGGTGGGGCTGGCGGGCGCGGGCGCGGTGGTGGCGCTGGCGGACATAGACGTGAGAGCGGCGGAGGAGACGGCCGGGATCATCGCCAAGCAGTCGCCGGCCGCGGCGACGCTGGCGGCGAAGTGCGACGTCACCAGCGAGACCGAGGTCTCCGGGCTATTCGATCTCCTCCTGGATCGCTGGGGCGGGGTGGACGTACTGGTGAACGCAGCCGGGATCGCGCCGCCCTACGCGCTGATTGACATGCCACCCGCGAAGTGGCGCGCGGCGCTGGAGATCAATCTCACAGGCTACTTCCTGATGGCGCAGGCCGCCGCCCGGGTGATGATCCAGCAGGGCATGGGCGGGAGCATCATCAACCTCAGCTCGAAGTCCGGCCTGGAGGCGAGCAGGAACAACACGGCCTACAACGCGACCAAAGCGGGCGAGATTCACATGGCGCGGGGCTGGGCGCTGGAGCTAGGGGAGCACGGAATCCGCGTCAACTCCGTTGCCCCTGGCAACGTGTTCGAGGGATCGAGAATCTGGAATCCGGAGTACATTCGCGCCTGCGCCCGCAAGTACGGGATCAAGCCTGGAGAGGTCATCCCCTACTACGTCAACATGACCTCGCTGAAGCGGGAGGTGAAGGGGCAGGATGTGGCCAACGCCGTCATCTTCCTCTGCTCCGACAAGGCCCGCACCGTGACCGGTCAAACGCTGGTCTGCGACAGCGGTCAGGTGATGGTGCGGTAGGGTCTACCCGCGCGCGACGATGTGATACAGCGACGTCGGGCTGAGAGTGATCTCGACAGCTCCCGGTTGCTCGGTCGCTCGGGTCGCCACCGGCGCGGCCGTCGCATACCCGTTCTCATCGAGCGCGATGACGCGAAGCTGCGCGCCCGCGCCCCGGAGAGTGATGCGGGCGGCGATCTTCCTCACCCCCAGCGGCGGGCCGCCCATGTTGGTGATGGTATTGCCCGCGGTGCGAAAGCCGTAGGGCCGCTCCTCGGTTATCGCCTGAATAAGGATGCGCTTGGAGGTGGCCAGCGGCTTATCGTCCAGCGAGACCACCATGATCGACGCGTACTCATTGTCACACTCGATGGTGACATCGCCCAGCTCAACGCGGCCCGCCTTCCCGAGGAAGCCCGCGGCCCCCTGGCTGCGGGGTGTGTTCACCGTCGCCAGACCCGCGCCGTAGTCCCATCGCAGCTCGCCGGTGAGACTGGTGACAACTCCCTGGTCGAGCTTGAGCTGCTCCGACAGATCGCGTGGCTGGTACTGCGAGCGTTCGCCGAACCCGCGGGCCACTCGGCCGACGTAGAACGTCAGTGGGTTCAGGCCGCCGGCCGCCGCGCTCCCTCCGGCGGGGGCGTCCTGTTTGCGGAACTCGTCGAGCGATGCCTCCGCTGAGAGACGTGACCCTTTGAGCGCGTAGAGATCGTCCAGACTCAGCGTCTCGCGGGCGGCGTCGGCCTGGGCGACGTCGCCGCGCCGGTACTGCAGCGCGGCGGCGGGGAAGGCGCCCGCGATCACGGGGGAGCTGAGTGCGAACTTCTCCATCGACGCGTCTCGGAGGAAGTCGCTGCCCACGATGAAGAAGTCGATGCCGTCGATCCCCTGCAGTGCGCCGTAGGCGGAAGCCAGGAAAGTGGCGTCGGCGCGGAAGCGATTCGGGTTCGTCCAGCCGATCTCGGAGATGGTCTGAGGATAGCCGTCGACCTGCACGAACCGCAGCGGCAACTTGTCCGGAACGGTCACGCCGGCCAGGCTCTCGAACGTCTGGCCCACTCTGACCGAGTAGGATGCGCCCTCCCCTTCATGGGGCGCATCGAAATAGCCGTGGGCGTCGATCACGTCGCCCGCGGTGTAGGTGTACCGCTCCAGGGCGTCGAGCAGCTCAGGGTCGGAAACCGTCCAGTTGCTGCAAGAGATCAGGTTCTGCGCGCCGAGGTCGTCCCTGAAGTAGCGAACCGTTCCCTCATAGAAGCCGCGCTGCAGTTCGGTGAGGAAGCGCACCTGGTCGCTCACGCGCTTCCGCTTGCCGGCGTCACCGGCCGCGAGCCCGGCGCGGGTCATGTGCCAGGCCTGGTAGAGGCCGATGCGCCCTGCCGCGGGGTCGTCCTCCGGCAGGCGCTCGGATCCCCAGGCCGCGAGCGCGCTCTCGGCCGAGCCATAGCGCACGGCGAGCCAGGTCGCGAAGAGCGTCTCGAGTCGCTGCCACTGGAGCGGCGGGATGTTCTCCTTGGTGAACGTCCAGAAGAAGAAGCTGTCCTCGTTGATGATCTCGACGATGGCGACGGCCGGGTCCTTGCCCAGAGGCAGCCCGGTGTACGGGTTCGGCGTGGTCAGCAGGGCGCGGGCCCAACTGCGGTAGATGGCCTGCAAGCGCGAATCGAAGAACAACAGCGCGAAGGGGATCTTGCTCTCGGCGCTCTCGTAGCTCGCGATGCCGAGGCCCGGCCCGATGTTGAGCCAGAGCGGGAAGTAGAAGCTGACGGTGGTGTAGATCCCCTCTCGCTTGAGCGCCGACACAAGGTAGAAGAGGTTGTCGAGCGCCTTGGCGTCGACCTGCGTCGGGTCGTCTTCGCGGAAGATGGGGCTGTGGAAGCGCACCATGTTGACGCCGAGCTTGGCAAGGCGGCGCGCCAGGTAGTCGATGGAATCGCGCGGCTGCGCCGCGTTCTCGCCGCCGACATTGGCGCCCCAGAAGCGGACCGGGCTTCCGTTCCCCAGGACGAACTGCGAGCCGGAGCGATGGACGAACCCGCTCTCGCCCGCGATCGTCTCGTTCAGAGGCCGCAGATCGAGCAGGGCGTCGGATGTGAACGGGTCGAGGCCGGGCTCGGACGGGAAGAAGCCTTCGTCGGCCAGCCCGGAGCGCTCGCCGGGCTTCAGTTTGCCATTCGGGGAGAATGGCTTCTGTGTTAGCAGAAAGCAGTCGAAGGCGGCGGTGAGCGATTCGTCCGTCCCCGCCAGCAGGCGCAGTTCGAAAACATGCGCGCCACCGGACAGCGAGACCTTGCCGAGGAAAACCCAGTTCACGCAGAGGTGAGGGGCAAGGTCGACGCTGTCAGCGAGCGCCACGTCGGCGCCGCAGGTCTGCCATTCACCCTCATCGAAGCGCCAGCGAAATGGTCCGTGCTTCCAGAACTTGCGCGCCCAGAGGCTATAGGTCCCGGCCGATGGCACCTCGACGCGGTACTTCGCGTAGGCCTCGCCGTCGGCGTTCGTCCCGCTCGCGTTGAGCCAGTCGCCGTTCGAGAGCAGGTAGCGCGTGTCGGGGAAGCCCGACGGCGAGAACGCGGACTGCGCCGGGAAGTTAGTCTCGGCCGGCGACTCGCCTTCCCACCAGACGTAGTCGGCGCTCCCGCCAGAAGCAAAGGCCGGCGGGAGCGCGCTTAGCGTCAGAATCGCGGCGATCATGGCAAGGTAGCCCATGGGGTTCCTGTCGCGGAAGGGATTGCCCCGATTATAGCATGGGCCGCGTTGTGCCGGGCGGTCGGCTGCCTCAGCAGGACTGAGCAGGTAAGCGCGCAGAAGTCATGTTCACCAAATCACCAAGGCGCCGGCGTGGCCCGGCGTGAACATACTTCGGAGGCAGTGCAGCGATGAGCGAGAATCAATCGGCCGATCCGACCACATATGGCAGAGAACTGAAGGGCGACGCGCTAGACCAGCTCGCGGTCAACATCATCCGCGGGCTGGCGATGGACGGCACGCAGAAGGCGAAGTCGGGCCACCCCGGCATGCCGATGGGAATGGCCGACGCCGCCTATGTGCTGTGGACCAGGTTCCTGCGGCAGACTCCCGCCGACCCTCGCTGGCCGGATCGAGACCGCTTCGTGCTGTCTGCCGGTCACGGGTCGATGCTGATCTATTCGTTCATGCACCTGATGGGGTTCGGCCTGTCGGTGGATGACCTGATGCAGTTCCGGCAGTGGGGCAGCGTGACCCCGGGTCATCCCGAGATGCACCCGGAGATCGGCATCGAGACCACCACCGGTCCCCTGGGCCAGGGGTTCTCGAACGGCGTGGGCCTGGCGCTGGCGGAGCGTATGCTGGCGGCGCACTTCAACGGGGACGAGAAGGTCGTCGATCACTTCACCTATGCCATCGTCAGCGACGGCGATATGATGGAGGGAATATCGCACGAGGCCGCCTCACTCGCCGGCCATCTCGGGCTAGGCACGCTGATCTACCTGTACGACGATAACCACATCAGCATCGAGGGCGACACCGAGCTGGCCTTCACCGAAGATGTCGAGGGGCGATTCCTCGCTTACCACTGGCATGTCCAGCGGGTGGACGGGCACGACCGCGTCGCCATCGAGCAGGCCATCCGCGCGGCGCAGGCCGAGGATACGCGCCCCAGCCTCGTCATCTGCCGCACCCACATCGGCTTCGGCAGCCCCCACAAGCAAGACACGGCCGCCGCCCACGGCGAGCCGCTGGGTGAGGACGAGGTGAAGCTCACCAAGCAGGCCCTGGGACTGCCGCTGGCGCCGGCGTTCTTCGTGCCCCAGGTGGTGCGGGACATCTTCGCCAAGCGCCAGGACGAAGTGTCAAAGCTGGCCAGCGACTGGCGCGGGCGCTTCGCCAAGTGGCGGCAGGCGCATCCGGAACTCGCGGCGCGATGGGACGCGCAGATGAGCCGGGAGGTGCCGGCCGGCCTCGCCGACAGGCTCCCAAAGTACGAGCCTGGCAAGGAAGTGGCGACGCGCAACGCCTCCGGCGAGGTGCTCCAGGTGCTGAGCGCGGAGCTACCGGGCCTGGTTGGGGGATCGGCCGACCTGCACCCGTCCACGAAGACCCTGATCAAGAAGGAAGCCGCGCTCTCTCGCCACAGCTACGCGGGCCGCAACTTGCACTTCGGCGTGCGAGAGCACGCGATGGGAGGGATGTGCAACGGGATCAGCCTGCACGGCGGGTTCATCCCCTACTGTGGCACGTTCTTCGTGTTCTACGACTACATGAGACCCGCGGTCCGGCTGGCGGCGATGATGCGCCAGCACGTGATCTACGTCTACACCCACGACAGCGTCTTCCTCGGCGAAGACGGGCCCACTCACGAGCCGGTCGAGCACCTTGCCGCACTGCGCGCGACCCCGCATCTGACAGTGATCCGGCCCGCCGACGCGAGCGAAGTGGCGGTTGCCTGGATGGCGGCGCTGGAGCGCAAGGCGGGGCCGACGGCTCTGCTGCTGACTCGCCAGAACATCCCCGTGCTGGACCGTTCGGAACTGGCGCCGGCGGAGATGCTGCTCAAGGGTGGGTATATCCTCCGTGACGCTGCGGACCCGGAGATCATCCTGATCGCCTCCGGGTCGGAGGTGTATGTGGCGCTCGGCGCGGCCGGACTGCTGGAGCAGGAAGGCCGCCGCGTTCGGGTCGTCAACCTGGCAAGCTGGGAGTTGTTCGAGGAGCAGTCGCAGGAGTACCGCGGCCGCGTGCTGCCGCCGTCGGTCCCGCTGCGGCTGGCAGTGGAAGCGGCGGCGAGCTTCGGCTGGGAGCGATACGTAGGCCTCAAGGGCGCGGTCCACGGCATCGACGACTTCGGCCACTCCGCTCCCTGGAAGGTGATCGCGCAGAAGCTGGGGTTCACGCCTGAGGCGATCGCAGCCCGGGCCCGCGAGATGCTGGCGAAGGGTTGAGTGCGAAGGATCGCGCACCTCGTTCGCTCCGGCAGAGGATGGCTCAACGGTAGATGGTGCTGCCCTTGTTGTGGGCATTGCTGGCCGGTCTTGCGCTAGCGCTGTCGTACGTGACGGGCGCGGCGAGCTTCGCCTGGGTCGGGTACCTGATGCTCGCCATTCTGGCCATCGGGCTGGGGATGGCGCGGCTGGGGGAGCGAGGGCTGAGGGCGAGCCGCTATCTCTCCCGCGACCGGGTTGCCTTTGGCGGGCAGATCGACGTCGAGCTGGAGGTGGGGAACGGGAGCCGGCTGCCTCTGCTCTGGGCCTACGCCGCGGAAACCCTGCCGGCAGGCCTCCAGGTCAGCGGGGCCCGAGGCCGGGTGGGCCCGCTCGGGGCCAAGAGCGCATTTCGCCTCCGCTACTCACTCCAGGGGACGCGGCGCGGCTACTATCAGATCGGCCCTACCGTCCTTCGCACCGGCGACATGTTCGGCCTCTCCATCCGCGAGCGCACCGGGGCTCCCGCCTCGGGTTTGATCGTCTTCCCCAAGATCGTGGCCATTCGCCATGCCCGATTCCCCTCGCGGCGCACCGGCGACGTGCGCACCAGGCATCGCGTGCTCGAGGACCAGACGCAGGTCGTCGGCATCCGCCCCTATCAGCGGACCGACGGCCTGAAGCGGGTGCACTGGCGCGCCACCGCGCACACTGGCCAGCTCCAGTCGAAGCTGTACGAGCTTTCCGCCCAAGTGGACACGATCATCGCCGTCAGTCTGCGGCGAAAGGACTACGCTGCCGCCCCCACGGAGGCCCAGGAATCGGTCGAGCTGGCGATGGTCACCGCCGCCTCCATTGCCCAGCACGTGCTCGACCGCAGACAGCGAACCGGACTGCTGGCGGTCGGTTGGGATCCGGCCGCGGAGAGCGTGCAGGCGACCGTGCGCGTCCCTCCTGGGCGGGGGAGAGACCAGCTCGCGGTGATCCTCTCCGTGCTCGGCCGCATGTCGCTGGGGAACTCGGAGTCGCTCGCCAGCGCCCTTAACCGCGAGAGGGAGACACTGGCCTGGGGATCGCTGGTGATGGTGATCGCGCCCGAGGTGAGCGACGAGTTGCTGCGCGCGGTGCTCGGCCTGCGCACCAGCGGATTCGACGTCAACGTCATCCTGGTGGGACGCGGCACGGCGCTGGCCGCGGAGAGCGCCGGCCTCCAGGCGATGGGAATCACGGCCACCTTGGTCAGATCGGAGGCTGACGTTCGTGGCCTCGGCATCTGACGCCATCCGGCCCCGCGCCCGCATGCGGCTGGAGCTCTGGTCGTGGACCTCCTGGCTCCTGCTGGGGATCATCTCCTATCCGGCCGTGGTCTTGGCGCGGCTGTCGCCGTGGGCGGGGCTGGTCGGGGGCGCGCTTGCCGGCGGCTTTCTGGTGGCGCGGGCGGGCTTGGGCTACTACTCCAGGCGCGACCTCGACTACTGGTCCCGCGCCCTGCTCATCGCCGCCGGGGCGGCCGGCCTCGCCGGACTGGCAGCGGCCACGATCGACCAGGGCGAGGCGGCGGCGATCGGCCTGGTGGTCGGGCTGACGTTCTCGGAGATGGTGTTCGCCTGGTATTTCCTGCCTGCGATCGTGCGCGATGCCGAGGCGGCGGAGCAGAGCGCGGATCGGCACTTTCAGCTTCTTCCGTGGGTGGGGAGAGGCGGCGCGCTGGTGCGGCCGTCTCTCGGGCTGGCGCTGCTGTTGGGCTTCCTCGCGCTCGGCGTGGGGGCCATCTGGCAGCGGGCAGAGACCTGGGCGCCACATCCGGGGCCTTGGTTTGTCGGCGTGGCGCTGCTGGCGCTGGGCCTGATGTTCGTGGAGCGGATGGGCAGCTTCGAGCGATCGGCGCGGGAGGGCAACCTGGAAATGCCCGCGGGCTCGTTCGGGCGTTGGATCGCGGCGGCCGCGGCGATGCTGCTCATCGCGAGCTTGCTGGGCGCCGTGGGACCGCGGCGGACGGCGCAGGAGGTGGAGCGCGACCGCCCCGCCGGCAGCGCCTGGGTCGAGGCGCCCACGGGGATCGGTAGGTCTGTGGAGAGCGCTGCCAGCGCCGTCTCGAGCGTGGCGAAGGATGCGTTCGCGACGGCCAGCGGTGACCGGCGGCAGTTGATGATCTCGCTGCTGCTGCTCCTGTTGCTTCTCCTCCTGATCTCGATCTACGTGCTGTCACGCACCCGGGCGGGGCGGTGGCTGATGGCGGCCATCGGAGCGGCCCTGGCGCGGGTGGCAAAGGCCTGGCACAGGCTCGCGGCGGTGGTGAAGCGCCTATTCTCACGAAGGCCGAAGCCGGAGGAGGCGGCAGCAGCATTCAGACCCGAGACCATGCCAGACCCGTTGTTCGATGTCTTCGATTACCCCGAGTTGGCCGGCGGACTCTCGCCTCGTGAGTTGCTGATTCGCACCTACCACCTGCTGTTGAACTACGCCGAGATGCTGGGACACGGGCGGCGGACCGGGCAGACGCCGTTCGAGTATGCGCGGGAAGTAGAAACCGAGGTCCCCCGGACACGCGATGGGCTGCGAGCGCTCACCTGGGGATACGCGGGCGCCATGTACGGGGGCGTCGGCGCCGCCCTGCCGGACCCCAACGCGGTTCGGCTGGCCTGGCGGCAGACGGCGGAGGCGCTCAAGTCGGAGATGTCGCCGGAGGACTTCGAGTTGCGTCGACGCGCCTACCTGGCCGCGCGGCAGCTCGAGTGGGCCTCGCGCCGGTGAGCGCGGCGAAGGGTAGGCGGGCGCGTTCCACGAATCTGAGTTCCATAGGCGAGGTATTGAGATGAGAATGCTACGGTTAGCGCTGGTGGGAGGGGTGTGCGCGGGGATGCTGATGCGGCCCGCGATCGGGAGCGCCGCCGGGGAGGCGGGCAAGTCGCAGGGCCCCGGTCGGGTCGCCGGGCGAGGCCCCGGAAAGCCCCGTGCCGTCAGGCCTGGTCTTCGCGCCCCCAGCCGATCGCGACTGCTCCCCAAGCGCGCCGCGGCCGCCTGGGACCAGTCCGAAGAGGAGACCATCGTCGGTGTCGTCTCGCAGCCGCCGGCCAAGGGGAAGCCCGGGGCGTTCTGCTCGATGGTGGTGAGCAGGAAGAGGTTCAAGGACGTCACCGCGCTGCTTGCGCCGTGGTGGTACGTCGACAGCCTGGGGCTGAGGCCGAATCAGGGTGACGAGGTCCAGGTGGTGGGGGTGCTCCGCAAGGATAGGGGCGATAGGCGGCTCTTCGTGCGCGAGGTGACCTGGGGCGGTCGAGTCTACCGCTTCCGCACGGCGGAAGGTCAGCCACTGTGGGCAGGCGCGGATACGGGAAGCTGGCTGGGGTATACCGAGACCTGGAACAGCGAGAAGATCGATACCATCAGCGGTCGAGTGCTGAACGTCTCACAGAGCCTGCCGGACGGCAATCTAGTGGGCATGGGGCCAGGCGTCGAGATCAGAGTCGAGACGGCGCCGCACGCGTTCAGGTTCGTCCAGTTGGGCCCGAAGTGGTACGTTGACCAGGTGCTCCCCGGCCTGAAGGCGGGCGACCAGGTCACGGTAACGGGCTCGGTGGCGCTGTGGCGCGACAAGCGCAGCCTGTTCGCGAGCGAGGTCGAGCGGGTGGGGAAGAAGGTGCGATTGCGGGGGCTGGACGGCAAACCTGACTGGCCCGGCGGATGGCAGAACTGGTCGGGTTGGGGGCCGGGGTCTCCGTACCACAAGCTGTTCGACGCGAAGAAAGTCCAGACGATCTCGGGCTCGGTGGTGGACGCGAAGCGGAATGCACCGCAGCCAGGCCTGGGTCAGGGCACGGTCATCACCGTGCTCGTCCCCGACGGGCGCCGGATTCTCGTCCACCTCGCACCGACGTGGTTCATGCAGCAGACCCAACTCCGAGTTAGCCGGAAAGACCAGGTGACGGTATCCGGTGTCGTCCTGCCGGGGGAGGGACGCCCGGTGATGATGGCCGGCAGCATTGCCGTCGGAGGACGACAGGTGCAGTTCAGAGACGCCCAGGGCGTGCCGGTCTGGCTGGCCGCGCCGCAACCAGCGCAGCGGCTCGAGCCCGCGGGCTGATAGCCTCTCATCCATCGCAGCGAAGCCAGCGCCGCCCTTCCATCGAGGGCGGCGCTGTTTCGTCAGCGGCTCATGGTTCATCGGCCAAACAACGAAGCGGCGCCGAGGCGCCGCTTCGCTTAGTTCATGTGAACCGCCGATGAGCGGGAGCTACTTCAGAGTAGAAGAGACCGCGACGAAGGTGTAGCCCCTGTCCTTGACCCCCTGGACAATCTCCTGAAGCTTCGTGAAATCGTAGAACGGGTGGAAGTAGAAGCTGGCGAAACCGTCTCTGACCACCAGGTTCTTGTCGGCGCAGCGCAGGATGTCATCGACGTACCAGGCCCGGTACCCGACCCAGGGATCGGGCTCGTAGTTGCCGAGGTTCTCGGGGATCACCTTTTGGGAGTAGATATCCTTCTGGATCACGTAGGGATAGAGTTGCCCGCCGAAGTAGGATGGCGAGTCGGGATGCGGACCCTTGAACCCCGTGTGCTTCACCGGATCCTCGAAGTACAGCACTCGCTGTATGGTCAGCGGGAACTTGCTGGCAAACACCCTGTAGTCGGCTCCCGAGGCCGCGTAGTGAGGGGTCTCCCAACCGATGGGAGAGAGCCCGGAGGCCCGCAACTCCGAGAGGGCGAGGTCGACGCGCTTGCCCGCCCATTTCGAAGAGTCCTCTGGCACCGGGCCGGAGTAGACGGTTTTTCCCAGGCTGTCGAGCTGAACCCGGTAGAACTCGAAGTCATCGCCGGTGACGCCCGTGTATGGGTTCACGACCGAACCATACTGGTGCGTGTAGCCGTGAAGGATGATGCTCCCGCCCTTCTTCACCGCATACTTCAGAGCGCTAACCAGCGCCGGCTGCCAGGAAAGCTTGTCATAATCCGGAACGCCGCTGTTGTAGTATCCGAGCGGATCGCTGTAAGTCGGGATCACGGAGAGCGCGAACGGTACGTTCTGCGCCGAGAGGTAGTCGGCTATCCGGATGAGGTCGGCGGGGTCGGTGGTAGTATCGATATCCTCGATCCGGACGATGGCCCGCTTGCTCGCCGCGTGGTTGATGCCGAGCACATCGTGCAGCACGTCGCAGAACACGATATAGCGGTCCTCTTCGCCGAGGTAGGCGAAGGGCAGATCGGCAACATACCAGAGATTGCCGCCGTGGACGATATAGGGAATGGAGAGCTTCTCACCCGTCGACGCGATGCGGGTGGCGCTGGCGATCTCCTGGCAGAGCGTCGGGTAGATGATCGAGGTCCAGCCCAACTCAGGGTCGGCCTGATACTTGCTGAAGGTTTGGCCCTTGTATTCGATGGTGTCGTAGCCGCTCCAGTCCAGGTAGTTGAAGCCGAACCCGAACTTGGGGGTGAAGCGGGCGTCGTACCAGGCCAACTGCCAGATGTTGTACTTGAACCAGCAGATGGGCTTGGTGGAACTCATGACGTCGCGCAGGAAGGCCGCCGGCAGGGGCTCCTCATAGGTGCTGCCCAGGTAGAAGGTGGCCGCGTACTTTCCGATGTCCCCGGCGGTGTAGGAAGTGACGGGGCTGGCCTTGTAGGACACCGGGAAGTGACCCAGAAGATTCGCGAGCATCCTGGCGTGGATGGCGCCGACCCACCCATAGGCGCCCGTGCTGTCGTACAGAATCAGCACCGAGGAACTAGCGGTTGGAGGCGGAGCTGCGGCAGCCTCTGGGGCAGTGGCGGCGGCTAGGACCAGGGCTGCCAGAAGAAGCAAAGCAAAGACGCGAAATGAGCGCATGGTACGTCCTCCTACGATTTTCCGGCCGCCAACAGTGATTATAGCCAGATGAGGCGTGTTCGACAACCTTCCTGGCGCGACAGTTGTGGCCATTTTCTCTGGGTTGCCACCTGCCCCGGCTTCGCCCAGGGCATGGGTGTGACCGCACAGAACGAACGCGTTCCTGCGGCCCTAACTCTAGCATCACACTCCGGCGCAACAAATGTGCGTCTCGTTCTGCAGCCCTCTAGCCGTCTTTGCGGCTGATCTTCTGCGCGTAAGCCACTGCTTTCGCCAGCGTGCCGGGGTTGATCCCCGCGTAGGCCTCGCCCCCCACACCGAAGATGTAACCCCCGCCGGGAGTCCCGATGGCGATGGCGCGGTCGATCACGGGGCGCGCAGTCTCGAAGTCTCCGTAGAGGTCCTTGCAGTTCATGCCGCCCATCATTACTGTCTTGCCGGCAAGGGCCTTCTTGGCGGCTGCGATGTCGCTGAAGCCGCCGATATCCATGTCGGTGAGGTGCAGGTCGTTGGCGTAGACCCCGAAGAGGTGGTCGTTGGGGCCGTCGGCGTGCAGCGACCGCCCCTTCTGGCCGTACTTCTCGTAGATCTGGCGGTTGTACGGCAGCACCAGCTCCCGGTACATCTTCTCTGACACAAAGGCGGAATGATCGTCGGCCAGGCCGACAGAGGTTCGCTTCCTGCCATTCACATTGTCCGCATAATCCGCGCAGCGGAAGAATGTCTCCAGCAGCTTGTCGAAAAGCTGCCTAATCACCTCCGGGCAGTCATACATCCACTGGTAGATGCGCTCCGGCCCCGCCAGCGCGCAGGCCGCGGAGAGCGGAGGGTGGATGCCGAAGCCCCCGGAGACCGGCACGTCGATGTCCTTCCGCTTGGCGATCTCGCGCATCTTGGCGAGCTCGCCGTAGACCCATTGCACGCCGGGGTTGGTGGCCGGGTCGGGAACCTGGAGCTTCTCCACATCGGAGGGGTCTTTGAGTAGGTGGCAGCTCCAGGGGGAAGTCCCCTCAGGCCGGACGATCTCGGCCCCGAACAGCAGGCCCTCGGCGAGCGGCCCGTAATCGAGGTAGATGCCGAAGTAGGTCCGGTCATCGCCAAGGTTGTCCCAGGCCCACTGCTGGCCCCTGACCTGGGCCTCAATGTTCAGCTCCCGATTCTGCATATACTCGGAGATGTTGAACCCGAACAGAGAGCAATAGAAGCTGCCGCCGACACCGATGTCGACCGGCACCTGGTCTGACTCCTCGAAGCGGTAGCAGGCCGCCAGCCGCTGCTTGGACTGCTCGATGCGGTCGTGATAGCGATCGTAGTCGAAGGAGAAGGCCATAGTATCCCTCCGCAAGGTGTGGGACGGGTTTCGATGGGGGGCCGGCCTTCACCTCGCCGGGGAACACCCGGGAAGCGGTCCGCGGCCTACTTGCTGATGCGCACGCGGCGTTTCGGCTCGACGCCGACGCTCTCGGAGCGCAGCTCGTACTGACCGGCGAGCTGGTGCTGGAGTCGGCGCAGGCGGGATGGCTGGGGGGCGAGTTCGATGGGCTCGGAGGTCTGGAGCACGCGGTCCGCGGCCGACTGCGCCTCCTGCACCGCCAGCTCCTCGGCGTTGATCCGGCTCAGGCGGAAGATCTCTCGCAGCGCGCCCAAAATCTGGTGGTAGGTGTTTGACCGCACCACATGCACCGGCACTTGCATCGCCGTGGCATCGTGGAACTTCCCCGAGTCCCGGCGGGCGTGGGCCTTGATGGTCAGCACCGCGTCCGCCTCGTCGCCATGCTTCACGATTTGCGCCCGCAGGCCCAGGTCGGCCAGCGCCTTCTCGAGCTTGTCACGGCTGATCCCATAGGGGAAAAGGCGGAGTTGGCGCCGGCCGAAGCCCGAGTAGGCCGGCTCCGCCGCCTCGTACGGCGTGGACGCATACTCCTCGAAGGTTTCCACCTGCTGCGGCGGGATGATCTCCACCTCGCCCTCCGCCGTGCGGACGCGGATTTCGGGCGCCGTCACCAGTCCGCGCAGAGCCCTATCCACCACCTCTGCCACGTCATGATGGATCGCCAGCTTGTTGATCTCTACGATCTCGATGAGGATGTCGAAGGTGGGAGGCGCTTTCCGTTCCAGCACCGTCTTCTGAGTGCCGCGGCGTCTCGCCTCGTCATCGCTGAGGGTGACGGCGTGAATGCCTCCGATGAGGTCGCTCAGAGTCGGGTTCGACATGAGATTGTCGAGTGTGTTGCCGTGGGCGGTGCCGATGAGTTGCACCCCGCGCTCGGCGATGGTGCGGGCGGCGAGCGCCTCCGCCTCGGTGCCGATCTCATCGATCACGATCACCTCTGGCATGTGGTTCTCAACCGCTTCGATCATCACCGCGTGCTGAAGCTCAGGTCGGCGCACCTGCATCCGTCGCGCGCGCCCGATGCCGGGGTGGGGGATATCGCCATCGCCGGCGATCTCGTTGCTGGTATCAACCACGACCACGCGCTTGCTCAGCTCATCCGCCAGCACCCGCGCCGCCTCTCGCAGCTTGGTGGTCTTGCCGATCCCCGGCCGCCCCAGGAAGAGCATGCTTTTCCCGGTCTCCACGATGTCCCGAATGATGTTGACGGTGCCGTAGATGGAGCGCCCGATGCGACAGGTGAGCCCGACGATGCGGCCCTGGCGATTGCGAATGGCGGAGATGCGGTGGAGGGTTCGCTCGATCCCGGCGCGGTTGTCCTCGCTGAAGGCCCCCACCCGCGCCACGATGTGCTCGATGTCCTCGCGGGTAACCACCTGGCTGGAGAGGCCGACCACATCACCCGGAAACCGCGCCTCCGGCTCCCGGCCCAGGTCGAGGACTACCTCCAGCAAGTCATCCCGCCGATTGTGCTCCCGCAGCGGCTTCTCGATGCGCGGAGGAAGGGCTTGGTAGAGTAGTTCGAGATCATCTGTGATTTTCAGCTCGGGCATGGTCGCGGCTCGTCGGAGGGGCTAGTGACACTCACACAATAGCACTATTCGCAGGTTACGGGAAGGCGGGCTGAGGGCGGAGACGTGGCCCCAAAGGTTGCGGAGGTATTGTGGGGGCGTAGTTCATCACGCCCAGGGCGCAGTCAGTTGCGCCCCTACCAGGCTCCGGCGTCACGCTTCGGCATATTGCTCCTCTGCCTCCGACAGCACCCGGTCGCGGATATAGGGGCTCAGGAAGCCGGGGGTGTTCAAGTCAACTGAGCGTCCGAGCAGGGATGAGAGTTCGGCCTCGATAGTGATGAAGCCAAGCCCCGGCACATGGCCCGGCTCGAACTCCACGAGCACATCCACGTCGCTATCCGGTCCGAAGTCATCACTCAGCACAGAGCCGAACAGTGCGAGGCGCCGGATGTGATGTTTGCGACAGAACTCAGCGATCTTCTCGCGGTCAACGGAGATCCGCGTTCCCATGTGTGCGTCCTCCAGGGAAACTCGCGCGCGTAGGATAACACGCCGGCCCATGCGCTGATAAGCGAATCCCCGGCGCGCGCTCCCGATAGGGGGCTCTACCCGCCAAACACCTCTCCTATCACCCCCAGCGCGTGGTCGATCTGCGCTGTCGTGACATCGTGGTGGGTGACGAATCGCAGCCGGTACTCACCCAGAGGGAGTCCCTGCACTCCCCTCTCATTCAGCGCGGCCGCCAGCTTCGCCGCCGGCCGGCCCAGCAGGCTGGTGTCGACGGAGACGATGTTGGTCTGGCAGGTCTCCATATCGACCAGCCCGGCATGGACGCGGTTGATCCCCTCCGCCAGTCGCCGCGCGTTCGCATGATCCTCGGCCAGTCGATCGACCATCGTTTGTAGCGCCACGATCCCCGCCGCCGCCATGTGCCCGATCTGTCGCACATTGCCGCCGATGCGATGGCGCATGTCGCGGGCGCGGGCGGTGAACTCCGCACTCCCGCACAGCAGCGAACCGTAAGGAGCGCACAGCCCTTTGCTCAGACCGAGCATCACCGAGTCGCAACCCTTGGTCAGCTCCGGCGCGGGAACACCGAGCGCGATGGCGGCGTTGAAGATGCGCTCGCCATCGAGATGCACGGCAATGCCATGCTTCTTCGCGATGGCCCAGAGAGCGCGCATGTAGTCGGCGTCGAGGCAGGCGCCGCCGGCGTTGTTGTGGGTGTTCTCGACCTCAATCAGCGCGGTGCGCGGCCGCAGTCGGCTGCCCGGCTGGATCTCCCGTTCGACCTGCTCCAGATCCATGCGCCCGGCGCGCCCGGGGAGGGGGCGCGGGAAGCCGTGCGCCACGGCCGCCAGTCCGCCCGCCTCGAAGCGCAGGAAGTGCGACTCCCGTTCAGCCATCACCTCCTCGCCGGGCTTCAGGTGAGTCATCAGCGCCACCAAGTTGGCCATGGTCCCGGAAGTGCAGAACAGGCCGGCTTCCTGGCCGACCATCTCGGCGCCTGTCTTCTCCAGGCGCTGCGCCGTGGGGTCGCCCTCTCGCCCGTCGTCGCCAACGATGGCCTCGGCCATCGCGCGCCGCATCTCCGGAGTCGGCTTGGTAACGCTGTCGCTGCGCAGATCGACGATGGTCGTGTCAGGCATCACTGACCTCCGAGTGTGTGATGATTGCAGAGAGAATCATCTCTTGGCGGGTCGCCCCCGCTTCCCCTTCCGCGGCAGATTGAGGGGGGCGGCTTGCCCGCTTCCTTCGCCACGCCGGCGATTGTGCGCCCAGCGGTGAAGGAGGTATAATGCACGAACCGAAGCGCAGGAGCGCCAACAGGAGGACTCGCTCGTGCAGATTATCATGAAGGGCTACGGAGAAGTGAAACTCACCAGCACCGGCGAGGTGGTGCCCGGCGAGATCACGATCCATGCCGAGGGATGGGTGGCGGTGGCCCCCTTGCCGCCCGCAGACAGGTCCGAGGTTCGCTGGTTTCCTAACTGGCAGGTCGCGGAGGTTATCTGGCGGAAGAGTCTTGCCACTAGACCATCGCGGCCGAAGGCGGCGTCGTGATCGCAGGGCGGCCCTGGCGCGGCCCGGCTGTGTCGCACGGAAGGAGTCACCAGACAAACCATGTTCCGAGTGAAAGTGATCGCGACCGGCCGGTTGGCGAAGAACTCCCGCATCCAGATGGAGGGCCTGGATGTGACGCTTCCGGAGGGCGGCCGCGTCCGCGATCTGCTCAACGAAGTCGGCGTGTTCGATGACGAGGTGCGAGAAGTGGTCGTGAACGGACGTCGCGGCCGCCTCGATCAGGCCCTGCGCCGCGACGACAAGATCGAGCTTCGCGCCTAGCCGAGATCCGCCGCACCGGAGATGTTAGCACGCCTGGCAACGTTGCCGGGCGTGCTTCGCCTTGGCCCGCACAAGGTCTGTCGCGTCACCTCATGAGTCCTCAACCCAGACAACCGGTCTCAGCGGCGACGGATACAACGCAAAACCGCCCGGTGACACCGGGCGGTTTTGCTGAGGATTCACCCTCATCGAGCTGTTGGTGATTACTTTATACCGGACACGCATGTACGAATCATGACGGTTCTGAGATATTTCCTAGTATATTACTAGAGTAACTAGGCAACACATCTGCTCACCCAACGCGTCAGTCCCCGGAAGAGCAGTTCGACACCTTAGGTGGCAGAGATGCCGGCGGAGCGGCCGCGAGGTGAGCTCAGGAAATGCTCTCAGCGGCCTGCTACACACAAACTTACGCCTTTGTTCACTAATCCTAGCATATTACTATGCTATCTAGGGATCCTGGACTGCCGGGTGGGACATCTGCTGTCTCGCACGGGGCGGGGCCGAGGCCGAAGGCCTGGGAAGGGAGGTGAATGACATGACAACAGTCTCGGCTCAAGGCAGACCGTCCTATCCGGTAGTGGCAATCCGCTGGAGGCAGGAGGTGAAAGTGAACAGGAGCAGGCCTGTGAGTCACAAGGCTTCGGGCTTCACGCTTATTGAGCTTCTGGTCGTCATCGCGATCATCGCGATTCTCGCGGCAATGCTGTTCCCGGTGTTCGCGCGAGCGCGCGAATCGGCTCGCAAGATTCAGTGCCTGGCCAATGTGAAGAACATTGCGACCGCCGTTCAGATGTACTTGAGCGACTACGACCGCTTCCCGCCTGGGATGCACGACCAGGGCGCTCAGGAGTGGTTCAACACCGCGCCCGGCGGGGGGGGCACCTCGGGTGACTTCTGCTGGAAGGCCCACAGCGCAAACCCCTATCTGCGCTGGCCGGTGATTTTCGACGAATACGTCAAGAACCGTGACGTGTGGCGCTGCCCCAGCGCGAAGAAGGAAGTGCCTACCACCTGGATCATCCCCAACTATGGCGTGTGGTGGCAGTACCTGGATGAGCACCCGAATGAATGGGGGCGCAACAACCAATACTGCAGCGAGAGTGGCGGCGGCGGGCCCTGCTGCGTCTCCTTCCCCTCTGGTTGGGGTGGCGCTGTCACCGACTCCATCGCGCAAAGGGCGCTGGCCTCCGATTCCAGCGGCGCCTTCGACACCAGCATCGGCGTTTCCGGGTCGCTCGACGATCTGAAAGAGTCTCAGGTTCTCGATCCATCCTGGCTGATCGTCACCGGCGATTCCATGCACTGGCAGAACTTCAATGGCGTAGATGACGTGCTGTACTACATCTGTCGCACCAATGACTGCGCCTGCGCCGACTGGGCCAACGATCCGGGCAGCGAGGCGTGCGTGTTGGACGCCAATTCGCTCAACAAGTGGCGCACCGATTCCACCTTCCGCAACAAGTTCACCCGTCACCTCGGCGGCTCCAATGTCGGGTTCGCTGACGGTCACGCCGCCTGGTTCTCGGCCGACGCGCTGGTTGCAAAGACCCCCTATTGCGACGCGACCTCGAACTGGACCATCGTCCGAGAGGGCCGTCAGGTCAGGGGTCTCTGCCCGGCCGGCGCGAACTGACTTAAGAGACGCGCGGGGCAGGAGCAGTCGGCCTGCCCAAGAACTCAGATGGAAGACTCGAACGGGGCCCGCCTCAGGCGGGCCCCGTCCCCTCTCCTGGGCAGCGCATCCGCTCTGCCGGATGCTGCCGCAAGGGCGAGGGGCGGCCGGGATTGGGCCGCGTGTGCTCGGCCTTGCCGCGCAGAGCCGCTGAACTCTGCTATCCTGTTCCCGGCGCAGAGGGGGCAAGCGCTGGACCTGGTTCATCCTGTATAGAGGAGCTGCCTGTACCATGATCAAGGCTGTGCTGCTGGTTCCCGCACGGATACCATCGTTCCTCAGGTTCGGCTGGCCGCTGATCGGCTTCGCTCTGGCCCTGCTGGTGTCATCGCCGCGATTCGCTGATGCCGCGGAGGCACAGCAACCCGCCGGCACCGTGGCTATCGGCTCCGCCTCCGTCGAGGCGCTGGTGCAGGAGGCGGTCGGCAAGAGCGCGGAGCTCGCTGCCCTCCAGGCGCGCATCAGGTCGGCCGAAGCGATGGTGGCGCCGGCGAGCGCGCTGCCCGATCCGATGGCCTCGGTGGGGATGGTCAACATCCCCGTGCACAGTGGCATTCGCCTCGACCAGGACACCATGAGTGGCCTCGAGGTCATGGTCTCGCAGGACCTGCCGCGGACGAAGAAGCGACGGCTGTCGGGGCAGTCGCAGAGCCTGGAAGCGCGGATGCTGCGAGCGCGCTACGACGACAAGCGCAATAACCTCGTGAAGCTGGTGAAGCAGACCTACTTCGAGCTTCAGTACCTCGATGAAGCGATCCACACCACGGACCGGAACAAGCAACTCGCCCAGGATATCCTCAAGGCCGCAGAGGCCCAGTACTCCACCGGCAAGGGCGTTCTCCAGGACGTCTTCCAGGCGCAGGGCCGCCTCTCACAGATGCTCAACATGCTGGTTGAGATGCGCCAAGATCGAGCGATGACCGCCAGCAAGCTGAGCAAGCTGCTCTACCGCCCGCCGGACACCCCTGTGGGGGAGACGCCTCCGCTTCAGCGCACCGAGGTCACACTGGAGGCGCAGGCGCTGATCGACCGCGCCCTCGCAGCCAGCCCCCAGCTTGCCGAGATGGGCGCCAAGCTCGGCCAGCAGGAGACCAAGCTCAACCTGGCGCGCCAGGAGATCAAGCCGGACTTCAAGGTCGAGTTCCGCTACATGTTCCGCCAACCGGTGGGCATGGACCCCATGAGCGGGACCGATATGTGGTCGGCGATCGTGGGCGTGAACCTTCCCTGGGTCTACCGACGGCAGAAGGTGGATCAGGACGTGAAGGCCGCGCAGTCCGAGCAGACCGCGGCCGGCCAGGATATCGCGGCGATGCGTAACGAACTGGGTCAGATGGTGCAGAGCATGGTGATTGATGTCAACCGCGCTAACCAGCAGATCTCCCTTGTCGAGACCGCGCTGCTGCCCCAGGCGGAAGGCGCCCTCGCCTCCTCCAAGGCCGCCTATCAGACCGGCCAGCTTCCCTTCGTCAGCCTGCTGGACAACCAGATGAACCTCTACACCCAGCAGCTTCGCCGCGCCGAGCTGCTAGAGGGACGGGAGAAGAGCTTGGCGGAGCTGGAATACCTGGTGGGAGGGGAGTTGGTGGGGGCGGGCGCCGTGACTGGCTAGGCACAACGGGCATCTACCCTACTCCACATCCCTTCCCGCGATCCCCCCGATGGTCAGGTTGGGATCGGGCAGGCCGCTGGTCGCGGGGCGCAGGTCTTTCGCGTGCAGGTAGCGGACGTGGCCGTCGACGAACAGGTAGTTCCTCGCGCCGCGCCAGTCCCACCAGCCCACGCTCGGCAGGGCATGGTTCGTCAGCCACTCCGCCACCAGCACCTTCTGCGCCGGGTAGGCCACGTTCGCCTCTCGCTGGGTAAGGCAGGGGAAGCGGTCA
>Ga0315284_10003670_pt1 | contig 21843 bp, 16 predicted proteins | sample YL17G09_16_MG_FD_203696 | JGI IMG/M metagenome (GOLD analysis project Ga0315284, IMG submission 203696) | Sediment microbial communities from Yellowstone Lake, YNP, Wyoming, USA - YL17G09_16 | ecosystem: Environmental > Aquatic > Freshwater > Lake > Sediment | place: USA: Wyoming | collected... | reverse complement strand
CCAACAATTACGCGCAGGGTACGACGCTCTACGGCCGCTTCACGTGCGTGGACCAGTTGCACAACCTGTTGACGAAGTACTATCCCTGCGCGAAGGGCTACAACCGCTGGAAGATGATCCCGACGGCAGTGACCTTCTAGAACCGTTTCTGTTTGGGTGTAGCGGCCGAGCTCCGTCTCGGCCGTCGGCGCCCGGAGAATTCTACGGCCGGGACAGAGCCCGGCCGCTACAGGGAAACTGAATCCGGTCTAGTCCGCGGATAGCACTGCCCCCCAGCCTGGCGGCAACGCCGCCGGTTCCCGGGTGGGGCGGGCATCTTGCCCGTCAGCCGGGCGGGCGAGACGCCCACCCCACCCAGTTCATGTGCTGCTTTCAGCGAGGCACCACACTGGCCGGAGCGCGCCTACCGTACGGTGCTTGCGTCTCGTACGATGGACGCCGCCATGCCCGCGCAGACGCTAGAGCGCTGCCCCAACTGCGCCGCGGACCTCCACGCTTTGCGCCCCCCCAACCGCTGCCCCGCGTGCGCTTTCGAGTACGACGAGCACACGCGGGTGTGGCGGTCCGACGAGTCCTGGGGACGCCTGGCGCTCGTTTACACCAGCGCGGGACTCGTCGTCGGAACCATCATCAGCGGGCTCTACCGGCTGAGCCTCGAAAACGCCCCGTACCCCGCTTTGCCCCTGATCCTGGGCCTGCTCGCGCCGGCCGCCGGCCTTTTCCTTCGGCGGCTGATCAGCGGCCGCATCACCGGCCGTTTCGTCGCCCTGACCTCGCGGGGCCTTTGCGTGGGCACGCGCCCGACGCCGCTGGTTGTGCCGTGGGAGGACGTGGAGCAGCTCACGGAGCAGCGCGGGGTTTTGAAGGTCCGCCGTCACAGCTCGACCACGTTGGTGCCGCTCGACGATATCTTCGGCAGCGCCGCGGAGGTCGCCTTGTTTGAGGCGGCCTTTCGCGACGCCGTTCGCCGACACGGCGGCCGGCCAGGGCCACCACCGATGACGGTTGCGTGACTGCCCCCAATATCGGGGTGCGGCGGTCCGAACCCCGCACGCCAGTGCGGGGTCTGGCCCCGGCCTCGCGGCCGGGGTTCGGACACCGGCGCTGCGGGGTTGCCCACGCGGATGTAGGATGAATGTCTCAATGCCCCTTTCCCGCGAGACGACCGAACCGCTCCTGCGCGTCGAGAACCTGACGGTATCCGTTCCCGTGCGCGGCGCGCGCGCAGCCCGCGCCAAGGGAACCATCAGGATCGTCGACGACGTGTCCTTCGATCTTGGGCCCTCACGCACCCTTGGGCTGGTCGGCGAGAGCGGCAGCGGGAAGACAACACTGGCCCGCGCAATCCTCCGGCTTATCCCCGCTAGCGCCGGCCGCGTCGTCTTCGAGGGCCGTGACGTCGCGACGTTGCCGCCCCGCGAGCTCAGTGCGCTCCGTCGGCGCATGCAAGTCGTCTTTCAGGACCCCTATAGCAGTCTCAACCCGCGGCTCCGCGTCGAGACGATCGTGGGCGAAGCTCCCCTGGTCCACGGCCTGGTCCGCACCGCCCGGCAGCGCCGTGAGCACGTCGCGAACCTGCTGACGCGTGTCGGCCTGTCGCCGGACGATGCCGACCGCTACCCGCATGAATTCTCGGGCGGTCAGCGGCAGCGGATCGGCATCGCCCGCGCGCTGGCGGTCGAGCCGCGGCTGATCATCTGCGACGAGCCGGTGTCGGCCCTCGACGTGTCGATCCAGGCCCAGATCCTGAACCTGCTGGCCGATCTGCAGCGCGACCTGGGTCTGAGCTACGTCTTCATCGCCCACAACCTGGGCGTGGTCCGCTGTATCAGCCAAGAAGTGGCGGTGATGTATTTCGGCCGCATCGTCGAACACGCACCAACGGACGAGCTCTTTGCGAATCCGCGCCATCCATACACCCGCGCCCTACTGGCGGCGGCTCCGGACGCGGACGCGTGTCGCGCGAGCGCGACGCGGGAGACCGCCCGCCACCCCCTGCCAATACTGCCCGCCGAGCCCCCCAACTTATTCGCTCCGCCGACGGGTTGTGCGTTTCACCCCCGCTGCCCGATCGCTGAGCCGGGCTGTCGCGAGGTTCCGCCGTCGTTGCACAACCCGCCCCACTTACCCCCTGTGCATCGCGTGGCCTGCCATCTGGCTGACCGCGTGAGCGAAGCGCAAAAACCGCCTCCACCATCTACACGGCCATGATCTCCTTCGACTTCTCCTCGACCAGGGTATCGACCTTCTTGCAGCAATCGTCGGTCAGCTTCTGGATCTGCTCCTGACCGCTCTCGACGTCGTCCTCGGTCAGCGTCTTCGCCTTCTTCTCCGCCTCCATCGTCTTGTTGGCATCCCGCCGCACGTTGCGCACCGTCACCCTCTGCTGCTCAGCGAGCTCTTTGACGCGTCCGACGAGCTGCTTGCGGCGCTCGGTGGAGAGCGGCGGCACCGGCAGGCGAATCATCTTCCCGTCGTTCTGCGGATTGATGCCCAGCTCGCTCTTTTCCAGGGCGCGCTGAATATCTTTCAGGGTGCCCGGGTCAAACGGCTTAATGACGACGACGTTTCCTTCGGCGACCGCCAGGTTCGCGAGTTCCCGGAGGCTCATGGTCGTGCCGTATGACTCCACGTCGACTTTGAGACTGTCCACCAGGCCGATCGTGGCGCGTCCGGTGCGTACGGTCCGCAGCTCCTGCTTGAGGAACTCGACCGCCTTTTCCATCTCCTCTTCAGCTTCGAAAACGATGTCATCGAGGGCCATCGCTGCGGCTCCTGCTCTCCCCCAGTCGCCAAGCCACCGGGTGGCCTAAGAATACTGGCGCCAGCCCCGCGCCTCAAGCTGGGCCGGGTCTGTGCCCCGCGCGTCGATTCGAGATCGCCGGTGACCCGCTGGCGAACCCCTGGAAATCTCGCCCCTGTCTGCAACCGAGGCCGGCGGCCTGCCGATAGTACGCAAGGATACGGGGCAAGTTGGAATCGTCGCGCCGCCTCACAGACCCGCATTCCCGGATTGGCTGAGGAGGACCAGCGGTGCAAACAGTATTCGTCACGGGCGCGGAGGGCTTTGCGGGCACGTACGTCTTCGATCACCTGCGTCAAACAGGGTACGAAGCCGTCGCCGGAGTCCGTAACCGCGCACGAAAGCTGGCCTACGAGCGACAGAACTGCAAGGCCATTGTCTGCGACGTCACCGACGCCATCAACGTCGCCCGCGCCATCGCCAGCGTCCGGCCTAGCGCCGTGATTCACCTGGCCGGCCTGTCGCGTCCCGAGGAGGCCGCCGCCGACCCGCTGCTTGGCTACCAGTCGATTGTGACCGCGTGGGCCAACGTGCTCGACGGGGTCCGCCGGGCCGTGCCCCGCGCCAGAATCGTAATGGCCAGTGCCTGCGACGTTTATGGCGATTCCGGCCAAGAAGGGCGCCCCGTCAACGAGGCAACCGCTTCCCACCCGATCACCACGTTCGGTTCCCTCAAGCGTACCGCCGAGTCCATCGCCCACACGTTCTACCGCGACTACCACTTGAACATCACCATCGCGCGGCCGTTCCACTATTTGGGTGCCCGGCAGCCCGAGCGCTTCTTCTTCGGGGCCGTGGCCCGACGCCTGGCCAACTGCGCCGCCAGTGACGGCGGAAACCGCCTCAGCCTGCCTGATCTCTCGTGCCGCCGCGACCTGCTCCACGTGCAGGATGTGGCCACCGCCTACGAGCGGCTCCTCACGGACGGCCGCCCGAACGAAACGTACAACATCTGCTCGGGCCAGGCGGTAACCTGCCGAGAGGTGGTGGAGCTCATGGCGGCGGAGTTCGGCTTGGAGGTCGAGCTCGCAGAGGATCCGCCGGCAGTAGACGCGCCGCGCACTGCGCTTGTGTGCGGGGACAGCTCGAAGCTGCGGTCGGAGCTGCACTGGCAACCGACGCATTCCCTCGCGGAAGCCGTGCGGGACCTGGCTGAGAGCTGCCGCGCGGCTCAGCCGGCTCTCGCGCGTTAGCACACTTCGTCCCCGCTGCTGCATCCTGTGGGTGCCACGGCCGTGCCGGCCGTGAGGGGATGGGCCGCCTCACGGCCGGCACGGCCGTGGCACCCGCGGTCGGAGGAGGACCAGACGCAGCACCTACCCTGGGCAGGGCCCGACCCGACGGTCCATTTTTTCGCCTTGGCAGGCGGTGACTGGCGGACTATACTAAAGGGCTCTGCCAAAAACCGCGGCTCGGCGGCCTTGCCAGCGTGGCGGTCGTGACCCGGGAGCGGGTGTTTGCAGCGGAGAAGGCCATGGCTGTGAGACTGCGACTGAAACGCATGGGGCGCCGGCATCGCTCTTTTTATCGACTAACAGCGATGGAGTCGCGCCGGCCACGCGACGGGCGTATCCTGGAAGAGTTGGGCACCTACGACCCCCAGCACAAGGACGACAACGAGCAGGTCAAGCTGAACGCGGAGCGGATTCGGCACTGGCTGCAGCTCGGCGCGCGGCCGACGGAGACAGTGGCCAGCTTGCTCCAGAAGCAGGGAATCACCATCCGGTGACGCAAACGAAGCGGTTCATGACTGGTTTCGATGATGCGGATCGATGTCATAACCTTGTTCCCGGAGGCCATTCAGCCCTACTTGTCGGCTAGCATCCTCGGCCGCGCGCGAGCGGCCGGCATCGTCGAGTTTCACGTCCATCAGCTCCGCGACTATTCCCAGGACCCGCATCACAAAGTCGATGACCGCCCGTTCGGCGGCGGGCCCGGCATGGTGCTCATGTGTCAGCCCGTGCTGGACGCCGTCAACGCGGTCGAAGCCCTCGACCCGCGCCCGGCCCTGCGGATTCTCCTGAGCCCGCAGGGCCGGCCGTTTTGTCAGGCCGTCGCCCAGCGCCTGGCGCAGCACGACCGCCTGCTGCTGGTCTCCGGCCACTACGAAGGCTTCGACGAGCGCGTCGTCGAGCTGCTCCAGCCGGAGGAGCTCAGCCTGGGCGATTTCGTGATGAGCGGCGGCGAGCCGGCGGTGCTGGCCGTCGTCGACACGGTCGTCCGCCTGTTGCCGGGCGCCCTGGGCAACGAGGCCGGCGCGGCGGACGAATCTTTTCAGAACCAGCGCCTCGAATACCCCCAGTACACCCGCCCGCGCGTGTTTGCCGACCGCGCGGTGCCCGCCGTCCTGCTCTCCGGCAATCATGCCGAGATTGAAGCCTGGCGGCGGGCCCAATCCGAAGAGCGTACCCGTCGGCGGCGTCCGGATCTTTTGCAAGACCGCGCCGCCGCAGTTGTAGATACGTGTTGTGCCGTGACTCCCGGCGGCTCGTGGGCGGACTCCGCCTCGCGCGCCTCGGCGCAGGACTGATGAGGAAAGTGAGGCGCTCCATGCGGAACCCACTGTTTGACGTGGTCGACAAGAAATACCGCCGGGCTACCGTGCTGGACTTTGAGATCGGCGACACCGTCGTCGTGACGATTCGCATTGTCGAAGGCGGTAAGGAGCGGCTCCAGGATTTCGAGGGCACCGTTATCGCCCGCAGGGGCCGCGGCCTGGACGAGATGTTCACCGTCCGGCGGCTCGTCGCCAACGAAGGGGTCGAGCGCGCCTTCCCGCTCCATTCGCCGCGCATCGCCGCGATCAAGACCCTGCGCAGCGGCAAGGTGCGCCGCTGCAAGCTGTACTTCCTGCGGGACCGGGTGGGCAAAGCCCGGCGGCTGCGTGAGCGGCGGATTTCGGCCGCGGCACGGGCCGCGGCGGCCCAGGCGCGGGCCGAGAAAGCCCGCGTGCTGCGGGAGGCGCAGGAGGCCGTCGAGGCCGCCAAGGCCGCCCGCGCGCGCGTCGACACCGAAATGGCCGGCTCGCCCACGTAAGCGATGGCACGATAGGGAATGTAGCGGCCGGGCTCCGTACCGGCCGCGGTGGGCTCCGCAAGTGCCTGGGCCTAGCGATCCCCGCCACCAACTCGGCCGCGAAGGCGAGCGCCTCGCGGAACGTTTCCTTCTGCAGCACGGTCTGAAGACCATCGCCCGTCATTTCAGCACCCCCGTCGGCGAGCTGGACCTGGTTATGCGGGACGGCGACACCGTCGTGTTCGCGGAGGTCAAGACCCGTCGCGACCGCAAGTACGCCGACCCGCAGGATGCCGTCCGGGCGGACAAGCAACGCCGCATGACCCGCGCCGCACGGTGGTTTATCCACCGCAAGCGCTGGGACGACAAGCCGTGCCGGTTTGACGTGGTGGCGGTCACCCGGTCGCCGGACGGAGAAGCCGAGATCGAGCATTTCCCGGATGCGTTTCTCCCGCGCGGGTCGTAGTGGCCGGCGAGCCGCCGGCCGCTGCGGAACTCGCGGTTCCCGTTGGCGAGGTGGCCCACAGACGGGGTTGTATTGTCGAAAAAAAAAGCTCATCCGGGAATTCCGGGGAGACCCCCGGGCCGGTCGTTCAGCCTGAAGGGCTGGCCTGCGATAGCCGTGGGCCAGCGCAGCGCCGCCCACGGAAAAGGCGCCCGTCGGGCAACGCTCGACCCTGAACGGGTCGTCTGGCGAACCCCGTTCATACGACCCTTTCTGGGTCGGTCAGCGCCCCGGGGCGCGGCCCGTCCGGGGGCGGCGCTGCGCTGGCCCCCGGCTATTCTCGTTCAGCCCTGCGGGCTGAGTCGGGCTTCGGTCAACCTGCGGCAGCCCGGATTCCCCGGAAGAACCAAAAAAAAGCCACCTGGTCTCTCGACCAGGTGGCGTCAGTCAGCGTGCAAATCGGAGCCGCGCGACGACAGCGTCAGCGCGAGCGCCGTGTCGCAAACGCGGCCAAGGCCATTGTGAGCAATGCAAGCGAACCGGGCTCCGGAACGATGTTGAAGTTGTCCCAGCCGACGAAATTGCCGCCCGGACTCGACCCGGCGCCGCCGCCAGTGAAGAAGCGGAACGCTGTCGGGAGCGGGTTGGTCGGGTTAATCAAGTGCCAGCCAGGGTTACTGACCACCGTGAGCTCGCCGGTCGTCAAATCCTTGATCGAAACCTCGAGGATCAGCTTGTCACTCAGCCGGAACAGCGTGCTCTCCTGGTACCAGTGATTCACCAGGAGGTTCTGCCAGGCGGCTCCCGGAATCACCGGCGGAGCAACGGGGTTCTCCGCGGTCAAATAGCCTGACTTCCATGCCGTCGGGCTGTTGGGATCCATCCACACGTAGAGGCTCTGCAAATAGGTCGCCGATGCGGACGGCTGGAGGGAGAAACTCCCGAGGTTGTCAACGGCGGGAGCGATGCCCGTATACTGCGCGCAAACGTCGTAGGTAACCCGCCACTCGTCGCCCGAGCTCCAGGCATAATCATGTTGGGCGCGCGCAAATGCAGCCGCGCCCTCATGCCGACCGCCGACGAACTGCTCGGCCCCATAGGGATTCTGGACGATACCGTAGGTATTCCCGGCGTAGGTGTAAACCTTGTAGTCGGCGCTTCCCGCCACCGGGTTATACCATCCGTCCTGACCAGCCAGCAGCGTACCGCCCGGCGAGCCGCTGTAGATGGGGGGTTCGAAGCCTGTACCATAGTCTGCGCGCGCCGCCGCGCAGAACGACAAACACACGGCCAATACTACGAATCGTTTCATACCTCTCCTCCTCTTCTCGTGGGTCGTAAAAGAGAGACGTGCGCCTCTTCTCGCCCTATAAGAATAAGTTACCACGTTCATTCTCGGCTGTCAACTAAAAAACACCCAAAATCACTGGCCATTACCCAAAGCCCCCATGCTATTATAAGGTGTTGTCACTAAATGCCTTACGAGCACGTCGCGGCAACCGAGCTGCAGGCCCCGGCGGTCCACCGACTGAATTCAGCCTGGGGTGGCGCCACATTCATCAATCGCCCGACCTCGCTCGCGATGGCTCCGATCACGGCCGTGTCGTCCTCAGCGGCCACGGAGTGACCGAAGCACTCGTCCGCGGCACCCTCGGAGCCGGTCAGCACAGCGTTTTGATTCCAGTTCCCCGGTTGCGTACGAACGCGTACACCGAGTTGGTGCCGAGGAGGCAAGCGCAGGAGGGGCGCCGCGGAACACCGCGAGGACAAGTCCGATACCCAAGGCGGCCCCCAGGTTGACGCCGGCTTTCTTCGTGCATTCCACCGGTCCTCCCGAGTTAACTTCGCCCGCAGGCGAGACCCCGAGACGTTCGCCGGCGGTTGAGATTTGTGTCTCATCTCGATCTCCAAGAGTAAAATTGCCCCGCCTGCGGTATCATGTAGTCAGAGCACTGTCCGCGCCATCGTGTTTCGAAGGTGGATCGTGAAGGAGAAGCCAATGTACCGCGTTTCATTTATCTGCTTCCTGGCCGGCGTGCTGGGGTTTTCCTTCTACGCAGCCCCGCTCGCTACGGCTCAGCCCACCGGTTACGAGGGGTACCAGGTCGTCCGGATCACCGTGCAGAACGAAGCCGAGCTGCAAACGCTGCGCGGCCTACAAGCCCTCGGGCGCGACTTCGAGGTCTGGTCGGAAGTGGTGAAGATCGGCCCGGTCGAGGTCCGTGTCGCCCCGTCGGTACAACTGTTGCTGGCCGCCAGCGGGTTGCGCTATGAAGTGGTCGTCGCCGACCTCCAGCAGTACCTGAACGAACGCTTCGCGGGGCCCGGCGAGCGCGGCTTCTTTGACTCGCTGCGCACGTTCCAGGAGCACGTGCAGTTCATGTGGAACCTGGCGATCACGCACATGAGCTTGGCCCAAATGATCAACGTCGGCTACTCGGTCCAGAATCGGCCGATGTGGGCCCTCCGCGTCACCGGACCGGGCTACGCCAAGCCCGCCGTCATCTATCATGGCGCCGAGCATGGCAATGAACAGGCGGGCGCCTCGGTGGTCCAGTATGTCGCCAACTACTTGCTGACCAATTATGCCACCGATCCAGACGTGGCCGCGCTGGTCAACAACATCGAGTGGTATTTGATGCCGATAATGAACCCGGACGGGTACGTGGCCTGGGACCGCTACAACGCGCACGGCGTCGACCTGAACCGCAACTGGGGCGGGCCGGGCAGCGGTCAGGATCCCACCGGCGGCCCCTACCCGTTCTCCGAGCCGGAAACGCAGCACATGCGCGACTTCCTCATCGCCCATCCCACCGTGCGGGCGCACATCGACCTGCACGGGTACGTCCCCTGGATCATGTGGCCGTGGGGACACATCCCGGATCACTGTCCCGACCATAGCACTTTCCTGGCCGTGGGCACTGTGTTTCGCAACCTGATCATTGCTGCCGGCGGCGGAACCTACGACATCGGGACCATCTACGAGGTCGCTTACCCGGTCTCCGGGTCGTCGACCAATTACAGCTATGGCGTGCTCGACCGCTGGGCCTTCGGCATCGAGGTCGTTGATGACGACATGCCGGAAATCTGCGAGGAGTTCCTCGCCAGCATGGTCTATGTCGGCGAGTGGATTCGAGGCTACGACTGCAACGGCAACGGCGTCGTGGACACCGAGGACATCGCCGGCGGGACCAGCACCGACCTGAACGACAACGGCGTGCTCGACGAATGCGAAGGGCTCGGCGACCTGAGCTGCAACCACACAGTCGGGTTTGACGACATCAACCCGTTCGTGCTGCGGCTGAGCGATCCGACGGAATACCAGAATCTGTACCCGAACTGCCCGGACTTCAACGCCGACATCAACGGCGACGGCAGCGTCGACTTCGGCGACATCAACCCGTTTGTGACCCTGATGGTCGGCGGCTAACGCTATAGATCAGGAAACGCTCGCGAGGGCGGGGCCAGGAGCGCCCGTTCCGCTGCGCCGTGACGTGCCCAGCTCTGCTGGGCGTTTGTAAAGCTGCTCGTAGACTGGACGGTTGTACGGGCAGCGAATTCGCTGCGCGCCAGGCCATGCCCGCTGCGCTTGTGTGCGAACCGGTTGCAGTCGTCGTTCCTCAGGCGACTGCACGGTTGGCATGGTCGGGGGTGTATGGAGATCGCAAGTGAAAAACGTGGCTGCTCGCCGAGGGCGCGCAACGCCTCTTCCACGCTCGGCACTTGTGCCGCCCCCGGCGGCAAGTGCCTCGGCGAACTCGTTTCGCCCCCGACGGCCGGGAAAAGCGTGAAAACGCCGGACGCGAAAATGGCTTGGCGCCGTACAATGGCTCTGTACGGCCCGGCAGCGGAGTCGGATAACGTCATCTGAGAAATGTCGGTTTGCAGGAGAAGCTCATGACCCGAACCGTCGCGGTTTTGGCACTGTTCGCCATGGCCGTGGCGTTCGCCCGAACGGAGGAACCCACGACGCAGCCGGCGACCGGGTTGCCGCCTGCGTCGCAGACTGCCACGTCGCCGGCGGCCACACAACCGGTGGGCCTGCCGCCGTGGAGCTACAACGGGGACGTGCTGCACCGGTCGGCGCCGACGGGCGACTGGGGCGGTGCGCGCAAGGGTTCGTCACCGGGCCCCAGCGAGAGCGGCCACGGCTCGTGCGAGGAGGCCAACGCGACTCCAGCGTTCGACTTGCTCGGTGATGCGTTCACGCCAGACGCGCTTACGCTGTTCGACTTGATCCACGCCGCCAAAGCGCGCGCTCCCGCGTCGGCGGACATCGTTTCACTGGGGCGCGATGGGTTGCTGGACGACTTTAGCGACGGGAATGATAACGGCTGGAATCACTACAGCATCGCGTCTGTGCCGCCGACGTGGCAGGTCGTCGGCGGACGATACCGCCTGTCACTCGGCGCACCGGCGGCGATGCAGTCCATCGAGTATTTGGGCTCGCAGTGGAACGACTCGGTCGTTCACCCGGACACATACCGCCACGGCCGTGTCCGGATGCGGTTGAGCCTTGTCCAGCCGGGGACCGATGTGTTCCTCCTGGTGCGGGGTGACACGCCGGCTTTCGGCGTGCAGTTCTGGAATGACCAAGCGCGGCTGACGATCGGCAACCTGTTCAACATAACGATCGCTTCGGTTCCGGTCTTTGCGAACGTACCCGCGGCGGTGTCCGTTGGCAGCGATTACCTCATGGAGGCGCGTTTTGTCGGGGCCGAGCTTTCGCTCAAGTTCTGGCCAGCGAGCGAGCCCGAGCCCGAGACACCCCAACTCGTCACGGAGGATCCGCGCTGGTGGCAGAGCACGGCCCAGGGCGGCAGGATCGAGTTGTTCGTGCTCGATTGGTGGCGGACTGAGCCGATCGGCGCCGAGTTCGACGATATCTACTTCTACGGCGAGGCTGGTCCGCCTCCGCCCGTGATCGACCCCGACAGTATCCCTGCGCGCGGCGTGCCCGTGCCCTGCCTGGAGGTGTTTGACGATGTAATGCGGTACTGCATGGCGGCGGCCAACGTCCCCGCGGGCACGCTGGCCGTGATGCGCAACGGCGTCGTGGTCTACGAACGTGGCTTCGGCTGGCAGGACCAGGAGCGCACCCAGATCGTGCCGCACGACGCCCTGATGCGGTTGGCGAGCGTGACGAAGCCGTTCACCGCGACCGCGATTCGAACGCTGATCGATGCGGGCGTCATCAGCCTGACGAGCCGAGCTTTCGACGTCGGTCAGCCGGGCGGCGGGATTCTCGACATCGCGCCCTTCCCGTCGCTTGGCGATGCGCGGATCGGCGACATTACGGTCAATCACCTGCTCCAGCACCGCGCCGGCTGGAACCGCAACACCGTCGGCGATTTCGATTTCTGCGACTACGCGGCGGCGGCGGCGATGGGGCAGCCCATGCCCATCAGTCGGGTGGAGCGGATGCGGTACATCCTTGGCCAGCCACTGCAATTCACGCCCGGTACGCAGTACGCGTACTCGAACATCGGCTACGACGCCCTCGGGCTGATCGTCGCAGAGGTAACCGGCCAGCCGTATCCGCAGTACCTGCAGGAGGCAGTGCTCGACCCGCTCGGCATCTCGCCGGATGATCTCATGCAGGGCCGCACGCGCTGGGAGGACCGCAACCCGCGCGAGCCGCTCTACGACGCCCTGTTTGACAGCCCCAGCGTGTTCGATCCTGAAGGGGCCTGGGTGCGGCAGCCGTACGGTGATTGGAATCACGAGTCGTACGAGTCCAACGGCGCGTTGATCTCGGCGGCGAGTCCGATCCTCCGGTTACTGGATGAACGCATCGTCTCTGGACTGGACATCGGGCTGCCCCGGCCACCGAACGAACCGCCGAGCTACCAGGCGGTTCACTTCGGCGGCCTGCCCGGGACCAGCACGGTCGCGGCGCAGCGCGGCGACGGTGTGAGCTTTGTGGCCTTGTTCAACAACATCCTGCCCGGCCAGCCGGCGTGGGACGTGTATTACTACCTGGACGCGATCCTCGACGCGGGCGCGGTGACGTGGCCGGTGCTGCCGACGGGTGATTTCGACTGTGACGCGGACGTGGACGGCGACGATTTCGCGTTTTTTGCCGGCTGTCTGTCCGGGCCTGACGTGCCCGCTTCGGTGAGTTGTGAATACGCCGGCCAGGATGTGGATGGCGACGTGGACCTGGCCGATTTGGCCGTGTTTCAGCGTGCGTTCACCGGCCGTCAGCCCTGAGGCGCGGTACGGGAGTGCCGGCGCGCGGCTCGCGCGCGTGGTGTGGGTGTCCTGGTCCACCGATCTTTGCGCAGCCAATTGGACAGCTCGGACCGGCACTGGGCAGCGAATTCGCTGCATGGCCGGGAGTGTATGGAGAGCGCAAATGAAAAACGTGGTGCGCTTGGGTGGCCTCCTGGCTCTTGCCCTGACTGGGTCTGTCGTGGCGGGCACGATCGACGCCGGTCTGGAGGCCAGGTTGGAATCGATGCCCGCCGCGGAGCGGGTCTCGGTGCTCGTCTTCTTGCGGGGGCAAGTGGACGTGGGGGTGTTGGACGCGCAGTTCGACGCGCAGCGGACGCCGCTCGTCGCCCGGCATGAGACCGTCGTGTGCGCCCTGCAAACGCAGGCCGAGATCACGCAGGGCCCGTTGGACGAATACCTGCGCGGGTTGGCCGACGACGGTCAGGTCGCGAATGTGCGCGCGTACTAGATCGCGAATGCGTTTCGGGTGGACGCGACGCCGGCGCAAATCCGCCGCTTGGCCACCCGGGAGGACGTCGAGACGATCTACTACAACTACGAGATTGAGCCGATTGGGACGGTGCCGGGCGGAGCGCCGGACGCGCCTGGCCCGCGTGCGCCGGAGCCTGGCCTGGTGGCGATCAACGCGCCGCAAGCGTGGGCCATGGGATACGACGGGTCGGGCGTCCTGGTGGCCACGCTGGACACGGGGGTCGATGGCAACCACCCGGCGCTGGCCAGCCGTTGGCGCGGCGCGGACCCCCAATACGCTGGCCATCCGGAGTGGGCCTGGTTCGATCCGATGACGAACACGACTTTCCCGCAGGCGTTCGGTAGCTCGCACGGCACGAGCACGATGGGTACGGTCTGCGGCGGGGCGCCGGGCGATCAAATCGGCGTCGCGCCGGGCGCCCAGTGGATCCATGCGGCGGTGATCGGTCGGGGGAGCGTCTCGCAGACCGTCGCGGATGCGCTCCTGGCTTTCGAGTGGCTCATTGACCCCGATGGCAATCCCACCACGTTTTGGGACGTGCCGGCGGTGTGCTCCAACTCGTGGCGGTTGACGACTGACTTCGGCTACCCCCCGTGCGATCCGACATTTTGGTCGCCTCTGGATGCGTGCGAAGCGGCGGGGATCGTAATCCTGTTCTCGGCCGGGAACGAAGGGCCCGCGCCGGAAACCGTCGGGCGACCGCCGGATCGCGCGACGGACGACTACCGTACGGTCGCCGTCGGCGCGGTGGACACGACCACCGTGGGCTGGCCGGTCTGGGTTTACTCGTCGCGCGGGCCGTCGCACTGCACGCCGAACGGCTCGGCGGCAATCAAACCGGACCTGACCGCCCCGGGCGTGAATGTGCGTTCAGCGGTGCCGGGCGGCGGCTACGATTCGGGCAGCGGCACGTCGGGGGCGTCGCCGCACGTGAATGGCACGGTCGCGCTCATGCGGCAAGCCTGCCCGGGTCTGACGGTTAAGGAGATCAAACAGATTCTGTACATGACCGCGCACGATCTGGGGCCCGCGGGCGAGGACAACGACTACGGCTGGGGCATGATCGATGCGGAACAAGCGGTGGTGATGGCGCTGAGTATGTGCGGGCCGCAGGCGCCGCACGCCTTTGATGGAAGCGCGGCCACGGACACGAACACGCCGGTGACGATCACCTTGACCGCACAGGACGACGGCCTGCCGGACCCGCCCGGCGCGATGACGTACATCATCGCCACGCTCCCGGCGCACGGCACCCTTCGCGATCCGGCCGGGGGATTGATCGGCACGGTCCCGTATACGCTGCTGAACTTCGGCACCCAGGTGATCTATCGACCGTCCAACTACTACGACGGCATCGACAGCTTCACGTTCCGGGCCAACGACGGCGGCGTCCCCCCCGAGGGCGGGGACTCCAACAACGCGACGGTTAGCATCATCGTCGGTGGACCGCGGAAAGTCCTTGAATTCAAACTGGATTCGGACCCCGGGTGGTTCGTGTCCGGGGAATGGGCTTTCGGGCATCCGACGGGGCAGGGCGGGCAATCCCACGGGCATCCCGACCCGAGCAACGGCGCTACAGGTGCAAATGTCTACGGGGTCAACTTGGCTGGCGATTACTCGACGACGCCCGGCGGACCTTACTGCGTTTGCACCGATGCGTTGGATCTGACGGGCATCACGCAGACCAGCGTCAAGTTCCAGCGCTGGCTGAACACCGATTATCAGTGGTACGTGTACGCCACGATTCACGTCTCGAACAACGGAACCACTTGGACTGAGTTGTGGAACAATGGCTGGTCGGAGGTTGCCGACTTTTGCTGGTCGCCGCGCGAGTACAGCATCTCGGCCGTCGCGGACAATCAGCCGGCCGTGTATATCCTGTGGGGCTACCAGATCGGCAGCGGCGCTTGGGCCTACAGCGGGTGGAACATCGATGACATCGAGATTTGGGGGCTGGCCCCACCGCCCAACGCCGTGGGCGACCTGAACTGCGACGGCAGCGTCGACTTCGGCGACATCAACCCCTTCGTCCTGACGCTGGCGGATCCGGCCTTGTACAACACGACGTACCCCGACTGCGACATCAACCTGGCCGACATCAACGGTGACGGCAGCGTGGACTTCGGCGACATCAACCCGTTTGTCGCGCTCTTGGTCGGCGGCTAGCCAATCCGCGCCCCGAGCGCAAGCGGCGGGCCCGGGCCCCGTCCGCCGCGGCGGACGCTTGGGATTCGGATCACGGAATCCGTTGCCGCTGACGCCCTGCGCGGTATACTGGCGGTGAGGAGAGAATGCGCAACTGGGGGCGCGCGCCGGTGCGGCGCGCGGCCCTGGAGGCCCCAGAGGAGGATGATGCCATGTCACGCCCCACCGCCGCCTGCTTTATCATTGCCCTTGTGCTCCTGTGCGGCGAACGCCGCGCCGACGCACAGCTCACCTACGTCGAGCGCTCCACCGGCTTGAACCAGCCCGGCCTCGAAGGCGGCAACACCGAGCTGGAGTTCGGCGACGTCAACGGCGACGGGCACCCCGACCTGGTCTCCGTCGGCGACCACGGCTCGCCCTATGTCAACACGACCGAGCACGGCGTCATGGTCTGGTTCGGCAATGGAACCGGAACCTGGTCGGTCTTTCAGTACGGCAACTTCGGGTATGGGGGCATCGCGCTGGGCGATGTCAACAGCGACGGCCTCATGGACGTCGGCTACGGCGTCCACCACAACTACTCCGGGGTTGATCTCGGCGACCAGATTCTCGAGGTCGCCCTCGGCAACGGCACGGGCCAGACCTGGACCGCGTGGGACAACGGCCTGGCCACCAACGGCGAGACCTGGGGCATGTTCGGCAGTGACTTCGCCGACGTCGACAACGACGGCGATCTCGACCTCGGCTCGGTCAGCTTCGGCTGCTGCGCCGGCGTGCACATCTACCGCAACAACGAGAACGGCACCTGGACCCAGTCGTTCGGCTTCACCGGCGGCAACTCGCAGAGCACCTTCCAATTCGGCGACTTGAACGGCGATGGCAATCCCGACTTTGCCTGCGGCCTCAGCAACGGCACCGTGTACCTGGGCAACGGGGCCGGGGGATACACCCTCACCGACGGCAACCTCCCAGCGCCGGGGAGCGGCGGTCGACCCGGAATCGCGCTCGGCGACGTAACCGACGATGGCCGCGATGAGCTGGCCTTTGCCACCGCGACCGGCATCGGCGTCTACAAGTGGCTCGCACCCGGGCAGTGGCAGAACCTCTCCGGCACGCTCGCCAACGTCGGCGCCGTGCAGCTCACGCAAATCGCCGACATGAACCTCGACGGCCACGGCGACGTCGTGGCCATGTTCCTCGGGCACTTCACGGTCTACGCCGGCAACGGCCAGGGCCAGTGGCAAGCGATCGCGAACGTCATCACGCCGGCCGCCTGCGACTTCGCCGCCTTTCGCGCCGGCACTGATTTCGACCACAACGGCTACCCCGACTTCGCGTTTGTCGCCGAGGAAAACTGCCAGCCCTACACCGGCGGGGTCAATCACCTTCATGCGTACGGCGAGTCGTCGGTCCCGACGACGCCGTGGATTTACCCCAAGTACCCGCGCGGCGGAGAAAAGTTCGTGGCGGGCTCGGTGCGGTTCGTCGATTGGCACGCGGCGGTGCCGGCCGGCAGCGGCCAGCCCACCATGTCGATCGAACTCTCCATCCACGGTTCCGGCGGGCCATTCGGGGCCATCGCCGGGCCAGTGCCCAATAATGGTCGCTTCCAGTGGATCGTGCCGCCGCATGTACCGGCCTCGGCGAGCTGCTACCTGCGGCTAACGCTGAACACCGAGCCGCCGGCGACGGCCACGACACCCAACGCTTTTACGATTCTCAACCCGGCGCCACCGCCGACGGGCGACGTCAACTGCGACGGCACGCTGGATTTCGGGGACATCAACCCGTTTGTGCAGGCCCTGGCCGACCCGAGCGGTTATGCGGCCACGTATCCGCTGTGCGACGCGTTGCAGGCGGACTGCAACGACGACGGGGTGGTGGATTTCGCCGACATCAACCCGTTCATCGCGCTGCTCAGCGGGTAGCGTCGCCCGCGCGCGGTGCATTTTCGAGGAGGATCACGCCATGTTTCACCGCATCGCCACCCGGTTTACCGTTGCCCTTGTGCTGCTGTGCGGCGCGGGCCTGGCCCGCGCGCAACTGACCTATGTCGAGCGCTCGACCGGCCTGAACAACCCCACCCTCGACACCGGCAACACCGAGCTGGAGTTCGGCGACGTGAACGGCGACGGCCACCCGGACCTCGCTTCCGTCGGCGACCACGGCTCGCCGAATCTGGGCACGAACGAGCACGGCGTCACGGTCTGGTTCGGCGACGGAGCCGGGAACTGGTCGGTCTTCCAGTACGGCAACTTCGGGTACGGAGGCATCGCCCTGGGCGACGTCAACAACGACGGCCTGATGGACGTGGGCTACGGCATTCATCACAACTACTCCAGTAACGACCTGGGAAACCAGATCCTCGAGGTCGCGCTCGGGGACGGGACCGGCCACTACTGGGTCGCGTGGGACGACGGCCTGGCCTCCAACGGCGAGACCTACGGCATGTTCGGAAGCGACTTCGCCGACGTCAACAACGACGGCCATCTTGATCTCGGCTCGATCAGCTTCGGGTGCTGCAACGGCGTCCACATCTACCGCAACAACACCAACGGCACCTGGACGCAGACCTTCAGCACCACCGGCGGCAACTCGACCATGCTGATCCAGTTTGGCGACGTGAACGGCGACGGCTACGTCGACTTCGCCTGCGGCGACAACACCGGCACCGTGTACCTGGGCAACGGAGCAGGTGGATTCGCCCTGGCCGACGGCAACCTGCCGGGCGGCAACGGACGGGCGGGAACCGCGCTCGGCGACGTCAACGACGACGGCCGCGACGACCTCGCCTTTGCCACCGCGACCGGCATCGGCGTCTACAAGTGGGTCGCGCCCGGACAGTGGCAGAACCTCTCCGGCACCCTGGCCAACGTCGGCGCCGTGCAGCTCACGCAGATCGCCGACATGAACCTCGACGGGCACGGCGACATCGTGGCCTTTTTCCTCGGGCACGTCACCGTCTATGCGGGCAATGGCCAGGGCCAGTGGCAGGCCGTTGCGACTGTCGTCAGCCCCACCGCCTGCGACTTTGCCGCGTTTCGCGCCGGCACTGATTTCGACCACAACGGCTACCCGGATTTCGCGTTCATCGCCGAGGAGAACTGCCAGCCCTGGGTCGGCGGAACCAACCATCTGCACGCCTTCGCGGAGGCTTCGCTTCCCACCACGCCGTGGATTTACCCCAAGTATCCGCGTGGCGGCGAGAAGCTCATCGCTGGCTCGGTACGGTTCGTGGATTGGCACGCGGCGGTGCCGGCCGGCAGCGGCCAGCCCACCATGTCGATCGAACTCTCTATTCACGGTTCCGGCGGGCCATTCGGGGCCATCGTCGACCAGGTTCCCAACAACGGGCGGTTCCAATGGATCGTGCCGCCGCACGTGCCCCCCTCGGCGAACTGCTACTTGCGCTTCACGCTGGACACTGAGCCGCCGGCGACGGCCACGACGCCAAACACCTTCACGATTCTCAACCCGGCGCCACCGCCGACTGGCGACGTCAACTGCGACGGCACGGTGGATTTCGGGGACATCAACCCGTTTGTGCAGGCCCTGGCCGACCCGAGCGGTTATGCGGCCACGTACCCGCTGTGCGACCACGCGCAGGCCGACTGCAACGCGGACGGCGCCGTGGATTTCGGTGACATTAATCCCTTCGTCGCCCTCTTGACGCGTTGATCGGGCCGCGCACGCGGTGCGTGTTTGGAGCGGCGGCCCGCCGCGAGAACCGTGTGCAACGCTCCCGATTCTTGGGGGCCCGGCCGCGATAGGACTGGATTCATCCGTGGTTTTCGGGTACATTAACGATGGAACCTGGACTTGAGCAACCTGGGGGCATGGCAGGCGTAATGGACATCTTCATAAGGAGGCCGCAAATGGTGCGGAAAGTGTCTCTCAGCCTGGGAATCGCGCTTCTCGTTCTCACTCCGGCCGCGTTCGCTGCGACGGAGCCACTGACGGTGGACTACAGCTTTGCTCGCCCGCAAGTCGTTCCGGTTACGATTGCGGGTCAGACGTACGACCGCGTGACCCTGCCGGGTGCCACCAACGTCGGGAACGCCGGGCAGCCGAAACTGCCCGCGCGCGGCGCTTCGCTGCTCCTCCCCTACGGCACGGAGGTCGCCAGCGTTGAAGTCAGCGGCGAGCGGGTCCTGGTCGGCAGCGGCTACCTGGTCGAGCCGGCCGCAGCACCCGTTCCGCTTTCGGCCGGCCCCGGTGCGGCCCGTCCGCCGGTTCCGGACAGCGTGATTTACGGGTCAGACACGCCTTTCCCCGCGACCCGCTTCGAGGAAATCGGTACGTGCGGATTTCGCGGCTTCCAGATCCTGACTCTGAAGCTCCAGCCGGTCGAGTACATTCCGACCACCGGCGAGCTGTACTACTTTCCGCACCTGACGGTAACCGTGAACCTGGTCGAGACGAGCCAGCCGCGAGCTGTTTGCCGCGGCTTCGTTGACGACCACGCGCAGGCCCGCAGCCGCGTCGATAACCCCGCGGTGGCGGACACGTATCCGGCCGGCGAGCGCGGCGAGCGCAGCTACTCGCTGCTGATCCTCACGACCCCGGAGTTGGCCAGCGCGTTCGCGCCGCTCGCGACGTACCACAGCAGCCACGGCCTGCCGACGGAAGTTCACACCACGGCGGAGGTCGGCAGCACAAACCCTGACGACGTGCGGGCGTACATTTACACCCAGTATCTCAGCGCCGGGATCGACTGGGTCCTGATCGGCGGTGACGACAGCGTGATCCCCGCGAAGAACTTGTACGTCGACGGGATCAACGACATGCCCGGCGACCTGTACTTCTCCTGCCTCGAGGGCACCTGGAACTATGACGGCGATGGCTCCTGGGGCGAGCCGAATGACGGTCCCGGCGGCGGCCCCCTCGATCTGATCGCCGACGTTTACGTGGGCCGGGCGGCGGTCGACAACGCAACCGAGGCGACCCGCTTCGTCAACAAGACCATCTGGTACCTCAGCGGCCTGCACGGGCACCCGCTGAACGTCCTGCTGGTCGGCGAATACCTGGGCTTCGGCGGCGAGGCCGAGTACGCCTACAACGCGATGAATGAGCTCATCGACGGCTGCGACGGAGACGGCTACACCACGGTCGGCTTCGCCTCGGACCTGTTCAACATCGACACACTGTACGACAACGAGACCTACACCTGGGACGCCTCTGAGCTGGTCGCGCACATCAACGCCGGCCTGATCGTCGTCAACCACCTCGGCCACGGCAACATCGACTACGCCATGAAGCTGTACAACCCGGACGTGATGAACCTGGCCAACGACGACCTGTGCTTCTTCTATTCGCAGACCTGCCTGGCGGGTCATTTTGACGACGCCGAGTGCTGGGCCGAGACGGCCGACATCAAGACCGATCACGCCGCGTTTGGCGTGGTGATGAACGCCCGCGAAGGCTACGGCGCGTTCAACAGCACCGACGGCCCCTCGCAGCGCTACAACCGCGAGTTCTGGGACGCGGTTTTCAACCCCGACGAAGGGAAGCGCGAGATGGGCCGCGCCAATTCCGACTCCAAAGAGGACAATCTCTGGCGCATCAACGAAGACATCATGCGCTGGTGCTACTATGAGATCAACTTGTTCGGCGATCCGTCGGCGGAGCTGCCGGGAAGCTGCTCGGACGAGGGCTCGCTCGAGCTCGACCGCGCCAAGTACGCCTGCCAGGACAGCATCGAGATGAAGGTCCTGGACTGCGGCCTCAATCTCAATCCGGGCGCGCTCGACACGGTCACCGTGACGGTCACGTCCACCAGCGAGCCGGCCGGCGAGCTGGCCACCCTGACCGAAACGTCCTCGAACTCAGCCTACTTCCGCGGCACGATCGACGTCAGCACCACGGACGCCCCGGGCGTGCTGCTGGTGGCCCCGGGGGATACGATCACCGTGACCTACGTCGACGCCGATAACGGCCAGGGCCAGCAGGTGGTTGTGACCCAAACGGCCGTCGTGGACTGCACGCCGCCGACGATCAGCAACGTACACGTCGCCGACCTTCAGCCGCGCAGCGCCACGATCCAGTTCACGTGCAACGAGATCGCCCGCGGCACGGTCCACTACGGATTCAACTGCAACAACCTGGACTGGACCGCCCAGGGCGGCTATGCGCTGGCGCCGACGGTCACACTCACCGGCCTGACCGACGACCGGACGTATTTCTACAAGGTCGACGCGACCGACGAAGCCGGCAACACCACGTCCGATCCAACCTGCTACAACTTCACGACGCCCGAGGTCCCCGACTTCTTCACCGAGCAGTTCACCGGCAACAACGATCTGGACAACCTCAGCCTGTCGTTCACCCCGAACGGCTCCACCGACTTCTACCTGGGCTGCGCCGAGGCCATCTCGGCCCTGCCGACCGATCCGGCCGGCGGGACGACGCTGTCGCTCTCGGACGACAGCTACGCCCAGGTCAGCCTGGGCAGCGGGGCCACCGTCTCGCTGTACGGCACCAGCCACAGCTCCTTCTACGTGGGCAGCAACGGCTACATCACGTTCAACAGCGGCGACTCCGCTTACGACGAGCTCCCGGCCGCGCACTTCAACCAGCCGCGGGTCAGCGGCCTGTTCGATGACCTCAACCCGTCGCAGGGCGGCACGGTGAGCTGGAAGCAGCTCGCCGACCGCGTGGCGGTGACCTGGCTGAACGTGACCGAGTACGGCGCCGGCAACCAGAACACGTTCCAGATCGAGCTGTACT
>Ga0315284_10003669_pt1 | contig 21847 bp, 12 predicted proteins | sample YL17G09_16_MG_FD_203696 | JGI IMG/M metagenome (GOLD analysis project Ga0315284, IMG submission 203696) | Sediment microbial communities from Yellowstone Lake, YNP, Wyoming, USA - YL17G09_16 | ecosystem: Environmental > Aquatic > Freshwater > Lake > Sediment | place: USA: Wyoming | collected... | reverse complement strand
CCCTGAGTCTTCCAGCCTCCCCACCCTGTGTGGAAGCGTAAAAGCCGTCCACGCCCAACCGGACGCATTCTTGAACAAACAGCATCAGACTATTTGTGATCGTCTCCAGCCCCTTCTTTACCTGATCCGGATCTTCCTGGAGGTGCGCGGTGAGGAGCGGCAGGCTGGTGGTGTGGCCTGCGCACATGAAAGGTGAATAGAGTGTTACCAGGACAAGGGCCTCTTTTTTCGCCGCCTTGACCAGTCCTTTGACAGCCTCCAATTCCGGTTCGTAAAAATCCAGCTTATAGAGCGGCATCTTTTTCCAGTCTTCCGGCTTGCGGATAAACGCGATTGGAGGAAAGGTCCGTTCGTATTGGATTTTTAGGAAGTCCATGTCCGTAAAGCGGAAATATTCGAGATGCTTTTTCACCGCCGGTTGCCCAAAGTGGCAGGACCTGTCGAAATGGATAAAAAAGGCGGCGGGAATGTAGTCCTGGCGCGGACTCTCTTCCAGGATTCCCAACATTGTTTCGCGCTTGTTTTTTGCTTCAGACATTTCATACCCCCGAGCCGATACCGCCGTCATGGCCGGCATCGAATTAAGGAAACTGCGGCGTGTCGTGGCACGGATCATGATCGGAATTTTCCCAGTCGGTTTTCATTCATTATAGGGTTTCTCGCCTTTCCGAGTCTCTTAGAATCCAGCACGCGCACCTCAGCGGAAAGCTTTCGATACCTGCAATCCAAGATGCGCACGGAATAACAGGGAATCCTGCGGCCGGGCGCCTGACGCTCAATCGCTTTGACGGCGGCGGAGCCAGCGGCGCAGAAGCACGGATGCCGAGATCGCGAGAATGACTGGGAAATACAGGACGGCCAGCACCCCGCCGAAGTCTACAAAACATCTTATCTCAGAACCTACCGGCGGCCAAACCCAGGCAGCGATCCGAAACGCAGTCAATTCGGACTATGCGCCCAAGATCCAACAGTCAGCGCGTAATCCCGGTTTTGCCGTCCTGGCGGATCCACAAGGTCGCGCCTCCAAAACCTCTGGCGCTGATCTGGTATGCGCCTCCCCAAACCTGCATGGTTGGTTGGAACTCGATCCCCTCAACGCGGATATTGCTTGCATCCAGAGCGGTCAAATCCGGAGCAAACCGTCCGTTGGCCACCAGGAGGCGGCGCTGGCGATAATAGAGCTTGCGCAACGCCCATTTCACGCGCTCATTGGGATCTTCAACAAACGCTTCCGTTCCCGCGCCCGATGCGATGCCTGAGAACTGGACGTGACCCCACCGCTCGGGCATGTGGATGTCGATGGCTCCCTGCGGGCTCCAGACCCAGTTGTCCGAGGCCGCGGGCTTTCCCGTGGCTGGGTCGATCCGCCTCGAGTAGCTGCCATTCTTCGCTTCGCATTGCCATTCGACACGCGAGAAATTGACTCTCCACTGTTCTCCGGCTTTCGGCGGCCTTCTGCCAGGCGCCGCCTCACGCAGGATGCGCCAGGGGATTCCCATCTCGACCGTCCATCCTTCGTCGCGATCACCTGGATGGTTGAGCGTGCCGCGAATGTCGATTCCCATCCGCAAACCGGCGACATCCCAGGCGATGATCGGCGGCCCTCCATCCCGGTACGGCTGAAGGAGCATCAAGTCGAAGACGGTGCCCAGAGGATTCACTTCCAATTCGTAATAAGCGTGAGTGTCTCCGTCGGGATCGAGGAACACCTCGACGTCGTTGTCGTTATAGATAATTGAATCCCGTTCAGTCAGAGTTCCCCAAATATCCGGTTCCTCCATGTCGAGCGCCAGATAGAAATGGGTTTCATCCCAGAGCATTTTAGCGCGCGTCCGAAAGCGCGGGCTTGGACGCGTGCCCCCTTCAATGTCCACAAAGAGTTCGGTCCAAGGCGCCGCACGCCAGGAGGCTTCCGTGATCTTGCCGTCGAAGATGGGGGGCGACGCGGCGCGGTAGCAGATATACTGGCAGGGTGCGAACGGCAGACTTTCAAGATCTCTTGCTGCAGATGTCTGAGGACGCGGAACCCCCAGCCATCCGGACCACAGGGCGACCACGAAAGCGACTTGACAGAGCAGCTGCCGCATCATAAGCCTCCCGTCTTGCCGGCCCGCTTCAATGCCGCGGAGACTTCCTCCCAGTGCGCCGGCGTCAAAGTGTTACCCTGGAACAGGCTGATGCCCTGCGCTCCGCCTGCAAGCGCGCATCCGATGGCACGGCCAAGATCCGATGGCGGAAGATCCGGCACGTAGAGCCCTGTGTAGAGCGGAATGCGGCCGCCAAGCGCATTTACGCCCTCGCGCGTCGCACTTTCGATCCATGCGACGCTTTCCCTGTAAAAGGCATGGTAGACCATCGGCAGGACCGCATCTACCTTCCACCGCGGCCAATCCTGGCGCACGAGCGCGCGTGCAATTTTCGGCGTGGGAAATACGGCTGCCGTCACCCGCTTCTTATGAGCGTGAACTTCGTCCGCCAAAAGCCCTACCATTTCCGTGATGGTATCGTAACGGAACTGCAGCCACACCTGGTTGCTGGAGGGATCCGGCAGTTTCGCGGGATCCACGCCGGTCTGGCGTTGAAAGCGATCACGGCAGACGCGGCAGTAGCAGAAATCAAACTCCGGATATTCCCTGTCCTGCACCAGGTTGTACTTCGGCCACAGCGCGATCGGGAGGATGACATCCGGATAGCGGATATAATCGAGGTGCACGCTCGCCAGCCCGTCGATCTGTGCAAGTTCGCGCACATAGCCGACGAGATACTGCCGGACCTCTTCACGGGTCGGACACATGAACTTGTAATAGTCGACGTACGGCGGTTTCTCCGCCGTCGATACCCCCGCCCGGCTGACGGCATACCATTCAGGGTGGGTTTTGACATGCTCGCCGCGCATCATCGTGAAGATCCACGCGTGCACTTCGAGTCCTTCCTGCCGGGCCACGGGAATCGCAGTCCGATAAAAATCGCTGTTTCCGCCGATGAGGATTGCCTCGATGCCCGCGGCCCGCATCTCCGCGAGTTTGCGCCGCCAGTCATCCATCGATTTGATATCGCCGCGCATCCAGGCCCAATTTTTGGGCGCCGGCCGCGATTGCAGAGCCTCGAGAGCCGGAAGCCCGCGAATCCCTGCGCAGCTGCCCAGCGTGACTCCGGCACTAAGAGCATGAAGGAAACGCCTCCGATTCATGATCACCTCGTTCACTGTTCCCGTGAAATGACGGCAGGATATCACGGATCCCGCATTTCGGTGACAGGCGACTGCTTCGTTTAGTCCACAACCTCCATAAAGGCTGGAGGACAAACCGCGGTTCTTGATGCTGTCTATCTGGGGCTAACTCAGATCAAAATGGCGAAAAACGACAGGAAAGCCCTGATCCTGGTCACGGACGGCGAAGACAACAGCAGCCGGTACACCTTCTCCGAGGTGCGTGACCTTGCGACTGAATCCAACGCCCAGATCTATGCGATAGGACTAGCAGGACGGCTTGGCTATGGCAGAGGTGTGATTTACAATATCGTATCATTGACCGGCGGCAGAGATTTCTTTCCCGGAGGTTTCGGCGACCTCGGGGAAGGCATAGATCGCATCCATGCGGAGTTGCACAACCAGTATGTCCTCGGCTACAACCCTTCAAACAAAGTCCATGACGGCAAATGGAGAAAGATAACTATTAATCTTGATCCCCCCGCGGGCCTCCCAAAGCTGATCGTTCACGCCAAGGAGGGGTATTTCGCGGCGAAGTTCTGATGCCGGAGAAAGAGAATCCCCACACCCCCCTGCTCTGATCTTCCAACACGGATTGAACTTCCATAAAATAGGGGAGCATCCCTATTTTCCCCATCTGGGTGCACAAGGAGAAATTGTGATGATTGTGGTATGCAAATAATCTGCTCCGACTGGTTAATGTAGTCATCACAAGTGACACATGATACACTTATTGTGTCACTCATGATCAATGGGAAGGATCCATGAAGAAACTCAATATCAGGGAAGCCCGACAATGGCTCGGAAATCTGGACGGCCTTTTGGCACAGGAAGGCGAACTGACGATCACCCGGCGCGGCGAGGAAATCGCTCGGGTGATGCCGATCGGACGAAACAGGCCGATGCCGTCGCATGCAGGGTTGCGCCGGAACATGCCGCGCATGCGCAAGAGCAGCGAACAAATGATTCGAGAGGACCGAGACAGGCGATGAGGGAATCCATCTATTTCGACACCAGTGCTCTGGCCAAGTGGTATCTTAACGAAGCGCAGTCCGAAGATGTGGAAGCCTATATTCAAGCCCACGGACCGGTGGACATCAGCGATCTGACCGTCGTGGAAATGCGCTGTCTGCTCGGCCGCCGCCGGAGGGAAGGCCATATCGATGCCGACACTGAGCTCAAGATCTTTGCAACCTTCCAGGAAGAGATCCGCCAGGGATTCCTCATCAGTCATGCGCTATTCGATGGGATCGCGGCCGCCGCTTTGAATCTTTTGTCAATGCTCCCGGCGGTCCCCCTAAGGACCCCGGATGCTTTTCACCTTGCCGTTGCGATACAAATCCAGGCTGAGGTGCTAGCCACGACCGACCGCGCCATGGCTGACGCCGCGGCGGCGCTGGATATTCCCGTCGTGCGCTTCGACAAGCCGCGGCGGTAGGAGTTGGTGGCGCCCAGCTGCTTTACCACCAACCGGCAATTTGAATAGACGAGTCTTGCCCGAAAACCAGAAAAACGTGTGGGACGGCCGCATTTTTGCCGATTGCGCCTGTTTTTCAGGAACCGCCTGTCACGGACGATTATGGCCAACATGACGGCTATCGCTCCGAAAAACAGGAACAAGATCGATGTGAGCCTGAGGGAAAGCAACTGGCGGAAAACGGGGCCGTGTCTGTAGAATCCACTTTTAAGATCTGAAAAGTGCGCCGGGACTGAATCCCTAGTTTTCGATTCTAATGGAGAAACTGGATTGAATATTTGCGGCCCATGCCAAGCCATGGCCTGCAGCAACGTCATTTTTGGATGAAAAGATTTGCATGTGCCGTAAGCCCTCGGGTCGGTGATTTGTCTTGGAAGCAGAAAAGGACCTAGAAATCTTCACGCAAGCCCTTTTTTGCTCCCTCCAAACGGAGTTAATCTCAGACCCATCAACTGTTTCCCGTGGTCCGTCCCCATCGCTCCCGAAATCGATCTCGATATCGGTGAACCGGTAGACGTCGTCCGGCGGCGGCGCCGCCCGGCGAAGCAAGGCCCGGATGCGGGCGCGCAGCTCGTGGCGTCCGTAGGGCTTGGTCAGGTAGTCGTCGGCGCCGAGGTCGAGGCCCATGACCTTCTCCGCCTCCTGCGTCTTCGCCGTCAGCATGAGGATCGGGGTGCGTACGCCGGCGCGGCGCAATTCGCGGCAGACCTCGAACCCGTCCTTGCGGGGCAGCATCACGTCAAGAATGATCAGGTCGAAGGGGCGCTCTTCGTTTGGGGACGGCGCCCTGTTCCAGCATCTCGATCAGGTGACGCATGGAGGTGGTGGGTCACCCTTTTGTCATGCCTCGGTCACAGCCCGGCATGGCCGTCAAATAGAGTGGAATGCCTCGGGCGCATCGCACCCTGCAAATTGTCCCTATCATCCGCGCGGCCTGAATCACAAAATTCCAGCTATCCGTCGATATGCCCCCTAGTGTAATATCAGCGGCAATCCGATGTCTGGGAGAGTTGATAGCGTTGGTAACGGCCTCCATTCGAGGCCTCACAAGGTTGGTGACTGCATGGATTCTCTTGCGATCTTCCTCGGCTCCGTTTCTGTGATGTATCAACGATCCTGCCTCGTGTTGGCAGCACTGGTTCTGCTGCCCATTGCGGTTGCGGCACAGGAAACCAGCGGAAGCATCTCCGGGAAGGTGCTCGACCCCAGCGGCGCAACCATCCCGGGGGCGACAATCGAGGTCAGCGGCAGTAACCTGCCGCGCCCGATACTCTGGAAGTCCGACACCACTGGCAACTATCTCATCCCGAACGTACCCATAGGTGCTTACCTGATGACCGTTTCGGCCCCCGGCTTCTCGACTTTGAAGCAGCCCGACGTGAATGTGATTATCGGCCGCTCAACCCGCGTCGATTTCAAAATGCCGCTCGGCCAGACCGCCGAGACTATCACGGTGACGGCGGACGCGGTCACCATCGATACCACGGCAAGCTCTTCGGCGATCACTATTGACAGGACGTTCTTCGAGCAGATCCCCAAGGGCCGCAGCTTCTATGACCTCACGGGGCTCGCGCCCGGCGCCCGGAACGAGGCCAAGGCGGGAGGATTCCAGGTGGATGGCGCTTCCGGCGCGGAGAACATCTACTATGTGGACGGGATGGAAATCACGAGTATCCGGATGGGCACGCTCACCACGCAGAACCGCATACCGGTCGAAGCCATCCAGCAGGTCCAGGTGAAGAATGGCGTGATGGATGCCCAGTACGGGGGCGCCATGGGCGGTGTTGTCAGTGCGGTGGTGCGCAGCGGAACCAACAGTTTTCACGGACAGGCAGGGTTTTACTTCAACAACGATTCCATGTCGGCCCGTCTCCGCCCGAGCGTCAGGCTCAGCCCGTTCGACCTTAATGTCGGCGAATACTTCCAGAATCCGATGGATGCCTATACGACGTGGAATCCAGTTTTAAGTGTCGGCGGCCCCATCCTGAAGAACAAGCTGTTTTTTTTCACCGGCTATATGCCCACGCGGACAACGACCAACCGGACGGTGAATTTCAACACCGGCGAAACCGGAAATTACACTTCGACATCGACGCAGCATTATCTGAGCAACAAGCTGGACTTTGTGCCCGCATCAAGGTGGACCATCTCGGCGAGCTGGATTTGGAATCCGATCAAGAATGAAGGGGTCCTCCCCGCGCGCGGGGGGACTGATGCCTACAATACCCCCTGGTCGCAGCGAGGCGACTACGCGCCGGGAAATATTATCTCCGGCCAAGTCAGCTATATTCCGAGCAGCAAAATGGTGGCCTCGTTCCGCGGTGGCTACAACTACACCAACTACAACAATAATTATGGGATTCCACACCAGACAGCCATTCGCTATGGGAACTCCAACCTCACGATTCCCGGCATTCCAGATGATTTGCGGAAACCCGCGGGATGGGTTGTGCAAGCCATTCCAAGGACGGATTATGATAAATATCGGCGCATCAACCTGAACGCCGACCTATCCTATATTGTCAACTGGCGCGGCCAGCACAACCTGAAGGGCGGCTGGCAGATGAATCACCTGTCCAACGCCACCTATAGCAGCACCTATCCCGATGGATATTATGCCTACGGCTGGAATCTCTCTTACCGTTGTCTCACGAATCAATGTTCCGGCCTTCAACGCGGCACCTGGGGGTATTATCGGTATCAGTTCTATGCTGTCACCGGCGATGGGGGCGGAGACAACATGGGACTGTTCCTCCAGGACACCTGGACGATCAATAAGCACGTTACTTTAAATCTCGGCCTGCGCACGGAACGCGAGTGGTTGCCTGACTTTACCGCGGCGAATTTGCAGATAACCGTGAAGACGATTGAGTTCTCATGGGGAGAAAAACTGGCCCCGCGTCTGGGATTTGCCTACGATCCCAAAGGCGACGGCAGGATGAAGATTTACGGCTCCTGGGGTTACTTTTACGATCTCATGAAGTACGAGCTCCCGCGCGGTTACTTCGGCGGTCTGAACAATGTCGTCTATGTTTACACACTGGAGGATCCTAATTTGGTAAATCAGCTGCGCGGCATCCCTGCGGATCCGACTAAACTGCCGGGCAGATTCCTGGAATGGAACAACAATTCCGCGCCGGCGACTGCTGTCACGAGCAAATATGTCGACCCGGACCTTAAGCCGATGAAACAGTCCACTTTCGACCTTGGATTTGACTACAGCCTGCGATCCAATCTGGTCCTTTCGCTTCGCTACACCGATCGCAGGCTGATTCGCACGATCGAGGACATTGGCACCGTCGGACCGATAGGAGAAAGTTATCGGATCGGAAATCCCGGATTTGGCTTTGTGACCGATCCCGCGACCTGGGACCCCGGTGTTCCGACCACACCGAAGGCCAAACGCAACTACGACGCTCTCGAAGTGCGGCTCGACCGGCGTTTCTCCCGGAAATACCAGTTTGCGGTGAGTTACACCTACAGCCGTATCTATGGGAACTACGGCGGGCTGGCGAGTTCGGATGAAAACGGCCGCGCCAACCCGAATGTCGAGCGCTATTTTGATATGCCTTGGATCGGGTACACAGAGAAGGGCGTCTATTCTGAAGGGCGTCTCGCTTCCGATCGTCCCAATACGCTCAAGCTGTTTGGCACCTATACGCTGAATAGCAGGCTGGGCGGCACCACAATCTCGCCCGCCATGGCCTGGTACTCAGGCACGCCACTGACAACCGAGGCCACCCTGAAAACAGTGAGCGCCCCGGTATACGTTTACGGCCGCGGCGACCTCGGCCGGACTCCCCAGTTCTTCCGTGCGGACATGAATCTTATGCACGACTTCCGGCCGATCAGGGGCAGAGAGAATATGAAAGTACGGTTTGAGCTCACCGTCTTCAACCTGTTTAACAGCGCCGCGGTCGTCAACCGCGATGTGGCGCTCGTTCACCCGGCTGACCAATATATCCAATTTCAAAACACTGCAGATATCTTCAAGGGCTTCAACACGAGGGATTTGATGAAGCAGCAGAATATCCGGATCAATCCCAACTATAACAAGGCGAGCGAGTTCATGGGTCCCCGGTCCCTGCGACTGCAAGTTGGGTTCTTTTTCTAAGCGGTTTCTGTCGCGAAACTCCTTGACTCTCCGTCCTGGACTCGGGCGTGGACTTCGACCTGGACGTGGACTTGGACAGATAAAGGGCGATTTGGTAAAAGTCATGTCTGGAAAATTTACATCGGACAAGGCGGTCCAGGTCCACGTCGAGGCCCAAGTCCAGGCCCAAGCTGCTCATTGGTTTTTCGATATGACCTGCGAGTTTAGCGACAGAAACCAAGTAGGAGCGGGCGACCTGCCGGTCGCCCTTACGGCGGGAAATCACCCATGATCGGTCGCACTCTTTCGCACTATCGCGTCCTGGAAAAGCTTGGCGAAGGAGGCATGGGCGTAGTCTTTAAGGCTCGCGACCTGCGCCTGGACCGCGATGCCGCACTGAAGATGCTGCCCGCCGACAAAGTGTCGGATCCGGAGCGCTGCCGCCGCTTTGTGCAGGAGGCTAAAGCCGCCTCGGCGCTGAACCATCCGAACATTGTGACGATCTACGATATCGATGAAGCCGACGGCGTGCACTTCATAGCGATGGAGTTCGTGGCCGGCAAAGCCCTCGACCAGCTGATCGGCCGCAAGGGATTGCCGCTTAAAGATGCGCTCCGCTATGCCATCCAGATCGCAGATGCTCTCGGCAAGGCGCACGCAGCGGGCATCGTGCACCGCGACCTGAAACCCTCGAACATCATGGTGACGGACGAAGGCCTGGTGAAGATCCTCGATTTCGGCCTGGCCAAGCTGATGGAGCCCGCCGCGGAATCCGATGAGAATGCGCCGACACTGACCCTGGAGCGCACGCCCATTACCGAAGAAGGCAAGATTCTCGGCACGGTGGCCTACATGTCGCCCGAGCAGGCCGAAGGCAAGCCCGTGGACGCCCGCTCGGATATCTTCTCGTTCGGTTCGGTGCTCTACGAGATGCTCACCGGCCGGCGCCCCTTCACCGGCGAATCCACCGCATCGCTACTGGCGGCCATCCTCACCAAGGACCCGGCCTTGCCGAGCGGAATCACAGGCACACTGCCGCTCGAGGTCGAGCAGGTGGTCATGCGTTGTCTGCGCAAAGAACCGCAAAGGCGGCTGCAGACTATGTCCGATCTTAAGGTTCTGCTCCAGGACCTGAAAGAGGGATCGGAATCCGGCACGCTGTCGGCAGTCCGTCTGGCGCCGGCGCCTCGCACAAGCAAGATGCGGCGCCTGGTCGGGGCAGGCGCGCTCCTTTTGACGTTGGCTGCAGCCGTCGCAGGCTGGTACTTTTTCGGACGCGGTACCGAGCGGCCGGCCATGGGAGCCATCGAGCACCTTACCTTCGAGACCGGTGTTGCCATGCATCCGGCGCTTTCGCCAGACGGAAAGTTTCTTGCGTACGCAACTGACCGCGGCGGATCCTTTGATATCTATGTTCGGCAGCTCGCAGGCCGGCAGACCAATCGCCTGACACAGCATGACGCCAACGACTGGTACCCGAGTTTTTCCCCCGACGGATCGAAGATCGTCTTCCGGTCGGAGCGCGACGGCGGCGGCGTGTACGTGGTCGATTTGCTGGGCGGGAACGAACGCAAGATCGCTGATCTCGGGCGTATGCCGGGTTTCTCTCCGGATGGCTCGACGGTAGTCTATCTGATCGCCGCCGCCGTGACGAACTCTGCCAAGCTATTCCTGGTCCCCGCGGACGGCGGCTCGCCGCAGCCATTTCAGCCGGAGTTTACGGTCCCCGGAATTGGTCCGACCCACTCGCCCCCGCTCTGGTCGCCTGACGGAAAATACATACTTTTCGACGGAGTACGTCCAGGCGAACGAAACAGCCGCGGCTGGTGGATTGCACCTGTCCACGGAGGGGAAGCCGTTCGAGTGGGCAGGCCCGCATCGCCTCCCACGCGGATTAGTCCGGGCGGACAGAGTTGTGTGGCGTTTGCCTGGCGCGATCGATACATCTACTACCTGGAGGCGGTGGCAGTGACGAACGCTGACCTTTACAGGATCCCGATCGCCGAACGACCCTGGCGCCTGGCCGGGGAACCTCAAAAACTCGCTTCGCCAACCGGAGCGCAATGGGGCGCCTCCTTGTCGGCCGACGGCAGGGTGGTGTTCACCTCGATCGCGCTTGTCAGCAACATCTACTCAGTGGCGCTAAAGCCGGATAACGGGATTTCGTTCGGGGAAATTCAACCGGTCACGTCGGACTCCACGGGAAAGTCGGGGCTTAGCGTTGCATCGAACGGTTCCAGGATGGCCTATTCCGCCATCAAAGAAGACGGTGTCGAGCTGCGCATCCGCGACCTCGCCAGCGGGCGCGAGGACCTGATCGTCGGCTCCGGCAGATTGGCGATGCTTGCTCCACGGCTGAGCGCCGATGGTTCCAGGCTCGCCTATATCGATCGGGTGGAAGGCAAGCTCGCCTCCTTCCTGGCGGAGCCAGGCAAGTCCTCCCGGCTGCTGGGACAGGATTTCAAAGTCGTTGGCTTCTTCACCAATCCCGACGAGGTGCTGGTGAGAGTGGGAGGGGAGAGAGATCTTCTTGCCCGGCAGAACCTTGCAATCGGCCCTCGCGTGCCGCTGATCGATTTTAGCACCTCCCCGGCTGATACTGACGATATTGCATTGTCCCCCGACGACCGCTGGATCGCCTTCATTCTGGGCCTGCCGGATGGAACCGCTGCATTGTATCTGGCCCCCGTTCAGGGCCGACTCGCACCTGAGGAAACGTGGATTAAACTCGCGCAGGACCGCAACTACCTTGGTCGGCCGAGGTGGTCGCCGGACGGCAAAATGCTGTACTACGGCTCCAAACGCGACGGCTTTCTGTGCATTTGGGTGCAGCGCATCGCAAGCGACGGAAAGCCAATCGGCGAGCCGGTCGCAGCATGGCACAATCATAACTCGAAGTCGATATTCCCGGGATGGATCGAACTCGGTGTGGCGCCGGGCAGGCTTTACGCGGTGCTCGTCGATTTGAGAGGGAACCTCTGGTCCATCAAGCTGCCGGATTAAGCTCGGCGACGATCCCATTCCCTTCCGTCCTCATATTCGCTTCTTCTTTACAGCCTGCCAACGAAAAATTCACAGTATAGGACCATTCTTGATGTAAAATGGGTGCCAATTTAAGTCGGAAGGTGTTTCAAGAAACGCAGGCCGGCCGCGACACGCGCGCCACATAGGCAGGTGACTCATGTTTTATCTTCCGCTAGACTGCAAATTCCTATTCAGAATTAATCAAGAATTATTCGTTATGCTAACCCTCTTGCTTTTCCTGCCCGTGGCGGTTGCGGCCCAGGAGACCAGCGGGAGCATCACCGGCAAGGTTCTCGACCCGAGCGGTGCGACCATTCCGGGCGCTACGATCGAAGTCAGCGCCAGCAACCTGCCGCGCCCGCTCCAATGGAAGTCGGACGCGACCGGCAGCTATCTCATCCAAAATGTGCCTGTTGGTACTTACTCCATGACTGTATCCGCCTCCGGGTTCACCACTCAAACGCAGCCCGATGTAAATGTCATCCTCGGCCGCGCCACGCGCGTCGATTTCAAAATGCAGATCGGCCAGCTGACGGAGACCGTCACGGTCACCGCCGGTTCAACCACGATCGACACCACGGCAAGCGCCTCGGCGGTCAACATTGATAAGTCGTTTTTCGACCTGCTCCCCAAGGGCCGCAGTTTCTATGATCTGACGGGACTCGCGCCCGGTGCACGCAACGAGGTAAAGGCGGGTGGGTATCAGGTGGACGGCGCCTCCGCTTCTGAGAATATTTACTACGTGGAGGGGATGGAGATCACCAACATCCGCACGGGCGTACTCACGCAGCAGAATCGCATACCGGTGGAAGCCATCCAGCAGGTCCAGATCAAGAACGGCGTCATGGACGCCCAGTATGGGGGCGCCATAGGAGGTGTGGTGAATGCGGTCGTGCGCAGCGGGACCAACAGGTTTCACGGCCAAGCCGGATTCTACTTTAACGACGACTCCATGTCGGCGCGCCCGCGCCCGAGCCTCCGGATCAGCCCGTTCGACCAAAATGTCGGCGAATATTTTCAGAGTCCAATGGATGATTTTACGACCTGGAATCCGATTGGCAGTGTCGGCGGCCCGATATGGAAGGATAAACTCTTCTTTTTCACCGGGTATATGCCCACGCGGACCACGACCGGCAGGACAGTGAATTTCAACACCGGCCAAACGGGATATTACACCTCGACGACGATGCAGCAATACCTGGCCAACAAACTGGATTTTGTGCCCTGGTCCAAATTGACGGCATCGGCAAGCTGGATCTGGAATCCGGTAAAAACCTCTGGGTATCTTCCTTCGAGTGGAGGGACCGACGCATACAGCGCTCCCTGGTCTAAAGGCGGCAATTACACGGCGGGGAATATCATCTCCGGCCAGGTGAACTATATTGTGTCCAGCAAGATGATCGCCTCATTCCGCGGCGGCTATAATTTTTCGAATTACGGCAGCAATTACGGCATTCCCAATACTACAGCGATCCGCTATACAGCTCCGAACGTTACGATTCCCGGCATTCCCGACGACGTGCGCGGACCTGCCGGATGGGTCGCGCAGGCCACTCCGCGAACCGACTACGACATATATGAGCGCATCAATTTAAACGCCGATATGTCCTACATCCTGAACTGGCACGGGCAGCACAGCCTGAAGGGCGGTTGGCAGATGAACCGCCTGTCTAACGATGTCTTCAGCCTTACCTACCCCGACGGTCTGTACAATTATGCCTGGGGTCGTTCGTACCAGTGCATCTCGAATCAGTGCACCGGCGCACAACGAGGTACCTATGGCTATTACAGTTTTGTGTACAGGGGTACCGCCGGCCTTGCCAGTGGCGACAACACGGGACTGTTCCTCCAGGATACCTGGACGCTGAACAAACACCTTACCTTGAATCTGGGCATGCGCACGGAGCGCGAATTCGTGCCCAGTTATCCGGCGGATCCCAACATTCCCCCAACGGCGATTGAGTTTTCCTGGGATCAGAAATTGGCTCCGCGGTTGGGATTCGCCTACGATCCCAGGGGCGACGGCAAGATGAAGATTTACGGCTCATGGGGCTACTTTTACGACCTCATGAAGTACGAATTGCCGCGTGGTCAGTTCGGCGGCTATAACTGGGTCTCCTATGTTTACACGCTGGACGATCCGAATTGGGTCAAGCAGAACCTGGGCATTCCTGCGGACCCGAGCAAGCTGCCGGGAAGGTTGATTGAAAAGTGGAACTACGCCGTTGCGAGCAGCGACCCTAGCGCCAACTTCATCGACCCTAAACTCAAGCCGATGAAGCAGGCCACATTCGACTTCGGATTCGATTACAGCCTTCGGTCGAACCTGGTGCTATCGATCCGCTACACCGATCGCCGGCTCATTCGCACCGTCGAAGACATAGGCACAATCAACGAGAATGGGGAAACCTATTGGATCGGGAATCCCGGTTTTGGCCTTTCGGCGGATCCCGCCTATTGGGGGCCCGGGATTCCACCGACACCCAAAGCCATACGCCATTACGACGCACTCGAAGTGCGTTTCGACCAGCGTTTTTCCAAGAGATATCAGTTTACGGCCATTTACATGTTCAGCCGCCTGTACGGAGATTACGGCGGTCTGGCGAGTTCTGACGAAAACGGCCGCACAAGCCCCAATGTCGAAAGAAATTTCGATCAACCCTGGCTTGGATATACGGAAAAGGGCGTCCTTTCGGAAGGGCGTCTTGCCACCGATCGGCCGAATACTTTTAAGATGTACGCAACCTATACACTGAGCAATAAGCTTGGAGCCACGACATTTTCACCTGCCGTATTCTGGCTCTCAGGCTCGCCGCTAACCACCGAAGCCTTCCTGATAACGTCTGTTCCGGCATACCCGTACGGCCGTGGCGATCTCGGCCGCACACCGCAATATTTCCGGGCAGACTTCAACGTGATGCACGACGTCAGGCCGTTCCGGGGCAGAGAGGACATGAGGTTGCGGTTTGAGTTTACGGTCTTTAATCTGTTCAACAGCACGAGGGTGCTCGACCGTGCAGTCGCACTTCTTCACCCGTCGGACGGGTATATCAAATTTGCCAACACTGCGGATATATTCAAGGGTTTCAACACCAGGGACCTTATGAAGCAGCAGAATATCCGGGCGAATCCGGTTTACAGCCAGGCATCCGCATTTATGCCCCCCCGGACCCTGCGGTTTCAGGTCGCCTTTATATTCTGAAATTCGGGAAATTCGGTGACAGGCACCTTATTTCCTCTGTCTCTCCTGATGGCAAAATGTCGCTGGATGAAATAAGGTGCCTGTCACGGAATTTCCGGGCACACTTCATAAACCATCATGCGAGGTGAGCATATGGCTCTGGCCACAGGCACACGGTTTGGTCCGTATGAGATCTCCGGCTTGCTCGGAGCCGGCGGAATGGGGGAAGTATACCGCGCCAAAGACACCCGCCTCGGACGTTCCGTCGCAATCAAGGTTCTACCCCCTGATGTCGCCGCCGACCCTGAGCGCAAACGGCGCTTTGAACAGGAAGCCCGCGCAGTCTCCGCGTTGAACCACCCGAACATTTGCGCCTTATACGATATCGGATCGGCCAGCCTCCCCGGGGCCGCATCGTTCGACTACCTGGTCATGGAGTTTGTCGAAGGCCAGAGCCTTGCCGACCGGATCGCCAGAGGCCCCCTGCCGCTGCGCGAAGCCCTCGAGGTCGCCGCCCAGATTGCCGACGCCCTGAGTAAAGCCCACAGACACGGTATCGTGCATCGCGATATCAAACCGGGCAACGTCATCCTGACGAAGGAGGGTGCCAAGCTCCTCGATTTCGGCCTTGCCAAGGCACGGCCTGCCGCCCAGGCAATCGAAGCCACGGCTACGCAGTCGATTTCCTCATCTCCGTTGACACAGGCCGGCGTGATTGTCGGCACCGTCCCCTACATGGCCCCGGAGCAGCTCGAAGGGCGAGAAACGGACGCGCGCACCGACATCTTCGCTTTCGGGGCCATGCTCTACGAGATGCTCACCGGGCGCCGGGCCTTCGAGGGTGAAACCCAGGCCAGCATTATCGCCGGCATCATGACGGCCGACCCGCCCTCGTTTGCCGAGAGACAGGTGGTGACGCCCGCGTCGGTGGAGCGCCTGATCCGCCTGTGCCTGGCTAAGGACCCGGACAAGCGGTGGCAGTCGGCCGGCGACATCGCCCGTCACATCGAGGGGATTTTGGAGGAATTGCGTCTCCCGCCATCCTCCTCCCAGATCCCGATGACATCCGCCCCTCCGCGATCAGGCGTCAGGCGCATGGGGTACCTGGCCGTGGGCGTCCTTGCGGTTGCGGCGCTGGCCGGCGCTGCGTTCCTCGTGGCGAGGCGCGTCTATGACCGGCCGCTCCCGACGTTCAAGCGCCTGACGTTCCGCCGCGGGACCGTCCAGGGTGCGCGATTCACGGTTGACGGTCAGAACATCCTGTTCACTGCACTGTGGGACGGCGATCCACGCCAGGTCTTCTCGGTTCGTTCGGACAGCGTGGACGCGACCCTGCGCGAGGGGCTGCAGGGCATGAATGTCCTTGCGGTGTCGAGCCGCAACGAGATCGCTCTGCTGCGCGGTTTCACCCTGGCGAAGGCGCCGCTGGCCGGCGGTGCGCCACGCGAATTCGAATCCGGTGTGTCCAGCGCCGACTGGAGCCGCGACGGACTGCAGCTGGCGGTGACGCGCGGGGTAGGCACGATCAATCCCGTGGAGTACCCGATCGGCAAGGTGATCTACAAGACGACCCAGACGGCTTCCGACGTTCGCATTTCGCCCCGCGGCGACTTGCTGGCGTTCAGAGAACACGATACAGGACACGGCTACGTGGTTGTCATCGACACGGAAGGCCACGTGAAGGTCCGGTCGGCCTTCCACGACGGCGTCGAGCCTCCCGTGTGGACGCCGGACGGCCGCGAAGTGTGGTTCACGGTGTCCATACCTCATGGACGGATCCCGGTCCTCGCCCTCGACCTTTCCGGCCGGGAGCGCAATGTGCTGACGGATCCGACGCTGAAACTGAAGGACATCAGCCGCGACGGCCGCGTGCTTCTGTCCGCCGAAGAGGCGACCTACAGCATCAATGTGCGTGCGCCTGGAAGTACCTCCGAACGAAACCTGACCTGGTACAGCTGGTCAATGCTCGAGCATATATCAAGCGACGGGCGCACGATGGCCTTCACCGAGGGAGGTGAGTCCGATCCCGAGAACGGCTGGAGCACCTTCGTGCGATCCACCGATGGCTCGCCGCCGCAACGCTTCGATGACCTGGTCTACGGGATGCTGTCGCCGGATGGCAAGAGGCTGGCGGGCATGACCGACGACAAAGAAGGCTTCCAGATAAAGGTTGTGCCAACAGGCGCCGGCCAGGCGCAACTCGTCACGCACGGATCTGAAGGACACAATATCGTCGGATGGCTGCCGGACAGTTCGGGCATCGTGTATTGGGATCATAACCCGGCGAAGCCGGAGGCGCCCGATCGGATCTGGCTTGCGACGCTCGATGGTCGCCCGCCGACGCCGGTGACGCCGGATGGCTGGATCGGCATCGGCATGGGCCCGAACGGAAACGGTGTTCTCGCGCAGACGTCAGCCCTAAACGACCCCCGGACATTCTTGTTCTCACTCGACGGCCGTGAACAGAAGTTGCTGCCCGGCGTCAGTGCTAACAAATGGGTGCCGATCGGATGGGATCCCGACGGGAAACGCGTGCGGGCTCTCACGAGAGCCCTCACCGTACCGATCCGCGTCTTCCGCGTGGATCCTATGACCGGCGACGCCCAGCCGTGGAAAGAACTCGGCGGCCAGTTGGATCGTGCGGGGCTCAGCGGGAGCAGGCGCGTGGCCTTCAGCGCCGACGGTGAAAGCTACGCGTACAGCTACACGAGGAGGCTGTCGACGCTGTACATCGTGGAGGGTCTGCGGTAAAGCCCAAGTTCAAAGGGGCAAGGCCAAAGCGGGACAGTCACCAGTGTCCCTTCGCATATTCTTCCTCTATGCAGGGGCTTACGACGTCTGTGACACGGCCCGTCCCATCGGCATGGCCGTATTTCCCGAATTTTCCGGCTGACTTCAGTTGGTGAACAACTTTTGTCAGGTATTCAGGAAAAATGCGGTGACAGGATACTGGACTGCCCTGATTTCTATCCATCTCAGCTATCTCAACGGCGATTGGCGAAATGCGTGAAATCCTGTCCCCGATCTTCTTTCGCAGATCACTCGGGCGTATTCGTACCGGGAGAGGGCTCGCCGGGCTGCTCGCCCTTTTCTCTGGCTTTCCGGCGCCGGGCCCATTCCTCGGCACATTCGCGCATATACTCGCCCAGGTCCTGGACATCCTTTGCGGATTTTCTCCAGAATTCCTTAAAGGCTCTGGGGTCGCAAGCGTGGTTGTGAGCGGTCTTCCAGCGGGTGGACCAACCGGTCTCGTCCTCAAAATAGGATGCCAGCTGCCGGCAGGCGATCGCCGCTGTGGTAAGCGAGCTGTCGGCTGCCAGAGGCGCGAACACTGCGGAGATTTCCGGCTCGTGCTCCTGCAGGCGTGCTAGAATCCGGTTGTGTCGGTCCACGCACAATGCCGCGGCATCACTGCTTCCCGAACCTGTCCATTCGGACTGAAAGCCCGAACGTGCCGTCTGCATGAGCACATTGACTAATTTTCTGATCTCTTTTTCTCTTTCCATGTTTCCGTCTGCCTTTTTTGAAGTGTCTTGAATTGCTCGCGCATCAGTTTTTTGCCCTGATAGATGCGCCACTTTGCGGTTGCCACCGAAATACCGAGGAATCCGGCTATGCGCTTCAGGGGCATTTCGTCTAGGAAATGCAGCCGCAAGACCAGGCCATAATCCTGCGGGATGCCATCGAGTGCCCATTTCAGTTCTTCTGCTCTTCCCTCCCCAGCTGCCTGGCGGCCGAGGGCGGGAACCTGCTGCAGGATCGCCTCGTCAAGCGCCACGCGTCCGCGCTGGAGCGCCCGGCTCCGATCCTGGTAGCGCAAAGCGCAGCGGCGCGTGATCGCATGCAGCCAGGCCCGGAAACTTGGCCGGCTCCTCCAGCGAGGGTAGAGCCTTGAACGCAAGCAGCAGCGCCTCCTGGGCCACATCCTCTGCATCCTCCGGCGGAACGATCGCCCGTGCCGTCCGAAAAACCGCGGAGCGGTACCTGCACACAAGCACGTCAAAAGCGGCAAGGTCTCCCAGGATTGCTGCCACTACGAGAATTTCATCCGGCGTGCCGGCGTCAGCATGTGTCATCACTCATCTATTATCCGCTTTCCCGTTTCCCGCTCCACTTATATAGAGACATCCGCGCACCGAAAGGTTAGGAGATCGGTGACAGGCTAGAATGGCGCTCAGTCAAGGCAAGATTCTTCTGTCGCCCCTCCAGGGCTCTCGCGCACGTACCCATAAACCCCGGGCGGCGCTGCGCTTGCCCGGGGCTACTCTCCTGCGCGCCTCCGGCGCGGGTTCTCGCTGCAATTTATCAGGCTTCCGTCGAGCACATGCCCGGGGCGAAAGAAAATCATATTAATCTCTTGCCAATGCAATGATTTAGCAAGCCCTTATCCATTCCTTATCTGAGGGCCATTCGTGACAGGCTACGATTTCCCATGGTACTCCTCTAAAAGGAATCTGCTTGACAAGCGTGCCGGATGGGGAGCAGATAAGCCCCAAGAAGATCGGAGTTTTCCAAATGCATCGGTTTCTGCTGTGACGGCAAAAGAGTGCAGTTGCGGGGTCTGGGCCGATCCTGGAGCCCCCGCGTAGCTGACATACTCACTACAAACCTGAGGTCGGGGAGGACGCACAGGCAGGCTTCAATCCAAATTCGCACCTTGTTGGACTGTACGCTTTCCTTCGAGCTCGTTCCACCGGGAGGTCATCATGTCGAGGGCAAGGATTTTCGTGCTGGGCATAGCAATAGCTTTGATCACGACTTTGCTGCTGACAGGCTTTGCACAGCAGGCTGCGCGGCCGGGTGCCGACGTATATCGCCAGTTCCACTGGCGATTCATCGGGCCGGAAGGTAACCGGTTCAGCGCCGTTGTCGGAGTGCCGGGGGATCCCAACGTCTATTATGCGGGAGCGGCCTCGGGCGGCGTCTACAAGACCACCGACGGCGGCGTCCACTGGCAGCCAGTCTTCGACGACCAACCGGTCATGTCGATCGGCGCCCTCGCCGTGGCAAAGTCCGACCCCAACGTCGTGTGGGCCGGCACCGGCGAAGGCAAGATCCGCAGCCACATCTCCCTGGGCCAGGGCATCTACAAATCGATGGATGCCGGCAAGACGTGGGCGATGATGGGCCTCGAGCAGACGGGGCGCATCCCGCGCATCGTCATCGATCCCCAGAACGCGAACGTGGTTATGGCGTGTGCAGAGGGCCATGGCTACGGACCGCAACCGGATCGCGGTGTGTTCCGCACGGCCGATGGCGGCCGGACCTGGACCAAAGTGCTCTTCGTCGATCAGAACACGGGGTGCTCCGACATTGCCATGGATCCGAAAAACCCGCGCGTGCTCTTTGCGGGCATGTGGCAACTCGAGATTCATACTTGGGGACGCGAGAGCGGCGGGCCGGGCGGCGGCTTGTTCATTTCCCGCGACGGCGGGGTGACGTGGAAGAAGCTGACCGGCCACGGGCTGCCGGCCAGGCCGGTGGGCAAGGTGGCCGTCGCCATCGCCGCCTCGAATCCGGACCGCGTCTACGCCTTGATCGAGACCGGCGACGGCGTGCCGTGGAAGGGGCAGCCGACCGACAGCGGCCAGGTGTTTCGCAGCGACGATGGCGGCGAGAACTGGAAAGTGGTGAGCTACGACCACATGGCCATGGGCCGAGCGCACTACTACTCGCGCATGGCCGTCGCCCCCGACAACGAGAATGAGACTTACTACCTGACGGCCTCTTACTCCAAGTCGATCGATGGCGGGCAGACGCTCACGGTGTTGGCCCGCGGCGAGGCGCCGGGCGGCGACCACCACGACATCTGGATCGATCCGACCAATGCCAACCGTATGATCGTCGGCCACGATCAGGGCCTGTCCATCACCATCAATCGCGGGCGCACCTGGTTCCGCCAGCGGTTGACCAATGCGCAGATGTATCACGTCACGACCGACAACGAGATCCCCTATAACGTCCTGGGCAACAAGCAGGACGAGCCGTCGTATCGCGGGCCGAGCAACAGCCGTCTGGGCGGCGGCGATGCGGGCATCCCACGCGCCATGTGGCACTCCGTGGGCGGCGGCGAGAGCGGGTGGGCGACGCCCGATCCCACCGACTCCAACATCATCTGGTCAACGGCGTCCGGCTCGGGCATGGTCGGCGGCATCGTCGTACGCTTCGAGGAGAACCGGCGGCAGCTTCGCAACGTCGAGGTGTGGCCAGATCAGTCCAATGGGCCCGCCGAAGGGGTCAAGTACCGCTTCGTGTGGGACGCGCCCTTCCAAATCTCGCCGCACGACCACAACACGCTCTACGTCGGCAGCCAGTATGTCCACCGCACGACCGACGGCGGTCAGACCTGGCAGGTCATCAGTCCCGATCTTACGCTCAACGACCGGAGCCGGATGGGAAGCTCCGGGGGTCTGACGCCCGACAACATCGGTGTCGAGTACGCCGGAGTCGTCTATGCCATCGCCGAATCGCCGAAAGAACGCGGGCTCCTATGGGCCGGTACGAACGATGGGCTCGTGCAATTGACGCGCGACGCAGGAAAGACGTGGACGAATATTACCAAAAACCTGCCGAACCTGCCGCCGTGGGGCTCGATCCGATGCATCGCGCCGTCCCGCTACGATGCGGCGACGGCATATCTCAGCGTCGACTTCCACCAGATGAACAACCGCGATCCGTTCGTCTACAAGACGACCGACTACGGCCTGACGTTTAAGGCCATCACCAGCGGCATTCCGCAGAGCATGCTCAGCTACGTGCATTGGATCTACGAGGATCCCGTGCGGCGCGGGCTGCTCTACCTGGGCACGGAGAACGCGATCTATTTGTCGTTCGACGATGGCGAGAACTGGCAGCCGCTGCAGA
>Ga0315284_10003668_pt1 | contig 21851 bp, 8 predicted proteins | sample YL17G09_16_MG_FD_203696 | JGI IMG/M metagenome (GOLD analysis project Ga0315284, IMG submission 203696) | Sediment microbial communities from Yellowstone Lake, YNP, Wyoming, USA - YL17G09_16 | ecosystem: Environmental > Aquatic > Freshwater > Lake > Sediment | place: USA: Wyoming | collected... | reverse complement strand
GGGAGGAGGAGGGGGAGGGGGAGGGGGAGGAGGAAGAAGAGGCAGGGGAAGGAGAAGAGGGAGGCGGCGGCGGCGGCGAGCGGCGGCGGGCGACGAGGCGGCGGCGCTCCCCTTCCTCTCCCTCCTCGCATCAGAGCGACGCCCTCAACCTCCCGGCCCACCTCCGGCCCTCGGCGGTCGTCACCCTCGGCTCCCTGACCGCCGTCGCCAACAACAACATGATCAACGGCGTGCGCTTCGGCCTCGTCGGGGGGAAGGAGAGGCTGGTGGCCGCGGTGCAGGACCGCTACGTCTACTTCGTCGACCCGCCCCCGAGGAGGGGGCGAGGGGTCCCCCGAGGCGGAGGCAGGGGAGCCGCGCGCTTCGCCGCGCCGCCCGCGACGCCGCCTCCCGGGTCCGGGGCCGTCGCCGAGGCCCTGCGCGTCGTCGACTTGACGGACCCGAACGAGGTCGACTGCTTCGAGGCGGCGGAGGGAGGAGGAGCGGCCTCCGAGGGAGCGGGGAGAGGCGCGGGATTGGCGGCGGCGGCGGCGACGGCGGCGATGGCGACCCCCTCTTCTTCTTCTCGCCCTTCGACCCCTTCCGCCACCTCCTCGGCCCCCCAGCGCGTCGCCCCGCCGCGCACCCGCAGGCTCGACGTCTACGTCCCCGCGTCGAGGGAGGCCCTCGAGGTCGTCCCCGACGGCCGCACGAGGACCGCCGTCGCGGGGCCGTTCCCCCGCGCCGCCAACCTGGCGCTGCCGAGCCCCGACGGGAGGCTGGTGGCGGTGGTGGGGGACTTTGACGGGGCGTGGGTGCTGAGGGCGAGGCAGCCCGCCCCCTCGGCCAGAGGGGGCGCGGGCAAGGAGGCAGGAGCGGCGGCGGCGGCGGCTCCGGCGGCGGCAGGCGCCGCCCCCACGCTCCCGGGCTCGGCCCCCACCCCCCCTCTCACCCGCGTCCGCCGCTCTGCCTCCGCCGCGAGGCTCGCCTCAGGCCTCAGGCCGCACCCCTACGACGCCACGACCGCCTTGAGGCTGCCGTTCGGGGTCGCGAGCCCCCCCAGGGTCGTCTGCCACCGCGGCGGTGGCGGCGGCGCCGCGCCCGGCGGCGAGCAGACTCTTTCGACCCCCCGCGGGGTCCACGACGTCGTCGTCGACGTCGGGTCGCAGTACTGCGCCTGGTCCCCGGACTCGTCGCTGCTGGCGGCCACCTCCGACGCGCTGCGGGCCGCGTTCGTCTGGCACGTCCCGCGGGGCCAGCCGCTGTTCCGCGTCGAGGCGTGCGGCCGCGCGGCGCTCGCGGCGGCGTTCGCGCCCTCGGGGTTCCCGGCGACGTTCGCCTTCGCCGAGGCCGCGCGGAGGGCGTTCGTGGCGGATCTGCGGTGCGGCGCTGCCGGGTTCGCGAAGCTGCCCCCGCTGGCCGGGTTTGGCGCGGGAGGAGGCGGAGGGAGGGGGGAAGGGGAGGAGGAGGAGAGGGGAGCCAACGGGAACCACCGCCACGCTCACCACGCCCGGCAGCGAAGCCACCACCACCACCACTCCTCCTCCGCCTCCTCCTCCCACCCTCGGCCCCCGCCCCCGCCCCCCTCCCCTCCCTCCTTCCCGCGCCCCCTCTCCCGCGTCTGCGGCTTCGGCATCACCCCCTCGGGCCGCGTCCTCGCCGCGACGCGGGCGGGGCTCGTGGAGTGGCGCCTGGCAGAGGGGTGGTCGCCGCGCTGCCACGCCGACGCGCCGCCGGCGTTTCGGCGCGCGGCCCGCGCGCTGCTGTGCGCCGGCGCCGCCCGCAGGGGGAGCAGGTCCCGCGACGGCGCGGGCCCGTGGAGCCTGCCGACCGACGTGCTGCTGTCGATCGCCGAGATGGCGGCGCAGCCGAGGGGCGCGTGGGTCGGCGTCGGGCCCGGCGGGGAGCGGCGGGCGCCGCCGCCGCCCTCGCCGCCCTCGCCGCCGTCGCCGCCGTCGCCGCCGCCGTCGCCGCAGCGGCAGCAGCAGCAGCAGCAACAGAGAGAGCGGCAGCAGCAGCAGCGAGAGCAGCGAGGGCAGCAGCAGCAGCAGCGAGAGCAGCAGGGAGAGCGGCAGAGGCAGCCGAGGCCCGTCGTGAGGCTCCTGGCCCCCGCGGGAGGGACCACCTACGCCGCCGTCGTGGCGATGAGGGCCCCCTCAGGTGGCGGCGGCGGCGGCGGCCTCGGAGGGAATAGCGCGGCGGCGGCGAGGGCGGCCGCGGCGGAGGCCGCCCTGGACTCGCGCGCCTCGGGCGCGGCCGAGGAGGAGGATCCGGGCGCGTGGTTTTCGAGGTAGAAAGACGTTTGTTTTTGTTGAAGATTTTGTCTCCTCCGTTTTTTTTCCCCTCCGTCTCCCCGCCGCTCGGTGAGGAGCTGTAAAACAACAACAAACGCAGCAGAGTCCGACTTTCCGAGCGTTCGTTTCTCTGCTATCAAAGTTGCAAAAGTTTTACACAAGCGCCTCGGCCGCGCCGGCCAGCGCCGCCGCCGCCGCCCTCCGAGCGATCCCTCCGAGCGGCGACGAGCGGCGCCGCCCCCCCTCGGCCTCGCCCTCGCCCTCCTCGGAGCCCCCTCCCTCTCCCGCCGCTCCTTCCCCCCTCGAGACGTCTTTCCTCGCCGCCCGCAGCGCCGCGCGGGAGGCTGCCGCGGCGGCCCTGCCCACGCGCGACTCGAAGGCGCCGAAGGGGTCGGCCGCCGCCGCCGCGAGTGCCGCGAGCGCCGCGAGGCGCTCCGAGAGGAGGCGGCGGAGCGGCGCGGCCGGGGAGGGAGGGGAGGCCTCGGCCTCGGCTGCTGCCGCCGCTGCCGCCGCTGCTGCTGCGCGGCTGCCGAGGGGGCGCCGCAGGGGCGGAGGCGGAGGCGGAGGCGGCGGAGCGAGCGAAAGATGGGTGCCGTCGCGCTCCTTCCCTCCCTCCTCCCCCTCGGCGTCCTCTTCTTCTTCGACCGTCTCGAGCTTCCGAGGAGGACAAGGAGGCTCCTGCCGCGGCATCGGCCCCTCCCTCTCCTCCTTTCTGCCGGCGCGACGGGTCCGCTCCTCACCGTCGTCGTCGCTCGTGTCCGCGAAAAAGCCGTCCTCGTCCTCGTCGTCGTCGTCGTCGTCGTCAGAGGTCGAGTCCTCGCCGCCGCCGCCGCCGCCGCCCTCGCCGGCCGCGGCCCTCCTGAAAGCCGACGACGGGGGCGTCGGCGCCCCGCCAGTCCTCCTGCGCCGCTCGAGGGTCCCCGGCGCGGAGGAGGGGTTGCCAGTGCCGCCGCTGTCGAGTCCGGAGGCGGCGGCGCCCCTGCGGGCGGGGAGCGCCGGCCGCGGCCGCGGCGGCGGGGGCGACGGCTCGCCCCTCCTCTCGGCGGCGTCGGCCGCGGCCTCCAGCGCCCTCCGGGTTTTCCGGTCCCGCAGCCCCAGTGAGGCCTCGAGGCAGTCGAGCGAGAGGCATGCGTCGTCTGCCAAGGCGGCTGCGGCCGCGGCGCAGGGGGCCAGGGGGGAGGAGACGAGGGCGGCCCCGCGGGCGGCGGCGAGCAGCGCCTCCTTCTTTTCTCCGCCGCCGCCCGGCGCCCCCTCGCCGGCGCCTTCGCCCCCGCCGCCGTCGCTCGCGGCGGCGGCGCGGTGGAAGTCCGCCTCGGCCCTGGCCGCCGCCGCGGCCCTCGCCGCGGCCCTCACCTTCCTCGCCGCCGTCTCGAAGGCCGCCCGCAGGCCTCGCGTGTCCACGCCGAACTCGCCCCTCGCGGCAGCGGCGGCCACGGCGGCGAGCGGCGCCCGCCACGCCACGACGGCCGCGGCGGCCTCGGCGGCGGCCGCGGCCGTCACCGCCGAGGCCGACCTCGTCGCCCGCGGCGCCGCCCGCCCGGCCGCCGCGGAGCCCGCGGCCGTCACCGCCTCCAGCGCGGCGCCGGCCCGCGGGTCGAGGGCGATCCTCGCCCCGATCCAGCGCAGGGAGGCGTCGACTTGCTTGCGCAAGGGCTCGGCCCTCGAGGCCTCCGACTCTGGGAGCCAGCGGGAGCCGGAGCGGGGCGGAGGAGGCGGTCGAGGGTGAAGAGCGGCGGCGACGGGCATCGAGGGTGTCTCCGGCGTCGTCGTCGCGGGCGCTCGCCGCTGCGCCTCCTCCCTCCCCTCCCTCTCCCTCCCCCTCTCCCTCTCCCGCCTCCGCAGAGCCGCGGCGGCCGAGCGGACCGCCGCCGCCGTCGCCGCGGCCACGGCGCCCACCAGCACCCTCTCGGCCGCCCTCTCGGCCGCCTCCCAGCAAGGAGAACCAGAAGGGGAGCAGCTCGGCCTCGTGTCCGCGACGACGGAGAAGGCCGAGCGCAGCCGTGCCGGGAGCCGCCGCGGGTGCGCCCCCGTGAAGGCGACGACGACGACTCGGGGACCCCCTCCTCCTCCTCCTCCTCCGAGGCTCGAAGGGACGTCGTCGGAGGAGGCCAGCGCTGCCTCGAGGGCGAGCCAGGTCGGGGAGGGCGGAAGCGGGGCGTGGCCGCGCGGCGGAGGGAGAGGGGAGGAGGTGTCGATCTCGTCGTCGTCGCCGTCGTCGTCCTCTTCGACTTCAGTCTCCTCCTCTTCCTCGACCTCTTCGACCTTCTCCTCCTCCCCCTCCTCCTCGTCGCTGTCGGCCTTCTTCTCCCAGTCTCCGCGCCTGCTCACGGCCCAGGCATCGACGTCGGGTAAGAACAGCACGGAGGGCCTCGCGCTCGAGGCGGCGCGGGCCGCGGCGGCGACCGCGGCCGAGGCCGCCGGGGCGCCCCCCGCGGAGAGGGCCTCCGCGGCCCCGAAAGAGAAGGCCTGGCATCCGGCGCGCGTCAGCACTCCCACGAGGGCGCGGGCCAGGGCGCGGGCCCCGGACCCCCCGGCGAGGAGGAGGCGGCAGGGGGGAGGCGGCGGGCGGGACGGAGGCGGGGCGGCGGCGGCGGCTGTGGCGGCTGCGGCTGCGGCGTCGAGAGGGGCGAACGGGCCGTCGCCGTCCTCCTCGTCGACCTCTTCGTCCTCTGCGCCTTCCCCTTCGTCCTCGTCTCCTTCTTCGGCACCTTCAGCAGCGCCGACGCTCAGGGCTGCGGCGGCGACGAGGGCGACGGAAGCAGGAACGACCTCGTTCCCTCCTCCTCCTTCTTCTCCTTCTGCTTCTTCGGTCTCCTCTCCTCCTCCTTCGACTTCCGTGAGGCAGGAGACCGCGGCGTCCGCCGCGCGGGCCACGGCGCCGCGCCCCAGCGGAGCCCTCGCGACGGCGAGCGCCGCCAGCGAGACAGCCGCCGCCTGCCCTACTAGCGGTGCCGCGGCGAAGTCGACCCCGGCGCAGCCCCTCTCGCCGCCGCCCGCCCCTGCCGCCGCCGCCCTCCCGGAGGCCGGGGGCGGGGCGTCGGCGAGGGCGCGGGCCCAATCGACGGGGAGCACCTGGATGCGGTCGAGGGCGGCCTCCACCTGCGGGCGAGGGAGGAGCGCGCAGGCGGCGGCGGCCGAGGAGGAGGGAAGGTTTCCAGCAGCGGCGGAGGCGGCAGCAGCAGCCGCCGCTGTCGCCGCCGCCTCCGTTGAGGCCGACGAGGAAAACTGCGAAAACAGCTCCGGCGCGCCCCTCCTCGCCGCGGCCAGCGCCGCGGACCTCGCCAGCGCGGCCAGGTCGGCCCCGGCGAACCCATCCGTCGCCGCGGCCACGGCTCGCAGCGTCCCTCTCGCCGGCGGGCGGAGCAGCGGCGGCGGCGGCGCGGAGGGGGGCGCAGGGCGGCCCCCGGCGGCCCGCGACCTGCCCCACGCGCGGGTGTGCGCGCGAAGGATCGCGGCCCTGTCCGCGGCCCCCGGCAGCGCGAATGCGACCTCCCTGTCGAGCCTGCCGGGGCGGCGGAGGGCGGGGTCCAGCGCGTCGGGCCTGTTGGTGGCGGCCACGAAGGCGACCTGGCCACGGGGCGCCAGGCCGTCGAGCAGCGACAGGAGGGTCGCGACGACCGACGCGTGCGTCGTCGCCGAGGCGTCGTCGGCGCCTCCGGACTTCCGCGCCGGGGCCAGGCCGTCGAGCTCGTCGATGAAGACGAGCGAGGGCGCGTGGCGCGAGGCCTCGTCGAAGAGCAGGCGCAGGGTGCGCTCGGCGTCGCCGGCGAACTTGCCGAGGCAGTCGGCGCCGCGGCGGGCGAAGAGCGCCAGCGGCCTGATGCCCCCGCCGCCGCTCCCGCCGCCTCCGTCGCTCTTCGCCGCGGCCCTCGCCGCGGCCCGGACCAGCGCTCTCACCGCGTGCGTCTTCCCCGTTCCGGGGGGGCCCGTCAGCAGCACCCCGGCGGGCGGGGAGACGCCGAGCCCCTCGTAGAGGCGCGGGTACAGCAGGGGCAGCAGCACCGCCTCGCGAAGCGCCGCGACGGCCGGCGCCGCCCCGGCGAGCTCAGCGAAGGCCTCCGGGTGCTCCTCGCCGCTCGCCCCGGCCCTCCCCGCGTCCAGGAGCGTGGGCGCGAGGGCGGCGCGGGAGCGGCGCTCGCGGCGGGCCTCTCTGCGGCGGAAGCGGGACTCGTCGGCGTCAGCGTCGGCGGCGGCGTTTGCGGCGTCTGCGGCGTCGTCGAGGTCGGGCAGCCCCTCGCGCGCCGCGGCCCTGGCCCTCGCCGCGGCGTCCCTGGCCGCCTGGCGGGCCACAGCGGCCACCACGTGCTTCCTCGAGCCCTTGGGCGCAGCGGGGGGAGGCGGCGGCGAGGAGGCCGCGAGGCGCCGCTCCCTCGAGTGTTGGTCCCCGTTCACGTTCTCGTTGTCGTCGCCGCCGCCGCCGCCTCCCTGCTCCCCCCCCTTGCTCGCCGCCGCCTCCACCTGCCGCTCCCTCTCCGCGGCGATCTCCGCGGCGAACCACCGAACGTGCGTCGGGCACGCCAGCGTGAACCTCGAGGCGACGAGGCCGCAGCAGGAAGCGGAAGAAGAAGGAGGAGCGGAAGAGCCAGGAGCGGCGCTCGGAGCGGCGGCGGCGCAGGGGAGGTGGTAAGAGGCGCTGCACTCCGCGACGCGGCAGCCGACGGTGGCCCCGCGGCGGCCGCAGGCTGCGCAGCGGAGGGCGCGGGAGCGGCGGAGGGCGGCGCGGATGCCGACAATGGTGCCGTGCTCGGTTTCGTAGGTCTAGAGAGAGAGACGAAAGAAGAGAGAGCGAGAGACGAAGAGAGGTCGAGGTTGAACAAGATGATGAGCTGAACGAACGACGAAAAACGAATGCAGTTGATTCGGGGAACCTCGAGGTGAGCCCTCCCCCATTTTTCTCTCTCTCTGCTCTCGTTCCCCATCATGCTCCACGCCGGCAGCAACAGCCGATATTGCCTGCTGCTGCTGCTTCCTCACCTCCCCGCTCCACAGCGCGCAGTGCCTGTGGACGACGTCCGGCGCCGACAGCGCGATCAGCGGCGCGACGACGTTGTCCCGGTCGACGTCGATGGGCGGTGGCGGCGCCGCGACTTCTATCATGGGGCCCAGGGCGCCGCCGCAGGCCGAGGCTGTCCCCCCGCAGAAGCCACACGTGGCCATGGTTGGTGGAGGAGAAGGACTTGTGCGTGTTTGTGTGTGTGTGAGAGAGAGAGAGAGCGAGAGAGACGGCGCCTCCTCTTTCTCTCGAGTCTGAAGAAAAGTGCCGACATTTCGTTCGGCGGAGAGAGGGAGGGAGGGGCGCCGCTTTTTTTTCTCTCTCATTAAATCTTCGTTTTGCTTCTGGCTCCTCTTCCCAACGCCCGAAAACAAACAAACAAAAAAGACCCCGCCAAAGGAACAGAATGGCGGCCAAGAACCGCCCCCCGCCTGTGCTGGACGGCGTGCGGCATCGCGTTCCCTCCAAAAAGGCTCTCGAGAGTCTCGAGCGAGGGGAGCAGCAGCAGCAAAAGGTGCGTATGCCTGAGGGGAGAGAGGTAGAGAGGACCAAAGGAGGAGAAAGGGGGGGGGGTCAAAGAGCGCAGGAAATAAATCCCGGCTCTTCTCTTCCTCTCCCTTCTCCTCCTCCCTCTTCCTCCTCACCCCCTTTCTCCGAGGGGCGTCTCTCATAAATTAAAATAAAAAAACGAAAGCAGACCCGCCGGGCGCTCTCTTCCACTTCCTCGAGCAAGGGGGAAGCCGAAGCCGACGAAGGAGAAGGAGGAGCAGAAGCAGAAACAGGGGAAAGGGCAACGGCGACGACGACGACGACGACCGGGACCGAAAACGGCGACGCCTCTTCGCCGCTCCCGCCGCCGCCGCCGCCGCAGCTGCAGCCCTCCTCTTCCGGTGCCGACGCCTCCGCCGAAGAGGAAGGAGGAGAGCACAGGGGAGGGAATCCGAGGAGGCCGCGGCGCAGTACGAGGGGGAGGGCTTCGGCTTTGGCGGCGGCGAGCGCGGCGGCACCTCTGGTCAACGACGGCCGCGGGAGAAGAGGCCGAGGTAACTTTCTTCCTCCGTTTCCTTTTCTCTCTCTCTCTCTCTCTCTCTCTCTCCCGCTTTCTCGTCCCTCTATTTTTTCTCATTCTCTTTCTTCTCTGCCAAATCTTCTACCCGTCACAGGCCGGCCTTTGAAAGCTGCAGCAGCAGCAGCAGCAGCTGCCGCTTCCGTTGCCATCTCTGCTTCCCCCAGAGTCGTCGTCATCATCAAAAAGAAAAAGAGGACCAAGAGAGCGGCGGCGGCGGCGACGGCGAAGAAGCCCTCGACCCCGCCGCTGCCGAGCAGGAGCCCAGAGAGGAGGCGCAAGGCGGTGTTTGCGCTGCGGGCGCCGCTCGAGTAGAGAGAGAGAGGAGAGAGAGCGGCAGGGAGGAGGAGGGAGTGGGGAGAGAGAGAGTTTTTCTGCTTACCCCCCTGCCTTTGTTTCCCACTTTTGCAAGAGGGCGCACTTTTCCCTCTCCTTTGAGAAAGGGAACGAGGGAACAAAGAGAAGACTGAGAAAACGCGTGCTTTTTTTTTGGTTTAGAGATAGTTTGCTGTTCTGACGAGGGGAAAAAAGTTGGAGTGAGAAAAAATACGACGCAGCAGCTTACACTTTTTTCCCTCCTCTTTTGCTTGCCCCCCCTCGTTTCCTCTCCCTCCCCCTCCTCCCCCCCCGGCGCCACTCCTTCCCTCCCCGCCGAGACCTCCCAAATCACCATTTGGGGAGGATATTCCTACTCACCTCTGCCCAGCGTCGCTTGCGCGTCTCGCGAGCGGCTTAACAGAGCAGCAAGGGCGCGCGTTCAACCGCGACTTCGCGCTAGTCGCTGCGTTTTTCTCCCTCTGTCGTCATCGCCGATCGGAAGCGAAAAAGAGAAGAGGTGACCATACCTCCGACCGACTTTCGAGCCCCAAAGGTGAGTCCTTTCGGCGTGTTTTGTCGGCGCCTCGGCGCGTGATGTGTGGAGTGCGGTCAAGTGCACAGTCCTGCGTGGAGATGCGTGCGAATGCGAGCTTGGAAGGGCTGCCCGCGGGGGCGGGAGAGGATGGTGTTTTGGAGCTTGATGTGAGGGTTTCTCCTCTGATCCACCTCTCTCTCTTTTTGCATCAAGGAACGATCGTCGCCTTGCAAGCCACGTTTCCGCGCGTCCGGCGCTTACTTAATTGCGCGGGAACCTTGGAAATGACGTGTTTTTGCTCCCTCGTGGATTTATGGGTCGTAATTCCGCAAGTGCGAGGCGAGGCGGGGCCTCAAGGATGCGTCGCTGGATGGTCGAAAAAAAAAGGAGAGAGGGGAAGAAAAAAAAAAACCACAAGACACTCGAGCTCGGGGTAGTTTCTCCTGCCACTTTTCCTCTCCCTTTCGCCCCCCTGGTGCTGACGCAACTCGCCCTTTTTCCACGAACACCCCCAGGCACTTGTTTGAGCCGAGTCGGATTTTCATTTTTCTTTTGCTCGAGAAAAAAATTGAGGGGAAAAAAAATGCCTTCGGCCCCCAAGACCCCAACGAAAGGCGGGCCCGCCGCCTGCGCGCCCGAGCTCCCGTGCGCCGTCGCTGTGACGCCTCCCTCGTCCCCCGGGAAGCGCGGCCGCCCGGCGCCCTCCGCGGCGGAGGTCCTGTGCGAGGACAGGAAGGGCAAGAGGTCGCTCTTTGTCCCCTCCGCGAACGCCGCCGCCGCCACCACCGACGACGAAAACGCGTCGTCGGCCGAAATCGTGGTCGTCACCCCCCGAGGAGGAGGCCCCGCAACCGCGACCGCCTCCCTTTCGTCGCGCCGCCCGCCGCTGCCCCGCCCGCCGACCTTTGCGTTCCCCAGGCTGTCGCAGCGCGGCAGCAGCAACGCCAACGGCGGCGGCGGAGGCTCGTCGTCGTCGTCGTCGTCGCTGGCGTCTGTCGAGGGCTGGGCGGCCGCCGCGGCGAAGAAGGAGGCAAACAACGCCGCCGCCGCCGCCGCCTCAGCTGCTGCCGCTGCTGCCGCTGCTGCAGCTGCCGCGCCCAGCAACAGCGCTGCCGACCTCCTCCTGCCGCGCTCGCCACAGCCGCGCCTTTGCGCTCCTCGCGTGCTGCTGGCGAGCTCCCCGCCGGATGCTTTGGCCTGCGCCGAGGAGGAAGACGCGCCTCCCGCTTCGCCGCTCGCCTCGCCGCTCGCCGCGTCGCCGCCGCCGGCGCCGGCGCCTGTGGCGCTTGAGGTGGGAGGAGGAGGAGGAGCAGCGCTCGCGTCCCCGGTCGCCGCCGCGGTCGCCGGGCTCCACCTCTCGTCCTCCCCGGCCCCGGCTGCTGCCGCACCGCCGCCGCTGCGCCGCGCCTCCGACTCGTTCCTGAATCTGGCCCTCGTCGACGTCGCGCCTCTGCCGCCGGCAGCGGCTCCGGCTCAGGAGCAAGAAGAGCCCGAAGAGCAGCAGCAGCTGAGGCAGCAGCAGCTGCAGCAAAAGCAGGACAACGAGGGCGACGAAGACAGCTTCGTGACTCCGGCCTGCCGTATGAGCCTCGATGACGGCGACTGCGGCGACTGCGGCGACTGCGGTGGCGACGACAGCGCCGACAGCCCGCGCGGCGGCGGCGCCCGCGGCGGGCCGCGGGACCTCCCCTTCCGCGGCGTCCGCGGCGGCGGCGGCGGCGGCAGCGGCTACGGGAGCAGCTGCAGCAGCAGGAGGGGCCCCCCGCCGACCCCGGCCCCGCCGCCCCCGCCGCCGCTGCCCCCGCTCTCGTGGCTCTCCGAGGCGCAGCAGGCGCTGCCTCTGCTGCTGCCGCTCCCGCCGGTCAACGGCCGCCCCGGCGTCGCCGCCGGCGCCATCGCCGCCGCGTCGGCGTGGTTCTCGAGCCCTGCCTTCGCCTCCGCCGCCGCCGCCCCCGCCTCCGCCGCCTCCGTCTCCGCCTCCGTGGCGATGTTGCCGCCGCGCCCGCCCTCGAGGAACGGCGAGCGCGCCGCGGTCGCCGCCGGGGAGTCCGTGGCGTCCGACGGCGGCGCCGGCGTCCTCGGCTTCGAGAGCGACGCCGCCACGGCGGCGACCTCCTCGCGCGCGCCGCCGCCGCTGCCCCCGCGGGCCGGCTTCTCGGCGCGGCAGCAGCAGCAGCAGCAGCAGCAGAAGCAGAAGCAGAGGCAGCTCCCCCGCGTCTCCTTCGGCGCGGCCTGGGACGCCTGCTGCAGCGCCGTCGCCGACGCAGGGTTCTACTTCGAAGACGAGGACAAGGCCGCCCGCGGCTCCGGCGGCGGCGGCAGCTCGACGAGCCCACTGTCGCCGTCGGCAGCCCCGCTGCCGCTGCAGCAGTCCTTGGCCGCTCCCGCTCCCCACCACCTGTCCCGCGACGACCGCCGCCACAACCATGAGGTGCGGTACCACCAGCAGCAGCGCGAGCAGCAGCAGGAGCAGCGGCAGAGCCAGCGGGAGCGCTTCGAGAGAGGCTGCTCGGTCTGAAAGGGAGAGAGAGAGAGAGTGAGGTTTTCGAAACGCCACTTTTTTTCAAAACCTTCCTCTCGACCTTTTTTTTTACCCTCATATCAATCAACGGAGAGGAAGAGCGGGGACCTTTGGGGAGGGGCGATTCAATTATTCATCCGTGCTTGGTGTCTACTTTTCGATCTCTGTGGTTCGCTCCTTCGCCCCCCTCCGCCCTTCCTCCAACTTTTTGATTCGGAAAAGAAAAGGAAAAAAACAAGAACAAAAAATCAATTTCTTCCTGACCCAAACGAACCATAGACAAAATAAAGGAACAAGCGACGCCGCCGACGACGACAACCCCGTATCCATCCCACTTACAATACTAACCTTCTTTCTGCTGCTGCGCACCATGGCGAGTCTTTCCCTCATCGACGAAAAACAGAGAGAGAGAGAGAGAGGAAATGAAAAAGGAAGCTTTTTTTTTTTTTTTTGTGGCCTTTGTGCACGCAGGCCTTTTCCCCCTATCCATCCATCCGATTTGAGGTCCTGCGACCCCGTCCCCCCCCACTTCCATATCCGTTAACCCCGTCCCCACGAAAGCGGGCGTCGTCTTTCGTTGTCCATAACGAAAAAAAACCCAGCCCTTCTGTCCCCTTCAAAAAAAAAAACCAACTTTTCGTCCGTTCACTTTCATCACGTCCCGAGTCTTTCCTTCATCGTTTTTACTTCGGTCCTTTCGTGTTTTTTACTTTTCATTTTTTCTGGCCGGCTGCAGTTAAAAGCTGTCGCGCGTGTCCGTCCGTCCGTCCGTCCGTCCCTCCTTTATGTTGCACAAAAACCACCACACGCAAAACAAAAAACAAAAAAACCGACAGCACCCCATCTTTTTTCAAAACCTCCCCTTAACCAAAAAACCCCTTTCTTCCCTCAAAATGCTCGGGCCTTCTCCCGTCAGTCCATTCACTAGAAACTTTCCCCATTCGTTGTCATTGTTGGCTACCTTACCTTCCGGTCGATCTTTTCAAGAGAGACTTGGCGCAGAGAGAGATCAGAGAGAGAGAGAGAGATCAGAGAGAGAGAGAGAGATCAGAGAGAGAGAGAGAAAGCGATCAGAGAGAGCGTGTTAACCAAAAAAAAGGAAAGCAGAAACAAACGATAAAAAAAAGAAAGTCTTGGTTCTTGAATCTTGTGTTCTCTCTCCCTCTCTCTCTCGTTACATTAGATGCGAATAGGAGTCGCAGGCGGAAACCAGCAAAACATAAAAAGAACGGAAATCTAAAGCACTCGTCCATAGAGAGAGTTTTTTTTTGCTTCTCTCTCCCAATTTCTTCTTCTCGCTCTCTCTCCCCCCCTCGAAAAAAAAAGGAAAAAGAAAAGAAGGAAATCTCTACCACTACCACCCTCCCGTCGCCTTCCTCTCCGGCGGGTACAGCGGAGGTCCCCCCACCTCCCCCCCTCTCGCAGCGATCGCCTCCCTCACAGCGTGCTCCAGCTTGGCTTTGTTCGCCCCCGTGTGAGAGTGCAGCGCCGTCGTCGGCTCGCCCGGATTCGCCGAGCCGAACACGAAGAACGTCGGCGTGACGCGCACTTTCAGCCGGTCGCGGAACAGCAGCTTGGCCTCGTCGGAGGCGTTGCCGTAGAGCTTGGCGAACAGGACGCCGTCGCCGGCCCCGGGGGAGGAGGGGGCGTACCGCCCGGCCAGCGAGAGGTACGGCTTGGCGAGCGCGCGGCAGGGGCGGCACCAGGTCACCGAGGCCATCAGGACCGTCGGCGCTCCCTTGCGCGAGGCGAGGAGGTCGTCGAGCTCCTCCTCGGAGTAGACCGAGGCGACTTGGCTGCCGCCTCCTTCTTCCTCTTCTCCTCCCTCGGCTGCGGCGGTCGCTCCGCCGGCCGCGGCTGCTCCGGCGGCGGCGGCTGCAGCGGCGGCGGCTTTCGCCCTCTTCCGCCGCTCGCCGTGCGCCGCGGCGTCGAGGGCCGCGTCCCTCTTTGTGGGAGTGAGGCGGACGTAGTCAAGGACCTGGGAAATGGAATGGAATGGAATGGGGGGGGGGGGGGTAGAGACCAAGCGCGGGGAAAAGAAAAAAGGAAAGAAGTGAGCTTATCTTCTTCTCGTCTCTCTCCCTCTCTCTCTCTCTCTCTCTCTCTTTCTCTTTCTCTCTCGCAAAAAAGAAGCAAAAAAAAGAAGAACGTCTTCACCTCGTCCAGGTCCAGCACGCTCTTCCTGAACATCCTCAGCACCTCGAAAAAGTCCAGCTTCCCCGACGCGTCCACGTCAAAGTCCCTCATCGTCGCCACCAGCTCGTCGTAGGAGACGGGCCTCCCGAGAGCGCGGAGCAGGTCGGTGAGCTCGACGGCGCCAACGAGCCCGTCGCCGTCGCCGTCGGCGGCGGCAAAGGCGGCCTCGTACTCCTGCAGGGACCCGCGGAGGAGGAGCCCGTCGGTGCTGGCCATCGCCTCGAACTCGGTCGCGCTCAGCCTGCCGTCGCCGTCGGCGTCGTGGGCCCTGAGCACGGCCGCGACGTCGGCCTCGGTGAGCCAGTGCTTGAGGGTGCACGCGCGCCCCCCGTCGGTCGACTCGAGCACGCGGCGCAGCTCGGAGGCGTCGACGACGCCGTTGCCGTCGGCGTCGGCGGCGGCGAACTGGGCGCGCAGGGAGGCCAGGTCGCGGAGGGACTCGTCGGAGAAGAGGGCCGCGGCGGCCTCCCAGGAGAGCTGGGCGGGTTCGGGCTGAGGTGGTAGGGGTTGCCATTAAAAGAAAGAGCAGGGTGCGAGGGTCTGTCAGTCAGCATCGTCGAAGGTTCTCTCCCCTCTTGTCGCCCTCGCACACGCAATCCGCTTCCGCCTCTCCTCTCCTCCGCGCTCCTCTTCTTCTCACCTTGGCGCTCTCCGCGGTCGCAGAGACCCTCGATGTGGGACCCCTCGAGAGGGGGAGGAGGGCCGGGCGGCTCGCGGGAGGGGCGGCCAGGCGGCGAGGCGCGAGGGCACCGGTTTTTGATGCAATCATTACAGAACCTCGTGGGGAAGAAATAACTAGGTGGCGAGTTTTCTTTTCCCCGCCCGGCAGCACTGAACGGTCCGACGAGCGAGCTCTTCGACGAAGAGCGGGAGCGAGCGAGAGGGAGAGAGAAGAGGAGGAAGATGGAACGAAGAGAGGCCTTTGCAGTGGCTAAACGAACAAAGCAAGAAGGCGTTTCAGCAGGAGAGGTTGTGCAAAGCTACGTCACAATTCGACGAGCGAGCAGAGAAGAAAAGATTGAAAGAGCTCTCGCCGTTGCGACAGATTCATCTTTTCCTTCTGCTTCCTCTGTCGTCCCCCTCTCTCTCTCCCTCCTCTCTTTGATGGCTCCCAAGGACGACCCGGCCCTGGGCGAACGCGATGTTGCGGCAGCCAACGGAGGCGACGCCGCCGACGGCATCGCGGACGCCGAGGCGGTAAGATTTTTTCCCTCCTTTCGTCGTTTGCATTTTGACCGGCCGGCGGCGGCCCTTCAACTTTCCCTCTTGTCTCACCCCGCTCTCGTCCCAATCTTACAAAATTTTTCACCAACAGGAGCTCGAGGCCATGAAGGCCAGGCTGGCGGCGATGGAGGCCGACGCGGCCAAGCTGAGGGGCGAGGAGGTGAGCGTTGATTTTAGTTTTTGCTGTCGTCGGGCGTCGACGTTTGTTCGTCGTCGTCGACCTCCTCCTCCTCCTCCTCCTCCTCCTCCTCTGTCCTTTCCTGCTGCTCTCTCCGCTCACTTCTCTCTTCCTTCTTCCTCTCTCTCAAACTCGCATTAAAAAATGACAAACAGGCCGCCGCCTCGGCCGCAGCCGCCGACGCCACCAGGGCCGCAAACGCGAACACAGAGGAAGGAGCGGGAGCGGGAGCGGCGGCGGCGGAGGAGGACGACGACCCCGCCGCCGTCGTCGCCGCCAGAGCCTCCGCCGCGGCAGCAGCGGCGCCGGCGCCGGGCGCAGCCGCGGGCGAGACCGCCGCCGAGGCCGCCGCCCGCGAGCTCGCCGACTCCCGCAGCGTCTACATCGGCTCCGTCGACTACTCGGTCACCCCGGAGGAGCTCCAGGCGCACTTCCAGGGCTGCGGCGCCGTCAACCGCGTGACGATCCCGACGGGCCCCTCGGGCCAGCCCAAGGGCTACGCGTACCTCGAGTTCTGCGACGCCGACGCCGTCGCGAACGCGCTGCTGCTCGACTGCACTCCGCTGAGGGGGCGGGAGCTGCGGGTCAACCCGAAGAGGACCAACGTTCCGGGGCTGCGGGTGCGCGGCGGCGGCGTCGGCGGGGGCGGCGGGAGGGGGGGCCGCGGCCGCGGGGGGGGAGGACGGGGAGGCGGCAGGTTTCCCTCTCGGGGGAGGGGCCGAGGGGGGAGGTATCACGGGAGCGGGTATTAGAAGAACTTTGAACTTGTGTAATGCGCAACTGAGGCCCTCCCTGTCTGAACCCACGGCGCGGCGCGGCGTGCCGGAGGGGGGAGGGGGAAGTGAAGGGGAAGAGAGAGAAAAGAAAGGGCGACGAGAAAGCGCCTAAAACCTTCATTATTTCCCCTCTTTTCTTCTTATTTCGTGCAGCCGCCGCTCGCGGCTGGTTTTGGCGTCGGGGGCCTTTACCAGCGCGCGCTCTTCTTTTGCTTCTATCCGCGCTCTCCAATCGCCGACAGGTGCGTGTCTTGCTTCTTCTGCTAGCCTGTTTTGGCTGCGAGAACGTCACCGGCGACCTCCACTCCCTCTACTATAATCCCGATGTTGGCATCGGCGAACGAACAAAACGTCGAAACATGTCATTCGAAAAGAAGAATCGAACCTTTCACCTCGCCGGTTGACGAAGACAGAGAACTTATAGCTGGAGAGATACCAGCGCCTAGAACGCGGACACGAGCTCCTACGGAGTCGTGGCTGTCGAAATAATCCTCTTTGGCTGTGGTTCCGACGGCATCGAAAGAGTTCCCCCCCTTCTTCTCCCAGTTGATTTTTTCGACGCCGACCCTCCCTCTTCGACCTCGTCTCTTTTTTTTCTTTCCACCCTCTCTTCCACCTCCAACTAATCTTGCACACACACGAACGACTGGCGCCGAAGGATGAGAACAATACCTAAATCCAACGCTTAACCTCCCTCTGGTCATTTTAATAAGACTGAGAATCGGAATGTGGAGAAGGAAAACGAGCTTTTTAAAACAGACGGCTGCTCCTGGTTCCGTGTGCCTTTCTTTTTCTTTTCAGCCACTTCTTTTCTATCTCTTGATCGAAATCGCACCCCTTCCTTCCAAAGAGAGAGAGAGCGATGAGGATGACTTGTGCTCAACGTACGGGCCCGGGAAGGTTCGCACCTCCCACGGCCCAACGACAACACTGGCGACTTAATTTTTTCACAACCTCCTACTCATTCTGAGCTCTTTCTCTTTCGAGATTTTTGATTTCCCCTCTCTCTTTCTCTTTCTTCTTCTCTCTTCCCTATCGCGGGTGACGATCTGAGCATACTAAATTGGGTAATTTGCATCCACCGGGGTTGAGAGAAAGGGTCTTTTTCCTTTCTCTTAACTTCGATGGCGGACATCTTCTGCCTACTGACGCGAAAAGAAGGAGAGAAAAAAAAGAGAAAAAACCTCTTCAACTTTTCCCCTCGACCTTTTTTTCGTCTTCTTCTTCTTCTCCCTCCCAAAGGCTGACAAGCAGCTCCCCCCCCCCCCCTTTATCCTTCGTATCACTTCAAATCCAAAACAGGGGGGCACGCAAGAGCAACACCAAAGGAGGGAAGGGTAGAGAAAAGGGGCGTGAAGAATGAGCGACGACGGCGGCGGCGGCCCCGTCGCGGCGCCTTCATCCGAGGCCGAGCGAGCGCCCTCTTCTGCTGCGCGAGCAGAGGAGCAGGGGGAACGAGCGGAAGTCGCCGGCGGCGGTGCCACCGCGGCCGGGACCAGCGGCGGCGACCCCGCCGCCCCGCTCCGCTTCCCCGCGCTCCCGGCCTGGCCGCCGCCCGCGCATCTCGCGACGCCCGAGGCGGTCCTGCACCCCGCCGCCCTCCGCGCGGCCCGCGCCGCGGCGCGCGCCGCCGCCGCCCTGGCCCTGGCCGAGGGCAGGCTGCTCTCCTCCGAGACGAGCATGCCGGCGCTGCTGAGCCACGAGCAGCTGCACAGGCTCACGGGGCAGGTCGCGTTCCTCGCGCGCGCGTCGGCGCTCGCGCTCGCCGCGCGGGCCGAGGCCGAGGCGGCCGAGTCGGCGCGCAGGGCCGGGGCCGCCGCCGCCGCTGCTGCTGCTTCTGCCGCTGCCGCCGCCGCCGCCGCTGCGGCTGGAAGGAGAAGCAGCGGTCGAGGAGGCGGTCGAGGCGGGGGAGCTCCGCGCATCGGCGTGAGCGGCGGGGTCGGGAGAGGGGGCCGCGGCCGCGGCAGAGGAGGCCGCCGCGGCGAAGGCGGCGAGGAGCTGGAGGAAGAAGGGGAGCTCTCCTCCTCTTCCTCCTCTGGCGACGAGGACGACGAGGAAGCTGAGCTCTCCTCCGCCCTCCTCGACGACAGTGACTCCGACACCGACTCCGACGGCGACGAGGAAGAGGGCGAGGAGGCCGCGGCGCGGCGCGGGAAGAGGGAGGCCAGGGAGGCGCACAGGGCCGCGCTGGCGGCGCTGACCCCCGTGCGCCGCTCTGCCCGCGCCGCCGCCGCGCCGCAGAGAAGGGTCCGCGACTGGAGCAGCTCTTCGGAAGAGGAGGACGAGAGCGGCAGCGGCGGCGACGACGACGAGGGAGGCCGCCCCCGCTCCGAGAAGAAGGAAAAGAAGAAGAAGAAGAAGAAGAGGCACGGCGGGAGCAGTGGCGGCGGCGGAGGTCGAGGCCGCGGCCGCGGGAGAGGAGGAGGCTCCTCCGCCGCTCGCTGGGCCGCCGCAGAGGCCGACCTCGACAACGACTACGAGCGCGAGCGCGCGGCCAACATCGCGAGAAACAGGGCCGCGCTCGCGGCGCTGGCGACCGGGGTGTCGACCGCTGCGGCGCTCGCGCTAAAGCGGGGCGAGGGCGGCGGGAGTGGGAGTGGGGCTGCTGGAGGAGGAGGCGCGAGCGCTGCCGCCGTTGATGCCGCCGATTCCGACGACGACGCTTGAAAAAGGAAAAAAAAACACAACTCGAAAACTCAGGGAAAAAAAAGGAAAGTTTATATATATATATTATCTGTAAAAAGAGGAACCGTGCGAGTTCCGTCACTGTATCTGAATCAATTTTGTTATGACAGGAAGCGTGTGTTTGTGTCGGGGTTCGTTTGAAGCATAACGGAACCTTTTTTCGTTGTTTTAATCCTTTTTTATTATAGCTCTCTCACTCGTCCCCGCTCTCCCTCGCCGCGGCCACCCTCCTCGACGCTCTCGAGCCCGACCTCGCTCCACCAGAGCCGCCGCTCCCGGCGAGCTTGGAGTCCCCCCCGCCGGAGCCCGACCTCTTCAGGCGAGCGGCCGCGGTCTCTGTCGGCGGCGAGCCCCCCCCCTTCCCGTTTCCGGCCGAGGTCGACGAGGAGCGAGTCACCCTCCCGCCGCCCGCGGAGGCGGCAGCCGGGGAGGCCCTGCCCCCGCGGACCAGCCTCCTCAAGAGGAGCGACGCGAGCGCGGGCAGGGCGAGCGCCACGATGGGGGCCGCGGCGGCGGCGAGCACGAGCTTCCTCACGGCGGCGCCGTCGGCAGCGAGCGGCGCCAGCGCCGGGCCGGCCGCCTCGAGCGCCCTCGAGGCGAAGGCCTCGACCTCCTCAAGGACGCCCACGGAGCGCTCCAGGGCCGCGGAGAGGGCCTCGGATGCGGCGGCGGCGGCGGAGGCGGCGAGAGAGGGAAGAGAGGCCGAGAGGGAGAGGGGGCGGAAGGAGGAAGAGAGCGCCTCCCTCAGGGCGGCGGCGGCGGGCGCGACGGCGGCGAGGAGCGCGGAAGCCGGGGCCCACGCGGCCGCCGCCGCCGCCGCCGGCGACCAGGAGGAGCCCTCGAGGAGGCCCTCCCCGAGCGAGGAGGCCAGGGAGGAGAGGGCCTCGACGGCCCAAGACGCCGCGGACTTGGCTGCGCTGAAGAGCCTGGGGGCGAGAGAAGCCTCGCCGTCGTCGCCGTCGTCAGAGCCGCCGTCGCTGCCGCTGCCGAAAGAAAACTTCAAGCTCCCGCCGACCGAGGAGAGAGGAGGCAGCGCCTCCGCTGCCCTCTCCCGCGCCAGCCGCAGCCCCTCCCTCGTCCTGAACGACACCTCCCTCCCCAGAGACCTAACGCGCTCCAGCGACGGCGCCGCCGCGGCGTGGGCGGCGGACCGCGCCCTCTCGAGGCGCCTGTCGGCCCAGAGCGGCAGCCACTGCGCCTCTGCCCGCGCCTCGAGCGCCCGCGCCGCCTCGCGCGCCTCCTCCGCCTCGAGCGCGGCGTGCTCCGCTGCCGCCTCCGCGGCGTCGGCGCGGGCCGAGGCGGCCCCGGCGGCCAGGGACGCGGCCTCGGCTCTGCGCTCCGCGGCGGCGGCGGCGGCCTCGGCCGCGGAAGCGCGCTCGCCGGCCTCAGCCGCCGCCACATCGGCGAGCGAGGCGCGCTCGCCGGCCTCGGCCGCCGCCGCCCGCGCCTCGGCCGCCGCCCTCGAGGCAGCCTCGGCCTCGAGCTGGGCCTCTTTGAGGGACTCGCGGATCCTGTCGAGCTCCTCCGAGGTCTCTCCGGCGGCCTCCTGGGCGCGCGCGGCCTCCCTCGCGGCCTCCTCGACCCGCTCCGCGGCCGCGCGAGCGGCGGCCTTGGCGGCGTCGAGCTCGAGCTTGAGCGCCTCGGCATCGGCCGCCGCGGCGGCCGCGGCCCTTCTCGAGGCGGCCGCGGCCGCGGAGGCGGCCTTCTCTGCCGCGGCGGCGTCCTTGGTGGCGGCCTCTGCTTCCTTCTTCGCGATGCTGGCCTCGCGCTGGAGGGCGGTGATTCGCTTCTGGAGGAGGAGAGGAGTGTTTGTTTGTTGGAGGCGGAGAGGAGAGGGAGGAGAGGGAAGATTTTTTTTTGAGTCGAGATTGAAGAGCAAAGAAACGCTTTCGCTCTCTCTCTCGTGGCCTCTGGCCCCTCTTGACCTCTCCGAATCCGCAGGGAATGGCGTGCTTCGTTCGTCCTTTCCTGGAGATCGAAAGAGGGCGAGTCGAGGGAGCAAAAGATGGCGAGAACCGGGGCTTGCAGCGTTCTTCAACTTTTTCGATCGAATGCTTTTTGACGACGACGACGACGCCGACAACGGCAAAAAACAAAAAACAGAGACAAACCTTGAGCTTGGAGACCTCTCCCGAGTCCTGTTTTTGGGTCGATGGAGAGAAAAGATGCGACGTGCGTGAGCCCGAAAGGAACGAGAGAGAATGCATAGAAAAGCGAAAGAGGTAAAGAGAGAGAGCGCCTGCTCCAAAGGCAATCGCGGACACAATCGATCGGTGGTACAAAAAAAGACTCTCTCTCAACCCCTCCCCCTTCTTTTACCTGCGCCCGAGCCCCGAGGGACAGCGCCAGCAGGACCAGCAGGGCTAGCCCTGCGAGGAGCAGGAGGCGGCGGCGGGGGCGCGCCATGGTTGAGAGAGCTTGTCTCGACTTTCTCTCTTTCGCCCGTCGTTGGCTTTTTCTCTTGCAAACTTGTGTTTCAACCTCCGCGTTTTTTTCTTTTAAATTTACAAAACCCTCTTCAAACCGCGCCCCCTAAGCCTCCTCCTTCAAGGAGCCTCGCCGCGGCCCGCGGCACCCTCCCGACCTCCCCGAGCTGCCCGCACGCTGCCATGGCCTCGTCGGCGCCCCTCGCCATCCTGACCGTGCAGACCCGTCCCCCTCGCCCCTCCCGCCCCCCCGGCGCCGCGCCCCCCTCTAGGACGAACCTCCGGAACGCCTCGACCCGCTCTGCGGCGGGCGGCGAGAACGGGCTCCCCGGGTGCGGGTTCCAGGGGATCAGGTTGACCTTGGCCTCGATGCCGGAGAGGAAGTCCAGCAGCAGCTCGGCGTCTCCGTCGGAGTCGTTGATCCCCGACAGCAGCGTCATCTCGATCAGGACGTGGCGCCGCTTGCCGCGGCCCGGCGTCGCCGCCGCGCCCGGGGCGGCGAGGAGCGGGGAGGAGGGGCCCGACCCGCCCTCTCCTCCCCCCCCCTCATCCTCGCCCCGCCCCCGCCTCCTCCGCCGAGGGAACAGCTCCTCGAGCGCACGCCGCATCTCCTCCACGCCGTGCCTGCTCGTCGCCGGGACGATGCGCGCCCTCGTGGCA
>Ga0315284_10003666_pt1 | contig 21854 bp, 19 predicted proteins | sample YL17G09_16_MG_FD_203696 | JGI IMG/M metagenome (GOLD analysis project Ga0315284, IMG submission 203696) | Sediment microbial communities from Yellowstone Lake, YNP, Wyoming, USA - YL17G09_16 | ecosystem: Environmental > Aquatic > Freshwater > Lake > Sediment | place: USA: Wyoming | collected... | reverse complement strand
CAACTTTTGATCCAACAGCCCCAACTCATGGTTGACTTGCGCCGCCGCCCGCTTGATCATCCCCAGAGAGCGGATGAAGCGGCGCGGAAAGCGGATGCCGCTGATGGGGAAGTTCTCTACGGCGCGCTGCGTTTGCGCGCCCCAATAGGCGTCTTCCGGGACCTGTATTTGCCCCATGGAGTCATTTTCGATTCTGTGTTTAGGCGACATGGCCAAGATCCTCATGAGTGGCAGCGATGGACAATGACTCTGAATCTGCGTTGGATGCATTGAATATTTCAGTTAGGACGCGTTCGCGATAAAGGAAGATCTTCTCCAAATTGCGGCGGACAAATAGGGCATTCGCAAAACGGCCGAATGGGCCCCAAGGCAAAGCGTAGTGAACTTCATCAGACACTTCGACTCCGCCCTCGACGACTCGAAAGCGGTGCTGATGATGCCAGAAGCGATAGGGACCAAGGCGCTGTTCATCCACGAAAAGATCCGGTTCCTGGACGTGCGTGATTTCGGTCAGCCAGCGGGTTTTAATGCTGAGAAGAGGAGTGACATCATAGGGGATGATCAGCCCGGCATAGATTCTGGACGGCGGATCGCCGGTGATGGCTAGACCCAGCCATGGGGGAGTGATGCGGCTCAGGTTGCGAGGATCGCTGAAGAAATCCCAGGCCTTGTCCCGGCTGATGGGCAAGACCTGAGCCCTTTTTAGCTCATACCATATCATGCGGCCCGTGCTCCCCCCGTGTGCGCCGATGAAAGGCGGTGGCCCTTTTGAATTCTGACGTCCCTCGATGCAAGTTGCAGCGCCATCAGGGCGCTTTTTTCTTTGTCCTTTATCTCGAGCATCAGATCAAAATCTAGAGGTCGCGAGGATCTTAGAAACTTGCGAAAATTGTCTTTATGGAGGGAATCGGCGTGAGATCCCACTCGGGCAGCAGGCTTCTGAGAACTGTAATCCACCAGGGGGATGCCATCCTCGCTCTTCCACGTTGCAGCCGTTAATTTCAGCGCCTCAGGAATGCTCTCGCCGTGTTTCAGCAGGCTGTGATGGAACACATCAAACAGGATCGGAACGCCCGTTTGGGCCGATATTTTCAGGCAGTCTTGCAGACTGTAATGGCGCTCGTCATTTTCGATTACCAAGCGGCGGCGGAGGTTCAGGGGCAATTGTCTATAACGCTGAATAAATCGGTTTATGGCGGCCTCTTTGTCGCCATAAACTCCGCCGATGTGAATCTGGATCTTGGCGCACTCATCAAGCCCCAGCAGATCGAGGATGCGCGCGTGATAATTTAGCTCGGCGATGCTGTTCTGCAAGACCCGTTCATCCGGGCTATTCAACAGAGTGAATTGATCAGGGTGCATGGAGATGCGCATGCCATGCCTTCGAATGAAGGCGCCGATTTCAGCAAATTCTTCGCCGAAATGTGCAGCCCAATCATATTGGCAGACGGGATGCGATGCGAAGGGGACGAGATCCGAGGTGAGACGGAAGAAGAACAGACCATGGTCAGCATTGAAATCGAGGATTTGCTGCAGGCCTTCGAGGTTGCCGGCAACTGTAGAGATCAGCCGCTCTGCGCTATATGATCTTAATCGAAACGTGCTGCTGCTGCGACAGTTCAGGCTCAGGTTGATGCAGGGGTATCCGATTTTCATGAGTTCTACACGTGGTTACGCAATTGCAGCTCCAGCGGATGAGGCTTCAGATAGTGCTGAAGCTTCAAATAGGGTTCATCGTATTTGCGGACATAATGGTTAAGCAGCGTAAGCGGCACGATCAAGGGCACATGGCCCAGGCGGTAGTATTCAATGATCTCCAGCAATTCCTGCTTTTCTTCCGGCGAAAGCTGCTTCTTGAAATAGCCCAACATGTGGTGCATCACGTTGACGTGCTTACTGGGGGTGGTCCTGAGGCGCAATGCTGACATGAGGATACCGCCGTACTGATCCAGGATCTCCTCCAAGGGTTTCCCCTTGGCACCGGCCACCAGCCTACCCATAATACGATAATCAGCCGGACTGTGTGAGAGAATTTGCAGCTTATGACGCATATGTAAATCCACCAGGCGGCCCCTCGTGGCTCCGAGCTTGAGCATTTCTCGCCAACGCTGGAAGACGAAGATCCTTTCGATGAAGTTATCTCGCAGCGCCGGATCGTGCAGGCGGCCTTCATCTTCGACCGGCAACAAGGGGAAGCGCTCCATAAATGCCCGCGCGAACAGCCCGATGCCGGTCTTATGGGGCATGCCCTGCTTGTCATAGATCCGCACACGCTCCATGCCGCTGGATGGAGATTTGCTCTTGAAAATGAAGCCGCACAAATCCTCATTTTCAAGATGTTCAACGCGAATGCGGGCCCAATTGAGCATTCGCTCGGTTAGGTCTATGCCGCTGCGGATGGTGACCAGTCGAGAGTCTTCGGGATCCCCTACCAAACGCATGGATTCGCGCGGCGTGGGCAAGCCGCATTCGACTTCCGGACAGACAGGGACATATTCGACAAACCCCCCCAAAGTCTGAGCCAGAAAAGGGTCCAGTTTGTGTCCGCCATCGTAGCGGACCTTTTCGCCCAGAAGGCAGGAACTGATGCCGAGCTTTATTCTGTGCATGACTTTCTATTAAGTGTCTCGCGGGGAAACGATCGCTGTCAAGGGAATATACGGGGGATGGCGCTTTGGGGACAAGAGAGAAGTGAAATTTGGGGCATGTCAGGCGAAAAGCCTTGCAAATCCCGGATAGGGGACAAGCGGGATGATTTCGAAGGAGATTAAACCCCGCTGGACAAGTGGCAGGGATTCGAGGATTTCGCGAGCTTGCGACGGGTCCGCACACTCCAGGATGAGGACAGCCTGAGATTTATCGGCGCGGAAGTAGATTTCGCGGATAATCTGAGCCTGGTGCAGATCCCAGACTCGCGCGGCTTCGGCGTTGAGATGCGGCTGGAATTGCTCCTCCGATGCACCCTGGATCTCTTTTTCGATGGCCAAAATCTTCATACTTCTGTATATCTCAGTCTGGGGAAATAAAAGCGCCGAAGCAAGTTCGGCGCTTGGTCAGTGTATGTTGAGCATCATCCGAATGGATCAAGCGGCATGCTTGATCCCCGGCCCCGGAGCGTCTTGATGTTCCTTCAGCTCTGCCGTTCTGTGCCAAGCGAAATACAGTGCGACGCAAACCACTGTATATAGTAGAAATAAGATCTGGAGACTGCCCATGGCGCTGGTATGCGCGATGCGCGTGTTCAGAATTGGAAGCATCGCATTCAGATCCATGATGATTTTGCCCATCAGGGCCAGTCCGGAGATCCAGAGCCAAGCGCAGGCGAGCAGGCAGAACTTGCTCTTGCAGCGCTTCATGGTTGGGGTCCTCCACCTAAACCGATTTTATCTCACGGTCTCCTACCAATTAATATAATACCTTCATACCTAAAAGTCAAGCATTATTCGATATATCCAAGGTTGCGCAATCTTTCACGAAGAGCGTCATGACCTTCTTCCGCTCGGAAGAATTTATAGCGACTAAAGCTTAGGGCGGCCTTCTGGCCCAACCTCCATCCCTCGGCGTTGAAGCGGTCCTTATCCTCAGAGACGCGCAGACTAATGCCGGAGATCTCCAGAGTAATCTCATAGACATCGCCGCGATAGCGGATGCCCACGATGACGCCGTGCAGACCTTCATTTTGCGTCGTGGGTGAAAGCACAATGTCCTCCGGGCGAACCAGCACCACGGCCTCCCCCGATTCGAGACCGTCCGCTGCGATGGGCAATTCAACTCGCCCCAGGCCGGGATCACCGGCCAGCACCCGGCCGCCCTGAACAGTCGCTTCGATGACATTGGCATGCCCGATGAAACTGGCCACGAATTTGGTCATGGGGCGGTCGTAAATTTCCTCGGGCTTGCCGATCTGTTCCACCCGGCCGCGGTTTAGGACCACAATGCGGTCGGAGATCTCGATAGCCTCATCCTGATCATGGGTGACGAAGATGCTGGTCACCCGCACTTGGTGGTGCAGATCACGCAGCCAAGCGGCCAGGTTTTGGCGCACCTTGGCATCGAGCGCCCCGAAAGGCTCGTCCAGTAATAATACGCGCGGCTTTGGGGCGAGGGCGCGAGCCAGTGCGACTCGCTGGCGCTGACCGCCGGAGAGCTGCGATGGATAGCGGTCCCCATAGCCATCGAGTTTGACCAGTTGCAGCAACTCTTCGACACGTTCGCGGATTTCGTCCTTGGGGCGCTTCTGCACCTCCAACCCGAAGGCAATGTTCTTGCGCACGGTCATGTGCTTGAATAGGGCATAGTGCTGAAAGACAAACCCAACGTTGCGTTTCTGAGTGGGCAGAGTGGTCGCATCGGAGCCGGTCAGGAAGACGGCGCCTTCATCGGGCTCTTCCAACCCTGCGATGATGCGCAGGATGGTGCTCTTGCCGGATCCGCTGGGGCCCAGCAGCGCCACTAACTTGCCCTGCTCGACTTCGAAGCTGACCTGATCCACAGCGGTGAAGTCGCCGAAGCGTTTGGTAAGATTTTGGACGGCAATACCCATTAGGCCTCTTTATGTCTCTTTTTCCAGTACTCCGTCATCAGCAATAGGATAAAAGATATTCCGCCCAGCACGAGAGAGGCGGAAAAGGCTGCCTGATAGTGAAAATCGGTGAACTCTTGATGGATGTGCAACGTGGCTGTCTGAGTGCGCTTGATAATGCTGCCGCTGACCACCAAGACGGCTCCGAATTCCCCCAGGGCGCGGGCGGTGGTCAAGGTAATCCCATACACCAGGCCCCAGCGAATGGTCGGCAGAGTAACTTTCCAAAACGTCAACCAACGGCTCGCTCCCAACGTGTAGGCAACTTCCTCCGCATCCCGCCCCATTTCGCGCAGCACCGGAACGACCTCGCGGGTGACGAAGGGCAGCGTGACGAAGAGCGTAGCGATGACGATCCCCGGCAGCGCGAAGACGATCTTGACGCCACCCGCCTCGAACCACCTCCCCAGCCACCCCTGCGGCCCGAAGAGAACGATAAACATAAAACCCGCCACCACGGGCGATACCGCGAATGGCAAGTCCACAATCCCATCGAATAGCATCTTGCCGGGGAAATTATGGCGCACCAGGAGTATCGCCAACAGAATGCCCATGACAGTATTGACTACCACGGCCAAAACGGTCGTCCAAATAGTCAACCAAAAGGCGTGAGCGGCGGCTTCCCCCTTTAGTCCATCAAGGAAGGCCAGCGGTCCGCTGTGAAAGGCCTCCAACATGAGGGCTCCGACCGGCAGAAACACCAAAAGCGCGAACCAGCCGAGCGTTCCAGCGGTCAGCGCCCATTTGCCCCAGGGCGCGCGGCGGACCTTTGGCCGCACCCGAATCTTCCCGCTATGTTCCACGCTCTCTCCCCCAATGTTGCAGGCGGTTCAGCAGGATCAGGATGAGCAGTGACGACAGCAATAGCACCAGCGAGACCGCCAGCGCCCCGCGCGGATTGTAGCTTTCAATCTCACCGTAGATGAAAACCGGCGCCACCTGCGTCTTCATGGGGATGTTGCCCGCTACGACGACGACGGAACCGAATTCCCCCAGAGCGCGAGAGAAAGCCAACGCTACACCAGTGAGAATTGAAGGCATCAAATGCGGCAGCACCACGCGGCGGAAGGTGGTGAATCGGCTTGCTCCCAAAGTTGAAGCCGCCTCTTCGATGTCCTTGTCCAGCTCCATCAGGACCGGCTGCACGCTGCGCACGACGAAGGGAAATGTCACAAAAAGCAATGCCAGAATTATGCCCGGCTGCGCGTAAATGATTTCAATGCCGTGAATCTTCAAGTACTTGCCCAGCCAACTGACCGGACCATAGAGAACGACCAGCATCAGGCCGGTAACATTTGTCGGAAGAGCGAAGGGGAGATCAATCAGGGAATTGACAATGGGCTTGCCGGGAAAATCGTGGCGCACCAGCACCCAGGCCATGGCCGTGCCGGTAACGGCGTTCAACAGAGCCATGGCCACGGCGCTGATGAAGGTCAGCCGCAGAGCGTACCAGGCCTGCGGCTGAGTAACATCTTCCCAGATCTTGGAGAAGCCCTGACCCAACGCCTGCATGCTGATCGTCAGCAGCGGCAGAATGACAATCAGACCGATGTAGGAGAAGACGGCGGTCTTGATCAGGGCATCGCCGGAAGGGAGGCGGCGAAAGGCAATGGTTTTGACAGCGGATCTAACCATCGAGTCTTTTGGTAGGGGCACGGCGCGCCGTGCCCCTACATCATGTAGCCTATTTCCCAGTCGCGATATTTTCAACGGCCTTGGTCCAGACGCCTTCGGGGCCGTAAATGGTCTTCTCGACTCCCGTCCAGCCACCCAGATAGCTCATGTCAAAGAGCATTTCCGGCCGGGGAAACTTGGCCTTGAATTCTTCCGCGATATTGGGCAGAACTGGACGCAGGCCGAATTTGGCGAAGGAGCGCTGCGCGGCTTCTGTCAGGCAGAATTCGACGAAAGCTTCAGCGAGATCCCGAGTGCCATGCTTGTCCACATTGCGATCCACGACGGCGACCGGATTCTCAATCAGGATGGTTGCTCTTGGAACTACAAAGGGAAATTCAACGCCTTCAAATTGCCGCAGGAGCGCCTCGTTCTCATACGTCACGATGGCGTCGCCGACGCCGCGCTCAAAGGTCGTCACGGATTCGCGGCCGCTTTTGTCCATTACCTTGACATTTTTCTGGATGTCATGCAGCAGTTTGGCTGCGAAGACAAGATCCTGCTTTCCGGTCTTGGCTTCGCTCAACTTCAATCCTGCCCCATAGATGGCATTGACGCACCACATGGCTCCGCCCGAAGTCTTGGGATTGGGGTAGATGACTTCAACGCCCGGCTGGGTCAGGTCTTCCCAATCCTTGATTCCCTTGGGATTGCCGGTGCGATAGCCGATGGCGACGACCGACTGCGTCACCATTCCTTTCGTGGCTCGCGCACGCCAATCATGATTGATCAGGCCCGCTTCAGCCACTTTGGCCAGATCCCCTTCCAGCGAAAGCGCCGCAACATCGGCTTCAAAGCCACTGATGATAGCGCGCGCTTGCGCCCCTGAAGCCACATAGGATTCCTCGAACTTCACGCTCTGGCCGGTCTTCTCCAGCCAGTATTTTTGGAACGCAGGGATAATCTCTTGTTGGTAAGCCTCTTTGGGAACCGTATAGGCGCCCAAAATGAGGGTGCGAGCCTGCTGCGGCAGTGCAGATTCAGAAAAGAAGAGGAGCAACGGGATGGCGATGGCCAAAGCCCAGAACATCTGATAGTGCGATTTCTTCACTTTACCTCCAGATTATACTACGATAAGGCTACGATATTACTCCTAATATAATATAATCATCCCGCCGAGTCAAGAGATTTTTTGACTTTTTTGCTGACAATTCTAAGTATTTAATTTATAAAGATTAAAGCTTTGGATTCGGCTTGAGCGGGTCGATTTCTCGGCAGAGGGATTCGGCTTTTGCAGCGCCCTCAGTGCCGATCAATATCGCGGTCCGGGCGGCTCTATAAAACCAGGCAAGCAGGCCACCTGAGGTCTGATGGCTGGGGTGGCTCAGAGTAGCTCGTTCGAAGCAATCCCGGGCAAATTCAAGCGCATTCTGCGCGGCTATATATAGCCCAGGTTCTTGAGCCGCTTGCGAATCGCGTCCACCTCGCCCGCCGTCAATTCTTCGCGCTCGGCGGTGGAAAGCTCTGACATCAGATCTCGTAAAATGTACACCACGAATTCATTGACAGAGCTGAACCCCGACGGCTCGATGATGCGCTTGATGCGATCATACAAGGGGCGGGGGATTTTCAAAGTGACTTTGTCCATATTTTAATTTCCAATCGCACTCCGATAAGAGTAAACAAAATGATTCATAAAAACAAGCTGAATTTTAAGAAAATTGATGGTCGTCACACTTTGATGGTGAAAAATTTCTTATAATATTTGCGAGAAAATTCTCTTGCATTGCCGGCCGAATTGCATTATATTAAGGCCGAGATTAAGACCAGCAAGCGTCACACGAATATCACCGGGGATATTTTCGTGGCTCAGGCGAGCCCGAAGTATCCCCGTTTCGTTTACCCTAGCCACCTATAAAAATTTGCATATAAAATAAAGAACACAAGAAAGGAGTTCATGTACCGCAAGCTGCTTGCTATTCTGTTTGTATCTTTCCTTTGCGCGTTGTCGGCTGCCGCTCAGGAAAACTCCGACAGAATAGAAGCAAAATATCTCTTTTCCTACGGGCCGCCGGGCAGTCCCATTGAGCTGTCCCAGCCGCAGCAGATCCGCTATGACCGGAGCAGCGGTGAAATTTATATTTGCGACACCGGCCATAACCGCATCGTCATTCTCGATTCCCTGGGGCTCTATCTTTTTGAATTCGGCAATTCCGATGTGATGCGCTCCCCCACGGACGTGGCGGTGGATAGCGATGGCAGAATCTATGTTTTGGGCTCAGCCCATCCGGAAAGCCCGGTGAATATATTTGATTATAATGGCGAATTTCTGCGCCCCATGAGATTCCAGGGCGGCCCGGACGTTTCTTCCATTGCCATTACCAGCATGGTCATGGATGGCGCCAACCGGCTGCACCTTTTGGATGAGAATGGCGCGAGGATTCTCTCTTATAATGGTCTGGGCGAATTTGTCGGTGAAATTTCCTTAATGCCTAAGGCCACCGATGCGGAGCGCGGCAAGCAGGTGTGGGGAGATCTCAGCTTGTTTGACGATAGGTTCTACGCCCCCAATGCGAACGTCGGCATGATTTTCATTTATGACATGTCTGAATCACTTCTCAGTTATATGGGAGAATCCGGCGGCGGATACGGCAAGCTCAGCATTCCCGTGGCCGTATCGGTGGATACGAATGGAAATATCCTAGTTCTGGATAAAAATCGTTGCCGCGTCTTATGCTATAACCGCAATGGCGTCTTCGGCGGGGAGTTGGGAGGTATCGGCGACGGGCCGGGCCGTTTTTACATGCCCAGAGCCGTGCTGATTGACAATCGGCAGCGTTTGTGGGTGGTTCAGGAATATAAGGGCCTTGTGCAAGCGCTTCAACTTCAGACAGCGAATGGGCCGGCGACAGTTACGGTGCAGGAGCCGGTGGTTATTGATAATTAGCGGATTTTGAGCACACCCGGGGATGGAAGGTGGAGTGGAGGGTAGAACATTAAAACCAAAAATCAAATCATGATGAACTAAACAGGATGAACCAATCAGGAGGAACAATGCGTAAGTCAGTACTAATCAGTATCCTTTGCGTCAGCTTAGTGTTGCTCGGGGCGAGCAGCGCTCTGGCCTTCCATGATGAAGGTGTCGCCCGTTGCTCTGGCTGTCACACCATTCACAACAGCCAGAATGACAGCACCATGTCCTTTGCCCCGGGACCGGGCCCCCACACGGACCTTCTTAGGGCCTCCACCCCCACGGATGTCTGTTTAAGCTGCCATGGGACCAGTACTTCACGTGGCGTATGGGGCACTCTGGTTCAGGGAACTCCCTTTACGTACAATGAACACGGGGCCGGCAACTTTGCCTACAACAATGCCACCAACATTAATGATGCGATCAGCGGGGGTTCGGGTCTTCCTGGCCCGCCGATCATGGGCTACAAGGCTGGCCACACCCCAAAAACGAACACAAAAGGCTTCCCCAATGGCGATCCGACCCCGACGATGACCCAGGGCCCCGGCGGGGATTTCCCCTCGAGCCAGCTCGGCTGCACAAGCTGCCATGATGCCCATGGCAACGAAAACTTCAGGCTACTCAATGGCGTGGGCGAAGTGCAGGGCGATTTGGAATATCTGTTTGTGAATCCTGCCCCTGTGGCCCTCGGGATGCCCCTCTCTTCTTCCACCTTTGAGACCAACAGCCGCCACACCGCCTACAAGTCGGGCATGTCGGCCTGGTGTGCCAATTGCCACGGCGATTTTCACCAGGCTTCTGGCTCCCCCGGACTGCGTCACCCCAGCGGAGAGGTTATGAACAGCGCTGCCGTGACCTATGATCTTTACAATGGAACCGGCTCGATAAACGGTGGCAATCACAGCACGGCCTATCTGAAAGAAGTCCCATTTGAGGATTTGGCTGCGGACACAAACAGCACCCTGGGACCCACAGGAATTTCCCAAGTATCCTGCGTCAGCTGCCATCGTGCACATGCCAGCGCAAATCAGGATGCCGGACGCTGGGATTTCGGCCTCACTTTCCTGAATGAAGACGGTCAAGTTTCGGGATGGGGCAATATCAATCCGTGGGCAGGACAGGCTTGGGAGCAGCGCTCTCTGTGCAACAAATGCCATAAGAAGGATCAATACGACGCTCTCAATCCGTAATCTGGCATAGGAGCGACCTCGTCCCCCTTAAGATCAGAACAGCAAATCTGCCAAAACACAGGTCGGCGCCATTTCACTTGCGGCGCCGACCTGTTCTTTATATATTCTATATCGGGCTCAACTAAAGCCCATTGAAACCATCATACTATGCGCAAATTGGCTCTCATCTTCGGCCTCCTTGGCCTGCTGAGTTTCGGGCCCGTTCTGGCTCAGGAACCCAGCCAAATCGTGCTCTATCTGGATAGGATTTCGAGCTCTGCATATTCTGCCGAACTCTCCTTTGATCATCTCCTGCTCCATCTGGATTCTGATTCTCTACGCCTGCGCCCCTTGCTTTCAAGCATCCGCAGCGCCGATCTGATCCAGCGCCAGGTTCTGCTGGCTGAAGCGGAAGTGGCTCCCGGAAACTGCCGCAGCCTTGCGCTTGTCGTTTCGGTGCAGATGGCGGTTCCGGCAGGATCGGATTCTGCGGGTTATTCCTATCAGCAGGAGGCGAGTATCCCGCTGGATCTGGCCCTGCGCCCGGGCAGTTCAGAAGCAATGTTTCTCAGCTGGGAACAGGTCGCTTCGGCGGACACGGCCCGACCGTTCCAGACGGTTTTCCGTGAAGTGCGCAAGAAGCTACCCCCCCTCACCGCGCGGGCTTACGTCAGCAACGAAGGATCGGGGAATCTTTCCATTCTCGACCTGCAGGCCGGAGAGGTCGTGGGTTGCCTGCGCGTCGGCCAGGGACCGCGCGGATTGGCCGTCTCCCAACAGAACAGACTGCTGTATGTGGCCAATTCGCAGTCCAATACAGTCTCGGTCCTCGACCTGCAGACTCAACAGTTGCGCGCCGAGATCAATCTGGATTTCGGCGATGAACCCCAGGCGCTCTGCCTCTCCCGGGATGAACGCAAGCTCTTCTCGGCTAATCATGGCTCCAACAGCGTCACCGTCCTGGATGCCGAGCGCTTCACGATTCTGTCCAAAGTCTCAGTGGGCACGACCCCGCTGGATATCGCCGCAGATCCTTCAGGCGGTTGGATCTACGTGGTCAACAGCCTTTCGGATGATATCTCGGTTCTGGATCCCGAAACGCTCCAGATAGCCTATACTCTGCAAGTCGGCTCCTATCCAGTGGCCATCCAATTTGCCGGCTCGCAAAGATCAGCCTATGTCGCCAATTCGCGATCCGGATATGTTACTCAAATAAATACCGCAACAATCGCTGTCGCTACTCAGCTAAATTTGAGCCGCGGTATCAGCGATATTGCGGTGGACACCTTTACCGGCACGCTGTACTGCGCTTTCGAGGATCTTAACTACGTCTCGGCTTTCAGGCCGGATCTGAATGTCGAGTTGACGCAGATTCCGGTGGATGATGGGCCCCGGCAGATCGTTTTCGATCCGCGCGGCAATCTGCTCTATGTCTGCTGCGCAAAATCCAACAGCATTTCGGTGATCAATAAAATATCAGGCCGGGTGGTGCGGACGATAGCGACGGGACAGAGTCCTTACAGGGTTGTATTTCCATAATGGATATCTCGCGTCCGCAACCTTCCCTCAAGCCGGCATGGCGACCGAGCAACTCCATCACCGTTGTGGTATATTGCCTTTTACTCTTGGTTACAAAACAAACGCGTGCCCTGGAAAACTTGCATGGCGGTGCCCATCTATTCGGAACTCAGCAGGAAAGCGATCAACCGACGTTGAGATCCTTCAATCAACAGTATTCGCTTAGCTACAATCGAAGAATGCTCTCCACCATTCAAGCCGTCTTCGGGTTATACTATCAAGATCAGCAATCTCATCAGGACACCCAAGATGACTATTGGCGCGGCGATTTATCCCCCACGGCAAATTTGAGTTGGAATACGCCCTTTTTTACGATGGGCGCAAACTATCGTTATAGCCAATCGAGAGATTTTTCGGCAGTCCAAGCCACCTCAGAAGGCGCTGGACTCACCGTCAGAACTAATTTTATTACCAACCTGCCTCAGAGCCAGATCAGCTACGATTGGGATCGAAACTCCACAAACTCGGGATTCCTGGCCTCTGAGACCGTCCAGCGCCGCTTTCAGTACCAGACAAACTACTACTATAAGACAGCCGGATTCCACTACAAGTACAGTCGTTCGACTAGTGAGTATCCCGGCTCAGGCACCGGGACAGAGCAATCCAACCACGTCCTGCGCCTGGATTACTCGCAGAGCTTTTTCAAGGACCGGCGGCTGAGGTTTTCGGGGGATTACCTCTTCAATTCCAGCCGCAATGAGCAAACTGGAACGGGGATCGCTCCCCTGGCGTCCCAGATCCCCGCATCGCAGGGCCTTTATGCCTTTGATAGCGCCCCGGAAGCGGGAGCCCTGGACACTTCGGTGGCCGGGCTGATTGACGGCAATCTGACCGCGCCCACCGCGCCCGCCATCAACATCGGCGGATCTTCGGCGGGGCAAAATATCGGCTTGGATTTCGGCAGCCCCCGCCAGATCAATCTGATCTACGTCTATGTGGATACCGTTTCCGATGCCGATATCGGATGGACAGTTTACACGAGCGAAGATAATCTGGCTTGGACAGTGCTGCCTTTGGGCTCGGTTTCGCTTTATAATTTCACCTTTAAGCGCTACGAGATGAGTTTCTCCCCTTCGACAGCGCGCTATTTCAAAGTGGTCAATTCCGGCGTCAACGAAGAGCCTGAAGTTTTTATAACGGAGATGCAGGCGTTTTTGACCTCGCAAGCCGGACGAAACCAGCCGGCAACGTCGCAAAACCATCGCATCAGCTTGAACGGAAACTATCAGGTTCATCGAAATGTTCAATTGGGGATGGATGCCACCTATGGCTCGCGAACGGAAAATCTATCGGGGCAGGAGCGTCAAGAATCCAGCATCGCTGGCAATGCTTCATTTCGGCCCTCCAGACTCTTTAATGCCAACGCCCGTGTGCAGCACAGCGCGGTTGATTATTCGGACGCCGAAGTCCCGTTGCAGGAATCGAATGTCTTTTCCCTGACCTTTTTATCCAATCCGCTGCCTACCCTGGAGATGTCGCTGTCGGGTTCGCGCTACGAAACAAAGGAAGATCGCCGGCTGTCGCAGATCAATCATTCCAGTCTGCTGCATGCTTCCTTTCTGCTAATTCCGGGGCTGTCCGCCACGGCGGAAGTCGGCTTCTCACGAAATGAGCAGATGATTTCCGACTACGCCACCGATACCTATACCTATCGCCTGTCGGCCGATGCCAATCCCTACCAGAGCTTGAATCTAAATGCCAACTATTCCGTGCAGAATTATTCTTCAGATCTGGCTGGCGTCTCGGGGCGGCGAGATAACCTGAATGCTCGCTTCAATTATCGCCTGACCTTGTCGCTCTCGCTCCAAGGCGGGGCGGCCTACAGCCGGGATCAGGGTCACCAGAATGTGGATCAGGATTACTCCTTAAGCTGGATGTTGACGGATCGTCTTTCGGCCAGCGCTAATGCGCACTTGCAACATGCGGATGGGATCGAGCAAGCGAGGCAATACGGCGCGCAGAGCAGCTACCGGATCAGCAACCGCACCGATGTTTTTGCCAGCTATTCCTTCAGCGATTACGGCGAATTGACCAGTGGCGAGATAATTTCCTTCCAAATAGGACTTAATACAGGATTCTAGAGGTACGCTCATGACTTTGAAAACTAGAATTTCCGTTGTGCTGCCGCTGCTGCTCGCCGTGATTCTGGGGTGGGGTTGCAGCGGTCCATCTGTTTTCCTGGATCGCACCTACGACTTTGGCTACGTCGAAAAAGTGGCTGTGATTCCGCTGGAGAATCTCTCGCAGTCTCAAACCGCCGGGCGACAGGCGACGTTGATCCTGAATACTGAGCTGCTGGCCAGTGAGACGTTTAGCATTGTGGAACCGGGTGAGACCGCCAAGGTCCTGGGCGAGATCCCCGTTCCCACTGGTCAATATAACCTCGAGCAGCTCAAGGAGATTGGCAAGCGCCTGGGAGCCCAGGCTCTCATCTTCGGCACGGTTAGCGAGATCAGCTCGGCGCGCAGCGGCAGCGCCTCGATCCCAACCGTTACTATGGACTTACGCATGGTGGAGACAGAGACCGGTACCACGGTCTGGGCCGCCTCCGCGACCAAGGGCAGACCGGGGCTTTGGGCGACTCTTTTCGGGCTAGCCGGCAAGTCGAGCAGCGAGACCATGCGCGATTGCATTCGAGATCTCCTCAGGACCCTGATTAGATGAGTGGATCCATGCCTGGCCTGCCGACATTTTCTGCGCTTCGTACGCTCGTGCTCGTCGCGGTCTTGGCCGTATCATACATTGGCGTCCAGGGGCAGGTGGTTTCGAGGCCCGATTCGGCCGCACCCCGGATCGTGATTCTCCCGTTCCAGAATCTAAGCCCAGAATCGCAGGCCCGGGACGCGGTGATGCCGCGAATTTACCAACTGGTGGCTGGCTTGGGTCTGTGCCCTGTTTCGGCCGATACGGTAGATGCGGCTTTACGTCGCTTTCGCATCCGCGATACCGGTCAAATCGGGTGGAAACATGCGCAGGGACTCAGTTCCGAGAATGGCAGTCAATGGATCATGCTCGGATCTATTGACCTCTATTCCAGCGACCTGCTGCAGGCTGGAATATCGGCGCGACTGCTGAATGGACTGACGGGCGAGATCGTCTGGGCGGATTCGCGTTATGCCGCCGCCAATAAAGCTCCCAGCCTCTTGAGGCCCAATCCGATCGATTCTGTCGGGCCCGTCCTGGAAGACGTTCTTCAAAGCCTGTTCGTCTCCTTGGAGCAAGCTTGGCTGCAGAACCGTTGCTCGTCCCGCACGGAGCGGGCCGCTGGTATCTCTGTTTCGGGACGCGTCCTGATCATCCCGTGGGAGAATATCAGCGGTTCGCTTCTGGCCGATCAAATCGTCAACCACGTCGTTTTAAGCATGCTATTCCAACATGGTTTTGATATCATTGAGCCTGGCTTGGTGAATGAGCAAACGCGATCGCTCGGCCTCATGCCCCAGGGGCAGGTTGATTTGGCCACACTTAAATCGCTCGCGGATTATTTCGCGGCCGACTACTGTCTAACCGGCTCCGTCATTCGATATGAACTGGCCACTTTGTCCGAGGAAGGAAACATCCCCGCCTTGGAGATCAGCATGCGTTGGCTCGATGCGCGCCTCGGCCGCATCTTGGGGTCCGTTCATATAGGGGGCTCCGGAGCGGATTTTATCAAAATCTTTCAATTGGGAGCCATCCGCTCACCCGGGCAGCTTTTGCAGCGCCTGCTCGCCAAGCCGGTGATGACGATCAGCAAGCAACTGGCCCTGCGAAACAGCTGAATCCCAGCAATTCAGGATTCTAATGGAAACGCCAATGATTTGGAAATGGGCAAAGGTCCTCTGCCTGGTCATCCTGTGCGGTGCCATTTTCGCTGCAGCGCAGGATTCCCCGGAAAGCGTTGTGCTGGCGACCGTGAATGACGACAGCATTCTCGCCGAGCATCTTGCGAGTGAATTGATGCGGATTCATTCCGGCCAGTCTGAGACGAGCCGCGGCCATTTCGACGTTGAGAAAGTTCTCGATAAGTTGGTGAATGACCGCCTCCTCATTCAGGACGCGCGACTGATGCAGTTGGATCAGGAACCCGATTTCCTCAAGGAGCTGGATCGTCACCGCAAAGCCCGTGCGCTGGAAGAATACTTGAAGGAAGCCATACCGGATACTTTTCCGATGGGCGAGTCGGAGATTAGGGATTATTACAGCCGTCAGTTTCGGCAAGTGCATCTCTACCTGCTGACACTCCGCGATCGCCCGCAGGCTGATAGCGCCGCGGCCCGGCTGCACACCGTCTCGCACCTCGCCGAGATTGCCTCAGCCTATCCTGTCGAAGTCTATCGCTATGGCGGGGGCGACCAAGGACTTAAACCTTGGGGCCAGTTGGAGTCGGCCCTTCGTGAACCGGTGCGATCCTTGAGCGTCGGACAAATTGCCGGACCCATTCAAAGATCCAACGGCTATTCCTTTGTGCAGCTTCTGGGCGAACAGCCGGCGGATTCTGCGCAACTCGAACAGCATCGCGCGCGCCTCAAGGCTGCCTTAAATCAACAGAAAAAGCGAAGTTTCCGCGAAGACTTGATCCAGAACCTAAGGGCCAAATATGGTCTCGTCATCTATGAGGATCTGTATCAGCAGTTTCTGAGCACGCTGGATTCGACTTCACAGGATACTGGATTTCAGAACCAGCCGATCGCCCAGGTGGGTCAGAGCACCGTCTCGATCAAGGCGTTGCGCCGGAAGCTGGCGCATAACGCGGGGATGAATAGTCCCCAAATCATGAGAGGACTGGCTCGGGATGCCCTGGACAATTTGATCGAGGATCGCCTTTTTGAACAAGAAGCGGCGGCACAAGGTTATCTGCAGAGTCCGCGGGTTTCAAAAAGCGTTGAGGCTTTTGGGGATTCACTGCTGCTTTACGGCTATCTCGAGCAGGTGGTCGTGCCTCAAATCGCGATTTCACCGACGGCCGCAGATTCGTTTTATCGGATCAATGCGGAAAAATTCCGCCGCCCGGATGACGTCCGGCTATCGCAGATAACGGTCGGCACAGCCGACAGCGCCCGGCAGATGCTGAACCGCCTGCGTGAAGGTGCCGATTTCGGCTGGCTGGTCAAAGAGTGCTCGATTGATGAATACGCCTCCAAGGGCGGTGAGCGGGGCTGGTCTAATCTGGGCAGCTTTCCGCCAGCGATGAAAGCGGATTTGGACACCGCCCGGATTGGCCAATTCGTGGGACCCTATTCCGAAGAAGGGGGTTACCTCGTCTATCGGCTTCAGGATCGCCGTCCCGGAAAAGTACCCGACCTGGCCGAGGTCAAGGGATCCATACACCAGCAATTATATGAGATCGAGTTCCGGCGAGTGCTTGACGAAATCCTGAACAAACTCAAAGCCAACTCCGTCATCGTCATCAATCATGAGGTCCTAAATTCCATGATCATCGGGGGCACGAAAGAATGAAGATTCCTCCTCCGCTATACGCTGCCGGTTACGGGATCAATCTCCAGCGCCGCAGCCGTCGGAATTGGGCACGGATGATGGCCATGGCCCTGCTCATGGTTGTGATCAACATGTTCATCGCCAATTCGCCGGCTTGGGCACAAGTGAAGAAGGGTCAACGTTTCTCCCAGACGAGCGACTGCAGCGGATGCCACAAATTGAATGCTTTCAAAGGCAGCCATAAGCATGCCCCGGTCAAAGACGGGGACTGTCTGGCCTGCCATAAACCGCATGGCAAGGTCGGAGCCCTGCGCCTGCAGAAACCGGCTGGCGAGTTATGCGCGGATTGTCATAATCCAGAGAAATTAGGACTGAAAGCCGGTGTCGTTCATGCTCCCGCTCAAAAAGGTGAATGTCTCAAATGCCATGACGCCCATGCAGCGGATGATCCCGCGCTGCTCAAGACCAGCGGAGAAGCTCTGTGTTTCGAGTGCCATCAGCAGGCGCAGTTCGTGAAAAAGGCCGGCCATCACGATTTAAAAGGAGCCTGCTTTGCCTGCCATGTGGCGCACGGCGGCAGCCAAGCGGGATTGCTGAGGGCCGACCAGACAAGCCTCTGCCAAGAGTGTCACGACGCCGCGGAAGCTTCCTTCAAAAAAGCGCACAGCGGTTATGCCGTGGGCGAGGCGAAGTGCAGCAGTTGCCATCTGGTGCACAGCTCGGACCAACCGAAGCTTCTCGGCCAGTCGGTGCATGCGCCGGTCGCCGAGGGCAATTGCCAGGCCTGTCATGAGCCTCCCGAGGCCGGCAAGGGATTCGCCACGATCGCCCAGGGAGCGCAACTCTGTCAGGGCTGCCACGATGCGAGCGAAATGGCGCCCAGCGGGGTCCACAGCCCAGTTGCCGAAGGGGAATGCCTCACCTGCCATAATCCCCACAGCTCGCCTGAGGCGGCCCTGCTGCGCTCGCCCAGCCGCGAATTGTGCGTTCAATGCCACGATGATGTCCAGAGCCAATTGGGCGGGGCCGTGGTGCACGCCCCAGCCGCCGAATCCTGTTCCAATTGTCATAAATCCCATGGCATGCAGGCGCAGAAACTGCTTTCAGCTCCAACCAATCAGTTGTGCGTAAAATGCCACGAAGATTTGGGCAAGTCTGCACCCGACAATGTCCAACACGCGCCCTTTGTTGAGGGGAGCTGCACCGACTGTCATCTGCCTCACGGAGGCCCGCAGAAAGCCCTGCTGACCGCAGAACAGGGATCCCTGTGCTATTCCTGCCATTCGGAAGCGCAGAAGGACTTTGACAAACCCTACGTTCACACGCCGGTGCATAGCGGCAACTGCTCCTCGTGTCATGAGCCGCACCAGGGGCAAACGGCGAAACTTTTGAAACAGCCGGCCGCCGAGCTCTGCCTGACCTGTCATAAAGAGCAACTGGCCGTCGCGGAGCAGGCCAAAATCCATGCGCCTTTCGGTGAAAAAGAGTGCGGATCCTGTCATGAAGTCCATGCCAGCGATTTCAAGAAACTGCTGGTGATGGACTCCTCGAAGCTTTGCGCCAATTGCCATGAGGATTTCGGCAAAACAACTGCGGCGTATAAATCCTTGCATGACCCGGTGGCGAAAGGGGAATGCCTGGAGTGTCACGCGGCGCATTGGAGCGCCAATGAGAGCCTGCTCGTGGACGCTCCCAAATACCTCTGTCTTTCCTGCCATAAAGATCTGGAGGCGAGGCTTGCCTCAGCAACCGCTCACTATCCGGCCAAAGAGGGATTGTGCCTCGAATGCCATACGCCGCATTTCAGCCAAACTGCCTCTCTGACTGAACCCGCCGTTCCCGAGCAGTGCTTGACCTGCCACGACGGAGCGGGGAAGGAGTTCAAAGAGAAGCACCTTTCGCAAAGCGGAGGAAGCTTGAATTGCATGCTTTGCCATGAGCCTCATGCGTCTCAGGAGGCGGGGATGATGCAGCAGAATGTGCATGCGCCTTTCGCGGAAGGAGATTGCGCCGCCTGCCACCCGGGCAGCGGAAAGGAAGGGAAGCCATAGATGAAAATGATTGCCAGATGGCCTTTCGCGGCGACTGTCCTGCTGATCGCCTTCGGCCCGGCCCAGGCTCAGGAGATCAAGGTGGACGAGCCGCGCGTTTGCCTCAACTGTCATGAGGATTTCGCCCAAACCCTAAAATCCCAGCATGTCCATTCGCCGGCCAAATCCGGCAAGTGCTCGCAATGCCATAATCCGCATGCCTCGCAGCATGCGGCGTTGCTGGCCCAGAATAAAGAGGAGCAGTGCTTCACCTGCCATGCGCGCGAGAAACTGAACTTGGATCGGCCCGAAGTGCACGATCCGGCCGCCAAGGGCGAATGTCTTCAGTGCCATGATGCGCATGCTTCGGCTTTCACCGACCAATTGAAAGCCCCCGAGAAAGACCTTTGCGGCCAATGTCACACGCAGGTAGCGGGGTGGTTATCCAGTTCGGTCAAACACTCTCCTGTGGCTTCGGGGAAATGCACGACCTGCCATGAAGCTCATGGCGGCGATCACCCCGGGCTGGTGCGTAAAGACAATTACTCGCTGTGCACGGGATGCCATCAGACGGATGCTCAATTTACGGCCCTACACAAAGGGAGCGATCTCAAGGGAGTGGATTGCACCGCCTGCCATGATCCTCACGGATCCAAATCACCCGGCTTGCTGATGCCCCTGAAGCACGCGCCTTTTGCGGAAAATCGCTGCCAGGCTTGCCATGCAGAGGCAAAAACCGCCGGTGGCGGATATCCCCTGAAAGGAGCCGTGAATGATCTCTGCCTGGGCTGCCACCCCGGCATCAGGGAATATGCTGGAATGGCACACCAGCATTTGCCTCTCAATCAGTATGACTGCACCACCTGTCACAACGCGCATGCAGCCGGGGAGCCGAGTCTGCTAAGAACCGAAGCGAGCGCGCTCTGCCTCGGATGCCACACCTCGCCGGCCGGCCTGGGAGCCGACTTTCGAAACTCACTCCACAAGGAGGTGGCTTGCGCGACCTGCCACGCGCCGCATGGTTCCCCCAATGCCCGGCTGATGCAGGCAGATGTCATCAGCCTTTGCGGAAGCTGCCACCAGCATCAGCATAGCGTGACGCACCCCATGGGCGCGGCCACGTTGGATCCACGTAATGGAGCCCCTATGGATTGCGCGAGTTGCCACCAGATTCATCTGGCCAAGTACGATCCCCTCTTGCCGAAGGACGGTGCCCGGGAATTATGCGTTGAATGCCATAAAAATAAATAACTTACAACAAGTTCGAACGACCAAAGGCGGATTCTGAATCCGCCTTTTTTGTCTCCTGCGGATGTAGCACAAGGGGTGAGTCGAATTTGCCGCGCCCCAGCATTTCCACCCGATTCGGGGTCGGAAATTCCAAGAATCAGCTTGTGTCTATTAGGATTCCATAATATTTTGAGAGCGCCTTAAAATGGCTAATGAATTCATATGAGCCTCCGCCAGAAAACCTTACTGCTAATCCTCGGACTCTTCCTCTTCCTCTGCCTCATTTTCATAGGATCATCACAACTTATTATCTCGCAGAGTTTTAAGCAGATGGAGCGGGATTTTTCCCATCGAGATCTCTCTCGGCTTGCGGATGTCTTAAAGAATGACGAATTCGCCCTGCGTAAACAGGTGTCTGAGTGGGCCACCTGGGATGATAGTTACGAATTCCTCGCCGATGCCGATTCGTCCTTTATCAAAATTTATCTTCAGCGCCAGACCTACCTCGATCTAAAGTTAGACGTCATCGCCTATATTGATACTTCGGGACGGATTGTTTTTGGGGCCTTTAATGAGAACCCCGACAGCGGTTTGACTCCGCTGGGCTATGAATTTCGAGTTCAGGTGGATGACAAGTCGTTTGTTTTCCGTCGCGCACTGGAAGATACCCTCACCTCGGGGATCATTCTGCTATCAGGCAGGCCTCTGCTGCTGGCAGCGCACGCCATCGTCAAGAGGAACCAGGCTGGACCTGCTCGCGGAGTCCTGGTGTTTGGGCGCTATTGGGATCGGGAGGAAATCGCCCAAATATCGGAAATAACGCACATCGTCGTAAACGCCTATAGCTTATCAGGCTCGCCCCTCCCCGACGATGTTTATCAGGCGCGGACCCATCTGAGCAATTTTTGCCCCTGGTATTTCAGGAATCTCGATCGCGAGACGGGTGCGGGATATATCCAGGTGGCCGATCTCTACGGAGCGCCGGCCTTGATATTGCGAATCACTATGCCTCGGGATATAATCCAGAAATCTGTAAGCGCCACCAGGATGTTCTTTTTCATAACATTGGGCCTCACCCTTATCTTTGCCGTTGCCACTGTCTTGCTTCTTGAAAAGCATTTGATTTCACGCATGGCCAATCTCATCTCGATCGTTACGGGCATCACCGTGGCGCGAGATTTGTCGGTGCGGGTGCCGGTTCAGGGAAAAGATGAGCTGGCGCGGCTGTCCACCAAGATCAACGAGATGCTGGCAGCGATCGA
>Ga0315284_10003665_pt1 | contig 21855 bp, 17 predicted proteins | sample YL17G09_16_MG_FD_203696 | JGI IMG/M metagenome (GOLD analysis project Ga0315284, IMG submission 203696) | Sediment microbial communities from Yellowstone Lake, YNP, Wyoming, USA - YL17G09_16 | ecosystem: Environmental > Aquatic > Freshwater > Lake > Sediment | place: USA: Wyoming | collected... | reverse complement strand
AAAATCAAAGCATGAGACCCTTCGCTGCGCTCAGGGTGACATAAGTAACTCTTTGAAAAAGCTGTCATTCTGAACGTAGTGAAGCATTTCTTTTTTTGGCATTCCGTGGAGTCTGGCATTTGGGCAACAGCCCGTTTTTACTTCCCGGTGCGACTTCGGCGCGAGGCTTCACGCAGTGAAGATCGCGTCGAAGTGACCCAACATCCTCAAACCGCATGTTCTCGCTACGCGCTGCCCGATTGACCCGGATGCGCTAGCCCCCCTGCAGAGATCGGGGGGATGGGGGGGTTGAGATTTTTCGGTTCCCTATCCGAAACATCCCAAGAGATTGAAAATTCTGCTTGACAGAGAGCCGGGGGAGGTGTTGTTGCTCAAGGAAGAGAGATCCTGGGGCGCTTGCTTCACCATGGTACCGGCAGCATGCCCGCTGACATGGCAGGAGGATCGACGGCACGACCATGCCGTTGTCTTCATAACATGGTTTGAAAGGAGATCCCATGGACACAGGCGTTACTTCCCAAAAGGTCCGGTGGATACTGCCGTTCGTGCTCTTGGTTACCCTGACGATCGCCTATCTGGATCGTCTCAACCTCGCCATCGCGCTCCCCAAGATCACCGATGAATTCGGATGGACCGTCGCCCAGACGGGGGAATATGGCGGGCTGCTCATCAGCATCTTCTTCGTCGGCTACGGACTGACCAACATGTTGCTCTCGCCCCTGGCCGAGAAGATCGGCCCGCGCAAGAGCCTCCTCACCATCATCGTCCTCTTTTCCTTCTTCACCGCCATCACCGCCCCCCTCGCGTCGTTTCTGACGGCCTTTATCGCCGTGCGGTTCCTCCTGGGCGTAGGCGAAGGGGTGCACTTCCCGATGATGAGCCTGTTGACGAAGAACTGGTTTCCAGTCAAGGAGCGGTCGCGGGCCAATGGCATCTGGGTGAGCGGGGTCATGTTCTCCACGATCCTGGCGCCTCTGCTCCTTGTCCCGGTCATCGAATGGATCGGCTGGCGCGGGATGTTCATCTTCCTCGGCGTCCTGGGGGTCGGGGTCAGCATCCCCCTTGTCTGGCTCTTCGTCTATAACAATCCCCGCACGCACCCGAAGATCTCCGCGGAAGAGATCGGCTACATAGAGTCGGGCATGGAAAAGGACGAGAAGGTGCGGGAAGGCACCTTCTGGCAGGAGATCAAGCCCATCGCCAGAGACAAGATCTACTGGATCGCACTCATGGGGGGCATCCTCAACAACTTCGCCTCGTACGGGCTGATGATGTGGTTCCCGCTCTATTTCAACAAGTCGCGGGGGGTCGAGTTCTCCAGCCTGAAGTATGCCGTCTCGATCCCCTACATGTCGGCCATCCTCGGTATTATCTGTGTCGCGCTCATCAGCGACAAGCTGCAGCGCCGGGTCCTCATCGCGGGCATAGGCTATGTCATCACCGGCATATTGGGCTACTTTGCCTGCACCGCGTCATCCATCACCACTACGATCGCTCTCTTCTCCGTCGCCATCTTCTTCCAGATGAGCTATACCACCAACGAGTTCGCCATCCTCCAGCGCATCCTGCCGAAAAACAAGGTCGCCACGGGCACCGGCTTCTACAACGGCCTGGCCATGCTCATCGGCGGTGGGCTCGGTCCGGTCGTCGTCGGCCAGGTAATCGCCTACACGAAAGACTATACCTCGGGCATCCTCACGCTGGTCGCCTTTTCGCTCATCGCGGGGTTCAACATGCTCGTGCTCTCCCGTTTCCTCAAGTATTGACGGCGGGCCGGTGCAAGGGATAAGGAAGGGACGGAATTCTACTGATACCAGAGAAGGAGAAGAACAGTATGCCGAAAACCATGGAGCTCTTTGCAGACATCATCATCGAGGCCGGCATCGATCATGTCTTCGGGATGCCGGGCGGGGCTACGCCGTTCGTGTTGGATCCCTTTGTCGACCGGCAGGATAAGATCAAGCTCGTGCTCGGCCGTCACGAGGGGGCGGCCGCCTGCATGGCGGATATGTACGGCCGTATCACGGGCAAACCCGGGGTCCTCATTGGACAGGGGGCGTGGATCGGCTCCAACGGCGCCTTCGGTATCCTGGAGGCCTTTTTGGCCGGCTCCCCGATGCTCGTCGTCACCGATTTTTCCGATTACGCAGGCCTCATCCAGCACGGCCCTTACCAGAATGCATCGGGCGATTACGGCTCCATCGACCTCCCCAATATCATGCGCTCCATGACGAAATACACGACCATCGCCTCGAACGCGAGCGAGTTCATCCACGGCGTGCAGCTCGCCATCAAGCACGCGACCACCGGCCGCCCCGGGCCGGCCTGCGTCATCATAAGGTTCAACGTGGTGGGCGAGGAAACGGATCGGGAGCATATCGCCCCGAAGCTCTACCCGCTTCAGGGGCATCTGAACGTCGCGCCTGCCTGCATCTCGCCGCACGATGCCCAAAGGGCCGCCGAACTCCTCGTGTCCGCCCAAAGGCCGGTGCTGATCGCCGGCAGAGGCGTGCACGCCGCGCGGGCCCATGCCGAGGTGGAGAAGCTCGCCGAGCTCATCGGCATGCCCGTGGCCACGAGCTACATGGGCAAGAGCGCTATCGCCGAGACCCACGACCTGGCCCTCGGGATCATGGGGATCATCGGCCAGAAAGCCGCCAATGACTGGATCGTGGGCGCGGATGTCATCCTCGCGGTGGGGACCTGTCTGGCCCCGGACAACACCAAGATGCTCTCCCCCTTCTTCATCCAACCCGATAAACAGAAGATCATCCAGATCGACCTCGAGCCCCGCAACATCGGCTGGACTTACCCGGTCGAGCTCGGAATCACCTCGGACGCCAAGGCCGCCCTCATGGCGATCAGGGGAGAGATCAAGGGCAAAGCACAGGGGATCGACAGCAAGGGGAGGGTGGCAGAGATCAGGAAGTTTAAGGCCGAACGGAACTGCTTCCAGAGCGAGATGTTCGCATCGGATGCCGTCCCGATCTCCCCCGGCAGGATCGTGCACGCGGTCAACGAGATCATCGCTCCGGAGGATATTCTGGTCCTCGATGCGGGCAACAACCGCATGTTCTTCGCCAACCTCTTCCAATCCAAAAAGGCCGGCCAGGTCTACGCCGCGGGTGGCGCCGCCGGGATGGGCTGGGGGGTGGCTGCGGCCATTACGGCCCAGCTCCTCAATCCCAGGCGCAGGGTGATCTGCGAGGCCGGCGACGGCGGCATGTTCATGATGCTCCACTGCCTCGAGACGGCACGCCAGTATGGACTGCCCATCACCTATGTGGTCCTCAACAACGCCACCCTCGGAAACGTGAGCGACTTTCTGGCGCCCGGCCGCAAAGGGATGACCGAATACTCCGAACCCGATTTCTCCGTGATAGCGAATGCGATGGGTTGCCTGGGCATCAAGGTGCGGACGATTGCTGAACTCGCGCCCGCCCTGAAGGAAGCCGTCGCCAGCGACAGACCGGCTGTGGTGGATATCACCACGGCGCCTACGCCGCATTTCGTGCTCATGTAGTCCTGATGGGGAGCGGCGCAGGCCGTGTTGTCGGTCTATATAGCTTGGTCGATGCCCCGGCCGGCAGGGGGAAGATCGACCGGAAGCGATAGAAAGGAGGGATCATGCCATGCAATACGAAGAGATCATGCGACGGTGTCATGAACTCACCCATGGGCCGATATACGCCATCCCCGAGGACAGGATGGCCGAGATCGTCAGGAAACTCGAGGCACAAACCCCGCAGTCGAAACAGCTCTATGAAGAAGCTCTCACCTGCATCCCCGGCGGTTTCCAGCACATGCTCGTCAACCGGAACCCCTACCCCTTCACCATCAAGAAGGCGCTCGGTTCCCGCATGTGGGACGTGGACGACAACGCCTATATCGACTACCTCATGATGGCAGGGCCGGTCATCCTCGGCCATAATTATCCGCCGCTCATCAAGGAGGTGGTTAAGGTCATGCAGGAAGAGGGGGTGGGAACCGGGTGGACGAGCGCATGGGAGATCAAGATCACCCAGCTCATCAAAAAGCATTTCCCCTCGATCGATCTCTTCACCTTTTTCCAGTCCGGCACCGAGGCGAACATGGCGGCCTCCCGTCTGGTTCGCGTCTACACCGGCAAGAAGAAGATCGTCAAGATGGGCGGCTCGTACCACGGCTGGTACGACCCGTTCCTCTATGCCATGCACATCCCCCATTCGGGCCTCATGGACGCGGAAGGCGTGCCGGGGGAGAACTTCGCCCACCTCATCTGCATCGACCCGCCCTACGATCTCGAGGCGACCGAGAAGGCGCTCAAGACCGGCGAGGTGGCGGCGGTCTTCATCGAGCCCCTGGGAGGCGAATCCGGGGCGATCCCGATGCCGCCCGATTTCCCCAAGGAGATCCGCAGGCTCTGTACGATGTACGGCACCCTGCTCGTCTTCGACGAGGTGGTCACAGCCTTTCGCCTCGGCATGGGCGGCGCCCAGGCATACTATGGCGTGCAGGCGGATGTCACCATCCTGGGCAAGCTCATTACCCACGGCTTCCCATCCTCCGGCGGTGTGGGGGGCAGGAAGGACATCATGGAGTGCTTCGTCTCCGGGTTGCAGCCCGGCAAGGGCCGGGCCTTCATCGGCGGGACGATGCGCGCCAACCCGCTCTCCACCGCCGCGGGATACTGGGCGCTCACCTTCATCGCAGAGGAGGATGCCATCGAAAAGGCAGCGCAAGCCGCCGACAGGCTGACCAAAGGCCTCAACGATCTCTTTGGAAAGATGGGCTTCCCATTCTTTGCCTACAACATCAAGTCCTTCATCCATTTCGAGACCGCAGCGCCGATAGCGTGCGATCTGCGCGAAGAGGGCATGCTCATGAGCGCCCTGCAGCGCAAGGCGGCGGTCGACAACCTGGCCACGGCCCTGTTATCCGAAGGGCTGATCACCAAATACGGCAACCGCGCCTTTACCAGCATGGCCCACAGCGACCATGACATCGACCTCTCCCTCGAGGCCTTCGAGAAGGTGTTCAGGCTGATCCCGAAGAGGTGAGGCCAAAAAAAGTTTGCACCTGTGTTTCGATCCAGGGAGAGGGTCGCTTGCGTCTCTGAAAAGGACATCGCCCCACAGGTTCGGCAGGATGTGCTGCTCCGATATAAAAGCTCAATCCTCCCGGCCCCCCTTGAAGACCAAGGGGGGCCGGGAGGATTGATACAAAGGGGAATTAAACCGTCTCGATGGCCAGGGCCATGCCCTGACCGCCGCCGATGCACAGGGATGCCAGGCCGAGGCCGACGTTTCTGCGCTTCATCTCGTTCATGAGCGCGATGACGATCCTGGCGCCGGTGCAGCCGATCGGATGTCCGATGGAGATGCCGCTTCCATTCACGTTGCAGATCTCCTCGCCGATGCCGAGCTCCCGCATGCAGGCGATGGCCTGGGAGGCGAAGGCCTCGTTGAGCTCGAATAGTCCGTAGTCCTTGATGCTCGTCCCCGTGATCCTCAGGAGTTTGCGCACCGCCGGGATCGGACCGAGTCCCATGAAGGCGGGATCGACGCCGCCGGTCGCATAGCCCTTGATCCTGGCGATGGGCTTGAGACCAAGAGCCTTGGCCTTGGCCTCGGTCATGATCAGGCATGCCGCGGCGGCATCGTTGATGCCGGAGGCATTGCCCGCCGTAACGGTCCCGTCCTTCTTGAAGACCGTGGCGAGTTTTGCCATCTTCTCGAGGGTGGTGTCCATCGGCCGTTCATCCGTGTCGAAAACGATGGGGTCGCCCTTCTTCTGCGGGATGATGACGGGGACGATCTCATCCTTGAGCAGGCCCGTCTTAATCGCCTTCCGGGCGCGCATATGGCTCTCGTAGCCAAGCTTGTCCTGGTCCTTCCTGGTGATTCCGTAGCGCTCGGCGATGTTCTCGGCGGTTACGCCCATGTGGTAGCCATAGAAGATCTCGTAGAGACCGTCAAAAACCATGAGGTCCATGATCTGTCCATAGGGCATGTCCATGCGGTAGCCCCAGCGCGCTTTCGGCATGGCATAAGGAACATCGCTCATGTTCTCCATGCCGCCTGCGATCATGACCTCGGCATCGCCGGCCTTGATGGCGGCTGCGGCCAAGGCGATGGCCTTCATGCCCGAGGCGCACACCTTGTTGATGGTGAAGGCGTTCGTCTCCTTCGGCATCCCCGCCCTGATCATGGCCTGACGCGCAGGATTCTGCCCCTGGCCGGAGGTGAGGACATTGCCCATGATCACCTCGTCCACCACGATCTCCTTGCCTTCCGGCCACTTGCAGTGCTGCTGCTCGACCGAGCACAAACCATCATCCTTGCATTTATCCGGGGCGTCCTGCTTCATCTGGAGAGAAACCACCGGGCTCAAACCGACCTTTTCGAGCACCCCCTTGATCACCAGTGCACCGAGATCCTTGGCCGGTACGTCCTTCAAACCACCTCCAAAGGCACCGACCGCCGTCCTGATCCCGCTCACGATAACGACATTTGACATAGAGCCTCCTTAGTCTGCTGGTAGTATATGCTGTTGTCTTGGCCAGTATTCCATAAAAGCCAGCGCAAGGCAATATGAACTGATTCCTCAGTCAACACCATCATTTCCCCCGGGAAGAGCGCGGATTCTCAATCTCCAGGGTTTATCACCACCTCAACCCATGGCCCTTCGATGAGCTTCAGGGCGGCGTTTTGGACGTCCGTCCGGGTGAGCGTACCGACTCGGGCGAGAAAACCGGCATCGAAGTCTTGCAGTATGCCGTAGAAGGCCGCGTCCATGGTGTGGGAGATGATGCCGGCGGGGGTGTTATAGAGGATGGCGTAGCGGTTCATGACCGCCTGCTTGGCCCAGGTGACATCCTCTTCCGAGATGCCGCTCCTTATTTCAGAGAAGACCCTGTCCACGGCATTTCTGACCTGCTTCAGCGCCGAGGGCTCGGTGATCACGGTGATGCCAAAGACCCCCCAGCGCGGGCGTGTCTGGTAGAAGCTGTTGGCCGAGTAGGCGAGGCCTTCCCGGGTGCGGACCTCCTTGACCAGGCGGGAGCTGAAGCCGCCCGAGCCGATGATGTGATCTGCAACAACGCTAGCCGCATAGTCGACAGCATGCATAGTGGGGGCGGCATGCGCCATGAGGAACACACACTGTCTTTCCTTGGCCGAGCCCTTAAAGGAGCCGAATGCGGGGTTTGGCGACGGGCCTAGGGGATACGCCGTCCAGGTGGTCAGGAAGGCATCCTTGAGAAGTCCCGCATAGTGCTTCTCGAGTCTGCCGATGACGCCGATCAGGGGCCGCTTGGTGAAGATCATCCGGTGCAGGTTGACCAGATCATCCCGGCTAATCGCCTTGATCGTATCGGGGGTCGGCTTGTACGCCCGCGGATCGCCCCGGTAGTAATGCGCCCGGTAGGTATCGAAGGCCACGGTGACAGCGTCCTCTTCTTCCCGGATGATGCTCTCTGTGAGGATCCCCCGCTCGGTCTCGAGCCTGCTCGCATCCAGACGGGGGGTTTTCAGGATGTCGAGGAGCAACTGCATGGCCTTCCCGGTAACATCGTCGAGGAAGCTCATACCGACGAGGGTATATTCCCTCTGGGGGTTGATGGAGATGTCGATCGCGAGGTCATCGAGGGCGCCTTCCACCTCTGCGGGGTTAGCATCCTTTGTCCCTCCCGCAATCATGGCAGAGCACAGGAGCTCTACGGCCCCTTCCTTCCCTCTGGAGTCCAGGATGGTACCGCCGGGGAAGAGGAGGAGGATGTGAGAGACCCCGCTTCCCGGCAGGGTATAGATGCCGTCCTCAAGCGGAGCAATCGGGATGGAGGCTTCTACCGGCTGTGTCGCCAGCACCCGTGGATCGATCATGGAGGCGCAACCGGAGATGACGAACAGGAGCATCATGATTGCCTGCAGGGCCCGCATATTCATGCTCCCAAAGAGGCGATGATGGCGTTTTCCGGGTTCAGGTATTTCCGTGCGCATTCCCTGACCTGCGCGGGCGTGATCTTTTCCATGGCGCTCAGGTTGGCATAGATATAGTTGTAATCCCCGGCAAGGGCTTCATAGTAGGAGAGGAGTCCGGCGGCCCCGGCATCCGTTTCCAGGCTCTGGAGTATGGATTTCTTGACCGACCGGATCGCACGCGCGAGTTCGCGTTCGCTCATGCCGTCCTGCTTGATCCTATCGATCTCTCTCCAGATAACATCCTCGAGCTCCTTCGGCTTGTGTCCCTTGAGCGGGGCTGCGGATAGAACGAAGAGGTTGTCGAAACGGCTCCCCGGATAGCCGTTATAGGTCTCGACGCTGGAGGCTATGCCCTGCGTAACCAGCGCCCGTACCAGGCGCGCGGAGTTTCCTCCGGTCAGGACGTCCTCGATGACATCGAAGCAGGTATCGTCGAGGGTGGGAAGTTTCGGCTTGTGAAAACCCATGAGCAAGAAGGGCTCTTCCTTCGAGGCCATGGAGATGCGGACCTGGGATCTGCTCGGGTTTTTTTGCAAAGAGCGGTTCTCTCTGATTGCCCCGGGGGGGATATCCCCAAAATACTGCGTGAGCACTCTCTGCGCCTCTAAAGGATCAAAGCCCCCGACGATAGCGATGATGGTGTTTCGCGGCTGGTAATGAGCTTGGTAGTATTCCATGAGATCGGCCCTCGTCAGGCGGGAGACATCTTCTTGGAAGCCGATGACCGGTGTCCGGTAGGGATTCACCGCGAAGGCATGCAGGAGGAATTGCTCATAGAGGCTGCCTTTGTCGGATGAGTCTACGCGCTCGGCCCTTTCTTTGAGCACCACATCCCGCTCGGCATAGAACTCGCGGAAGACGGGGGTCTTCATGCGGAGGCTTTCCATGACGGCCCAGAACTCGAGCCTGCCCCGGGGGAGGGTGATATGGTAGGAAGTGAGATCGGGGGAGGTCGAGGCATTCAGGCCAATGCCGCCTGCACGGGTATAGATCTTGTCGAACTCGCCAGGGACCTGATACTGCGCCGCCCGTTGGGCAAGTTCCTTGAATTCCGAAGTGAGCTTGTCCCTTTCTTCGGGTGGAGCGGCCTGCAGGGCTCGCATAACGGCATCCATTGCATCGAGAATCGACTGCTCTTTGGCATAATCGGTTGTTCCGATGGAGGGTGTCCCCTTGAACATCATGTGTTCGAGCATATGGGTAAGCCCTGTCTTCCCCTGCGGTTCATCAACACTCCCCGCCTTCACCCGCACCTCGAACGAGATCGAGGGCGACGGGCGCGGCAGGAGGAGGAAGGTCATGCCGTTATCGAGTACAAAACGCTCTACCGCCGGTCTCTCAAAGGCGAAACCAGTCCCGGAGACAAAAAAGACCCATACCAGATAAAGCCCTATCCCCTTTTTCATAGAACCCCTTGCACATTATAAGACAAATGTACTATCTGGGAAAGGAAAGACATGAAAAAAATCTCCAAAAAGATCTTTATACCAATCATCCTCATCATCCTCATTATCCTCGGCAGCACCCTTTACCATGCCTTTCTGAGACCCGAGGCCCTGCGTTCTCTCGTGGAATACGAGCTGCAAAAGAAGATCAAGAAAGCAGTGACCATCCGGGAATTCTCGATCGATATCATGAACCGACCAGTGGTCACCCTGGGAGGCATCGAACTCGGAAGCAAGGATGATCTTTATATGAAGGCCGAGAGCGCCATTGCCCGGTTTTCCCCCTGGTATCTCCTGCTGGGCAGGGTTGAGATAAAGGATATCGCCCTGGAAAATCCCGAGTTCATCGTGAATCTCGAAAAGATCAAGCCGCAGGCGCAGACGCCGTCATTGCCGCTGATAAGGACCGCGCACGGAACATTGCGGTTGAAGTTCAAGGGCCGCGAGATCGTCGTGGATAAGATCAGGGGGTCAATCAGCGGCTCGCGCATCAATCTCGAGGGAGACACCCTGGGCGGATCGACAGATATCTCGGCTTGGAAGCTCTCCCATACCTGGAAAGGCAGCCTCAAAGCGCACGCTATTGTCCTGGAGAGAATCACCGCCAAGGTAAAAGGTCAGGCTGCTTGCACCATGAACTTCAGGACCGATATGAACCGCTATGCATGCTCCCTTTCCATCCAGGGGAGGGATATCATCTTCCCCTGGGGCGCAGACATCGCACAGGCGGCCCTGGATATCAGCGCGGAGGGTGACAGGGAAACGCTAAAATGCACAGCGATCGACCTGAAGTCATCCCTTATCGACCTAACCGGATCGGCACGCATCCAGGGTCTCAAGGAGATCAAAACGGCCATGCTCGACCTCGAGCTGAAATCCGGCGAGTTCGTGTACGAAGACGTGGTACAATGCCTGCCGACCGATGAATTCCCGCCGTGGCTCAAAGACCTGCTCACGAAGCAGATCAGGGACGGACGTTCGCGTTTTCCGATCATCCGCTACCAAGGGACCTTCGCGGAGATGACCGCATGGAATACCTGCCTCAAGAATCTCTTTGTGGAGGAAACGATCAACGGCCAGAGCTTCTCTGCCTTTGGAGGCACGCGGGTGACTGGCGTCACCGGGTTGGCGGTGGCAAGGGCGGGGACGATCGAGGTGCGGGATCTCACCGGCATGATAGGGAAATCCAGGATCAAGGCGGTCAACCTCAAGTTCCCGGACATCGCATCCCGGGGATTCAGGTTATCGCTCGGGGTCGATCTCGATATGGCAGCCTCCGACTTCGTCGATGCCTGGAGGGCCAGCGTATTGCCGGAGGAAATCCAGAAAGTCATCAACCCCGTCAATCAGGTAACGGGAGGATCAATACGGGGCACGGTCCTCGTCTACTATGAGGAAATCACGAACACGGCCGTCGTCAAGGGTGGTGTTACCCTCACGGATTGCAGCTTTTCCTGGGACAAGGAATTAATCCAGCACCTCACCGGAATGGCTACCGCCGAAGACTACGCAGCTCCGGTCATCATGCAGCTTGCAGGGGTATGGAATGGCAGACCTGTCGATAGCCTCAGCGTCAGCCTGCATGATCCCTTCAAGCAGCAGCTCATTACCTTCGCGCTCAAGACGAAAGGGCTTCCTGCCTTCGAGACCTTCCATCTGGATATCCTGGATAAGGACACCACCATCCAGCTCAGCGGCTCCGGGAAATGGCCCATTCTGGAAGGCGAGCTCGAGTTTGCATCGCAGGAACTCTCCCTTTTCGGTAACCGTCTCCGGTCGAAAAAGGGCCCGCTTACCGGCAAGGGAATCTTCAGTGCACGCCTTGCTCCCGTCACATCCATCACCATTCCTGACCTGGTAGTCTCGCTCAATCCTGACCTGATCCATACCCAGATCAACCTGAACGGGGACCAGGCAAACTTCATCATTGCCGGCATCATAAACCTGGCCAATCTGCAGCCATCGGGGAAAGCTGACTATGCACCTCTGGATGGCAGCCTTGTCGGCGTTCTCCATGTTGCCGTGGAAAAGGCGGCCAAGGTGGCTGGGAGCCTCAATCTGGATCGAGCGCGACTGCTCTACAAGGAAAAGCCTGTCTTTTTTAACGGCCTCCTCATCATCGACAACGACAGGATCACGAGCGCCTCCCTCACGATCAAGCAGGAGAAGATGACGGTGGATATGAACGGATCACTCACGTTGGGCGAAACACCTTTCCTGAGCGGGGACGTCTCTGTTGATAGCCTCAAGATCGGCGGCTCGGGCGAAGGCAAGCTCGATTTCCCGAAGAAATTCAGGGCCAAGGGCCGACTCTCCCTGACCAGGGTGGACCTCTACGGCATACCCGTCGATAAGGGGGAGGCCAGCGCCGAGCTGGAGCAAGGGGTGCTGCGTCTCGTGAATATGGATTTCTCAGGTCCCTCGGGAACCCTCAAGGGATCCTGCATGCTGAACCCAGGGGGGGGCTCGTCCTACGATCTGAATCTGGGCATCAAGGATGCACCCGTCGCCGATTTCATCAGGGCCTTCGCCACGGCCTCTCCCTGGATGGAGGGACAGATGGACCTCCAAGGCCACCTGTGGGGGAATGCGGATGCAGTCAACGGCGATGTATCCTTCGCGGCGCGCAAGGGCCGTATCCAAAGGTATAATCTGGTTTCCCGGATATTCAGCGTCCTCAATCCCTACAAAATAATCAAAACCGGGGAGTTCGACCTCCTCCATGGAGGCTTCCCCTTTAATTTCCTCTCCTCGACCTTCACCATCCGCGACTCCGTGGTGAGCTTCGAAGACTTCTACCTGGACAGCAACTCCCTCCAGGTCTCTGCGATCGGGAAATACACCATTCCTACCCAATATATCGATGCCATCATGGGGATCGAGCCCCTGGAAACCTTCGACAAGACTATCAGCCGAATCCCGATCGTTGGCTGGGTGCTCACCGGGGATAAGGGCACGCTCATCGTGGTGAGCGTAAGGGTGAAAGGACCGATCGATGATACATCGGCGCAGCATCTGCCGTCCAATACCATCTCGAAACCGGTGGCGGAATCGCTCCTGCGTGTCCTCAACCTGCCCGTGGACATCCTCACCAAACCTGTCGATGTCATCCTTCCCGGCGGAAAGAAGGAAAACGGAGGAAAAGCGCCATAGGCTGATGCCTTTGCTCCCCTGTTTGCAGGGGGGGTCAATCGCCCAAGACGGACGCCGGTCCTTTCGCTATAACCGCCCAATGTCAGGGCATACGGACAGCGGGTATGAAGCTTGATCTTGTTCGAGATGGGCAATCTCACGCCGACCCCTCTTGACAACGCAGCATTTTATCTTATCATAGACACATGACGAAAAAACCCTCTTATGAGGATCTGGAACAGAGGGTCCGTGATCTGGAAATCCTGCTCCAAGCATGCATTCTCTCTGAAAATGCCCTCCGCGAGAGCGAGGTGCGGTACCGGAGGATCACCGAGGCGGTGACGGATTACATCTTCACCGTGCGCGTCGAAAATGGCCGGCCGATCGAGACAACCCATGGATCAGCCTGCAAGGCGGTAACCGGCTATTCGTCGGAAGAGTTCAAATCCGACCCCTATCTCTGGATCCGCATGGTCCACGATGAAGACCGGGAAATCGTCCGGAAACAGATAGCGGACATCCTTTCCGGTCGGAACCCCGGACCCTTCGAACACCGCATCATACGTAAAGACGGTGTCATGCGCTGGGTGAGAAACACCCCTGTCCCGAATTACGATAGCCAGGGCAACCTCATCTCCTACGACGGCCTGATCCGGGACATCGTCGAGATCAAGGAGGCCGAGGAAAAACGCGAGGAACTCGTCCGAAAACTCCAGGAGGCGCTCGCCAGGGTGAAACAATTGAACGGACTGCTGCCCATATGCGCCGCCTGCAAGAAGATACGTGATGACAAGGGCTACTGGCAACAACTCGAGGCGTATATCCAGGATCACTCCGAGGCAGAGTTCTCTCACAGCATCTGCCCTGAATGCTTCAAAACGCTCTACCCCGACTTCGTCATCAGGAAAGAAGGAAAAGCATGAGGGTAAGGACTATCCCTCGATAAAGAACCTCTCCATCCGCCCTATGAGGGGGTTCAATGTGGACCGGTCAAGGGCAGAGATGAGGACACCGTCGTATCTACGTACCAATCCCTGCACCTGAGAAGGATCGCATTTATCCGCCTTGTTGAACACCTTCAGGCGCGGCTTGCCCTGAAGTCCGAGCCCGTTCAGGATATCATCCACCGCCAGCATCCGGTATTCTATGTGCGGGTCAGAGGCATCGATCACCTCAAGGAGGAGATCCGCATCAAAGAGCTCCTCCAGGGTCGCCATAAAGGCGGCCTTGAGGTCACCCGGCAGATCCCCGATGAACCCCACGGTATCGGTGATGATCACCTCGATATCCCGGGGGAACCTGAGGCGCTTGCTCGAAGGATCGAGGGTGGCAAACGGCATGTCGGCTACAAAAACCTTGCTCTTGGTCAGCACGTTGAGGAGGGTGGATTTCCCCGTGTTGGTGTACCCGATAATGGATATGACCGGAATATGCTTCGCGAGCCGTTTCCGCCGCGTGAGCCCCCGTTTGGTGCTGATGCGCCGCGTCTCCTTCTCGAGCCTTGCCATGCGCTCCTTCGCCCGGCGCCTGTCTATCTCGAGCTTCGTCTCCCCGGGACCCTTGGTCCCGATACCACCGGCGAGCCTGCTCAAAGCGGGGTTCTTTCCCACGAGCCTCGGCATGTTGTAGCGCAGCTGGGCCAGCTCCACCTGGATCTTACCCTCCATGGATCGTGCGCGCTTGGCGAATATATCGAGGATGACCTGCGTCCGGTCTATGACCCGCATATCCACGAGATCGGATATAGACCGCGCCTGCGAAGGGGTGATCTCATGATCGAAGACGATGAGGTTCGCATCTTTGGCCAGCGCCTTGACGTAGATCTCCATCAACTTACCTTTGCCGACCACGTACTTCGGGTCGGGTTTGGGTTTCTTCTGGATCACGGTATCGAGCACGATTATCCCTGCCGATCGCGCCAGCCCTTTGAGCTCCTCCACATGTATCTCCGTGGCCTCGGAAGCAGTCCCCACGGCCACGAGGACGGCCTTATCTCCACCGAGAACCTTCTTCGCGGGGTGCATTCTGCCGATGACATCCTCGAGATCGCTGATAAAGGTGTCAAAGGGTATGTCGATCCGGTAGGTCGGGACGGGGTCGAGGAGCTTCCAGACGAGATTCGACTCGCCGTCCGGAGAGAGATGGGCACCATAGGCGAGTCCCGGATTGCCGTCCTCATCCACGGCGATAGCATAGATCATATCGAGCCTGAGCCGGGCCAGATCGGTGAGGTCTTCGGCGGATAAGCCTCCCCCGCCCAGGTGGGTATGGATCAATCGCAGACCCTGGAGACGGCCGGAGTGAGAGCGTCTCCTGTCGAGTTTGGGGATGGAGATACCGCTTCCATCGCCGGCTATGACATATGCGATGCATCCGGAGCGGTCGATGAGCACCCCGATCTGGATGCCGGTCTCGCGGGAGATACGGCATATTTCCGAGCACAATTCATGGGTGAAGGCGGCATCGGACGGGATCTTCCTCCGGTACAGCCGCTCGAGGGCCCTGACCTCAGATGCCTTCAATCCCCGCGGGCTGCCGAATATGGTCTGGATATGAGCCCCCTATGCCTTCTCTAAAAGGGAGGAATGCAGGACGACCTTCGCCTTGTTGCTCACCATCTCGATCAATATCTTCACCCTGCCTTCATCCGAGTCCCAGGATTCGAAAACGCCCAGGATGTCCTTCATCGGTCCGGCCTTCACCCTCACAAGATCGCCCGCTTTGAAATCCATGGGCTTTCTGATGACGCCATCCTCCTTGTCTTCCATGGTCTTGAGTCCCTCGATGAAGTCCTTATCTATAGGAATGGGCATGTAATTATCGAGGAGAATTCTCCTGATACCCCGACACCACCTTACCTTGTGAAGGTTCTCTTCGGATGAGCTCAGGTTCACGAAAAGATAGTTCGGGAAGAGGGGGTAGCGTTTCAACGTCTTCTTCCGCGCATGGAAGACATACTTCTGCATGAACGGCTGATAGACATCGATTCCCATCTGCTTCAGTGCGCTCGTTGCAATACTGTCTTCCCTCGGATTCGTCTGCACCACGTACCACTGCTTCATACACCGGGTTTTATAGCTCAATGGACTTGGGGAGTCAATTCTCCTGTCTCGTTTGGACACCCCATGACTCACCAACCCTCGTAGTTCTCTCAAGGGGCCTTAGGGGGCAGGTCGAATCCTCTGAAATCCCGTGGGCATGGGGGGTGCGATACCTATTCTCTTCCATTTTTTATGAATGTGGAAACGCGCTCGAGCCGTATCCCCTCGTCCGCGAATTTCGGGATCTCCCGCATGAGTACAGCTATGGTCGTGGGGTAGGGATGGCATATGCCGATGGCGCTTGCGTGTCGCCTGGCAATGGACTTCAGATGGGTCAACTGGTCCATGATGTATGCTTCGTTCTGTTCATTGTCTAGGAAAATATCCCGTTCGCCAGAGGGCAGGCCGATCTCCAGGGCAACATCCGTACCGACGGATGTGTTCGTCGTCAAGCTGTCTATGAAGAAGAGCCCCTTTTTCTTGAGCTCATTTTCGATGATCATCATGATATCCCTGTTCGGTGTCACCTTGGAGCCCATATGGTTGTTCACGCCGGATATGTATGGGACGGCGCGCATATCCATATACAGGATGGTACGAATGTGATCGGGGGTCATATCCATGTAGATGGCCCCTTCGCCTGGATCCTTGTCATGATTCCCCTCCATGGGCAGGTGGAGCAAGACTTCATGGCCTTTGGCATGCAAATAGCGAGCTACCTCCTGGGAATAGGGGCGCATGGGCAGGATCGAGAAGGTGAGATCCGCATCAAGGGAAGCGAGCTGCTCGGCGGGTTGCATCTCCAGCCCCATGTCATCCACGATGATGGCCATGCGGCCGGTTGGGGCTCGTGTTGGAAACAATTTGGGAGGGATGACGGCTGCCAATTCCCGCTTGGGATACGTGAATTCGATCTCCCAGGTCTCGCCGCTTAAGACTATCCTGATATGTCTGATATCCTTGATGTCAACTTTTCCGTATTTCTCAAGCGGTGTAAAGGCAAAGAAGAGCTGATCCCGGGTGAACTTCTCTTTGGCATTTACTTGAATGGTATGCCCCTTGATTGTGGCCTGATCCTTTTTTATCCCCAGCTCGAACAGGCAGCCCTTGATGGCAAGATCGTTCTCTGCAAGCCGTTGTGGGGGCCCCTTCCTGGTCAGCCCCCTTTCGAGGACAAAGATCATCCCGGCCAGAATAAGGATGATAACGATGACGGCAAGGATGGTGGACCTTTTGCCTCTGCTCTTACTCATGTAGGCTTGTTCTTCTTGCTGAACACCTGCCAGGTCTTGAGGAGATCCAATCCGTACTTGAGCTGGTTGTCATCCCGGAGCATCTGAGCGACCTTGTCATCCTTCTTCGCTTCATTCTTATCCGCCGGTTCGAGGTGTTGCTTCAGGTCCTTCTCCCGCAGGAATTTTTGGCCGTTGCCAGTCTCCGGCGGCGTGGCCTGTTCCACGACAATGTCCGGGGTGATGCCCGTGGCCTGGATCGAACGGCCGGAAGGCGTAAAGTAGCGCGCCACGGTGAGCTTCAAGGCGGAACCGTCGGACAGGGGGATTATGGTCTGGACGGATGCCTTGCCGAAGCTCTTCGTCCCGAGGACAACGGCACGCTTGTTGTCCTGCAGGGCGCCGGCCACGATCTCGGCCGCACTTGCCGTACCCCCGTTGATCAGGACCACCATGGGGAAGCCCTCAAAGGTGCCTGCCTTGTGGGCGATATACTCCTTCCTGTCTTCGGACGACCTGCCGTCGGTATAGACGATCTTCCCCTCGCCCAGGAAGAGGTCACTCACCTCGATGGCCTGACCAAGAAGTCCGCCCGGATCAAACCTCAGGTCGAGGACCAAACCTTTCAGGTTCGGCGCTGTCTCGGTCAAGGCCTTCCGGATAACCTCCGTCGTATCCACCTGGAACTGTCTTACCCTGATATACCCGTATCCCGGTTCCAACAGCATGGCCTTGACGCTCTCTATATGAATGATGGCCCTCGTGATGGTGACATCAAAGGGCTTTTCCTTGGGGTTCCGTAAAATGGTGAGGGTAACCTTGGTCCCCTTCGGCCCCCTGAGCAGTTTCACCGCATCCTCCAGGGTCATTTCGGCGGTGGATTTGTCGTCGATCTTGAGGATCATGTCGCCGGGCAGGATCTTCGCTTCAAAGGCCGGTGTACCCTCAATGGGGGTGATGACAGTGAGGACGCTGTCGCGGATGCCGATCTCGATGCCCAGGCCTCCGAAGCTCCCGGTGGTCGAGATCTGCATCTCCTTGTATCCTTCCTTGGTGAGATAGGCGGAATGCGGATCGAGCACGGAAGTCATGCCCTTGATCGCCCCCTCGATGAGCTTCTCGGGTGGAACCTCCTCCACATAATATTTTTGGATCTTTTCGAGACAATCGGTGAATTTTTCGAGCTGGGGGTAGATCTTCATGGTGTCCGCATTGAGCACCATGCTCTTGTTCAGGCAGAAGATGCACAACACACTGATCAACACGAAAACAACGGGCCAGAATACCTTGCCTTTCTTCATATGAGCTCCTGGATTGAATTATCGGTCTATATAGCACATCATTTGAGAATATTAAAGATTCTCTTTGCTTCCCCCCTGACCTCCTTGCATCTAAAGGGCAGACAAGGTCCACCGTCCAGGCCACCTCCTCAAGCGATGCCAGGGCGAACAGCCTGGATAGAAGATGCCGAAGGCCCCTGAGTGTTAAAGGGTGATTACTTTTTAAGCCAGTCCTTTGGATCCTGGGCTTTGCCGTGGTAGCGGATCTCGAAATGCAGGGTGGGATTCAGGACGTTCCCGCTCTGGCCAGCCAGAGCAATCGCATCCTGGGCGGCAATCTTCTCGCCCTCGTTCTTCAGTGCCCTGCGGACATGACCATAGATGGAATAATACCCCCCGCCATGATCCACAATGAGGGTATACCCGTAGCGGTCGATCCATCCCATGTAGACGACCTTGCCCTTAAATATGCTCTTGACCTCGGCACCGTCCTCGGTTTGGATATCGAGCCCCTGGGATATCTGCACGACTCCGTCCATCGCATACTTGCCGAACCGGCGCACCACTTCACCCTTGACCGGCCAGGGAAGATCGCCCTTGTATTTGGCTATACCGGTGTATTCGATCTTTTGCTCTTTTTCCCGTGCCCTGATACGCTCCATGAGCCGCTCGATCTGGTTCTGATACGAGAAAGACTCCTGCTGCAGCGACGCCAGGAGGACCCGCTTCTTCACACGCTCGGCATTGAGCTCCTTCATCCTTCCCTCGATCTGGCTGAGCTCCTGGTTCAATGCTTTGGTCTGCTCTTCCAACCCCTTTTTGGCGGCCTGTTTCATCCTGCTCACCTGCATGTAATACACCAGGGCCTGTTTGTCTCTGGCGACGGATGCCTCCAGATAACCGCCAAGTTCTGCATGGGAAAAGGAGAAATCCACCATGTCGAGGTAGGCGCCTTTGTAAAAACCAACTGTCTTGTTCTGCAGGAGCTTTTTCGTTTCCGCAAGCGATGCCTGGTACTGGTTAATGAGCGTACCATATTGTCGCAAGAGCTTCTTCCGCTTTTCAATATTCGCCTCCATCCTGTCCATATCCTGGCGGATGGCATATGTCCGCTCGTCAATGGAACGCATACCTCGCTCCACGGACTGCTGCTTGGCTTCCACCGCCTTGACCTTTTCCCCCAGTTCCTTGAGTTTCTGCTCCTCGGTCAAAGCCAAGACCGTACCGGGTAGGAAGAAGAGGAGCATGGCAGCTATGAACCTGTGCATGATTACCTCTTAATGGCAATGAGTGCCCCGGCAAGGCTGCAGAGGGCAGCAAAACCTATGACCACCACCATCTCTCTCATGTTCGGGGCGCCTATCACCCCCTCAAGGAGGGTCATGTGGGTCAACACGGCGTTGATTGCGGCTCTGGCAGCAAGGCTGCCCAGGATTCCACCGGTAATACCCAATAGCAGGGCCTCCACGACATAGGGTGCATAAAGGAATGCTGCGTCTGCACCGAGGATGCCAAGGATCTCTATTTCTTGCCCCCGCGAAAGAAGCGTTATCCGGATGGAGAGAAAGACAATGAGGCCCAAGCTTAGGGTGATGAGAGCGGCGATGAGGATGCCCCCGCTGCGGATTCCCTTATAGGAGCTGGCGATACGTCCCATGAGACCCTTGTTGTAGCGGACGTCTTCTATCTCCGGGAAACCTTTGATCTTACCTGCTATCACCGGTGCCATAATCAGGTATTCCTGTTTGAGAAGGATCTCAAAGGCATCCGGCAATACTTCGGGATCCAGATCCTCGACCAGGGGGTTATCGGGGCCAAGCCACTGCTTCATGCGTTCAAGTCCCGCGCGCCTGGGGATGAACTCCACTCGTGAAACCCCTTCCATCCTCCCCATGGAGTCCTTAAGCCCTGCAAGCACCGATGGTGGTGGTTTATCCTTGAGGTAGGCGATCATAGAGCTTGCTGAAACCGGGAGCAGGGTTGCCTGACGGGCGAGATCCACGATATAGACGGTGATAGCAAGCTGGGCAATGGCCAACGTGCAGGCCAGGAGGGCAAAAAGGCTGCCGTATGGCCTTGCCAGGAAAGATCGAGCGAGATGTTTGCAGAGATAGCGCGGATGAATCATGGGACTTCCCTTATCCTGCCCTTCTCCAAACGAATGACCCGTGCTCCTTCCAGGAGATAGTCGCTCCCGTGGCTGGCTATGACGACCGTCATCCCCCGCTTGTTCATCCGGAAGATGAGGTTCATCATGAACTGGGCTGTATCTGGGTCCACGCTGCCAACCGGCTCATCCGCCAGAAGGATCTCCGGGGCATGTACAATGGCCCGTGCAAGGGCCAGGCGCTGTCTCTCGCCGCCGGAAAGGTCGCCTGCCATTTCGTACACCTTGTGCTGCAAACCGACCCATGCCAACACGTTCCATACCCGCGAACGGACATACCCCCACGGTTTGCGGGCCATTTCCAGGACAACAGCCATATTATCATAAGCGCTCCAGTCGTCGATGAGCCTAAAATCCTGAAAGACAAAACCCATGTGCCGCCTGAGGCTCTGGAGCAGGGAACGATCGGCGCCGGCCGGATCGAGTCCCAGCACATCCACCTTCCCGCTGGATGGCTTGTCTAGCCCGAAGATAAGGTTGAGGAGGGTGGTCTTCCCCGCTCCGGTGGGCCCCAAGATGAAGCAACACTCCTCCTTTCCTATGGAGATGCTCACATCCCGCAGGGCATAGAGAGAATCATCATAAACCTTGGTGGCATGTTCGATGGTGATCATCTTCAGAAGAGCGCTATGGAGCGTACCCTCGCGGAGACATCACGCGAAGAAGCCCTTTATCTCTGTCAGGAGATTGATGTCGTTCGAGAGGTAATCCATGGCCTTATTGAGCGCTGGATGCTGCTCCTGAAGCTCGGCATAATCCAGCAGCAGGAGCTGGAGTTCCCGGATCTCCTTCTCGATGAGTATGCGGATACTTGAAATATGTTCATCGCTCAGCTCAACCATTGCATCCACCCCGGCCTTTCCCCTTGCTTTACCGGGCGATTTTATCATCCGCAAGAGCTCATCGGGCGAAAGATCGAGCGCCTTGGAAAGCTTTTCGACCACCTTTTGGCTGGGCCTCTGCGGCGGTTCATGTTCATACTGCAATATGGTCTTCGCTGAAACCCCACACAGTTTGGAAAGCGTTTCCAAGGTGAATCCTTTGGCCTTCCGGATCTCCTTAATGCACTTCACCATGAACCTCCCATTTTTGCTATATTTTCCATAATGATGTTATATTGTAAAAAAAATCAATAGGATTTCGTAATGCCCAAGATTTGCCAGGAAGAGATGGAACGCTCCCGTTGTCGGGGGGGGGAGAATCCGGCCGAAGGCTCCCGTAGATGCACTATCCGCTTATATCATCAGCTAGGGTTTCTCTTCATCATAGCGAATTGATTCCATCCGGGAGACAAGCCATACCTGAAAGCCAAGATTGTGAAATATATGGCGAGACATGCACTTCTCCGTTAAAAACTGTATTTTGCCATGCTCTCCCCGGCACGTGGGAAAAAGTATCCGGAGTTTGTACAAGAGTTCTGGGACAAGGTTCAGGAGGTTCATAGCTCCCCAGAATGCATGCAAAAGGAGCACGAATTCTCCCGGACATATCCAGAGTGAGGAGCCAACGAACGGGAGCCCTTCCCTGCATGGTACGGTTTTCGCATGAAGCTTGCCATGGCGCGCGAGAGCGAAGAGGGACAGGAACGAACTGAACA
>Ga0315284_10003663_pt1 | contig 21859 bp, 17 predicted proteins | sample YL17G09_16_MG_FD_203696 | JGI IMG/M metagenome (GOLD analysis project Ga0315284, IMG submission 203696) | Sediment microbial communities from Yellowstone Lake, YNP, Wyoming, USA - YL17G09_16 | ecosystem: Environmental > Aquatic > Freshwater > Lake > Sediment | place: USA: Wyoming | collected... | reverse complement strand
ATTTAGAGAGAGCTGAGCTATAAAGTAACGCCCTCTCACTGCAATTCACCAAAGTCTCCGATAATTATCAAGTCCTTGAAATATTCATTCACTATTTGGCAACATATTGGATATGTCGGCGGATAGGCGTTCCATTCTGCCTACGGCGCAATTCATTCATGAAGAAACACATTGATGAAATCGTGTAATATAGCCGCTTCATAGAAAGTGTTTCTTGATAGTGCGATATATAAGTATAGATTAAAAATCTGCCAAGAGAAAGTAGAAATTGCCATTAATATTCTGTGGTATGTGAATAATGCTTGAAACACTCTTTGTTGCATTATCAAAACAGTTGGCCGTTTTTCTTCTTCACTCCCCTTACACTAATTCCATAAATTGGCAACTTTACTGGTAATATCACTATCCATAATTCACATTATGTGGCGTTTGCTTTATCTCATTGCACACATTTTCATTAATCCTACCCTAAAACATCAGACACATAAAGATAGGTTGCACTTATGACAAAAATGTAAAGAAAAAATATATTATTTTCTTGACTTTTTCAGCCATTTATTGTAAGATAGCGATTGATATTTTGAACAAAAAGGAGGTATATTATGTCGGCTAGAATAATATCTATATGCAATCAAAAGGGTGGTGTTGGGAAAACGACTACCACCGTAAATCTTGCAATGGCATTATCAACTTTAAGCAAAGACGTGCTTGTTCTTGATATGGACCCACAAGCCAACGCATCTGACACATTGGGAATTGAGCCTTATGAAGCAAAATTTACAATGTATGATGTGTTGAAAGATCGTAAAAAAATCATTAGCACATCTTGGACAAAAACTCGTGTTAATATGATCGGGATTGTCCCAAGTCATATAAAATTAGCTGCGGCAGAAAGAGAGCTTTATGGTTCAGTTGCGGCTGTTATGTCTCTGAAAATGAAGCTCGATGAAGTAACTCTTAACAGCTTTGATTACATTCTGATAGACTGCCCACCTAGTCTTGGATTACTAACAATTAATGCACTTGTCGCATCACATGGGGTAATTATTCCTATGGAGGCTGATTCTTATTATGCTCTGCAAGGTATGGATTCCCTTGAGCAGACAATAGCTGATGTGCAGGAAACATTAAATCCAAATTTGGTTATTGAGGGTATTTTGATTACAATGTTTGATAATAGAACATCCATCTGTAAGGCAATGGAGGCGGAAATACGAAAATATTTTGTTGATGAACATGTTTTTAAGGCTGTGATTCGACGCAATACTGCTCTTAATCAAGCAACACTAAATCGTCAAACTATATTCGAGTTTGATAGAAGGGCTTATGGGAAGCAGGATTACTTGAGACTGGCGAAGGAGATTTTAAATGAGCCATTCGCAGCAGAAGAAGAAGACGAGGACGAAGACGGAACAGTTATCAGATAAAATAGAAAGCCATTTGCGTAAAAGGTCATCTGTTTTTGAAAATCTTGGTATACCCGATGAAACAGTTTCAGAAGCACAAAGCATATTAAATCCTCAACAGAAAGAGTCAGTAAAGGATAAACAGCAACAAATATCAAAAGAGCCATCAAAGGAAGGTTCTGTTGATATTAAATCCAACTTTGTAAAGATGGATGCCGACATATTTGAATACTTATTACCAAAACTTAATTCAGCAGAGCAAGCAGTATATATCAGATTATATAGATGGTCATGGGGACATCAAAGAAACTATTGCCAAACAGCCTATACACAACTGGCAAAACCATGTAATATGAGTAGAACAACCATTATAGATGCGATTAAGGGATTGCTTGACAAAAAATGGATTGAGGTTATAGATCAGAGTTACAAAACAGGGACAACTTATCGAGTGTATCTTCCGATAGAAAAGGGATATGATAGCAAGACTAAATTGATAAGCAGTCAAGAATCCAGCAGTCTGAAAACTAGCAGTCAAGAATCCAGCAGTCTCAAATCCGATAGCGAAGAGTATCAGAATCCAGCAGTCTCAAATCCAACATACTCATATAAAGATAGTAATAAGCAGGATCCATACAGCGTGTCGGATTCCAGCAGTCTGAAATCCAAACGCAAAGATAGAATAGATCATAAAGACATAGATCTCTCTCTCATAGATCGCTTCTATAATAAAGTGGGTCAGCAAAAAATCTCAGAGAGAGAGAGAGAAAAAGCTAACGCTGTTATTAAAGAATTAAAAGATCAATATACAGATCACGATATACGCTATGCTATTGACTGGACAATTGCCAATTGGAAAGAAAAACCAAACACAATCGGTTGCTTGCATAGTAGCATAGGACAGGCAATGGCAGCCAAAAAGGAAACAGAAGCAGAAAAGCAAAAAGAAATTGAAAGAGAGCAAAAAAAAGCAAAGCAAATGGAAGAAGATAGAAAAGCTGATGAGGAAAGAGAAAATATAAATGCCTATAAAGAAAACCTATCCCCTGAGCAGAGATCAGAACTTCGTGAAAAAGCACTAGATGAAATAAAGAAATTAGGCAACATTAGGGAAGAACTCATAGGAAAGCCATTAATAGAAGCGAAAGAAAATGAATTAATAAGAGCAGACTTGTATAAACAGCAATGAATTCGGGCTAATATAAAAGCACTGATTATTTCCTTTAATTCAGTAACTCCATTTACAAAAAGGGAATCAAGGAATGAGACAGGTAGTTATTGAAAATCCCGTCCTTAATTCGCCATTTAATGAACCGAACAGACATTTCAAATTCACAGACGATGGCATAACAGATGAAACTGTCAATGAGCGCAGGATTAGCTCATATTTCATACCAATTGCCCCTCCCAAGAAACGCAAAGGCAAAGACCAACCAACATTCTTCGATACTGAATGGACACAAGACCGCATCAAAGAGAACACCTTCATAAACCAAATACGTGATAGCGTTGCCAGATGGCGTCAAGGTGGCTGTCTTGGAATAACAAGGACAACTGCCCAGCTTCTGGATTACTGGCGAAATCCTGAACGTGACAGAAAGCTGTTCTTCTGCCAGATAGAAGCGATTGAAACTGCGATATACATCACTGAGGTTGCCAGTAAATACGGTGACGCATGGATTGATAATGATCTGCGTAGATTCAACGAGGACGCTAATCCATTACTCTATCGCATAGCCATCAAGATGGCGACAGGTTCAGGCAAAACAGTCGTTATGGCGATGCTTATCGCATGGCATACGCTCAATAAACTAGCAAATACGACCGATGCACGTTTTTCAGACACGTTTCTGGTCGTGACGCCCGGCATAACAATCCGTGACAGGCTTCGTGTCCTTCTGCCGAATGACCCACAGAATTACTATCGTAAGATGGACTTGCTAACATCAGACCAGATGAATGAACTCGGCAAAGCCAAGATACTCATAACCAATTATCACGCTTTCTTACTCCATGAGAACACATCCGCAGGCAAACTGACCAAAGACATTCTGATCAAAAGAAATAACCTCTCCCTAGCCCTTTCCGTGAACGGAGAGGGAACTGAATCTCCCCACGTTCACGGGGGGATTAAGGGGGGGCAAAGCCCATTCACAGAAACACCCGATCAGATGGTCAGGCGTGTATGCAGAGAGTTCGGTAACAAGAAGAATATCATCGTTATCAATGATGAAGCTCATCATTGCTATCGCAGAAGGGCTGGCGATAATGAGAAACTGACTGGTGACGATCGTAAAGAAGCTGAACGCAGAGAGGAAGAAGCTAGAGTTTGGATCTCTGGATTAGAAGCTGTCAAATCCAAGATAGGTGTTAAGGTTATCTATGATCTTTCAGCTACACCATTCTTCCTGAAAGGTTCTGGCTATCCAGAAGGAACACTGTATCCCTGGGTTGTGTCTGACTTCTCACTGATAGATGCGATTGAAAGCGGTATCGTTAAAGTCCCACGTGTGCCTGTCTCCGATGACTCTATGGATGGTGAATTGCCGACATATCGCAATCTGTGGTTACGCATACGTGATGATCTGCCCAAGAAGGGACGAAAGACTGAGGCAATCGGCGGTGAACCACAGTTGCCAAAGGAACTTCAAGCGGCACTCCACAGCTTATATGGTAATTATGCAAAATACTACAAGCAATGGCAAAAGAGCAAAACCAAAGGTGCAGATGAACTGACCCCGCCTGTTATGATCGTCGTATGCAATAATACCAACGTCTCAAAGATGGTCTATGATTATGTCGCTGGATGGGAGAAGGAAATATCAGATGGATCAAAGGTGATTGTCCCCGGCAGTCTGGCAATATTCAACAACGAAGATAATGGCAAATGGAAGGTCAGACCGAATACTATCCTGATTGACAGTCAGCAACTAGAATCTGGTGAAGCTATGAGCGCTGAGTTCAGGAAGAGCGCATCTAGCGAGATAGAGCAATTGAAGGAAGACTATCGTGCAAGATTTCCCGGACGTGATATTTCAGAGATAACAGACGAAGACTTACTCCGTGAGGTTATGAACACGGTCGGAAAACCCGGCAAGCTTGGTGAGAACGTTAAATGTGTTGTATCCGTCTCAATGTTAAGTGAAGGATGGGACGCCAATACAGTCACACATATATTGGGCATACGTGCTTTTGGAACACAACTGCTATGTGAGCAAGTAGTCGGCAGAGGATTACGCAGAATGAGCTATGCACCCAATAAGCAAGGCATGTTTGATCCAGAATATGCGGAAGTCTATGGCGTGCCGTTCTCATTTATTCCATGCTCAGGCTCAAAGCAAGACCCCAAACCACCGTTGCAGTTTACAAGAGTGCGTGCATTAGAGGAGCGCATCAACTGTGAGATAACCTTCCCAAGAATGATCGGCTATCGCTATGACTTTCAAGGTGAGAGGTTGTCTTATAAATTCACAGATGATTCCAAAATAGCACTTTCCACACGTGACATCCCAACAAAGACTGAAAGCGCCCCAATAGTTGGAGAATCCAGTATCCATGATCTTGACGACCTTAAACGCCGTAGAGAGCAGGAAGTGACATTTCTACTGGCTAAACTCGTTCTGGAAAAATACTTCCGTCAGGATAATGATGATACGAAAAAAGAACCTACTGACTATCACAAATTCGACTCTGAGGTTAAATCTTGGCTATTCCCACAGGTGTTGCAGATAACCAAGCAATGGCTATCTAAATGTGTCATCTACAAGGATAACACATTCCCGCAGATGCTTTTATTGATGGGGTTGGCTCATGACGCCGCATACAAAATATATCAGGCGATAGTCGGTTCTGAATCAGGGGAGAAGATACTCAAGCCAATACTCAGACCCTACGATACGCTTGGCTCTACGAGATACGTTGACTTTGATACTACGAAAGATACCTACAAGACTGATCCTGATAAATGCCACATCTCTCACGTTGTTATAGACAGCGGATGGGAAGCAAAGATGGCTGAGTCGCTTGAGGAGATGCACGAGGTTGTCTGTTATGCCAAGAACCAGAATCTTGGATTCTCAATACCTTATACCTTAGAGGGAAAGGAACACCAGTATATACCAGACTTCATTGTATGTGTCGATAACAGCAAGGCGGAACTGATAAACATGATCATAGAGGTATCAGGCGAAAGTCGGAAGGACAAGGCTACAAAGACGTTCACCACACGCAATTTCTGGATACCTGCTATCAATAATCACGGTGGATTTGGGAAATGGGCTTTCTTAGAAATATCTGACCCATGGGATGCAAAGAATATCATAAGGACTGAACTCCAAAGGATAGGAGCTTTTTCAGAAATTCGCGAGCGGATTGGCAAAATTCCCCCTTAGAAAAGGCTGATAGGGGTAGGTTTTTTTATTTCACAATTCAACCATAAGAGGGAACGTCTAGCGAAAAAGTTAATGAGTCAACCAATGAGTCGGAAGTTTTCTAACTGGTTTCTTAAGAAAGGAGTAACAAGATGAAAGTAAAATATTTGTTGATTGGCGTTGTTGTTCTGTTTATTGCTGGTGTATTAACTGCTTCAAGTTTTGCCAAGTTAGACCATAAAACCTGCGTTGGAATGTGGCTGTTTAATGAGGGCAACGGCGATGTAGCCAAAGATTCCTCTGAGGGCAAAAATGACGGGACACTCGAGAATAGTCCTAAATGGGTTCAGGGGAAGTTTGGCGGTGCTCTACAGTTTAACGGTTCAAATAATTACGTTGATTGCGGGGATGGGGCAAATTTGAGTATTACTAAAACAATAACGGTTCAGGCCTGGGTAGAATTTGGAGGAAGTCCATCAAGTGCTATAATTATTAGTAAGTATGGTGTGTCAGGGTCAGGTCTAAGCTATATGCTTGTGATAAATGGTGATGGTGGTGCACCTGGAAAAGCAAGTTTCTTCCTAAGTGCTTGGAGACACTTTAATACACAAATAAGTGACAACAAGTGGCATCATCTGGCTGCTACTGTAAGTTCAGAGGCAATCGACCTATATGTAGATGGAAAACTGGATAGCGCTTTGGGTGGAGTACCAAGTATTTCTACCAGCAATTCCACAGTAACCATAGGTGCACCGAACTCTAATGGTTGGGGGAGTTCTTTCAACGGTCTCATTGACGAAGTTGCAGTTTTCAATGTGGCGCTGGAGGAAGAAGACATCCTGACTCTTATGAAGACAGGGCTAAAAAAATCGCTCTTTCCATCAGCTGTTGATCTTTCTGGTAAACTCACAACAACCTGGGCTAATATCAAAGCCCAATAAAGAGCTTGGCTCATGACAAGCGAAAGACCATCAAATTAGATGGTCTTTTTATGTTCACGTGCTCATGTATCTCGTTTCTATATCAAATGGGTATAAAAGGGCTTGGAATTTCTGAAAATGCTCGATAGAGGAGGGGGAACAACATGGCGAATAAAATACCAGTGGAAAGCATAAAACACTCAGACAAGCGTGCCAATATTCCAACTAAGGAACTGAGTGACTTTGTAGAGGATGATGAGAAGAAGCCAAAGACCTTGCTCTATCCACGTGACCCATCGCTTGACCCGCAATTAGTCTGGAAGGGCAAAGATGAGCAGGACAGCAGTGATCTGGAAGTGCCGTCTGTGCCTATATATATTCAGGAGAAGATCAGCCCTCAGGTTATAATTGAGGAAGTTCGCTCTAGTGCCAAGAAAGAACCATCGGAACAGCCTGATCTATTCTCTGATTTCAACGGCATCAAGTTTGAGGATGTGATTGATTTCTATCGCCATGAGCAGAACTAGACTAACAGGATGATACTTGGTGATTCTCTGTTGGTGATGACTTCGCTGGCAGAGAAGGAAGGGCTAAAGGGTCAGGTGCAAATGATATACCTTGACCCGCCTTACGGTATCAAGTTCGGCTCTAACTGGCAGGTGTCAACACGAAAACGCGATGTTAAAGATGGCAGCGCTGACGACCTGACCCGACAGCCTGAGCAGATAAAGGCGTTCCGTGATACTTGGGAACTTGGGATTCATTCATATTTGACGTATCTGAGAGATAGACTTGTGGTAGCAAGGGAATTGCTGACTGAAACCGGGAGTATATTTGTGCAGATAAGTGATGAGAATATTCATCTTGTAAGATGCTTAATGGATGAAGTATTTGGTAGTGAAAACTTTGTATCATTGATATCCTTTCGTACTCATAGTCCACTTGGGGTTAAATTACTAGCATCACCATATGATCGGATTATATGGTATGCTCGGAATATACAAGAGTTGAAATATAAACAACTATTCCTGACTAAAGAATTTGGATTAGATACTCCATTCAATATGATTGAAACAGATACAGGGGAAAGACGACGTCTTAATTCTCTAGAATCTAGTAACATTTCAAAGTTGCAAGATGAAGTTAGATTGTTTAGATTATCAACGATGTCATCTTCTGGCTATACACCGAGTTGCACGTTTGAATTTGAACTAGAAGGTCGAATATATGCTCTAGCACGTGGTAAGTCTTGGAGAACCAATAAGGATGGAATGAAAAGACTTGCATTGTGTAATAAACTTTATCCAACAGGTACTTATCTTAATTATATCCAGTTTCTTGATGACTTCCCATTAATGGAACTTTCATCAACATGGAATGACACTTATACGGATCTTTCAAAGGTATATGTTGTTCAGACATCACCAGAAGTTATCATTCGTTGCCTTCTGATGACCACCGACCCCGGCGACTTGGTTCTTGATCCGACATGTGGAAGCGGAACAACAGCCTACGTTGCAGAGCAATGGGGCAGACGCTGGATAACCATAGACACTAGCCGAGTAGCTATCGCTCTTGCCAGAACACGCCTTATGTCTGCCAAATATCCATATTACCTGTTAGCAGACTCACCCGAAGGCATTAAGAGAGAATCAGAAGTCGCAGGCATGATCCCGCCAGCTAACATCCCAAAGACTAACAATGATATAAAGAAAGGCTTTGTCTATAAGCGTGTTCCACACATTACCCTTAAAGCCATCGCCAACAATCCTGAGATTGACGCTATCTATAATAAATGGCAGGAGAAGCTTGAACCAATAAGAGCCAAACTCAATCAGATACTTAATCAATTTTATGAAGAATGGCAGATACCGAGAGATTCAGATAGCAAGTGGTCAGAGGAAGCCAAACGTCTGCATAATGAATGGTGGGAAATGAGAAGGCAAAGGCAGAAAGAGATCGACGACTCCATTTCACGTAACGCAGACATGGAAACACTATACGACCAGCCTTATGAAGATAACAAGCGGATACGTGTTACGGGACCATTCACAGTAGAGAGTTTATCACCGCATAGAGTTATTTCCACTGACGAGGAACGTCCAGCATCAGAATCCGAAGCACAGGAGCAAAGGACTATCGGTCAGTTTGAGATGATGGTGATTGACAATCTCAGGAGATCAGGAGTCCAAAACACAAGAAGGAATGAGCGATTGAAATTTGAACGTCTTGATAATTATGCCGGTGCATATATACATGCAGAAGGTGAATACATAGAGAACGATCAGGTTAAACGTGTCGCTGTGTGCATAGGTCCCGAACATGGAACAGTTGACGCTGATTTAGTCAAGGAATCCGCAAAGGAAGCGGTCAAGGGATTAGGGTTTGACCTTCTGATAGTCTGTGGATTTGCATTTGACCCTCACGTTTCCGAAGAGACAAAGCAATACGGCAAGCTGACTGTGTTACCTGCACGCATGAATCCTGACTTGCTAATGGGTGATGAACTGCTGAAGAAGACTGGTTCAGGCAATTTGTTTATGGTCTTCGGTGAACCAGACATTGACGTTGACAAGCAATCTGACGGCAAGATTGTCGTAACGATTAAAGGCGTTGACATCTACGACCCGACAACAGGACAGATAAGATCAAGTTCCACAGACGACATAGCGTGTTGGTTCATTGACACGAATTACAATGATGAGAGTTTCTTTGTCCGTCACGCTTATTTCTGTGGTGCGGATAAGCCCTATGAAAGCCTTCAACGTGCATTAAGAGCAGAGATCAACGAATCCGCATGGACAAACCTATATTCTACTGTTAGCTATCCCTTCTCCCCGCCAGATACCGGCAAGATAGCCATTAAGGTTATAAACCATTATGGAGACGAAGTGCTGAAGGTATATGAGATGTAGATTCCAGAAAATTAGGAGAACCAAATGAGAATTGACGGCTTTATCTGGCAGGAAAAGATCGTTGATAAGCTTAAATGGAAGCATAATTTGACAACTGAGGAAGTGGAAGAGGTATTCCAAAGCAAGCCGAAGTTTATAAAAAAAGAAAAGGGCAAAGTAGAGGGTGAGGATTTATATAACGCTTTGGGTCAGACCGAATCAGGAAGATACCTAACGGTATTCTTTATTTACAAAAATCGCAAAGAAGCACTTATTGTCACTGCTCGTGATATGAATAGAAAGGAGCGAAGATACTATGGCAAAAGATAGAGTTCCCGAAAATATGACGTTGGATGAGGCTTCAGAATTTTGGGATGAACATAGCTTTCTGGATTATGAAGATATTCAGGAAGTTCATTTTTCAGTCGATCTGCGCAAAAACAGAAACTATATTGACATTAAAAATGATTTAGCAAAGCAAATCCGTGTAATAGCTTATCAAAAGGGAACATCCCCTCGTATATTGGTCAACCAATGGCTGAAGGAAAAAGTGGAAGCAGAACAGCATAAATAGAAAATATGTCCGCCATTGCCAAATAAAAGGCATGTAGAAACGCATAATTTGGCGTATAAGCCTTTTATATAAATTTTATGGGAAATTATACCCTCAATAGCTTGTAGGGCAAAATAGAGCGTTTTATAGAACTGAAGTGCGCAACTTTTATACTTTTTGCACTTACCAAAAATGCAAGGCATGTTATCTAAGATCATGCCGTTTTTAGAACAAAACATCTGATTTTGGAAAAATTAAGTCACTTTTGGTGTGGCTATGGTGTGAATTTTCAGTCTTGCTATTGTAAAGGGCAAAGATTGTTTTTACGCTATGATCTTTGGTATGGGCAAGGCAAAACGGAAGCTCTACGGGGCTTATATGGCATCATCTATGGGCTTATGAGGTTGGTATGTCAGTTTGGAAGTAAGGGCTTGAGGCAGACAATAATTGAGACCAAATTACTTATATTGTGAAATTTGACCAGTAGGAGCATTGTATTGATAACTGAAATCTACGGAGAATTTATATGATATGGTTTCAGGTATGGACCCGTTATCAAGGGGATTTTTCACCAATTACACTTTACCCATAACGCATCACGTTTCACGCATTACGGATCACGAATTAATGCCAAATCAAAAATAATACTCACATTTTGCCCCACTCAGCCCAATATAATCTAAGAGATATTTTAATCCCTTTTTTCAGAGAGCAGTCGCTCAAAAAAAACGACAAAATTCAAAAATCACGAACCCAACTAATGAAAAAATTGCATAAAAATTGGAAAATAAAATATCCTTGAAAGCGATTTTTTGTTGCTATTACTCATTAAAAAGCATTTTTCAATGAGTAACAAAATACCTTTTTTTGGCTTAAAAACGCTTTTTGCCCTTTATTTTCCCGTTTATTTTCCTTTTTTTCCCTCTTTATTCCATAATCTTAGAATTTTATAATCTTTAAATCTTAGAATCAAAAAACCTACTCTCACACCACCCTATAAAACCCTCTAGGAATTCATATACGCCCCCAGGATGCAACGAAAAGCATGTCTTGGTATTGATGGTCGTAGAATTCAGCACAAGCCAAATAAGAGCCAAATTTTCAATGAAAAACTTGATATGATCGCTTCGCTGTGCTATCATATCGCTGTGGTTATGACGATATGGCACAGAAATATTGTGAAAGGTAAAAGACATGAAAGCGGTAGGATATATCCGAGTATCCACAGAGGAACAGGCAAAGGAAGGCATTTCACTGGATAACCAGATAGAGCGAATAAATGACTATTGCCAATATAAAGACTTTGAATTGACAGAAATACTGAAAGACGAAGGCATCAGTGGCAGTAAGAACAGGGACAGGGAAGGCTTCGCAAAAATACTATCTAAGATTGAGGAAGATGGGTTTGATGCCATCGTGGTATATTCTCTCGACAGGCTTTCCAGAGACATGCTTACACTGCTATCTTTTGAAAGATTGCTGAACGAATACGATATAGAGCTTCACACAATAGAAGGGCAGATAGACTGCTCTACTCCGGATGGTTTCATGAACTATGCAATGAGAGCTTTTATCGGGGAGATGGAAAGACGTCAGGTGAAAGACCGCACCAAGAAGGCTATGGAACATAAGAAACGCAATGGTGAAGTAGTCGGCAGTATCCCCTATGGTTACAGGAGAGTGGAGGACAAACTGGAAGAGAACACTGAAGAACAAAAGATAAGGATATATGTCAACAAGCTTTATCAAAAAAATGACAAGACGTTAGCAGACATAGTGCGTGCCTTAAACGATAGGGGGTATAGGACCCGGACTGACAGAAAATGGACGCTTCAACAGGTCAAGAATATGCTTGATGGTTATGAGAATGTCTATCAGAACCACTCGAAACTAGGTGAAACCATCAAGGGATTTATACTAAAAATCGGGTGATAGAAATCAAGCACCGTCCCGTGCTTGATTTCGCAACGATAAAATGAAGGCTTTTTTACTTTCATGAGCAAGGTATTTTTTATTTTTTACTGCTGTGCATACTTTATCTTATCGGATTAAAGGGTATTGTAGGGGTTTATAGTCCTTGACTGTCTATTTTGAATGTGATATATTGAATGTATAAAACCAAATTTTGAGAGGAGGACTATAAATATGGAAAAATTATTAACAACAGATCAAGTGGCGGAATATTTGGCAGTTTCACGAAAAACAGTTTATCGAATCATTAACGCCGGCAAACTTAACGCAATAAAGGTCGAGAGTATCATAAGAATACCAGAAGAAAGCCTAAAAGAATACATGGATAGTAACAAAAAAACAGCTAATAATGAACAACCAAACAGAAGACGTTTCTCACTACGAGGTTTGACAAGCGGAAGCACATTTACTGATGCTGATATTGATGGGGCTCGAAAAGAATGGGAAAAACAGATATAACGGTAGATACTCATACCTTGCTATGGTATCTTGATAGTGATTATAATGACAGGCTATCTAATAAAGCATTTGAGGTGATCTCCGAAGCGGAGCTATCTGGTATAATATACGTGCCTATAATCTCGTTGGCTGAGGCATTACACCAGATAGACAAACGAAAGTTTAACACTACTTGGGATAATCTAATATCAAGTATCAGAAATAATGAAGCTTACAAGATAGTGCGGTTAAGTGAAGATGTCCTTGATAAAGCTGTTTCCCTGAAGGGCTTAGAGATACACGACAGACTTATTGTAGCGACTGCTTTGGTAACCGGTAGCGTTCTTGTGAGTAAGGATAAAGAGATTAGAGCTACTGGGCTTAACGTTATCTGGTCAAGGAATCCAGAGAAATCAATCAAATAGCCTAAAAAACGCTTTATTTTGGCTTGTAGGTATATTTATGGGAGATTTACTTTTTAATCGCTCTAAAGGGCAAATAGATGGCTCAAATGAGGTGATAAATAAACGGTTCAGGCATTTGAAATACTGGACTTATTTCCACGTCAGGGCGATACAATAGGAAAGGCGGTGATGAAAGAAAGATAATGTGACAAATTTTGATGAGTTACCATACTTGGAAGTAGGAGGAGGACAGATGACATGCTAAAGAGAATTTTGCTAAGTAGTCTGAGTGTTTTTGTATTTATGCTGTTTTTGGGAACAATTAGTTATGCTTTGGAAAGTCTGGATATAGGAGATGCCGCAGATAAACCGGGTTCCACTGACACATTCCCTGATGGGACAGCAACAATTGTCGGAGCTGGTCACGATATATGGGATGCAGCAGATGGTTTCCGATATGTATATATGCCAATAAGCGGGGATTTTGAGGCGGATGTTCAGATTACATATTTTGAGCGAACTACACAATGGGCAAAGGCTGGGTTAATGGCAAGGCAAAGTATTGATGCCGATTCCAAGAATGCACTATCAACAGCCGCAGCCGGAAATCTCCCAGGACCAGATTTAGGCGTTCAAATTACATGGAGGGCAGACAAGGCTGGCGAAACCAAAGAATTGGATTATTGGGAGCTTGGGGGTCCAGTGGGATTTGTTGATGGTGAATGGATAAGACTTAAACGTGTCGGAAACGACTTCTCTGTTTCTTGGTCAAAAGATGGCAAAAGCTGGGTAAAAGACTATGCAAGCATAAAAATTGAGATGACTGATCCCATACTGGTAGGTTTGATTGTTACTTCTTGTGATAAAGCGCTGTCTTGCAAAGCAACATTCAAGAATTTCACTGTAAATAGTAAGCAAGTTATAACAGCAGTTGATTCCAATGGAAAGCTTTCTAATACTTGGGGTAAGATTAAATCAGAATATTAAATAGCAATTCCTTAGTGCAGATTTCAGACCTGTCACTAAGGAATTGCAGTAATGCTTCCTTTCTATGACTGGCAACAGACAAAGGGGGGGTATAAACATGCGAAAATATATTTTGTTGGTATTTCTAGGAGTTTTGCTATCGCTAATGTCTTTCGGACAATTTGCTTATGGTCAATTGGAAAGCCTTGATATTGGTGATGCAGCTAACATCCCTGGTTCTACCGATTTCAAAGATGGGACTTACACAATAGTGGGAAGCGGAGGCGATATATGGGATGCGGCTGATGGTTTTAGATTCGCTTACACCAAAGTTAGCGGCAATTTTGAGTCTATGGTTCACCAAATATCTATTGAGCTAAAAAACCAATGGGCAAAGGCTGGGATACATGCCCGACAAGATGTCGAACCCGGTGCCCCTAATGCTCAAGCAATCGTCACCGGTGGCGGAGGTGGCGGATGTCAGCTCACTTGGAGATCAACTAAAGGCGGCATAACTGAGGAATTTATGGATGTTGCACCCGGACAATGGAAGGATAATGAGTGCTGGCTCAAACTCACACGAGAAGGTGATGAATTTCACGGCTATATCTCCAATGATGGCAAAGATTGGAAAGACCTAAAAACTGCAACAGTGAAAATGTCAAATGCAATGCTTGTGGGATTGGCTGTTTGTGGAATGGATCAACCCGGAAAATGGGTTTGTGATAGCTTTACCATTACTCAAAATGGCAAAATGATATTCCCCGGATTGTCAATTGAGTCTATCGGAAAATTATCAGTAGCATGGGGAAGTATCAAGCATGGTGTTAGCTTACAAATACTTGGCGGGTCCATGAATTAAAAAGAGCGAAACATGGCAGATCATATTGGTGCAAGCCGTGATAGGATGACTCTTAGCTGGCGGGCAATATTAATTGGCAGTATAATCATCACATTAATAGCCTATCTTTGCCCAATAATCGAGCAATATGAGTGGGATATTGATTATACGATACCAGCTCCGCCTGTATCGGTCATGTTTTTCTTTTTCATAATCGTGATACTCAATACTGCGCTCTATAGGATTGCTCGCAGTTATGCGCTGGATTCAAATGAGCTTATGCTGATTTATGCAATGACTATGGTTGGCGCACCTTTGTGTTCTTTTGGGCTTGTGCAATTCCTGATACCCAATATGGTAGGTCCCATCCACTTCGCCACTGAAGAGAATATGTGGCAAGAGGATTTTCTTCACTTCATTCCAGATTGGCTTGGTCCCAGAGATAAAAGCGTAATAGAGGGATTCTACACCGGTGGTTTAAATAGCGTTCCATGGATGGCATGGATAAAGCCTTTATTGATATGGTGTGTTTTTGCTCTGCTTCTTTACTTCGTTCTGCTCTGCATAAGTGCCATAATACGCAAACAATGGGTAGAGCGTGAAAGACTTACTTTCAGGATTATGGAAACTCCCCTTGCTATGGCAGAAGAACCTGAAAGAAACATGGTTCTAAACCGTTTCCTGCGAAATAAGATGACATGGATAGGGTTTACAATACCAATATTGATACAACTCTCCGTAGGCTTACATCAATACTTCCCAAGTTTCCCATCCCTAAAAATAATGCACATAAAATTAGAGCAATATTTCACAGAAAAACATTGGAATGCAATAGACTATTTGCATATCAGCGTGATGTATTCTATAATCGGGATAGCTTATATGATCCCAACGGAAGTGTCTTTCAGTTTATGGTTCTTCTATTTGTTTAGAAAGATTGGGGATGTTTTCGGTTCTGCTATGGGAGGGCGTGGAGGCAAATCTGGTGGTATTCTAGCCCAGTTTCCGGATGTAGATGATCAGGCAGTAGGGGCTTTCTTTGCATTATCTGTATTAAGCTTGTGGATGATGAGACGGCATCTGTGGTCAGTAATGCAATGTGCTTTCAAGAAGGGAAGCTATGCTTCTATCAATAACACACAGGAAGCTATGCCATATTCTATCGCCTTTTTTGGATTTATTTTAGGGAGTGCTTTGTTGATATTCTGGACATGGTTAGCAGGACTTTCACCTATCTGGTCAGTTCTTTTTCTCGCCATTTTTTTTATATTTCAGATGGTATTATCTCGCATCAGGGCTGAGTCTGGTATGGCATGGCTTTTCCTTCCGAGAACCCCTAATAATATTATGGCTATTTTTGCAGGCACAGCCAGATTAGGAACTCAAAATCTGGCTATTCTATCTTCCCTTAAATTCAACACATTTGAGCAAAATGGATACATAATGCCATCCCAAATTGAGGCTTTGAAGATAACAGACGCATATAAAGTAAAGGGACGCCATCTCACTACAGCAATATTTTTTGGGATAGTGATATATATTGGGGTATCTTCTTGGTCTTCTTTGAATGTCTATTATAAATATGGCGCTGATAACTGTGAAGGTTGGAGGGTATCAAGTGGAAGTTGGGCATTTGAGGAGCTTGAGGGTTGGTTAAATAATCCTGTTTCGCCTTCTTTATCATCTATATTCTACATAGGTTTGGGGGCTTCGTTTTATGCGTTTCTTGCATTTATGAGGCTTAGATTTCTATGGTGGTCTTTTCATCCGGTGGGTTATGCAGTCGCCAATACTTTCACCATGCAGTATCTCTGGTCACCTTTCTTTTTCGGATGGTTGATCAAAGCTATCGCCTTAAAATCTGGCGGGATTAAATTATACAAAAACCTTGTCCCGTTCTTTTTGGGATTGATAATGGGTGAAACAGTGGGTAATGGTTTCTGGGCAACTATTTTGGGACAAATATTTGGGTTACATGGCTTTGCTTATTTCGAGTTTTGACCATTTGGTGATCCCATAGCAATGAGGTAGAAAACAATGATCCGTTTGCCGATTGCAACAAAAAGGTATTTTTCGTTATTTTTTCACCATAAAATGGCTAAAATATCAACCCTTTGTTTCAATCTGTTTTAAATAAGCTAAGGGTCGTTTATTTCGCAATTGACCCCTGAAACGCAATGTTTATGGGAGATAATTTGCCGGCTCGTTGGATATTTCCCCGTTGCTATGGGATCACCTAAAAAGCCCAAATCTAGACAAACTCATTGACAATACACACATTTTTTAGTATAGTGAAAATATAATCCCTTTATTATCTCTTTTATATCCTATATATCTCCCTTATAAATCTCTTTAATATCACATTTAACTCCCAAAAATATGGGCATTTTCTATACGACACTATTGAAAATAGGAGTTTTTTATGAGAAATAAACGTAAAAATGAAGAAAAAAAGGATGAGATTGTTGAGAAATTGTATGTTGTAGGACCCACAGAGACAGCAAAAATAATGGGATGGAAACATCGCAGCAGCTTTTATAAGCATTTTCACGAAGGTCATCTTATAGACATTCGCAGTGTGCTAATGCTGAAAGGGAGATACTATGTTCTTGAGGATGTATTCAAAGAAGCCTACCCGGAAGCTGACGAAAGCAGGCTGAAAAAAATGATTACAGACTACCGTGTCAAAAACAGACAAAAGGTAAAGGCGATCTATTTGAGCAAAGATCAGACGCAGGAGGTGAGTTCACAAATGATAACAGATGATTTCAGGTTCCTAAAAGATGTAGTGGAATTATCGAAAAATGACCCAAATGGAAGTGTCAGGATATATAAGATGGCTCCGGACGGTGTGAAACTAAAGTTTAAGCAGGAGATATCTCTTAGTGATGCCCATTTTGCTGCAAAGGGCAATGGTATTGATTCATTTATACAAGAATCACTAGGGTCAGGTGATTACTTAGTTAAGCTTCTCTCAACGAAATATGGCAGAAACCTTGTGATAGGTAAGTATAGATTTTACGTATGATGAAATTATGGCGACACATATACCTTATTAACCGGCATCCGTTTATGGAGTTTATATTAATTTACAGACAGATATGAATTTGCGCAACCGAAAGGATGAAATAAATGAAAAAAGAGCAAGTAGAATACAGCTTAGATGATTTCATGCAAATGGATTGGGGAAGAGAAGTAGAACCTTTAATATATTTTCTCAATCAAAGCCATGATGATTTGAGAAGGATGTATCCAAGCAGCCCATTCAAGGGGCAAGCTCCAGAAGATGATGTTGTCAATTTCCACAGAGATATTTCATACATTCTGGGTCTGCTGGATTCAGCTCCGGGAGTAAAACAACTGCAGCAGGTCGAGATAGAGCTAACGACAAAGATAGTTAATGTAAGAAGCCGTGTTTTCATGTCAAATGACTTAAAGGCGCATGTAGATATAGACACAGATAATTTGGGCATTTTTGAGAAGATATGGCTGGATTTCATTTTTATTTTTCTGCAAAGGAACTGGAACGAAGTTCTCGGAAGGTGCGCCAATTGTCAGAAATGGTTTAAAAAATCTATGAAGAACCAGATTTATTGTAGTAACAACTGCAAGGTTAAGATGCACTATAAGAGAAATAGGACAAACACATCAAAGAAATACGAACGTTCCTACAAGGGTAAATCCTCTTAATTTTTAACCGACTTTTAACTACATAACGCATATAAGATACCGCAAGGCTGGCAATATGATGATTTTACTTGACTTTTGTAGTAGGACCACTATATAATAGTAAAGTGAAAGTTCAGAGGTGGGCTCGGAACTTTCAAGCTTTTACATATTCAATTAGTAAAGCTTTTTATCCTTTAGAAAGCACAAGCTTGCCTCAGCAGGTCTTTCCAACTCAGATCATATCAAAAACCTGCCTTGAGATCAAGCCCAAAATACATCAAACCATAGCCAGAAAATGATTTGTAACACAAATACGTGGACGGTTGTTGGTTATAAAACCGTTGTGTGAAACAACCGTTCCACCCTTATCACACAAGGGGCTTGCCATGACAGTAAACCGGGAGCAAATTCCACAGGAACTCAAAAACATACCAAAATGGATTTGCTGGAAGCTCAAATCCAATGGCGAAAAACCAACCAAGATTCCAATCAATCCCAAAACAAACAAATTGGCGAAGATAAATGATCTGCATACATGTGTAACCTTTGACGAAGCATTTAAGTTTTATATTGCCAAAAATACTGATGGCGTAGGATTTGTTCTAACTCCAGATGACCCATACTGTATCATAGACCTTGATGACTGCATAAATCCTAATAATGCTGCAATAGATCCGGAAGCCCAAAGTATAATTGCTTCACTTAAAAGTTATGCTGAGAGAAGCCAGTCGGGGCGTGGAATTCACATTATCGTTAAGGCGAAGCTCCCCAAATGGGCGGGTAATCGAAATGGCAAATTTGAAATATATGATTCCAAACGTTATTTCTCTATAACTGGAAATAGGATTAACAGTAGTAATACTGAAATTATGGAGCGACAAGAGGAAGTTAATGAACTGTGCGAGCGAAAATTTCGGAAACAAGAGCAAGGAGAACTCATACCACCAGACAAAAAATATACGAAACTTTCGGATCAGGAAGTTTTAGACAGGGCAAGCAAGGCAAAGAATTGCTATAATTTCAATTTGTTATTTGTTGGGAACTGGCAACAGGCAAGAAACAGCAGAGGAGAGCTATATGCAAGTCAGTCCGAAGCCGACGAGGCATTTTGCTACATGCTCAAATTCTGGACAAGGGATTATGACCAGATTTTGAGGCTCATTCAAAGATCGGAATTGTGGCGTGAAAAGTGGGAGCGTCCAGATTATCAACACAGAACCATAGGAAAAGCACTATCAGCAGCGAGTATGATGTATAAAGAGAGGCGACCCAAAGTTGCTTGCGACAATGAAAAAGAAAACAAAATATTTAATCTCACAGATTATGGCAATGCTGAAAGACTTGCGTATTGGCATGGCGATAACATTCGCTATGTTTGGGGTGCAAATGAATGGTATTTTTGGAATGGCAAATATTGGCAAATTGATAGTAATGGACACATTCAACGACTAGCAAAAGACGTTGTAAGATCCATACACAAGGAAATTGACTTATTTATAGGATTAAGTGACGAAGAATACAAGGCAAAGCGGAAAGAAATATTCTCACATGAAGCGAAATCAGAGAGCAATATAAAGCAGAAAGCAATGATTGAACTTGCACGTTCAGAACCCGGGATCGCTATTGAGCCAAGTCAATTAGACGCAAATCAGTGGCTATTAAATTGTAATAATGGAACAATAGATTTGAAAACTGGCGATTTATTTAACCATAGCAAAGACAATTTAATAACAAAAATCGTTCCAGTTGAATATGACCCAAAAGCTAGACTTGATTTGTGGGATGATTTCTTAAAAACTGCAACTGGCGGGAACGAGAATATATCATCTTTTCTTCAGTATGCGGTTGGATACAGTCTGACAGGAGATACATCAGAGGAAAAGCTTTTCTTTATATATGGTCCCACAGCGACAGGAAAATCCACTTTCATTGAGTCGGTAAGAGCAGTCTTCGGTAATTACGCAAAAACAGCAGATTTTGAAACGTTTTTGTCTCGTAGTTTTGTTGGCGGGATTCGCAACGATATTGCAGAGCTGGCGGGTGCTAGGCTTGTATCATCTGTTGAAGTTGACGAAGGCAAAAAGCTGGCAGAGGGATTAGTCAAAACAATAACCGGTGGAGATACAATTAGAGCAAGGTTTTTATATAAAGAAGCATTCGATTTTATACCTCAATTCAAGTTGTGGCTTGTAGCTAATCATAGACCAGAGGTAAGCGCTTATGATTCGGCTATGTGGAGACGCATATTGGTTGTTGATTTTAATCATGTAATACCGGAGGAAGAGCGTGATCCTACGGTTAAAGCAGCTTTAAGAAACCCAGAAATAGCGGGGCCTGCTATACTGGCATGGGCGGTGCAAGGTTGCTTGCGCTGGCAGGAATATGGCTTGCAGGTGCCGGAAGAAATAAAGAAATCATCTGAAACTTATAGACAAGAAATGGATATGTTATCTGATTTCATAAAGGAAAAGTGCATAAAGCAAATTGATGTCAAGGTAACAAAACAGATGTTATATAAACAATACAAAGAATGGTGTTTGGAATGTGGTATTGAGCCAGAGACAAAAATAGCTTTTGGGAAAATGTTAAAGGAATGTCATAAGATAAAAGATGATTCAGGAGCGCAAAATGTTTCTATATGGGTAGGTATTGGCTTAAAAGCGATGGTAAACGAAAATAGAGCGGAAAGTGAAAAGAGTTAAGAGAGTTAAGCCTATTTAGGAAACCTTCCTTCATGAGAGAAAATCTATTTGAAGTTCCTGTGTTGAACTTAACTTTATTAACCTATTTAACTATTTTGGCAAACAGTGGTTAATTAAAATGCAAGCAATGTCACAAAATTCGGGAGGGATGATTCAAAGAACAGACCCAAGTTTATTGTGTTCTGATACACAGAGACTAATAATGTGATTAACAGAAGTCGAGAACAGTTGACCAGAATGAGGTTTTTGAGAACAAATGGCTATTCGTGGTTATATCAAAAACCGGCATTCCTATTTTATAGGGAGATAACAAATGGCATTTCGGAGAAAGATGGAAAACATGATGTCGAGTAATGAGGTTTTGTTGGGCAAGGTGGACCCCCAAATTGATGATGAAGAAGACTTTGAGGAGTTCGTTGTTTTCAGCACTAACAGGGAGCGAGTTACTTATGCAATACCATCTAACAATGGTCATAAGGTTATCATTGATGGGCTTGCAGGGAAGGAATATGAGGAAACCAGCGCGCCGGTATTCAGTATAGATAGCAAGCATGTTGCATATTGTGCAGTGCGTGGCGATAAGCGCCTTGTAGTGATTGATGGGATAGAGGGAAAGGAATATGATGGAGTTTATATAGATGGAGATAATTTTACCTTCAGCCCCGATGGCAAGATATTGTCTTATCTTGCGAGACGTGGTAATAAAATGTTCTTTGTGTTGAATA
>Ga0315284_10003662_pt1 | contig 21859 bp, 16 predicted proteins | sample YL17G09_16_MG_FD_203696 | JGI IMG/M metagenome (GOLD analysis project Ga0315284, IMG submission 203696) | Sediment microbial communities from Yellowstone Lake, YNP, Wyoming, USA - YL17G09_16 | ecosystem: Environmental > Aquatic > Freshwater > Lake > Sediment | place: USA: Wyoming | collected... | reverse complement strand
TTTGCTCCGACTCGAATTGGCTTTGCCTACGATGATCCGCTCTCGCTCGGCAGAGGGTCAGCCCGGGGAATTGGCTTTGTTTCGCGCGGCGGGTCCTCCTCCGCTTTGTAGTGTGTGCAATGCACACCATCCGCCCGGCAGGGTAAATTGGGTTTGTTTTGCACAATCAGGTCATCCGCCAACCGCCTCAGGATAGCCGCAAGATGGGGCCTCTGGCGGTGTATCCGCAGAACCCTCGCTATTTTCAAAATACGGCTACCAATGAGGTCATCTATCTTACCGGCTCGCATACCTGGGCGAATCTGGTAGACATTGGCCCGTCGGACCCGCCGCCACAATTCGACTTCGACAAATACATCGAGTGGATGGCGAGTCTCAACCACAACTTCATGCGGATGTGGACCTGGGAGCTTGTCACATGGGACACGAAGGCCAATGGAGAGGGCAAACACCATACGGCGGCCCCGCAACCCTACGCGCGGACCGGGCCGGGCAATGCTCTGGACGGCAAACCCAGGTTTGACCTGCTGAAATACGATCCGGCCTACTTCGAGCGGCTTGCGAAACGCCTGGCGGCCGCCCGCGAGCGTGGAATCTATGTCTCTGTGATGCTCTTCGAAGGCTGGGGCGTGCAGTTTTCGCCCGGCGCATGGGAGGGACATCCCTTCAATCCCAAGAACAACATCAACGGCATCGATGGGGACACCAGTGGCGATGGCAGCGGCGTTGGGATTCACGAGCTGGGCGATCAGACCGTCACGGATATCCAGCAGTTGTACGTGCGCAAGGTTATCGATACGGTCAACGGCTTCGACAACGTGCTGTACGAGATTTCCAACGAGAATCACCCGCCCTCGACCCAGTGGCAGTACCACATGATCCGATTCATCAAGGAGTACGAGAAGACCAAGCCGTACCAGCATCCGGTCGGCATGACCTTCCAATACAGGGGCGGGACGAACCAGGCCCTGTTCGACAGCCCCGCCGACTGGATTTCCCCGAACCCGGACGGCGGCTATCGCGACGATCCGCCTGCGACCGATGGCCGCAAGGTCATCCTCAGCGACACTGACCACCTCTGGGGCCTCGGCGGCAGCCAGGCGTGGGTCTGGAAGAGCTTCACCCGCGGCTACAACGTCCTTTTCATGGACCCCTCGACGGCGGAGTCCTCGGCCAACCGCTCGATCCACAGTGGGACCCCGTTCGCCGCAGCATGGGCGATACCTTGCGGTATGCACACAAGATGGACTTGGCGGTGGCTCGCCCGATGCCGGAGCTTTCATCCACGAGATACTGCCTTGCCGTGCCCGGCGAAAAGTATCTCGTGTATGTCCCCGCGGGCAGTGAACCCACCATGCAACTTGAGGTTGGCAACTACGACATCGAGTGCTACCGTTTGGACAAAGGTGTCATCTGGTCACAGGAGCGTCTCATAGTGCCCACGACGCAGCGAACGGTGAGCAAACCCTCAGATGCGCGTGGCGATGTGGTTCTCTATATCCAGAGGGACCATCAGGAGGATGCGGCCATGGGTGCTGGCGGGAGGTATTATTTTCCGACAAAGGACTGGCACCAGGGAACGCCTGAATCGGAGGGGTTAGACGCAACCCAGCTTGAAGCGGCGGTGGACTACCTCCGAGAGCACTCCGGTCCGGACGGAGTGAATGAACTGATGATCGTTCGGAACGGCTCCGTGGTCTGGAAGGGGCCGAATGTCAACAAGGTCCACGGCGTGTGGTCACTAACAAAGTCCTTTACCAGCACCGTCCTCGGATTGCTCATCGATGACGGCAAGGCGACGCTCGACACGGCTGCAAAGGACTTTGTGCCGGAATTGGCTGCTGCCTATCCCGGCGTGACGCTGCGCCACTTTGCCACAATGACCAGCGGCTACCGGGCAATGAAAGACGAGCCTCGCGGCAGTTACCGCCATGGTCCGAGCCCGACGCCTTTCGACCCGTGCAGTACGCCGCTGTTTGCCCCGGGCGCGCAGTACGCATACTGGGATTCCGCAATGAACGAGTTCGGGCTTGTGCTGACGCGCATCGCGGGCGAGCCCATGAAAGACCTCTTCAAACGCAGAATCGCCGACCCGATTGGGATGGACCCCAATGAGTGGGGTTGGGGCGATTTCGGGCGGATCGATGGGATTACCGTCAACGGCGGTTCAGGCAACGCCAACAATCACGTCTTCATCTCAGCCCGGCAGCTTGCCCGCCTTGGCTTTCTCTTTCTGCGCGGGGGCCACTGGCGTGATCGGCGACTCATCGGCTATGCGTGGGTGCAGCTCGCGACGAAGCCGCAGGTTCCGGTAACGATTCCATTGTGGCCTGACAGCGGGGCCGACGGTCGCGGCGTCTATGGATTCAACTGGTGGGTCAACAGCATCAAAGCCGACGGGCAACGCAAGTGGCCGGGGGCGCCACCCGGCACGTACGCCGCCAGCGGCTACAATAACAATGACATGTTCATCATTCCCGAGTGGGAGATGGTGATTGTCCGCCTGGGGCTTGACGAGGCCCAGCGCCAGATCACGGATGATGTCTATTCCAGCTTCATCGAGCGGGTCGGCAAAGCAATCACCGACTCGCCGTACAGAGTTTTCCGGTGACGCGGAAGCATTTTGACATCCCGCGCAAGGTGAAGTAAGATATAGACACCATCTACTTCTAACGGTCTTGAAAGGGCAGTGGTATGAATCGTACGCGAATCGTCGGGCTGCTATGCACTTTGACCCTCCTGATGGCTGAATCCGCTCTCCCTCGCACAATGTCTGTGAAGGAGATTGTCGATGCGGCGGGCGCCAATCGCGGGATTTGGGTCGTGTTGGGACAACCTGCGTGCGATCTGGCACTCGATCTCGCGGGACACACCGAGTTGCTCATCTATACACAGCTTCCGGAGGCGAAGGACTTCGAGTCGGCCTGCGGCAAGGTGGAAGAGGCGGGCTACTATGGCAGCCGTATCTTCATCGCCAAAGGCGGGCAGAAACTGCACATGGCCGACAATATAGCCGATGTGGCAGTGGTACTCGATGCCGGGAATTTCGCGCAGGAGGAGATACTTCGGGTGCTGCGGCCCGGCGGCAAAGCCATTTTTGGAGATCGAACCGTCATCAAGCCGGTCCCCGATGGTGTGGACGATTGGAGCCACCCGTATCACGGGCCGGACAACAATCCGCAATCGAACGACAAAGTCATCGTCGCCCCGTATCTGACGCAGTTTCTCGCCGAGCCCCGGTACGCGCCGCTGCCCCAGGTGGCCGTGGCCTCCGCCGGTCGCGTGTTCAAGGCCTTCGGACACGTTGCGTTCAAGACGCGTGAGGAGCCGTTCCTGAACAAGCTCGTCGCCTTCAATGGGTACAACGGCACAATCCTCTGGCAGCGGAACCTGGCCGAGGGCGTCATGATTCACCGAAACGCGATGATCGCCACGCCGACGATGTTGTACGTCGGGGATGACAAATCATGCAAGGTGATCGACACCGCTACCGGCCTACTGCGAGACGAGATCATCCCGCCGGCCGATGCGGCGGGCGGCACATTCTGGAAGTGGATGGCCCTCGATGGCGGCGTCCTGTACGCGATGATGGGTGAGCAGGAGCAGCGCGACTCTACGAAGCAATGGAAATTGGATAAGCATGGCTGGCCCTGGGACCCCATCTCGGAGGGCTGGAACCAGCCGCAGAACCCCTGGGGCTTCGGCCGCAACGTCTTGGCGATTGACCTCAAGACGAAAAAGGTGCTTTGGAGCCACCGCGAGCAGGAGCCCATCGACGGCCGGGCCATCTGCATGAAGAACGGGCGGCTGTACATCTTCGCGTTCGGCAAGTACCTTGCGTGCCTCGATGCGAAAACCGGCAACGATCTCTGGCGAAGAACACCGGGCAATGCACCTGAGCTTTTTGCCTCGCTCGGCGAGTACCAGAATCGTCAGGATTGGCGGACGAACTGGCGCACAACGTGCTACCTCAAGTGCAGCGACAAGGCCCTGTATTTCGCCGGGCCACCCATCGGCAGGCTGCTGGCGGTCTCCACCGAGGACGGAAAGACTCTCTGGGAGCATCCATACAGCAACTTCCAGCTTGTCCTGCGTGATGACGGGCTGTATGGCATCAGCGGACAAATCGACAAGGCCCCGAGCCTGAAATTCGATCCGCTGACCGGCAAGGTTCTGGCGGAGATCGACAAGCCCCGCCGCGCCTGCACTCGCCCGACAGGCGCCGCCGATGCGATTTTCTTCCGGGCCGAGGATGGCTCGGTGCGATTGGATATGGCGTCGCTTCGGCCGCAGTGGATCTCGCCAATGCGTCCCGTATGCCAGGAGGGCGTGACCATCGCCAACGGACTGCTGTACTGGTGGCCGTCCGTATGCGACTGCCAGTTGACGCTGTACGGCGTCACGTGCCTGGGACCCGCCGGGAAGTTTGATTTCACACCCGAAGTCACACAGGCCGACCGCTTCGAAAGGGCCGGCGACTCAGCGGCAGATGTTGCCGATTTACCCATCTCGCCGGGCGACTGGCCCACCTTCCGCGCGAACAATACCTGCAGCGCCGCCTCGTCTGCGGTCGTTTCCGCAAAGCCCAAGCTGCTCTGGCAGTCCGAGCCTCAATCTTCGACGGTCCCCGGTCTTCCGCACATGAGCCCGCCTGTCACGGCCGGCGGCCTCGTCTTCGTGGGCGGGACGGACGGGATCGTTCGCGCCTTCGATGCGGCCACGGGCAAGACCCGCTGGAAGGCCCGCACCGGCTCCTGCATACGCATGCCGCCGACGATCTGGCAGGGGCGCGCCTTTGTGGGCTCGGGCGACGGCTGGGTGTATGCCCTGGAGGCGGCGACCGGTCGGCAGCTTTGGCGGTTCCGTGCCGCTCCGGCCGAACGCATGATTCCCGTCTATGGCACGCTCATGTCAACATGGCCTGTCGCCGCCGGCGTCCTGGTGGATAACGGAATCGCCTACGTGGCCGCCGGGATTGCCAACTACGACGGCACGTACCTGTACGCGCTGGACGCACGGACGGGCGAAGTCAAATGGCACAACAGCACGTCCGGCCATCTCGACGCAGACGCACGCACCGGCGTGAGCGCGCAGGGACATCTCTTGCTGCACGATGGGAAGCTGTACCTGGCCGGCGGGACGTCTGTTTCGCCCGCCGTTTACGATGCGGCGACCGGGCGATGCCTGAACGACGCCGCGCAACTGGCCGAGTGCTCCTCCCGAAGTCCCCGGGGCTGGGAGTTGTCGCTGCTGGCCGATCAGGTCGTGGCGTGCGGCAAGCCTTTCTACGGCCATCCCGCCTACGATGTGTATGACGGCACCGTGTTCAATCGGGTGTTCATCGCCCCGAAGGACGATCAAGCCGTGGTGTGGACCGCCGATATCTATGTGCACAAAGTCATGGGATTCACGAACTTCGACCGGCAAGAGCTGGCCCGCAAGATGGCCAATGGAGGCAATCGGTTCCTGGTTGACTGGGGTAAGATCGCGCCCTCGACCAAGCCTGCCTGGTCAGTGGAGTTTGGAAAGGTCCACGCGATGGCGGCTTGCACGAATGCGGTTCTGCTGGCCACGGATACGGAACTGGTGGCCCTGAATCCGGCCGACGGCAGTGTGCGATGGAAGCAGCCGTTGCCTCAGCCGCCAGTGCCGTGGGGTCTGGCCGTCGATGGCGCCGGCAGGGCAGCCGTCACTCTTGTGGATGGGAGAGTCCTCTGCTTTGGCCAGGGCCCGGGAGTACTGTAGCGTGAGAAGACTGTATCTGCCTCTTGCGATCCTCTTGAGCGGTCTTGCCTTGCATACGCAGCCTGTCTTTGGTTGCCGGTACAACGTCCGCGAGGTCGGCTTCATCGACGTGGGCGCGGAGGCGTATCGTCTCTTCGTGTACCTGCCGACGGGCGCTTCCCCGGACGAAACTGCACGTTTGAAAGAGACGGCGGACGCCGCCCTGGCGGACAGCAACGTCCGGTTTGAGGCCGTTATTGTCGGCGCGGACGCGAATCAGCCGGCGACGGAGTTCCTTGCCATTCATGGGATCACGAGCCTTCCCGCCGCGGTCCTGGTTTCCCCGGACGGTCAGTCGATTCCGCTGAGTCTGGCCATGGCCGGCGGCTCTCTTGGGCAGGCGATTTCCTCCGTCGTGGACCATGGCCTGCATTCGCCGACGCGTCAGCAGATTCTCGAGAAGGCGGCGGACAGCTATGGGGTCGTGCTGCTGATCGAAGGCCCACAGCAGGATCGCAACGCGAATGCTCGTGAGGTCATATCGACGGCGATCGGCCGCATGCGCGAGCAGTTGGACCTTCTGCCCAAGCCCATCGCCCGGCCGCCGGAGGTTGTCACGCTCGATCAACCGTCGCTGGACCGCGAACGGGTGCTGTTGTGGAGCCTCGGTCTCAAAGCGCAGGACATCAATGAGCCGTACGCGGCGGTTCTTTACGGCAGAGGACGGTGGATCGGGCCGCTATTCAAGGGCGGCATGCTCACAGCGGACCCTCTGACCGAGATGCTTCTTGTCATCGGGTCGGACTGTGAGTGCGGCCTGGATCACCGCTTCCTGCAGGGCACGATGCTACCCACCCGCTGGGATGAGGAGCTCCGGGAGAAAATGGTGAAAAGCATCGGCTTCGATCCCGAGGACCCGATGGTGAAGATGGAGATGATTTCCATCGTACGCCGCGGCATGGCCGGATTCGAAGGGCTGGACATGCCGCTTGGCTACCGCGAGATTCAAATCGGCAGCGATGCCAACCAGGGCGCAGGACAAACGGTAGAAGAAGGCGTCACCTCCAATCCGCAATCCGAGATCCAAAATCCGCCATTGGAGCGGGGGGGATGGGAGTTTCGTGTTCTCGCAGTCTCTCTCGGCGGCATGGCTGTGCTTGTCGCCGTGGCATCCGTGGCAATAGTCTTGAGGGCCAGGAGAGTATGAGAAGATTCACGCCGCTGGCGGGCCTTTGCGTGCTGATGGTGCTCGGACGCTCGACGTATTGCCAGGACTGGCCCGCCTACATGCACGACAACTTCAGGAGCGGCGTGACCGAGGCACAGCTTGAGCTGCCCCTGGAGCTCGCCTGGACGTTCAAGGCCCTGTATCCGCCATCGCCGGCATGGCCCGCCCCCGCCAAGCAGGATTTTTTCCACGACCACTTCGACCTGCGGCCAGTCGAGACCTACGATTGGGCCTTCCACGTAATTGCGCAGACAGACACTATTTACTTCGGCTCCTCTTCGCAGGACAAGGTCTATGCGCTGGATGCCGGCAACGGAAAGGTTCGCTGGACATTCGTTGCCGACGGGCCCGTGCGGTTCTCCCCTGTGTTCTCGGATGGACGGGTTTACGCGGGCTCGGACGACGGCTGCGTGTACTGTCTGTCCGGCGACGATGGCTCGCTGGTCTGGAAATGCCGCGTGGCGCCCGATGAGCGATTGGTCCCCGGCAACGGCCGCATGATCTCGTTGTGGCCGATCAGGACCGGCCTGGTCGTCGATGACGGGGTCGTCTACTGCACCGCCGGCCTGTTCCCCGAGCAGGGGACGTACCTGGCGGCACTCGACGCCCGGACCGGCTCGGTGAAATACCGGCAGCGAGTGGAGATATCGCCGCAAGGCTATATGCTCGCCTCCGGCCAGCGGCTGTACGTGCCGACCGGGCGGACCAATCCCGCAATCTTCTCCCGCGAGCAGGGGACCATCGAGGGACAACTGCCCAGCGCCGGCGGCGCGTATGCCCTGCTGATCGAGGATGTCCTCGTGACAGGCCCGGGGCGGGGCCCCAAGGTGCTCCAGGGGGGCGACGTGAATACGAAGGACGGCATCGCCACGTTCGGCGGGCTTCGCATGGTCGTTCGCGGTCCTGTGGCGTACATGCAGTCCGAGCGGCAGTTGTCGGCGTTCGACAGGGGACGGTATCTGGAGCTCTCGCGGCAGCGCACGCAACTGGACCGAACGCGCAGCACGGTGAAGAAGTCGCTTGAGAAAATGCAGAAGGACCAGCCGGAGGCCGAGCAGGCCCGGCGTCAGATCGGGGACTTGACCGCTCAGATCAGCCGGCTGGATGCGCAGATGAAAGCTTGCTATCTCTGGACCGTGGAGTGCGGCCATCCCTATGCCATGATCATGGCCGGCGGGATTCTGTTCCTGGGCGGCGACCACATGATTGCGGCCGTCGACAGCACGAAAGGCGACGTGGTCTGGACGGGCCGCGTCGAGGGAAAGGCGCATGGATTGTCCGTCGCCAACGGCGCGCTGTACGTCAGTACGGACGCGGGATTTGTCCATTGCTTCCATCACGCCGCCGGCGGCGAATCCAAAACGATCACTGAGGAGTCCTCCACACGTGCGTATCCCCAGGATACGCTCACAAGGAGATATGAAGCTGCGGCGGATTACATCCTTCAACAGATCCCGGACGCCAAGGGATACTGCCTGGTTCTCGACTGTGGCGAGGGCCGGTTGGCGTGCGAGTTGGCCCGACGAAGCAAGTTGAAGATTGTCGGTGTTGTGCCCGATGCGGATGCGGCGGACAAGGCGCGTAGGCTTCTCGATCGGGCCGGTCTCTCCGGCCGGGTCACTGTTCATCAATGCGCGGGCGGCCGGTTGCCTTTCACGAGCTACTTCGCGAATGTTATCGTCTCGGACGGGATGCTCCGCGGCGGGCAATACCCGGACAATCCGCGTGAGATCATGAGAGTCCTGCGGCCATACGGCGGGGTGCTCATCCTCGGCGCACCGGCGGATTCCGGGGAACAGATGCCGCAGTGGGGCCAAGCCTTCGCTTCGCAGTGGAAGGTCGTCGATCAGGGCGGTCTCACCTGGGGCCGGTTCCAAAGGGGCGGTCTCGACGGCTCGGGAGAGTGGACGCACCAGTACGCCGAGCCGGGAAACAGTGCCTGCAGCGGCGACAAGCTTGTCAAAGGCTCGGTCACGGTCCAGTGGTTCGGCGAGCCAGGCCCGCGCGACATGCTCGACCGGCACCACCGCAACATCTCCCCGCTGTCCAAGGATGGGCGGCTGTTTGTCCCCGGCGATAGCATGGTGTTCGCCGTCGATGCGTACAACGGGACAATCCTGTGGCGGACCGACGTGCCGGATTCGCGCAGACTCGGAGCGTTCCTCGATTGCGGGAGTATGGCTGTCGATGATCGTCTGTTGTACGTTGCTGCCGAAGACGGATGTCACGCATTCGATGTGCGAAGCGGCCGGGAGGAAAGAGTCTTTGCCGCGCCGCAACTCGTCGGCGACGAGCCGCACAGGTGGGGGTATGTCGCCTACGAGGGTTCCATGCTCTTTGGCTCCGGCTGCAAGAGAGAGGCTTCCTATCGCGAAACGAGCTACGCCGCCGATGAAGCCCTGTGGCGCCGCGACATGAAGCTGGTGACCAGCGATTACCTGTTCGCCAAAGACAAACGTACTGACGCTCTCTCGTGGACGTACCGGGGTGGTGTCATACTCAACACGACGATCACCGCGGCGGCGGGGCGGATCTACTTCGTGGAAACGCACAGCCCCGCATCGCTGGCGGACAAGACCGGCCGCCTGCCCGTGAAGATGCTCTTTGCCGGCGGCGACCAGTACCTGGTGGCCCTGGATCAGAAGACCGGCCGGCCCATCTTCAAGAAGAAGATCGACGTCAGCCATTTTGAAGAGCCGGTGTACCTGAACTTCGGCCGGGGCGTCCTGCTGTTGAGCGGCTCACGCCTCATCAACGAGTCGGTACGGTACTACTACGATGCCTTTGATGCAAACAGCGCGGCAGAGCTCTGGCACGCCGACCACAATAGCGAGCTGGCCATCGATGGCGAGCACGGCGAGTACAACCGGCAGCCTACCATCGTCGGCGACACGGCCTACGCATGGCCGTACGCGTATGAAATTCGCAGTGGAAAGCAGGTCGAGGCATGGAAGTTCGACCGGCGAGGCCACGGGTGCGGGGGCATCTCCGCCTCGGCCCAGTGCCTGTTCTGGCGGGGCGGCAACCCCTGGATGTACGACTTCGGGCCGCAGGGCGGGCCGACGCGCCTCAATACCGTCTCCAGGCCGGGATGCTGGATCAACATGATCCCGGCCGGCGGGCTCCTGCTGATCCCGGAGGCAAGCTCGGGCTGCACGTGCGGCTTTTCCCTGCAGACGTCCCTTGCCTATATTCCTGAAACCAGTCTAAAATAGCGGCTGGTCTTTCTGTAAACGGTGCGTGTTCGACATTAGGCGGCAGATTACATGTCTATCATCAGGATGATCGTCAAGGAGATTTGGCACCGCAAGGTCAATTTCCTGCTTGCGGTCCTCGCGGTGACAACGGCGGCGGCGTTCTTCGTGGCGTTTCGCACGGCGGCAACGGCCTCCGAGCGGGAGACGGCACGCGTCATGCTCTCGATGGGGTACAACCTGCACGTCATCGCCAAACAGGCAAGCGTGGACGCCTTTCTCATGACGGGAATTCCGGACAAGATGATGCCCGAGACGTATCTGGATGCGCTGGCCGCCCAGAAAAGCATCTCTTACAATCACGTGCTGGCGACGCTCGACGGCAGAATGACCTGGCGGGGCGTTGAGATCATCCTGACGGGCGTGTCGCCCGAAGTGAGTCCGCCAAGTCAGAAGAAACCGCCCATGACGTTCAAGATCGAGCCGGGAACCGCTTACGTGGGCCATCGCGTAGGGGGATTGCTCGGGATACAAAAGGGCGACGTGATCGTCCTGAACGATAAGGAGTTGAAAGTCGAGCGATGCCTGGCCGAGTCCGGCGGCACGGACGATATGCGAATCCAGTGCAGCCTGGGCGACGCTCAAGCGATTCTGGGACTGCCCGGACAGATCTCGCAAATCAAGGCTGTGGATTGCCTTTGCTTTGCGAAAGGCGACCCGGTCGAGATTTTGAGGAAAGAAATCGGCTCGATTTTGCCGGAAGCACAGGTGTTTCAGGCCAAATCCCTCGCGACGGCCCGCGCCAAGCAACGGCAGATGATTCAGAATCTCTTCGCCGTGATGCTGCCGTTCGTTCTGGCGGCGTGCGGCGTATGGATTGCCGTGCTGGCCGTCACGAACGTGCGGGACAGGCGGCAGGAGATCGGCCTGCTGCGGGCCCTGGGATACGATACCGGCGGTATCCTGCGTCTGTTCCTCGGCAAGGCCGTGCTGGTGGGCCTGTCCGGCGCCGCTATCGGCTTCCTGCTGGGCACCAGCCTGGGTCTTCGGTTTGGACCCCGCGTGTTCGAGCTCACGGCCCAGATCATGCTGCGGCCGGAACCGGCTCTGCTCGTCTTCTCCTGTATTCTTGCGCCGCTGTTCGCCGTCATCGCCAGTTTCGTCCCCGCCGTGATCGCCGCCACGTATGATCCGGCAGCAACGCTGAGGGAGGAATAAGAATGTTGGTCCTTGAGAACCTCAGCAAGGCGTACCGGACGCGAATTCACAAGGTGAAGGCCCTCGATGGCGTGAGCCTGCGGATCGAGAAGGGCGAGTTCGTCGTCGTCTGCGGGCCCAGCGGCAGCGGCAAGACCACGCTGCTGATGATGGTCGCCGCCATGCTCCATCCGAGCCGGGGCTCCGTCCGGTTCGAGGACAAGGACATCTACAAAATGACCGGCCCGGAACGCGCGCAATTCAGGGCGAACAACATCGGCTTTGTGTTTCAGATGTTCCATCTCGTGCCGTACCTGAATGTCCTGGAGAACGTCCTCGTGGCCGGCGGAGCCATCGGAAAGACCGACAGGACGCGGGCGAAGGAGCTCTTGCAGCGACTGGGACTTCAGCATCGCATCCGGCACAGGCCGTCCGAGCTCAGCGCGGGCGAGAAGCAGCGTGCCGCCATCGCGCGGGCCCTGCTCAACCGGCCGAAGCTGATTCTCGCCGACGAGCCCACGGGCAATCTCGATCCCGACAACGCCGCCGGTGTTCTCAAGCACCTGCATGAGTTCCAGCAAGACGGCGGCACCGTCGTCGTAGCCACGCACGGTCCCGCCGCCGACGAGTTCGCCACCCGGACCATCCACCTGCGCGATGGGGTGATCGTGGATCCCTCGTGACCCCGTATCAGACCTGCATCGAGTTGGTTGACGGAGTATTGCGCCGGCCCTACACTGATTCACCGAGCATGTATCCGGATTCTGTGAGGTTCGTCGCATGGAGTTATCCCGATTGCTGGGAACGAGTTTCGCCTGTGCCTGTGGAAGGGTGCACGAGGCGCCGGTCAGGAGGCTTCTGTATGAGGCCGGCGCCGTCGGCTCTGTGCCCGAGATCGTCAGGCAAAGCGGCAGGGCGAGCGCCGCTGGAGGTGTGGCTGTTGTCGCCGATACGCGCACCTGGGACATCTGCGGGGCAGGAGCCTATGACGCGATGAAGCAGGCGGGGCTTGGAGTCTCCCGAGTCATTGTTCCCGACAGGGCCCAGAGCGGGCCGATATGCGACGACACGACGGTTCAATGGCTTCTCGGGCAACTGCGCGGCGTAGACCCTGCGATCGTGGTCGCCGTCGGCAGCGGCGTCATCAACGACCTGTGCAAGTGGGCATCGTTTGAGATGCGGATTCCCTATGTCGTTGTGGCGACGGCGGCATCGATGAACGGCTACTCGGCCGGCAATGTGGCGCCGACGATTGGGGGCGTGAAGGTGCTCATCGAGGCCCGGCCGCCGGTGGCGGTGGTTGCCGAGCCGGCCGTCATCGAGCAGGCGCCTCGCGAGATGACCACGGCGGGTTTTGGCGACACGATCGCCAAGTTCCAGAGCAACGCTGACTGGATCGTGAATAACCTCTTGCTCGGCGAGTACTACTGTGACTTCTGCGCGGGGATAGCCTCCAGCCTGGAACCTCTGTATCTCAATCGCCCGGAAGACATACGGGACGGCAAGGGCGAGGCGGTGAAGGGTCTGTTCGAGGCCTTGTTCTGGACCGGCCTGGCCATGACGCTGGTGGGCACGAGCGCCCCGGCCAGCGGCGGTGAACACCTGCTCAGCCACACGCTGGACATGATGGCGGAGGTTCGCGGCGGCGTGCACGACCTGCACGGCCGGCAGGTGGGAATCGGCACGCTGCTTTCCGCCGCCCTGTACGAGCGCGTGCTTGCCGTCGATAGCCCGGTTCTACGAGATTTGCCGCCCCGGATTGATGAGGGGTTCTGGGCAGTGCCGTCGGTTGTGGCGGCGGTCGCGAAGCAGTATGAAGCCAAGAGGCAGCCCCTGGAACTGGTCCGGCAGAGAATCGCAAGCAGGCCGTTGTGGGACCGGCTCAGAATGAGACTGGCGACGACGGTGAGAAGTCCCGCGACAATTCGAGACTGGCTCCGGCGCGCGGGGGGTGCGGCCGCCATACGGGACATCGGCTGCTCGCGTGAGCAGATCCAGGCCGCCATTGTGCACATGCACGAGATTCGCAAGCGGCCCACGATCGTGGACCTGGCCTGGCTCATCGGCGTCCTGCCCGATGCCGTCGACGAACTGATCGATCAGTGGCTGACCGGCGACGGCGGATGACGGCATCCATTCGCTATCCGTAGGCGCCGGCCTTGCAATCGAGACACTGCAACGCGGCGGACTTGTCCTCCACGAACTCAAGAAGCTTGTGGAGTCCCATGCGCCTGAAGACGGCCACGATGTTGGGCGGAACGGAGCACAATACAAGTCTCCGGCCCGTCGTACTCAACAGGCGGTTCAGGATGATCAGGCCGCAAACAGTCACGGACGACATGGTCTCGACCCGCGTGAAATCCACGATGACGTGGCGGTTCACCCGGGGAGTGGTCAGCCGTGCGGCGCTCTCCAACTCACTACTCCGGTCAGGCTCCTGGGGCAGAGTGATGAGAAGAGTATTCTCAGAGACGTTATGAATAGCCATGAGAACCCCCTTTCCAGTGAGTGGCATTCTGCTGCGCCATCAAGGCCCGTCCGATCATCTCTACTTCTGGTCACCGCCCTCATATAGAATATAACCCGGCTAATGCAAAATCCAAATTCCGGCAGAGAAAAAATGCAATCTTTTGGGACGCCTGTCGGCTGAGCCCGCTCGATTGACGGTTGCAGGTCGTTGCGGCGGACGGTACACTGACCCCTCCGGCGTTGGTTAGGGGACATGGAACGCTTGCGTGGTCCGATATGCTCAAGTTCATTACTGACAAGCAGCTATATGAGGAGGTCGTCTGCGGGATGATCCCCAGGGCCAGGCGGCTGCTCTGGCTGGCCACGGCGGACCTCAAGGACCTGCACGTACACAAGCAGGGCAGGATGGTCCCTTTTCTGGAGGTCCTGTCGGACTTGGTGCGCGGGAACGTGGAAGTCCGGCTGCTGCACGCCAAGGAGCCGGGACCGATCTTCCGCGGGGATTTCGACAAGTATCCGAGCCTCGCGAAAGGGCTGGAGCGGATGCTCTGCCCCCGGGTCCACATCAAGTGCGCCGTCGTGGATGGCGAATGCGCCTATGCCGGCAGCGCCAATCTCACGGGGGCCGGCGTCGGGGCCAAGAGCGCCCGCCGGCGCAACTTCGAGTCGGGGATCATCACGACCGATCCGCCCGTCATTGGCCAAATCATGGAGCAATTCGATGGAATCTGGCGAGGGTCACATTGCCGGGAATGCGACAGAAAGGAATTCTGTGATGAGCACGCAGGCATTTTGTCCGCCCGGAGAGGAAAAAGCACGTAGTGAGAATCAAGGCAAGGTCAAGTGCTATGGTTATCTGGACATAGAAACGACGGGGCTGAGCCGCAACTACTGCGATCTGACAGTGGTGGGGGTGGCCTTGGTGCGAGGGGCACGGCAGCAGTTCGGGCAGCTTTTCGGCGACCAGATCAACGCCGAGGGTGTGCTGGGCCTGCTGGAGGGCGTGGATGAGGTCTACACGTACAACGGCAGCCGGTTCGATTTGCCTTTCATCCGGCGAAAACTGGACCTGGACCTGCGCCGGCAGTTCGCGCATACGGACCTGATGTACAAGTGCTGGCTCAAGGACCTCAAGGGCGGCCTGAAAGTTGTCGAAACGCGCCTGGGCATAGAGCGGCGGCTCCGCGATATGAATGGGTTCATGGCCGTCCGTCTGTGGTGGGATTATATCAACAACAATGATACCCAAGCCCTGCGGACGCTGCTGGAGTACAATAGAGAAGATGTCGTGAACCTCCACATCCTGCGACAGAAGCTTGGCGTAGAGTAGATGCTCGCTGTGACGCACGGGCTCCGGGTGCTGCACAACGGCGCCGACTATCGCTTGATCAGGTTCCTTGAGAGCCGTCCCGACGGATCGGATAGATGTGGTATAATGTCATCGTGACAGCACGTGTGGTGCAAAATCGTGTGTGGATCGCAGGGCCGAGTGGTTGGAGATGATGCAGAACGCAGGACGATGGCAGGCAGAAGAATAGACGAACATACGCTGCGAGTGCTCGAATTCGAGGACGTGAAGAACATCCTGGCGTCGTATGCCGCCAGCGATCTGGGCCGGGATGCGGCGAGGGCCTTGTATCCCTCGGTCGATCTTCGGTGGGCAAAGGCGCGTCTGGCGGAGACGACCGAGCTGACGGCGGTGCTGGAGCGGGGCGAGCGGATGCCGATGGCTGGCCTGCGGGATATTCGGCCGATGCTCAAGGAGTTCGGCAAGAAGCAGACGGTGCTTGAGCCGGCCCAGTTGATCGAGATATCCGACACGCTGGCGGCCAGCGGCAGGCTGAGGCTGTTCCTCACGAATCTGGAGCCCTCGCAGAGCGGCCACCTGTGTGCCATGGGTGAAAAGCTCGGCGATTTCCAGCCCATCGTGGACGAGGTCAGCCGCTGCGTCGGCGGGGATAAGCGAGTGCGCGACGACGCCTCGGACAAGCTCAAGGAGATCCGCCGCCGGATTGCCCAGTTGAGCGAGAGCATCCACCAGCGATTCCTGAGTATCGTCTCCTCGCCCTCGCTGCGGCGGGCGGTCGAGAACGAGAATTTTCTGATGCGTCACGGCCGGCCCGTCGTCGCGCTGAAAGCCAACTACCGTACCGCCCTGCGGGGAACCGTGCTGGACCGCTCCAACACCGGAGCGACCCTGTACGTCGAGCCGGACGAGCTTGTCGAGTTGAGCAACGAGCTGGAAGACGCGGTCTTCGAGGAGAAGAAGGAGATCGGCCGCATCCTGTGGCTGCTCACGAAAATGGTGCTCGATCAGCAGGAGGCCATCCTCGATAGCGTCAAGATGCTCGCCTTGATTGACTTGACCTACGCGAAGGCGAGATTCGCTATCGCTTATGCCATGCATCCGCCGGACCTCATTCCCGGCGCATCGCTGCACCTGCGTAATGCGCGGCATCCGTTGCTGCTGCTGTTGGCAAGCCGCCAGAAGGATTGCGACGTGCGATCTCTCACCGATGAGATCGTGCCCATCGACGTGCGATTGGGCGACGACTTTGACCTGCTGCTGATCACCGGGCCCAATACCGGCGGCAAGACCGTGGTGCTCAAGACCATCGGCCTGCTGGCAGTCATGGCCCAGAGCGGCATGCACATCCCGGCCCACGCGGGTTCGCAGGTATCCGTCTTTCGCCAGATCTACGCCGATATCGGCGACGAGCAGAGCATCCAGCAGAGTCTGAGCACGTTCTCTGCCCACATGCGCCAGGTCGTCAAGATTCTCAATGAAACCAGCGACGGCACGCTGGTTCTTCTCGATGAGCTCGGCGCGGGAACCGACCCGATCGAAGGGGCGGTCCTGGCGACCGCCGTGCTGGACAAACTGACCGAGAAGGGCGGCAAAGTCGTGGTGACCACTCACCTGGGGCAGCTCAAGTCCTACGCCTACGGGACGCCGCGGGCACAGAATGCCTCCGTGCAATTCGACACGGAAACCCTGGAGCCCACGTTTCGATTGATGATCGGCACGCCGGGCAGCAGCAACGCCCTGGTTATCGCCAAGCGTCTGGGCATGCCCAAGGCGGTTGTCGGCAAGGCGAGTGCCCTGCTGGAAAAGGAATCCGACGGCACGTCGGAGCTGATCAACCAGATCCAGGCCACCCGCGAGGATTCCGAGCGCAAACGCTCCGAGGCCCAGTCGCTGCTCGATGAGGCCAAGGCCGTACGGTCCGAGGCCGCCGAGAGGCTGCAGCGAGTGGAGGAGGAGGGCCGGCGGCTCAAGGAGCAGGCGGACCAGGAAATCGACAGCTCCATGCGGGCGGTTCGCCACGCGATCGACGAGTTCGCGGCCGAGATGCAGAACGCTCCGAGCCTCTGGCAGCAGAAGGCCCTGGGTCTCGCCGAGAAAGTGGCCGAGCTGGCGGCCGGCACGCCGCTGGCGGTGCGCCATTCGGGCTTCATCGAGGCCCTGCACCGAGGCGACAGCGTCTACGTGATTCCCTTTCGGCGCGAGGGCATCGTGGAACGCGTGCGCAAGAAGCGTGGGACGATCGTGGTCTTTGTCGACAGCAAGCAGGTCGAGGTTCCCTTCACGGAAGTCTCAAAGCCCCAGCAGGCGTAACAAGTGTCACGCCATCGCCTTTTCGAGCACTGCGATGAGCTCGTCGTCGTGCAACTCGATGGGATTGCCCTTCATGCTGCTCGCTTTCCTCGCCTGCGCGGCGACGGCGGGCAGGTCTTCTCTTCGCAGGCCGTACGCGCTCAATCCTGGCAGGGCAAACTCCGCGCAAAGGTCCTGAATCCAGGAGGTGGCGTCGGACGCCCGGGCAGTGGTCCTGCCAGTCAGGATTTGCGCGGCCTCATCGAGGCGGGCCAGGGCCGGTGAATCCGGGGCGCGAGCCTGTAGGGCACGCACGTTGGTCTCGATGACATAAGGCAGGAGCTTGCCGCAGATGGCGCCGTGGGGCGCATCCGTCATGCCCCCCAGCGGCCCCGCAAACCCGTGTACAGCGCCCAGTGCGGCGTTGGCCAGCGCAAGGCCGCTGAAGAGGCTCGCTATCGCCATATCCTCGCGGGCCTGGGCGTCGTTTCCATCCCGGAACGCGCGTCGCAGGGACCGGCCGGCGCGATGCAAGCCCTCACGGCACACACCGTCTGTCAGTGGATTGGCCTTGTTGGAGACGAATGGCTCGATGAGTTGAGTCAGGGCGTCCAAGCCGGTGCTCGCGGTCAATTGTGGGGGCATGGAATGAGTCAGTAGCGGGTCCACCCTGGCCGTGCCGGGCAGCAGCAGGGGGCTTCGCATGCTGACTTTCACCCGGTGCTCGGGGACACGCAGGACCGCGTTGCGGGTGACCTCTGCTCCCGTTCCCGCCGTGGTGGGTAAGGCGAAATACGGGACGGGCGGTTCGCGCAGATGCTTGCCTGCACCAACGACTTCGAGGTAGTCGAACAACTCCCCTTCATTCGTCAACATGGCGGCAACGACCTTCCCGACATCGATGACGCTTCCGCCTCCAACGGCGATCACAGCCTGACTCTGTGCCCGCCGAGCCGAGATGACTGCCGCCTGGGCGATGTCTGTCGTGGGTTCGCCGATGATACGGAAAACCTCGCATGTCGTTTCTGACGAGGTCAGTTGATCGAGGATGTGGCTGAAGCGGCGCGGATCGCTCCCCACCAGCAGGAACACACGGCAACCTAATCTGCTGATGTCTTGGGCAAACTCGTCCGCGCAGCCCGGGCCAAAGAAGATGCTATTGGCAGTGGAGAATCCAAATTGCATAGGTGCGTCGCCTATCTGCTGGTGTAATTCCAGCCGTGTTCCTCCGGAAACACGTTGGAGTACTTCACGCTGGTTCGCGGCTCGGCCATCATGCTCTCGACCGTATCGCGCCATTTCTTGTAGTGGGCCGTCTCCTTGTGTTTTGCGGGGTCGTCCGCCGTGCGGTACACCTCGACCAGAACGAATCGTGTGGGGTCATCCTGCTGCTGGATGACATCGAACCTGGCGACGCCCGGCTCCTTGACACTCTGTTTGGCGTTCTCGACGCTGGCGGCCCGAAAGGCCTCAACCTGGTCCGCCTTGACATGCACGTACACGTGAACAATCAACATGGCTGTCTCCTTACCGGCAATAAGTCTCCAGCAGTGTAGCACGGGCCCAATGCCCACGCAACCATCCGCCTCGTTCCGCCGACGGATGAGCCCAATAGTGTCTGTTCAACGCATGTTGTTCGTTCAGAGAATCAATGGGCCGCAGCAGAGGAACGCTCGCCTCATGGATTCGTCTCGAAATTCGTTCGTTGTGCCTTCTTCCTCAGAAAAGAGGGAAGATTGATGACTGACCTTCCACTCTTGATGGTCATGGCGAGTGGCGTTCTTCGTTGACAAGCTCTCACATTTCCATTAAGACTATCGGTGTGGATTGTGGCCTTCTTGCGGCACGTCCGCATGGAATCGTGGTTCGTATCGGGAAGGGCAGGGGCGGCAGGCATGGCGATTCTGGCAGGGATAGACGAGGCGGGCTTCGGGCCGCTGCTGGGGCCGCTCCTTGTGTCGTGCGACGCTCTCTCCGTCGAGCCGGCGCTGGTGGGGACGGACCTCTGGCAGACCTTCAAGCGCAGCGTCGGGATGACCCGGAAGCACCTTGCCGGTCGCCTGCTCATCGCGGACAGCAAGAAGGCCTACAACAGGGACGAAGGGCTGGGGCATCTGGAGCGGACGTCGCTGGCCGTGCTGCAGGCGATGGGCATGGAGACGCAAGATCTTGCGTCTCTACTGGGCGTCCTATGTCCGGACTGCCTGCCGCGGCTGTCGGAGTATGCCTGGTACCAGAACCTGCAGGATCGTCGTCTGGCGACCGGGCATGCCGATGCGAGGATCGCGGCCAAAGTCTTCGCCGACGATCTCCAATCCCATGGGGCCAGGCTCGTACATCTGCGAAGCTGCTGCCTCGATGTCGCGTACTACAACAAGATGATCGACAGCGTGAAGAACAAATCGCAGGTCCTGTTCATCACCACAACCCGGCTGATTCAGAATCTCCTGGACGGGTTTCCGGGGGACGACATCCATGTTCTGATCGACCGGCAGGGCGGACGGGCCCATTACCGGGAGCATCTGCTCCGCAGCTTTCCGGGCATGGACCTGAAGATCGTGCGCGAGGACCAGGAGAGCAGCGTCTATGAGCTGCGCACCGCCTCCCGCATGCTCCGGCTGACGTTCGAGGTCAAGGGGGACGATCGTTACCTTCCGGTGTCGTTGGCTTCCATGGTCAGCAAGTACGTGCGCGAGTTGCTGATGGAGTGCATGAACGATTACTTTGCACGTCTGGATGCGACGTTACGGCCGACGGCGGGGTACTGGACGGACGGCCAGCGATTTCTGGAAGATTTGCGATCTCGCCTGCCAAGCCTTAAAATAGACAACCGCCAGTTGGTCCGGTGTCGATGACTCGCAGGGGTAAGGCGGTAGATCGCCGATGGCTCCGGCCTGTTTTCCAGGGAGTCTATGATGCAGCATCCGAGTGAACAATCGTGGTTGACGACAGCCTCGCTGGTCATCCTTGCCGTCGTGGCGTCGGCGGTGGTGCTGATGTACACGCGGGCGATCATGATCCCCTTCGTCGTGGCGCTGTTCATCGTCGCGTTGGTCTCGCCGATCGAGGACTTCCAGGTGAAGCGTCTGAGGCTCCCCCGCATCATAGCCATCATTGTAACGTTGCTCGTGGTTCTGTTCGTTATTGCCGTGGTCTCCCTGTTCGTCGTGCAGGCGATTCGGACGATTGCGTCCACGGCGGGCGAATACAGCACCAGCTTCGCCAAGATGGCGAACAAGCTCCTCAAGCCGATCGAGTACGTGTACAAGCAGGAGGAGCCGCCGCCAACGCCTCCGGGCGATCTGAAGTCCGAGCTCCCGACGTCCCCCAATGATCCGAGGTCGAAGTCTCCCGCGACGCCCAACGGTCGCGGACCCGCCCAGAAACAGCCGGCGGTGCTTGAATTGTATCCGTTGATCGAGGACACCACCAGGCCGGCGACATTGGACGTGCGCCCTCGAACCGGCCCCCCGCCGAGAGACTCCAATGAGGCAGTCGACCCCAACGTTTGGCCGGGAGTGACCGCAGAGCATCCCTATACCAGGCAGATTGCCAAGGATTTGACGGACAGTGCGAAACAAGTCGTGAGAGACGTAGCGAATCGCATCTTCACGATACTCACGAATACTGTCGGGGTGATTTTCGGGCTGATTTCGGGCGTGCTTTTTATCTTGATTTTCGTCGTATTCCTCCTTGCCGGCCGTAACCCTTACGCAGAGCACTCGCAGATCTACAAGGCGGTGGTCCATAAGATCCGGCGATACCTCGGCACGAAGGTGGTCATCTCGGCTGTCGTCGGCGTGCTCGTCTGGACCTCGCTCTCTGTCATTGGTCTGGAGTTGGCCGGCGTCTTCGGCGTCATGTCGTTTCTGCTCAACTTCATTCCTTCCATCGGCGCCATTATCGCGACGCTGCTGCCCATTCCTATCGCCATGGCTCAATTCCAGTCGCCCTGGCCCGTGATCCTGGTGATCGTCGTCCCCGGAGTCCTCCACAACGTGCTTGGGAATATCGTGGAGCCCAAGCTGATGGGCGAGGGACTGGATCTTCATCCGGTTACCATTCTTCTGGCCCTGTCGTTCTGGGGCCTTTTGTGGGGGATCGTCGGCATGTTCCTGGCGGCGCCGATCACGGCCGCCATCCGGATCGTGCTGCTTCAATTCGATACGCTCCGACCCATCGGCAACCTGCTCGCCGGCGATTTCGCAAAAGCGGAGAAGGCCGGCCGGCAGGGGACATGACGCGTGTAGGAGTAGGGTAGCTCACGAGAGGGCCGCGTTCGTGTCGTGTCGGTGTGATACGGATTCTGATAAATTCGTGCGCGGTATCCATTCCGTGCGACAGATCGAACATCATTGTTCGGGCGTCAGATGTCAGATGCTGGCGCTACCCTATTTTAACAGGCGCGCAAGAATTTTTCCGAATCCGTATCAGACGACGCGCCTTTCA
>Ga0315284_10003661_pt1 | contig 21861 bp, 20 predicted proteins | sample YL17G09_16_MG_FD_203696 | JGI IMG/M metagenome (GOLD analysis project Ga0315284, IMG submission 203696) | Sediment microbial communities from Yellowstone Lake, YNP, Wyoming, USA - YL17G09_16 | ecosystem: Environmental > Aquatic > Freshwater > Lake > Sediment | place: USA: Wyoming | collected... | reverse complement strand
CACACTCACCTGCTTTGTCACAGTAAGGACAATCAAGGGCATGGTTTATCAGTAAAAATTCCAACATCCCTCTTCTTGCCTTTGCTATCTGATCAGATTCAGTTTTTACAACCATACCATCAATTGTTAAAAGTGTACATGCTGTTTGTAAAGTTGCCATCTTCTCTACCTCAACGAGGCAGAGCCTGCAACCTCCGTAGGGTTTTAGTTGTTCATGATAGCAGAGTGTCGGTATATTTATATTTGCCTGTCTCGCTGCCTCGAGAACAGTAATTGGTTTCTCGAGTTTTATTTCCTTAGTATTAACAGTTACTGTGATCATCAGGCGTTCACCACGCGACACTCTTTATTTTTTATATGGTCTTCAAATTCATTTTTAAAATGACTTAACGTGGATTCAACAGATGTGACTATTCCATCAGCAAGGGGGCAAAATGTCTTATCCCTGATATTATCTATGATATCAGGGATAAGCTCAATATCATCACCTCTCCCTTCACCGTTTTCAATCCTTTCAACAATATTCCTTAGCCATCCAGACCCTTCTCTGCAGGGTACACATTTTCCACATGACTCATGTTCATAAAATTTGAGCTCCCGCCACAGTACCCTTACCATACACGTAGTCTCATCCATCACGATAACAGCACCAGTCCCTAACCAACTCCCTGCCTTTTTCATCGAATCAAAATCCATAGCACAGTCTATTTTATCTGGTGGGAGAACAGCAGTCGAGATTCCACCGGGAATCACTGCCTTGAGTTTTTTATTACCTTTTATCCCACCTGCATGTGTATAAATAAGCTCTTGCAGTGTTGTACCCATAGAGAGCTCATAGAGTCCGGGTTTATTTACATGTCCACTTATTGAGTAGAGCTTTGGCCCCGGGGAATTAGATGGACCTATTTTGGTATATTCCTCCGGGCCAATTTTGATTATTAAGGGCATATTTGAAAGTGTTTCAATATTATTTACGATAGTGGGCTTTCCCCATGCTCCTACATTCGCAAGGCGATAGTATGGTATTCTCGGATGACCTCTCCTTCCCTCGAGGGATTCTAAGAGTGTGGAGGCTTCACCACAGATATATGCTCCTGCACCTTGATGGACGGTTATATGAAATCTTATGCCTTTGCCGAGGATATTGTCGCCAAGATAGCCTTTACTGTAAGCCTCTTTTATCGCTTTATTTAATATTTCTTTTGCTTTGGGATATTCTCCCCTTAGATATATATATCCATATTCAGCACCAAATGAATAGCCAGCTATAATCATGCCCTCAATTAACAAGTGTGGCCTTTTTTCAAGTATTGCCCTATCTTTAAACGTCCCGGGCTCTCCTTCATCAGCATTCGCGATGAGATATTTGGGAGAAACCTCTTTATTGAGACTACAAAAATACCATTTCATCCCTGCAGAAAATCCGACACCTCCGCGACCTCTGAGGTTTGCTTTTCTTGCCATATCAATCACATCTGCTGGTGCCATGCTAAGGGCTTTTTGGAGGGACTGATAACCACCTTGGTTATTAATATAAAAATTTATATTTGTGGAATTTGGATTATCTATGTCTTTTAAAAGAAACGTTTCCATCCTGAACCTTTAACTTTTTAACCCCTAACGATATTGAGAAAATATCTCCTCTATTGTTTTTTCTGTTAGATTCCCGTATAAATCATCATTGACAAGCATTGCAGGGCCCATAGCACATGCGCCAATGCATTCCATTATCACAAGAGAGAACCTGTTATCAGGTGTCGTAAAACCGTCTTCAAGGCCATACTTATGTCTTAAAAAATTAACCACTTTTTCAGAGCCTAATAACATGCATGAAACATTCGTACAGATTCGTATCAGGTTCCTCCCCATAGGTTTGTGCTTAAACATTGAATAAAAAGTACCGACACCTCTGACAGTAGCCTTTGGAATGCCTAAGGTAGTAGAAATAACCTCATATGCCTCGGTACCCAACCAGCCAAATTCTTTCTGTGCAATGTAGAGAGCAGGCAGAAGAGCTGCCTTACTATCCGGGTATCTTGTCTTTGTTTCCTCTAATTCTTTTATTGCTGTCTCAGTAAACATTTAAACTCTCCAAAGTTTTTTTCAGTCTTTAGTCTAACAACCAACAACTAACAGCTCACAACTGAATCTACCTGTCACATTCACCAAGAACTATATCAATTGTCCCGATGTTTGCAATCACATCTGCAACAAGGTGTCCCACGCACAACTTCGGGAGTACAGAGGCGTGTATAAAAGAAGGCGCCCTTATCCTCATTCTGTAAGGCTTTCCTGTTCCGTCGCTCACAAAATAGAAACCGAGTTCTCCCTTTGGTACCTCGGTTGCCACATAGATTTCTCCTTCTGGTACGGTAGGCCCTTTTGTAATTAAAATAAATTGATGAATAAGATGCTCCATATCTTTTAAGATGAAATCCTTTGGCGGAAGGGTAAATTTAGGGGTATCAGCCATCACAGGTCCTTGTGGCAATTTTTCCATACATTGCCTGATAATTTTAATTGATTGCCTAAATTCAAGCATCCTGCAACGGTATCTATCGTATGTATCGCAGTTTGTCCCGACGGGTACTTCGAATTCTACCTTATCATACGCATCATAGGGAGTATGTTTTCTTATATCATATTGGACACCGGAACCCCTTAATGTTGGTCCTGTAAGACCCCAGTTAATTGCCTCTTCTGCTGAGATTACGCCTATGCCTTTTGTCCTCTTGAGCCAAATCCTGTTTTTGTCTATCAGGGTCTCATACTCCGGTATTCTTGTTGGGAATTCTTCTGTAAACTTATAAAGGCTGTCGAGAAATTCCTGAGATACATCGTTTCTTACGCCTCCGACTCTCGGATACGTTACCGTAAGTCTTGCACCACAAATCATTTCAAACAGGTCAAGAATCCATTCCCTTTCTCTGAAGCAATATAAAAATACTGTCATTGCACCAATGTCCAGAGCGTGGGTTGCAAGCCAAAGGAGGTGGTTTGATATACGTGAAAGCTCACCCACAATGGTTCTTATAAACTTTGCCCTCTCCGGGGGATCTATTCCAAACAGTCTCTCGACTGCTACGACATAACCTATATTGTTTGACATCGCAGAAACATAGTCCAATCTATCGGTAAGGGGGAGTCCCTGAAAATACGTCAGACTTTCGCCGAGCTTCTCAATTCCCCTGTGCAGATATCCCACATAGGGTGTGACATTCACAATTGTTTCACCATCTATGTCAAGGACAAGCCTCAGGACACCATGTGTTGCAGGGTGCTGAGGACCCATATTGACATTAAGCTCTCTTGTTTCCAGTATCTTCTCTACCTTTTCCATCCTATCCTTCCCAATCAAATTCTCTGTACTTCTTTGCCTTTTCAAGAACTTCAGCAAAACCAGACCATTCCTTTTCAGGCCCCTTGAGAGGGTAGTCTTTTCTTAAAGGATAGCCTTCCCAATCCTCTGGTAAAAGAATCCTTCTTAGATCTGGATGTCCTTTGAATTTGATGCCAAACATATCAAAACATTCTCTTTCGTGCCAGTTGACACCAGCCCACACAGATATCACAGAGTCAATCTTCGGGTCGCTTTCAGGAACCTGAGCATTTATACGTATCATATGACGATGTCTTACGGAATATAAGTGGTATACAACCTCGAACCTTGGCTCCTTTTTGCCAAGATAATCAACACCACAGAGGTCTCTGAGATGGTCGAAGTCTAATTCAGGGTCATCATGAAGATACCTGCAAATATCAATAATTTTATCTTTTTTTACGATGATAGAGACCTGATCCCTGAAACTTGTTACATCCACAACCTCAAGAGGAAATTTTTCTTTAATCTTCTCAGCTATCTCTAATGGATCCATCTTCATATAGGGAAATTTCATTCTTACTTCTACTATCATCTCCAGGCGCTCCATCTTGCGTGTTCTTTTCTCATTTTTTCTTGAAGCAATATCATCCCCTCCATGAGGGTTTCTGGTCTTGGAGGGCAACCAGGAACAAACACATCTACCGGCAGGAATGTATCACATCCCTGGACTGTATTATATGTTCTAAATATCCCACCTGAGCATGCGCAACTTCCCATTGCGACCACATACCTTGGTTCAGGAATCTGGTCAAAAACTCTTCTTAACACAGGCGCCATCTTTTTTGTAACTGTACCCGCAACAATGACGCAGTCTGATTGCCTTGGTGAACCTCTGAATATAATGCCGAACCTGTCAAAGTCATAATGAGATGCACCAGCTGCCATCATTTCTATTGCACAGCAAGCGAGTCCAAAGGTGACAGGCCAGATTGATGATAACCTCGACCAATTCACTACTTTGTCTATAGAGGTGATGATAAGGTTCGGGGGAAGTATCTTTGTTCCTTCTTCTACCTCAACCAGTCCAATTGTTGATGTATCTATTAACATATCCTCCCTCGCTATCTTTTAATCCCACTTAAAAGCTTCCTTTCTCCAGGCATAGATATAACCGACTAAAAGTATAAGGATAAAAATGACCATCTCAATAAAGGCATAAATCCCGATCTTATCATATACAATAGCCCACGGATAAATAAAAACAGCTTCAATATCGAATACAACGAAAAGCATTGCAATGATATAAAACCTGATAGAAAATCTGTATTGTGGCTCACCAGTTGGAATAATGCCCGACTCATAGGGCATAAGCTTTTCGAAATACGGTCTTTTTATCCTGAAAATCTCTCCTATTAATAGAGCACCCAGGCCGAAGGCCGTAGCAATTATGAGAAAGATAAGAATCGGTAAATAATCTGATGGTATATACGTTCCGGGCATACGAGTATATGTTTATACTTAAAATATCAATTGTTGTCAAGTAAAAAATTTACATTTGTTATTGCTATAAAAATATTTTTTTATAACAATTTCTATGCTAAAGAGATATTAAGGCAAAATATGGGTATGAATGATAAGAAAAACTTAACTATCTATAAAAATTTTAAAACTATTAAATGATTTTAGTTTATAGTTTAGCTTGAATAATCGAAAAACAATGATATAACATAAAGGCGTTTTAAATATAAATCCTGTAACCAAGATGGAAGCAAAGAGATTTGTCTACTCCCTAACCGGGAAACTCATTCTAACCATAAGTGCCTTAATGGTAATAGGAAGCCTTATCCTCGGATATCTGATGTACCGTAATCGTGAGGCAGAGCTTATTGAACATAGCGTTGATAGTGGTATATCCTTTACAGAGCAAATAAAGAAAAGCACCCGTTTCGGTATGCTTCATTATGATGTGAATTTGATTCAGCGAACCGTTGAAGACATAGGTTCTTCTAAAGGAGTGAATAAAATTAATATCTTCGATGCAAAAGGCAAAATTGCATACTCTTCTCGTAAAGAAGAAATAGGAACAGTACTCAGTCTGGATTCATATGTCTGTATGCCGTGCCATGCAGGAGTGAGTAAACCGAAAACAACACAGAGCTGGTCTATCAGCAGGGATAAAGAAGGATACAGAGTACTCAATATTATACAGCCTATCCATAATGAGCCTACGTGTTACAGTGCGGCGTGTCATGCCCACCCGAAGGAGCAATTAGTTCTCGGGCTTGTGGAGGCTGATCTCTCACTCACTTATCTTGATAAGGGCATAAGACAACAGGGGTTAGTGATCGTAGCTTACATTGTTAGTTTTTTCATAATAATCTCGATTGTCCTCTATATAATTTTTTGGAAATTTGTCCATACCCCTATAAGTATTCTTTCCAAAGGCATGAAACGAGTCGCTTCAGGTGACCTTGAATCAACTGTCAGGATAGATACAAAGGATGAGATGGGGGAACTTGCAAATGCTTTCAATGCAATGACCACAGACCTTTCAAAGGCAAAAAAAGAATTAGTTGAGTGGGGGAACACACTTGAAAAGAAAGTAGGGGAAAAAACCGAAGAGATTAAGAAAGCTCATGCACAACTTATCCATTCTGCAAAGCTTGCATCTCTCGGAAGGATGGCTGCTGGTGTAGCCCACGAGATAAACAGTCCTCTCACAGGCATAGTTACTTTTGGTCATCTTTTACTGAAGCGATTTCCCGAAGGCAGTCAGGAGAAAGAGGACATCGAGGTTGTTATTGAACAGGCAAATAGATGTTCAAATATTATTAAAGGACTTCTGAGCTTTGCAAGAGCCACCACAATAGATAAAGGGCCAGTGAATATAAATGATGTTCTGAAGAGTTCTTTAAATATGGTGTCGCGTAAAGCAGATTTTTTCAATATCACTATTGAACAGAATCTCGATGAATCGCTTCCATCTGTAAAAGCTGATGCATCTCAGCTTCAACAGGTCTTCTTAAATATGATTCTCAATGCAGCAGATGCAATGGATGGAAAGGGCACATTTACTGTCTACACCCGAAAAGTTGTTGAAGATAGCAAAAGTTTTGCTGAAGTTGAATTTACTGATTCAGGTCATGGTATATCTTCGGAGAATATGGCAAAACTCTTTGAGCCTTTCTTTACTACAAAACCGGTTGGGAAGGGGACAGGACTTGGTCTTGCGGTGAGCCATGGAATAGTGCAGGAACATGGAGGTAAGATTCTTGTAAAGAGCAAAGTTGGAGAGGGATCAAGCTTCTTTGTGAGACTGCCATTGTATGAGGGATGAACAAGCAGCAATATATATAAGCGGAGTTCACCATGAGTAAGGGAAAGATTTTAGTCATAGACGACGAAGATATAGTGTTAAAGAGCTGCCATCGAGCACTCACTCCCGAGGGTTATGATGTAAAGACTGCGAAGAGTGGAGTAGAAGGGCTGAAGATGCTCGAAAATGAACTGTTTAACGTTGCCTTGATAGACGTAAAGATGCCTGATATGGATGGGATGGAAGTCCTGAAAAAAATCAAGGAAAGATGGCCTGATGTTGTTGTAATAATTATAACAGGATATAGTGCTATTGCAACCGCTGTATCTTCTATAAAGCTCGGTGCATTCGATTATATTGAAAAGCCCTTTACACCCGATGGTATTCTGTCAGTAATTAAAAAGGCTCTTGGCCGGCAGGGTTAGAATAGAGTTTATGGTATAAATTAATTGATTAATTTATACTGTCTTTCTAAAATAGCGATGAGTTAAATAGATTTTCTGGGGTGAAGGTACATAAGACTCGGCGGTACGTAACAATATTTTATTATGGAGGCGATTTATGGAAAAAAGGGGGAAAATATTAGTATTAGATGATGACCCTGTTGTAACCCTAAGCGTTAAAAGGGTGCTTGGAGCCGAGGGCTATACTATCATAACAGTTGACAAGGGGAAAGAAGCCATAAAGAGAATTGGGAGCGAAGAATTTGATCTTTTAATATCTGATATAAGGCTTCCAGATGTTGATGGAATAACGGTAATAAAAGAAACAAAGATTATCCAGCCAAAATTAGATGTGGTCATCATTACAGGCTATCCTAATTTAGAAGATGCAAAGGAGTCAGTCAAACTTGGTGTGTTTGAATATATTGAAAAGCCATTCACGCCTGATTTTATGATAAATGTTGCAAAGAAGATTTTTGATACGAAAGGCTGGATCCTGAGGCAATCATTTATAGACGAGTTCAGAAACTATATAACCCCATTAAGAGATAAAGAAAACCCTGTAATATTTTATAAAGAGGGGACATGGGCAAGGCCGATTAAAGAAAATATGTGGGAAGTCGGTTGTGATGTGAGATACTGGCTCCTTGCAGCCGAACTCCTCTATATAGAAATACAGAAAGGGCTTACTACCCTTGTGGCTGGTGTACCGTTTGCTACGGTATCAAGCAGTAGAGGTGATATACACGAACTGGTTTCCCCGATGACAGGTGTGGTGAAAGAGATTAACAATCAGGCAAATGAGGCGATGAGTGCTCTCATACGCGACAACCTGAGTGAAGGCTGGCTCCTATGGTTAGTGAAAATTCAACCAGTAACACCAACGTAGAAGTTGATAAGGAACACGGAGAACTCTAAAAGAACAATGTGTGGAAAAATTATACATGATGTGGGAGCGAAGCCATTATGTAAAAAATCGATGATGGGGGGAGGAACGTAATGTTTAAGATTTTAAAGAAGGAAGAGCTCTCAGAAGTGATAACCTTGTTCGAGATTGACGCAAACCATATTGCGAAGAGAGCGAAGCCGGGTAATTTTTTCATCCTTAAAATTCATGAGGAAGGAGAGCGTATACCCTTAACTATTGCTGATTTTGATAGAGACAAAGGAACGATCACTTCTGTTTTTCAGAAAGTTGGCAAGACAACATATCACCTGGGCACATTAAATGAAGGTGATTATCTGTCTGATGTTATCGGTCCACTGGGGAATCCTTCACATATAGAAAATTTTGGAAAGGTTGTCTGTGTTGGGGGGGGAGTTGGGATTGCACCTGTATATCCGATTACAAAGGCATTAAAAGAGGCAGGCAACAAAATCATATCAATTATAGGAGCGAGGTCAAAAGACCTCCTTTTCTGGGAAGACAAGATGCGTAATGTATCAGATGAACTCATCGTCACCACAGACGATGGCTCTTATGGCAGAAAAGGGGTTGTTACGATACCTCTGGAAGAGATTCTTAAGGAAGATCAGGGTAGGGCAACTAAAAAACATGTTCCGTCTTTTGAAGATCGTGAAGTAGTACAAGAGCCCAGTGTGAATTTAATAGTCGCTATCGGTCCGCCCATTATGATGAAATTCGTATGTAAAACAACTGAAAAATATAATGTGAAAACGATAGTGAGCCTTAACTCGATTATGGTGGATGGAACAGGGATGTGTGGCGCGTGCAGGGTAGAAGTAGGCGGAGAAACAAAGTTTGCCTGTGTTGATGGTCCGGAGTTTGATGGTCATAAGGTTGATTTTGATTTACTCATGAAGAGACTACAGATGTATCTTGTTGAGGAGAAGGTAGCTATGGATATGTATAGCGGAAAAGTGTGAGAGAAAAAACGGAGGTTTAATAAATGGAAGAGCAAGAGGAGAAGAAAGAACAGAAAAAAAAGATTAAAATAAAAATGAGGGAACAATCACCTCTTGAAAGGATTAAGAATTTCAATGAGGTTCCCCATGGCTATTCTCCTGAAGAGGCAGTTGAAGAAGCATCAAGATGTTTATCGTGCAAAAGACCAACCTGTGTTGACTATTGCCCTGTAGAAGTAGATATACCAGGATTTTTAAAGCTTGTGAAAGAGGGAAAATTCTTAGAAGCCGCCTATAAAGTGAAGGAGACGAATGCATTGCCTGCTGTGTGCGGGAGGGTGTGCCCTCAGGAAGTGCAATGTGAATCCAGATGCATCGTGGGGAAAAAAGGAGAGCCTGTTGCAGTAGGCAACCTCGAAAGGTTTGTTGCTGATTATGAAGCTGAAAAGGGTGAGATGATGATCCCTGAGAAACCGAAGCTAACAGGGAGAAAAATAGCGGTGATTGGTTCAGGGCCAGGCGGGTTAACATGCGCAGCTGATTTGGCAATGTCAGGGCATCAGGTTACTCTCTTTGAAGCACTTCATAAAGCAGGTGGGGTATTGATTTATGGCATACCAGAGTTCAGGCTTCCAAAGAGAATCGTTGCGCGTGAAGTTGAATATATAGAAAAAATGGGAGTTGAACTCGTCGTTAATGCAGTAATCGGAAAACTTTTTACGATTGATGAATTATTAAATGATAACGGATATGATGCCTGTTTTATTTGCATCGGTGCTGGCTTACCCATGTTTATGGGGATACCCGGAGAAAATCTTAATGGTGTGTACTCAGCAAATGAATTTTTAACAAGGGCAAATCTCATGAAGTCATATCTTTTCCCAAATTACGACACCCCGATAAAAAAAGGGAGAAGAGTCGCAGTAGTTGGTGGTGGAAATGTTGCGATGGATGCTGCAAGGATAGCAATGAGGCTTGGTGCAGAAAAGGTATATCTCATCTACAGACGTTCCGAGGCTGAAATGCCTGCAAGAAAGGCAGAAGTCCACCACGCGCATGAAGAAGGCATAGAATTCTTACTTCTCACAAATCCAATAAAGTATATTGATGACGGTAAGGGGAATGTCTGTGGTGTTGAATGTGTAAAGATGGAATTGGGAGAGCCTGATGAGTCTGGCAGGAGAAAACCTGTTGTTATAAAAGGGAGTGAATTCCAGATGGAGATAGATATTGCAATCCCCGCCCTCGGGACAAGGGCAAACCCGCTTTTAACGAAAACAATGGCTGATTTAAAATTAAACAAGAGAGGGTATATTATCGCAGAAGAAGCGACGGGCATGACCTCGAAGCGGGGAGTCTTTGCAGGCGGAGATATTGTAACCGGTGCTGCAACAGTTATTTCGGCGATGGGCGCAGGAAGAAAGGCAGCAAGGGCAATTAACGAATATCTCAAATGGAAATACTGGGATGTGAGCAATTTAGCGAAAGCGATTTAGATAAATTTTGTGATATAAAGAACAAAAGGAGGGATTGCTGATGGCTGAGAATATCAAAATACTGGTAGTTGACGATGAGCCTATAGTAATCAGGAGTGCCAAGAGAATTCTCGGTGCTGAAGGTTATGATGTCGATGGTGCCGGTGGGGGGAGAGAGGCCATAATTATGATGGAAAAGAAAAATTATGACCTTGTCTTGACAGACCTTAAGATGCCTGAAGTAGATGGTATCACCCTGATGAGATGGATAAGGAAATCAAGACCTGAAACAGGAATTGTAGTCATTACTGGCTATCCGTCACAGGAAACAATTAAGGAGGCCCTTGAACTCGGTATCATAGACTATGTGCCGAAGCCCTTTACGCCGGCTGTACTATTAGATGTTACTCACAGGGCATTTGATTGGATGAAAGGTAAAATACCGGAAGAAGAGATACCTAAAGAAGAGTTCCCGCCTTCGATGATCAGCGAGTTAGATAGGGTTATTAAAGAGTATAAAAATAAGCCTGGCAGTACAATACCAGTTCTCCAGCGTGCTCAGGAAATCGTTGGTTATCTTCCTCCCATAATACAGAAAAGAATAGCAAGAGGACTGAATGTATCTACAGCGGATGTACACAGTATTGTTTCTTTCTATTCCTTCTTCTCGATGAAACCGAGGGGAGAGCATATTGTAAAGGTCTGTCTTGGAACTGCCTGCTATGTAAAGGGGATTGAGGCAGTAGTAAACAAGCTCAAAGAAGAGTTAAAGATAGAAATGGGTGGAATAACTGATGACAAGAGATTTTCTATGGAGTCTGTACGCTGCCTTGGTGCGTGTGGTCTTGCACCTGTCATGGTTATAGACCAAGATACACATGGTACTTTAGAACCAAAGAAAGTAGCGCAAATTCTTGACGAATACAGACCAGTAAGTAAAGAAACAACCTAATAAGGAGGTAAGAAAATGGCAAAATTGACAATAGATGATTTAAAGAAAATTAAAGAAAAACAACAAGCAGCCTTTACACTCAGGCAAGGAGGCCATAGGGCAAAGGTTACAGTACATATGGGGACATGCGGAATCGCCGCAGGGGCAAGGGATGTCATGACCACTGTAATGGATGAAATTGCTAATGCGAATGTGGAAGATGTTATCGTGACGACTTCAGGCTGTGCAGGGCTCTGTTCACGTGAACCTATGATTACTGTGGAGATAGTCAACGAGCCACCCATTAAATACTGTGACCTGAATGCGGCGAAGGTAAAAGAAATATTTAAAGAGCACATCATGGGTGGTAAACCTGTAGAAAAATATGCTCTGGTACTCGGAAGTGAGACAACATACTAAAATTCAAAATGAATAGGACAAGATTAATAATTATGGAATTTCTTTATTTGAATTTCTATAGAGGAGAGTAGGCATGAAAAAATCTCGTACAAACCTAATGGTATGCGCAGGAAGTGGCTGTGTTGGAGCCAAGTCTCTTAAAGTGAAGAACGCCCTTCAGGAAGAATTGAAAAAGTGGAAACTCGAAGACGAAGTAACGGTAGTTCTTGCAGGGTGCGCCGGTGTCTGTACCCGTGGGCCAATTATTACTGTGTATCCAGAAGAAATCTTCTATGAAAATATAAAGATTGAAGATGTTCCCTTTTTAGTAGAAGAGCATTTCCTAAAAGGAAGGCCTGTTGAGAAATTTATGTATAAAGAACCTGTGGAAAGATTGGCTATTCCGCGCATGAGTGAAATACCATTTTTTAAACACCAGGTTCTGAGGGTATTAAGGAATAAAGGACTCATTGATCCGGATAAGATTGAAGAATACATTGCAAGAGACGGTTATTCGGCTGCGGCAAAGGCACTGACGGAGATGACCCCTGAAGAAATAATTAAAGTTGTAAAAGACTCAGGCATTAGGGGAAGAGGCGGTGCTGGTTTTCCAGTAGGTGTGAAATGGGAAGTATGTGCAAAGATGGATTCAGGACAGAAATACATGTTGTGTAATGGTTCTGCTGCCATTAAGGATGGGGATAGGGCTTTAATGGAATCAGATCCACATGAAATCATTGAGGGAATGATAATCGGTGCGAGAGCTATAGGTGCAACCAAGGGATATATTTACGTGAGAACTGATTACACCATTGCTGTTGAACGTTTGCAGAAAGCAATAGACCAGGCTACAGAGGCAGGTCTTCTTGGTGAAGATATCTTGGGCAGTGGCTTTAATTTTGACCTGCAGGTATTTCGAGGTGGCGGCGCATTTATATGTGGAGAATCAACTGCACTCATTCATTCTATTGAAGGAAAGCGTGGTACACCACGATTAATTCCACCTCGTTCAGCAGAGGCAGGGCTTTGGGGAAAACCTACTATCCTTAATAATGTCGAGACCCTTGCGAATATCCCCCTCGTTATTATAAATGGAGCTGATTGGTTCAAGAGTCTCGGAACAGACGATAGCCATGGCACTAAGGTTTTTGCACTCACAGGGTCAATAAATAATACTGGATTTGTAGAAGTCCCTTTGGGAATTCCTATAAGGCAGATTCTTACTGATATAGGTGGCGGTGTACCAGGCGCAAGAAGAGGAAGAAAATTCAAAGCCGTCCATATTGGGGGGCCTACTGGCGGCTCTCTCCCTGAAAGCCTGCTCGATATGCCTCTTACATTTGATGATATTGAGAAGGCTGGTGCGGTGATGGGTTCAGGTGGCATGGTATTCATGGATGACAATAGCTGTATGGTTGCTATGGCAAAGTTCTTCATGGAGTTTAATGCAGATGAATCCTGTGGAAAATGTGTTCCCTGCAGGGTAGGGACAAAAATAATGCGTGATATGCTCATAGCTATCACAGAAGGTCGTGGTAGAGAGCAAGATATTAATGCCCTTCAAGAAATTTCCTACGACCTTATTGTTGGGTCAATGTGCGGCTTTGGACAAATGGCCCCAAATCCTGTGCTCACCACAATAAAATACTTCAGAGAAGAATATGACTCCCATATAAGGGATAAATGGTGCAGGACCGGAATGTGTCGTGAACTTGCTACATTTTATATTGATGAAAGAATTTGCAAAGGATGCGGTGTCTGTTTGAGGGCATGTCCTACAAAGGCTATTATCGGCGAGAAGAAGAAACCACATAAGATTATTCAGGAACTCTGTTTACAGTGTAAAACCTGTTACGATGCGTGCAAATTCAGAACAATACGAGTACTGCCTGCTTCTGCCCGTGAAGCAAGTGAGGCTAAGCTTGCGGAATTAGCAGAAGCAATAGCTCCAGTAGTGGCAGTAAAGAAGACAGAGAAAGTAGAGAAGACAGAGAAAGTAGAGAAGATGGAGGAAGTAGAATGATAGAACTCACTATAGATGGCAAAAGAATAATCGCAGAAAAAGGAGACACCATCCTACGGGCTGCTCTGAAGAACGGCATATATATACCCAACCTGTGTTTTGATAGGAGGCTCAAGCCTTATGGTGGTTGCAGGATGTGTGTGGTAGAAATTGAAGGAAATAAAAACCTTGCTACGTCATGCGGACATCCTGTTTCAGAAGGACTCATTGTAAAGACAGATACTGAGAGGGTCAAAAGGGTTCGTCAGTCTGTATTGGAATTTCTTCTTGTCCATCATCCACTTGATTGTCCCATATGCGACAAGGCAGGTGAATGTGCTCTGCAGGATCTTGTCTTCCAGTATGGTAAGCCAGTGGCACGCTTTGAAGATGAAAGAAAGCATGCCCCTGAAGATGTAAGAGGCCCATTAATTGAGCTTATTGCAAATAGATGTATCCTTTGCGCAAAATGCGTAAGAATATGCGCTTATCATCAGTGGAGAGCAGCTCTGGGGTTAATTGGCAGGGGTTTCTCAACAGTTGTTCAACCTGCATTTGGTGAAATCCTTGAATGTGATTATTGTGGCCAGTGTATTGATATATGTCCTACTGGAGCGCTGATTAGTAAGCCTTATAAATACAAGGCCCGTCCCTGGTTCCTCGAAGAAAAAGACAATGTCTGTCCCTTCTGTGGTGTAGGATGTACCCTCACACTTGGTATAAGAGAAGGAAAGATTTTGCGGTCAAGGGGCAAGGAGGGGTCTGGAATAACAGACGGTAATCTCTGTGGACGGGGAAGATTTGGCTTTGATTATATTTATCATGAAAGCCGTCTGAAAACTCCATTAATAAAACAGAACGGTACATTCAAAGAGGTATCATGGGAAGAGGCATTTACTTACATCTCTAAAAACCTCCAGATGATTAAGAAAACCCACGGTGCTCAATCAATTGGAGCAATCGGTTCACCACGATGCACCATAGAAGACAATTACATGCTCAGAAAGTTTATGGAGGTTGGGTTAGGAAGTAAGAATATTGACTCATCGGAAGCTTTTGGTTATATGAATGCACTCAAGGCATTCTCTCTTTCCTTTGGCATCAAGAACAATCCAGTGAGCCTTACATCTCCACTGGGCAAGGACGTAATACTTGTCCTTGAGTCAGACGTAAGTGTTACTCATCCCGTGTTTGGACTCAATATCCTTAAAGCAAAGAATGAGGGAGCTCATCTTATTGTAGCTGATTGCAGGGAAACAAAACTTACAGACCACAGCACTGCATGGCTCAACCTCAAACCAGGCACACTGGTTGCCCTTCTTAATGGGATGATGAAAATAATCATTGATAAAGGTCTTTTTAATAAGGATGCTGCTTCAAAGATTGCAGGATATTCTTCTCTTGAGGATATGGTAAAAAGTTATACACCTGACAAAGTTTCAGAGATTACTGGCATAACAGAAGAAGAACTTACCATAGCAGCCGAGACATTTGCAAATGCCCCTAAAAGACTTATAGCCATGACTCTTTGTGTATCTGAAAATAATAAGGGGTTATCATCAGCCCTTGCTGCAGCTAATCTTCTCATTCTTCTTGGAGAGGGACCCTTATCCCTTCAGATAGCAGCCGGGCACTGTAACACGTTCGGTATGCTTGAGGCAGGTATAATGCCTTCAGATGGTGCGAAAGGGGCCGTTGAAATGCTTTATAAGTCAGGCTCGTTAAAGGCACTTTATATTATGGGAGAAGATCCTGTAGTAAATATGCCCGACACAATAAAGGTACGAGAAATCTTGAAATCACTCGATTTCCTCATTGTTCAGGATATAGACATGACAGAGACTGCAAAATTAGCTTATGTGGTGCTGCCCGCATCAAGCTGGGCAGAAAAAAATGGGAGCTTTTTGAATGCAGAGGGGTTGATGCAGAAAATCCAGAAGGTGGTTGAGACAACAGGACAGAGTCTCCCGGACTGGATGATCCTGAGAAACCTGGGATTGAGTATGGGTGCCGACTTAGGTGTAAAGAGTTTGGATGATCTCACAAAAGAGGTAGAAGGTTTGGTTTCTCAAAAAGAGAAAGGTGATGTGAAACCAACATTTCATCCAACCTCCTATGATCCTGAAGAGGCTCCTGACAGTGAGTTTAATTATACACTTGTGACAAGGGATATGCTTCAACATTCAGGGAATATGTCCACGAGGTCTGAAGCATTGAGGCTTGTGAATGCTGAACCCTTTTTAGAAATGAACAAAAAAGATGCAGAGAAGCATGCCATCATTGATGAAGAACACGTGAAAATTACTTCAAGAAGGGGTTCGGTGTACCTCAGGGTAAAAGTTATAGACACAGTTCCTGAGGGAGTAGTGGTAACTTCTGTTCATTTTCCACATGGAGAGTTAAACGAACTTACACACTTATCTAAGAATGACTGTAGTCGTTTAGATACTGTAAAGATTGAAAGGTGGGAAAGAATTATATAACCGCAAAAAATTATTAAAATATCATCAGGTCAGGAGGTCAGGATTATGGCAGAGCAACAGCAATACCGTGCCAATCTTATGGTATGTGCAGGAACGAGCTGTGTGTCCTCTGAGTCTTTTAAGATAAAGGAGGTTATTGAAGAGGAGTTAAAGAAAAGGGAACTTGAAAAAGAAATTGGTGTTGTCCTCACAGGCTGTAGTGGCTTATGCGCAGCTGGTCCTGTGCTCACAATCTATCCTGATGGAATCTTTTATCAAAAATTAAAACCTGAAGACATACCTTATCTTGTAGAAGAACATCTTTTAAAAGGAAGACCTGTTAAACGACTCATGTATAAAATTCCTGAGAAGAGAGCTGCAATTCCTACAATGATGGACATCCCATTCTACAAGCATCAGGTTCTAAGGGTTTTAAGGAATAAAGGACTAATTGACCCTGAAAAAATTGAAGAATACATTGCGAGAGATGGTTATCAGGCTGCTGCAAAAGCGCTTACGCAGATGACCCCTGAAGAGATTGTTAAGATAGTAACAGACTCTGGATTAAGGGGAAGAGGTGGTGCTGGCTTTCCAACAGGGAGGAAGTGGGAACTTGCCTTGAAGATTGAGGCTGATGAGAAATATGTTGTCTGTAACGGTGATGAGGGCGATCCAGGGGCATTCATGGACAGGTCTGTAATGGAGGCAGACCCCCATGCTGTTATCGAGGGGATGATTATATGTGCAAAAGCAACTCAGTCACACCATGCCTATATTTATGTGAGAGCAGAGTATCCATTAGCGGTAAAGCGTCTTCAGATTGCAATAGACCAATGCTATGAGGCAGGGCTGCTCGGTAAAGATATACTTGGTACAGGGTTTGATTTTGACCTTGATATATATCAAGGTGCGGGTGCCTTCGTCTGTGGAGAGGCTACAGCACTGATGCGTTCTATTGAAGGAAAACGCGGCATGCCAAGACCAAAGCTATGGCGTTCTGCTGTTAAAGGACTATGGGATAAACCAACAGTTCTGAACAATGTTGAGACCTTTGCGAACATCCCACAGATTATCTTAAATGGTGCCGATTGGTACAGAAGCCTTGGAACTGTGAAAAGTACAGGGACCAAGGTCTTTGCACTAACAGGTGCTATACGTAATGTCGGCTTGGTAGAGGTACCGATGGATATGACCCTCAGGACAATTATCTATGATATCGGTGGCGGTATGAAAAAGAAGGGACGGAAATTCAAAGCTGTGCAGTTAGGGGGACCTTCAGGCGGCTGCATCCCTGAGGAATTCCTTGACATACCTGTGACATATGAGGCCATTGAAAAAACTGGTGCTATTGTAGGCTCTGGTGGAATGGTTGCAATGGATGACAGTAGTTGTATGGTAGGTGTGGCAAAGTATTTCCTCGATTTTACAGCTGATGAATCTTGTGGCAAATGCGTTCCATGCAGGATTGGAACACGAGTAATGCTTGATTTGCTTACGGATATTACAGAAGGCCGTGGGAAGGAGGGTGATATAGGGACCCTTGAAGACCTTTCACACGATATTATTGCTACATCCCTCTGCGGTCTTGGCCAATCAGCACCTAATCCTGTGCTCACTACAATACGATATTTCAGGGACGAGTATGTGTCTCACATAAGAGATAAGTGGTGCAGGGTAGGCGTATGTCGTGACCTTGCCACATTCTATGTAGACGAAAAAATTTGCAAAGGATGTGGTATCTGTTTGAAAGCATGTCCTTCAAAGGCTATTATTGGTGAGAAGAAAAAGCCACATAAAATTATTCAGGAGCTCTGTGTACATTGCAGGACCTGCTACGAAGTTTGCAGATTCAATACAATAAAAGTTCTACCTGCTGCTGCCCGTATGGCCAATGAAGCAGAACTAATGGAATTAGCTGGCCAGATAGAAGCATGGGCAGGAATTGAGATGGAGGAAGTAGAATGATAGAGCTCACAATAGATGGAAAAAAAATAACAGCAGAAAAGGGAAACACGATTCTTCAGGCAGCGCTTAAAAATGGAATATATATACCCAATCTCTGCTATGACAGACGGCTGTTGCCTTATGCAGGTTGCAGGGTATGTCTTGTAGAGATTGAGGGACAAAGGAAGCTTGAAGCTTCATGTGCAACGCTTGCAAAGGATGGGATGGTAGTGCGGACAGATACTTCTAAGGTCAGAAAGGCCCGTCAGACTGTACTCGAACTTATGTTAGTCCATCATCCCCTTGACTGTCCTATATGCGACAAGGCAGGTGAATGCGACCTCCAGGATGTGGTATATAAGATGGGAAAACCAGAAGGCCGGTTCGTCAGACACAGGAAAGAGGTGCCAGCTGATGTAAGAGGACCTTTAATAGAGTTGAATGCAAACAGGTGTATCCTCTGCGGTAAATGCGTAAGGATTTGTGATGAACATCAAGGCAGAGTAGCATTGGGCTTTATTGGTAGGGGATTCCCCACATCTGTGCTGGCTGCTTTTGGGGAAATCCTGGAGTGCGATTATTGTGGACAGTGCATAGATATATGTCCTACAGGTGCAATGCTAAGCAAGGCATACAGATTTGAGGCTCGCCCATTTTTCCTTGAGGAAAAGGATACCATATGTTCATTCTGTAGTGTTGGTTGCACTCTTACATTAGGTATAAGAGAAGGGAAAATATTGAGGTCGAGAGGCAAGGAAGGCACAGGAGTAACGGATGGAAATCTTTGTGGCAGGGGCAGATTCGGCTTTGACTATATTTACAGCGAAAACCGTCTTAAAACACCGATGATAAGAAAAGATGATGTACTTACACCTGCATCATGGGAAGAGGCTCTGAGTTACGTCAATGATAACCTTAAATCCATAGTAGATCATTATGGACATTCTTCTATAGGTGCAATAGGTTCACACAGATGCACCAATGAAGACAACTATATGCTACAAAAATTTATGAGGAATGTTATTGGCTCAAATAACATTGATTCTTCTGCTGCCTTTGGTTATGCCTTAGTGGAGAAGGCGTGGGAGATGGCTTTCGGTCAGAAAAGCCACAGGATTGACCTTAAATCACCTCTCAATAAAGATGTCATCCTTATTCTTGAATCTGACCTGAGCATAACCCATCCAATCTTTGGGCTCAATATTCTATTGGCAAAAAGGAAAAGAGGTGCAAATCTTATTGTTGCTGACAGTAGGGAGACAAAGCTCACAAGGTACAGCTCACAGTGGCTTAAAATAAAGCCAGGGACAGGGGTAGCACTGTTGAACGGGATAATGAAGGTTATAATAGATAAAGGTCTTTTTGATAAGGGAAAGGTTTCAACGATTACAGGGTTTTTGTCGATCGAGGAAGTATTAAGAGATTACACGCCTGAAGCGGTTTATAAGATTACAGGGATTACTGAGGAAGAGCTTACGACTGTTGCAGAGATATTTGCAAAGGCAAAATCCAGGATGGTATCTCTTTCAGTCGGTATTTCTGAAAATACAAAAGAACTTGATACGGTTTTGGCTGCCGCAAATCTGATTACTTTACTGGGTGATAGCCCTGATTCACTCCAGATACCAGCAGAATATTCCAATACCTTCGGCCTTTACCAGAAGATGGGCATAAGGCCAGATGCTGGATTAGGCTACAGTCCCTTAGAGAGAGCGGGGAAAAGTGTCTTGGAGATGCTCTATGAGCCTGATTCTCTTAAAGCATTGTATATTGTAGGGGAAGATCCTGTCGTAACCTTCCCGAATAGCTCAAAGATAATCGGGAGATTAAAGGCATTAAACCTCCTGATAGTCCAGGACATCGCACTCACAGAGACCGCAAAATTAGCCCATGTGGTTTTGCCAGCATCAAGCTGGGCAGAAAAAGACGGCACTTTCACTAATGCTGAAGGACTTACACAGCGACTACACAAGGTGGTAAATGCAACTGGCCATTCACTCCCTGACTGGCAGATTATTAGGAACTTATCACAGACGATGGGGAAAGACATCGGTCTCAAAAATCTTGAGGACATCTCGGATGAGATAAACTCGTTTCTTGTCTCTCATCACTCGCCACTTCCTTCAGACAGAAGAGCTTTCCATCCTGTCCGCTATACTCCTGGTGAGGAACCAGATGTAGATTATACACTTTCTATGATTGTCAGGGATGTATTACATCATTCAGGAAGCATGTCAACAAGGTCTGAATCTCTTAATCTTGTTGCTTCTGAGGCATTACTTGAGATTAATGAGGAAGACGCTTTAAAGCGTGGCATTTCAGACAATAGCTATGTTAAGGTAACTTCAAGGCGGGACACGGTATATCTTAAGGCAAAAGTCACTGATACAATCCCTGAGGGCGCTATTTATGTTTCAGCCCATTTCCCTCATGGTCGAGTCAATGCATTGACTCACCCTTCAGGTAATGGGGGAGTTGCTCTCGATGCAGTGAAAGTTGAACCAGTGAAAGGATAACTATGACGTTAAATGAAGTTAAAGACATCCTTCAGGCGGAGGTTCTCACGTCCAACTTTGATACGGATATGCATATTGAATTGGTCTGTAGTACTGATCTCATGAGTGATGTCCTTGCATTTTCCCAATCAGGGGATCTCCTGTTAACGGGTCTGGTTGACGGAGCAGCAGTACGCACTGCTGATATTGCTCATGTAAAGGCTATTGTTTTTGTGAGAGGTAAAAGACCGAGTAAAGAAACTGTTGCCCTTGCTGAAGAAAAGAAGATCCCTTTGCTTATAACAAAACTCTCTATGTTTGAATCCTGTGGAAGATTGTATGTAAAGAATTTGCGAAGTTCTATCAATGCAGGATAAATCCGCAAAAACCGCAGAAGGTGTTTTTTTCATCACAGGTAAAGATTTTGCTAATGCCGGTGTTGCCTCCTGTGAACTTAAGTCCATCCTCGAAAAAATGGGTGTAGATCGCGGCATTGTGAGAAGAGCATCTATAGCTGCCTTTGAAGCGGAGATGAATGTAGTAATATATACACCAGCAGGCATGATGCGATATAAAATTACTCCGGATTATATAAAGATTGTGGTTGAAGACGTAGGTCCTGGCATTGAAAATATAGATCTTGCGATGACAGAGGGCTATTCAACGGCTTCTGATGATATTCGGTCAATGGGGTTTGGTTCAGGCATGGGGTTACCTAATATCAAAAGGAATACCGATGAACTAAATATTTTATCAATACCGGGTATAGGAACAACCTTAGAAATAGTTATAAACATAAAAAAGGAGTAATATATGAAACTCCAGGAACTTGTTGATAGTTTGTCACTTGTTGTCAAGACAGCATCAGCCCATTTAACAAAAGAAGTAACAGGTGGCTATGTGAGCGACCTCCTCTCTGATGTCATAGCGAACATCAAAGAGGGCAGTGTCTGGATAACCCTTCAAACCCATCAAAATATTGTGGCAGTTGCAACGCTTAAAGAACTATCCGGGATTATACTTGTCAACAATAGAACCCCTGATGCAGATACCTTGAAAAAGGCTGACGGAGAGGGAATCCCTATTTTGGTGAGTTCTCTCTCTGCCTTTGAGATCGCGGGCTTGCTTTATAACCTCGGCCTTAGATGCCGGTAGGGTTCAGGGCAGACCTCCATATACATAGCTGTCTTTCTCCTTGTGCTGAAC
>Ga0315284_10003660_pt1 | contig 21862 bp, 30 predicted proteins | sample YL17G09_16_MG_FD_203696 | JGI IMG/M metagenome (GOLD analysis project Ga0315284, IMG submission 203696) | Sediment microbial communities from Yellowstone Lake, YNP, Wyoming, USA - YL17G09_16 | ecosystem: Environmental > Aquatic > Freshwater > Lake > Sediment | place: USA: Wyoming | collected... | reverse complement strand
TTATATGGCCAACTTGAAATATTAGATGAAATTCTTGAAAAAAAACAAACTATATTTAATCTTTATAAAAAAGAATTAGAACACAAATCAATATACTTTGCAGAAAAAGAAAAGGGTGTAAATAATTCTAATTGGCTATTGGGCATAAGGTTTGATTTATCTAAAGAAAAGATGGATAAATTACAACTTCATCTTCATTATAATGATATTGAAACTAGACCAATGTTTCCACCTATAAACTATCATAAACAGTATTTTGAGTATGGAGATAGATTTAGTGTATCTAAAAAAATATATGAAACTTCATTAATTCTTCCTTCATATCCTGAATTATCTTTAACAGAAGTAAAATATATTTGTAATACTATTAAAAACTTTTTAAAATGACTCATCTTAGCCAAAAATGTATAAGAAACAAAAGAAAAAATAATGAATAGTGTTTATATTTACACACACATGGGGATGGGTGATCATATTGTAGCTAATGGAATGGTTAGAACTATAGCTAAAAACTATGATAGTGTTTTTTTATTCTGTAAACCTAAATATTTTAAAAATGTATCGTTTATGTTTAAAGATTTAAAACATTTACGAATAATTACTATGAATGAAAAAGAAGTAACTACTTTTATAAATTTAAATCCTACAAATAATTATATTATTGCTGGTCATAGTGAATTTTGGAAAATATTAAGATCACCGGATAATCAACTTCAAATTGATGAAATTTTTTATAAACTAGCTAATGTACCTATAGAAAATAAATGGTCAAAATTTTATATTCAAAGAGATATCGAAAAAGAAAAGGTATTATTTAAACAATTAGGATTATCAGAAGGAGAAGAATTCGCGTTTATACATGATGAAGAATTTACTCACGAAATAAAAAAAAGAAAAATAAATCCAGAAGTTACAAATCTTAGAATAATAAAGCCTTCACAAGAATATTCACTCTTTGATTACATTTATACCATAGAAAAAGCTACAGAAATTCATTGTATTAATAGTTCTTTTTCAGTTCTTATAGATTGTATGAATATTCAAGCAAAAAAAATGTATATTTATGACATAGAAAAATCTGCATTAGAAAAGTTTCTTGGTATTCATAGATGTAATTGGCAAATAATTTAATACGTATGAATATAATTGTAATTAGTTTAGAAAGAGCTCAAGAAAGACTTGAGAGAATGAAAAAACAATTAGCAGATAGAAACATTGAAGCTGTTATTTATAGTTGTTTTGATACTAACGATATTAAAAATCCAACATTTGGCGGAAATATTCATTTACCGGGTGGATTTAGACATGGAGATAAAATGAGAGGTGGAGAATATTGTTGCACTATATCTCATATTACAGCATTACAAATCGCAAAGACTATGAAATGGGAACATGTTATTATTTTAGAAGACGATATCATAATAGCAGAAGATTTTGAAAAAAGAATAAATCATTTATTCAAAATATTACCAGCTAATTGGGAACATGTATATTTAAGTGGAATACCAAGATATAAAGGGTATCATCATAAATTGAATATTGTACAAATAGTACTTTCAGATAGTGAAGATATGATAAGAGTAGATGGTACGTGTTCTTATATGGTTAAAAATGTTGCATATGATAAAATGATTAAAAAATTAATGTCTCTTCAAACGACGCCTGATGATATGATTAATCATTTTATTTTTCAAGAAAAACTCTTAAAATCATATATTTATTTTCCTTTTGTTACATATGTAGATGATGGAAAATATTCATATATAGGAAATGATCGCAACGAAATTATGCATTTATCAAAAGATTATTATGTAGAAAAATTATGAAAAAGTTTTTATGTTCATATGCAAATAAACGATATTTAAAAAGTTTAAGATCTTTAGAAAAAACTGCTATAGAAATTGGAAAAGTAGATAAAGTATGCGCATATACTAGAGAATGGTTAGAGACTACTGATTTTTATAAAAAAAATATATATATATTAAATATGCCACGAGGTAATGGCTATTGGATATATAAACCTTATATCATTTTAAAGACTTTAGAATCTATGGAAGAAGGTGATATAGTGATGTATACTGATGCTGGTATAACACCATTGCAAAATCTTCAATCATTATATGATCTCGCAGATATTCATGAAAAAATAATATTTCAAAACGCTGGCCATAATAATAAAACATGGACTAAACGTGATTGTTTTGTTATTATGAATTGTGATGAAAAAAAATATTGGGATGGAATGCAAGTAACTGCTACATTTTCTCTTTGGAAAAAAACTATTAAAAATATTGATTTTTTAAATGAATGGCAAAGATATTTAAGAGATGTTAGAATTGTAACTGATGAGCCCAATATGTGTGGTTTACCTAATTTTATAGAATTTAAAGATCATCGTCACGATCAATCTGTTTTATCTTTAATGGCTATTAAATATAATATAGAATTATTTAGAGATCCGGGTCAATTTGGAATACCACTAAAAGATAAATTTCCAAATTCAACATATGAACAATTATTTGATCATCATCGACAAAATAAATAAAATATGGTAATAGGTAATGGATTAATAGCATCAACTTTTATAAATGATTATCAAAAAGATAAACGTTTTGTTATTTTTGCTTCAGGAGTATCAAACTCCAATGAAACCAATTCTAACGAGTTCAAGAAAGAAGAAAATTTACTTAAAAAAACATTAGAAGAAAACAAAAATAAACATATAGTATATTTTACATCATTCATAGATCCACATAAAATAAAATATATTGATCATAAAATCAATATGGAAAATATTATTAAAACATCTAATGTGTTTTATACTATTTTAAAATTACCACAAGTTATCGGAAACGGCGGTAATATTAATAACCTACTGAACTATATGGTCCATAATATTAAAAATAATAATGTAATCAGCATATACAGCAATGTATGCAGAAGTCTAATAGATGTTGAAGATGTAAAGAAAATTATAGATATTTTAATTAAAAAATGGTTGGATAAAAACACATATGTTATTTTTCCATATATTGAAAAAATGTTAGTAAAAGATATAGTTTATTTAATTTCAAAAGAATTAAATATTGATCCTATAATTAATATGATAGATTCAGAAATATACGATTTGCCAGAAAAAACACCCGTAGTTAATAGTATTATGAATCATTTAAATATTATATCGGAAGGATATACAAAAAAAATAATTCATAAATACGTTAAATGATAAAGGTTGTTACTTCTTATTCTACTAAAGAATATTATAAAAGCTTAGATTTATTAGAAAAAACATCTATTGAAATAGGAAAAGCTGATAAATTTGTAAAATATACATATGATGATCTTAAAGACTCTGAATTTTTTAAAAAAAATCAACATTTTTTATTTAGAGCAGAAAATGAAGCTTTAACTGATAGTAACAGAATTCAGAAAGCAGGATATTGGATTTGGAAACCTTATATAATATTACAAACATTTGAACAATTACAAGAAAATGATATAGTAATGTATGTTGATGCAGGAATATCAGTAATTAAAGATCTTGCTCCATTATATAAAATTACTCAAAATAGTTCTAGTGGTGTAGTATTATTTAAATTACCCGCAGTTGACGTTCCACGCCATTTAGCTAAAACTTGGACAAAAAAGGATTGTTTTGTTCTTATGAAAGCCGATGAAGAAAAATATTGGAACACAGATATGATAAATGGTGCTGTATCATTATGGATTAAAAATGAATATACTATTAATTTTTTAAATGAGTGGCGTAAATATATGAAAGATCCTCGAATTATAACAGGAGATATTAATATGTGTGGATCAAATTATCCAGGATTTAAATTTCATCGATATGATCAATCAATTATGACAATTCTTGCTAAAAAATATAATATAGAATTATTTTGTGATCCTACTCAATATGGAAACTCAGAAAGAGAACAATTTAAAAATTCACCATATGAACAATTATTTAATCATCATCGTAATAAATTATGAAAACCGCACTATGTATATCAGGTCAACCTAGAATATTCGATAATGAAAAAATAGTAAAAGGATATTACGAAAATATTATAGATGTTTTAAATCCTGATATTTTTATAGATACCTGGGAAGGAAGAGGTAAAAAATTTGGAGTGTCATATATGGCTAATAAACCTTCTATGTATCCTTCTGAAGAACTTATATCTGAAAAACAAATAGTTGATTTATATCATCCTAAAGATATAAGAATACAATCATGGGAAACGTGGGAAAAAACATTCTTTGTCGATTGGGAAAATTCAATTCCAAATGAAATAAATAGAATTGTATTGAAAAATGGATTACCATATAAAGCTCCTATTGTTGGGCAAGCTTATAAAATATATGGAGCAAATTTACTTAAATCACAATATGAAGACAAATATAATTTTAAATATGATTTAGTTATTAGATCAAGATTTGATCATATTTTTTATAAACCTATTGATAAAGAATATTTAACAAATCTCAATGTCCTCTGGAATAATAATTGTCCTTATATTTATTTGTCTTATAGAGTTCACGATACTTTCTTATTTTCTAATTCAAATATTATGGACACATTTTCTAATATATTTTTACATTTACAGGAATATTGGGATGATGATAAATTTTTAATATTAGATAGGTATGATCCACCAAGAGTAATAAAAGTTTGTTGTGCAATTAATAATATTAAAGATAAATCATTTAAAGATCGTTCTATTTTTGAAAATGTAAATAAATTTGAAGAATTAGATAATAATCCTATTGTTGAAAATGAAGATAGATTAAATAGTATGTATATTGATGAAATTGAGAAAAAAATTGGAAAAGGAATAACTATAGAAGAACTATCATTATATTTAAAGGATAATAATACAAAAATCAATATTTATAACTGGTTAGTTCTTAATCATTATATAATAAAAGAAGATAACATAAGATACTGGCAATATTAAAAAAGAGGGAAATTTCCCTCTTTTTACCATTTATGATTATTGATTATTAACCAAGTGATCCATTGGCTACATTTGCAAATTGTAACCAAGAAGCAGAACCAACTTTAAGATATGCAATAGATGTATCTGGATTATATACTAAATTCCATAAAGAAAGAGAAGCATCTTTTAATCCTTGTCCTAACAAACCTGCATATTTAAACATACTTGCATCAGTTTTGATTATATAAGAAGCATCTAATTTAGCAGCAATACTTGCATCAGTCTTTATCATATTAGTTTCTTGAGCAGCAATACCTAATTTTAAAGCAATACTTGCATCAGTCTTTATCATATTAGCATTTTGAGCTGCAACAGTAAGCATACTTGCATCAGTTTTGATTATATAAGAAGCATCTAATTTAGCAGCAATACTTGCATCAGTCTTTATCATATTAGTTTCTTGAGCAGCAATACCTAATTTTAAAGCAATACTTGCATCAGTCTTTATCATATTAGCATTTTGAGCTGCAATACCTAATTTTAAAGCAATACTTGCATCAGTCTTTATCATATTAGCATTTTGAGCTGCAATACCTAATTTTAAAGCAATACTTGCATCAGTTTTGACTATATAAGTTTGATCTACTTTAAGATTTATACTTGCATCAATAGCTGCAGCAATACCATCAATATATGCTTCACTTAAACTAACATTATTACTAGCATCAATTGTAGCAAATACCGCATTTGTTGCTGAAACTATTGCATTAAGATTAGCAAAAGAACCAAAATCACCAGTTTGTGGATTTAGTGTAAGACTAGGATTAATACCATTCATATCTTTAAAAATTATTTTATATTATATTTCTTGTATTATATATTAAGATAAAAAAGAGGTAATTTTACCTCTTTTTTATATTTTAATCTTTATCAATTTTCAGCCACATATTCATATTTTAAATTTCCAATATTCCAAACCTTATAATATCCATTTTCTCTCATAATATCATCTCCTGTTTTATCCACTTTTTCTTTATTTTTAATCAATTTCCATTTCATAAAATTACTTCTATGATATTTAGTTTTATGTTTAACCCACCAATAATTGATTCCAGTTTCTCCTATTTTTTGAAATCCTAATATTTCATAAAGATTTCCTTCACTAAAATCTAAAGATGCATAAGATATTATTTTAGTTGGATGATAATTAGTAATAAAATATTTAAATAATTTTGATGCTCCTCCTGCAATTGAAATATTTAATATATTAGCAAATCTTAGAAGTTCAAATTGAGTTTTATTACTAATTTTTCTTTTTCCAAAAGTCATCAGAGAAACTAATTTATTTTTATAAAAAAGACCAATGCGTACAGAATTTACACAATTTCCCTGTAAATGATTTTCTATTAAAAATTCTTTAGCAGTTTGATAATCTACTTCTTTAATATTACAGTTTCTAGCACTAATATGTTTTTCTGTTTTATTAAGTTTATAATTAAGCATAGATTTTATAATTTCTTTTTTGTTTTCCCAGTCATCTTCCCATATTGTGAATAAATGATAGTTATTATTTATTGCAATTTTCCATTTTTTATAATGATAATTTTTATCTTTTTGTACATTTTCACTATGCCAATATAATCCGTTAAATTCTATTAATAGATTTTTATTTTTCACAATAATATCATATTCATTTTTATTAATGTAAAATTTATGTTGTGTACTATTATCTAATAATAATAAATAATTATAAATTTCTAATTCAGCTGTTGATATATTTTTTGTGCATTTCGGTGAATCACAAAATGATGTATATCGTAATGAAGAGTGATTAAAATGAGTTATATTATCGCAATTTAAACAGACAGGTGGATCTTTTAAATTGTGTTTAAACAAATAAATTCTTTCGGCTAATTCAATATTTTTTAAATGTTTAGAAAAATACATAATAATTGATAATTCTTTTGGATAATTCATTATCATCCATTTTTCTTTTGCGTTAAATCGAAATTTTTTATAAAGATCATCAAAATTTTTCTGTAAATTTAAAATTTCATTATCAGTGGGAATTGAATAAGATAATTCTAAATTACAATAATAACATAAACATTTGTTAGCATTATGTAGTTTTAAAAATACGCTACTATATAATTCTACCTCTCCATGTTTGCAATAATTTTGAATAATGAAATAATTTCTATTTCCAGGTTTAAATTTTATTTGTAGAGGATAATATTTATTATATAAAATATTTTTAGATGATGCAGTTAATTTAATTTTTTGTTTAAAAATTTCATTTGTTTGTTGAGATTCTCCATACATTTATTTGAACAATAATGTCTAAATCCTAAATGAATATTTTTTAATTTTACTTTGTTTAAGCATGATGAATTTTTACAATTTGGAATTTCTTTTATATCATTTAATAACATATAAAGTTTTATATGATAATCATGTTTAATTATATCATATATATCTGGAAAATTTTTTTTTATAGATCTAGAATTTGATCTTACATTAGAATATTTGCCATTAGGATAAATATAATCTTTTAATTTTTGTAAATCCATAACTTAGGTATTGTATTATAATTATATTTAATTTAAGACTTAAGTTTTAAACAAAAAAAGAGGAACTTAAGTTCCTCTTTTTTGAATATTAATTTAAAATTAATTAAATAAGATCACCTGTATTAGTATTAAATACTAAAGTAAGATATTGTGATTCGGGATGGAATCCTGCATCAACTAAAGCATACCTTGTTTTTATAATTACTTTTGGAGCTCCAGTACCTTCTGTGATAAGCTTAACACTTTCTGCCATTAAATATGGACAAAATACAACACCCGGTTCATCCATTGCACCTTTTCTTCCTACAAGTACTCTAGTATCAGAATACAACATATTAGGATCTACATAGAGAGTCATACCTGCTATTGTTCCAAGTGGATACAACGATCCATTAGATTGAGTAAATGTATTAGTAATTGGTGAGAATGTGTATTGAGCATTGCTCTGAAGAGCAGTTGCAAGTTTAAGGTTTGTTACGATAAAGTTTGCAGGACCTCTTCTTCCTCTTTGCATAACAACGTTACCAGCAGCAAGGATTTTAGCCATAACTCTTTTGATTATAGTGTCTTGATTTTCGAATGAAGTACCAGCAACTGATGCATAAACTGCGTAACCTTTAATAGTCATTGCAGCAGTAGTTACAACACCTCCAGAAGTATATGCATATACAGAAGATGTTACATCTGCAGTAGAAGCACAGTTCATATTAAGGTTAATACCTTCAACAGTATTAGCTTTAATGTGGTTATCCCAACCATGAGCAAACAATCTTGAAAGAATATTTTTATTAATAGCTTGACTAATTTCATTAATTCCAGCATTTTCAACCATAGCAATAACATCAATACCCCATTGTTTATTAAGGTCTTGAATTTGTTCTTGAGTAACAGATACTGATACTTGATATGTACCAACAGCTACGAATTTAGTAAATACTTGTAAGCCTAAAGCTCTTGGGTAAGTCATTTCACCGATTCCTCTTTCCATTGGTTCATAAAGAACAGCACCATTTACAAAAGTACCTGACCAATCATCTGTATCAGTTGCACCAGCACCAGCAAATCCTTGTACTTGATCTTCTAGTGTAGAAACAAGAGTAGGATAAGATTTCATATCCCAACATGTAGCAGTAATCAATGATCCTAATGTAATACTTCCAGTTCCATCAAAAATATCAGCTAAATTAGTAGCACCACCAGAGAAAGTTCCAGTTTTAAATAAACCAAAACCATCTATTCTTGATTTGCCTAAATATGTAGCAGTTAATCTTTTTGTACCTGCAGAAATATCACAAGAGAAAATAACGCTTGTTCCAGCAGAAGCATCTGGGAGGAAAGTCTTTGTTGATGCATCCAAAGCAACTTTAAAAGTATGAGGAGCCTCATTAAGAGCTGACCAAGTTGTAGTTGATCCACCAGGGTTATTAGTAGTTGGGCTATATGCGGGTTGCGCACCAAAAGGTTGTTTTCCACCAGCATATACATAATCTAAGTAAGATACTACACCGGTTGGTCCTGGCATAGGAACTACGTTAACAAGGTCGAAACCTACTGTTCTAGCAGCCACCTGAAGAGCCATAGGAAGAAGTGCTGGCCATTTATCACCTGAACCTTTGACTGTTGATGCAGTCATTTGAGCACCAGTAGTAGCTACTGTACTAGCAGGAACTACGTTACCAACGCCAGGTACATTATAAAGAGTTGCATAAGGAGTAGAAACACCACCCATTGCAGCTTCATTTAATGCGTGAAAATGTGCATATTTTGAAATCCAACTGAGTCTAGTTTTATCTTTGATACCAGTTACCGATTCAACCATAGGAGCCCATTTAGCCACGATTTGTTGTTCGTTTAATTGTTTCATTTTCGTTTAAATTATTTTTATTGTTTATTTATTTTTAACAAAAGTTTAATTTTATATACTTAGTGTAACTGTAATTAAAAGTTGAATCTCTTCATACCTTCACCAACAGCTGCTACAAAGCTATCTAATTTTTGTTCTGTTTCTTCTGGAGTTTTTGCAACCATAGATTCATTAAGTGTAATTGTAGGTTTAGCTACTACACCAGATGTTTCCCAGAAATTTTCGATTTGGTATTCAGTATTTAATGTATAGAATTCTGCTCTAGCATTAATATTTTCCTTTACAGATTCAGGAGCTGTTTTATAAGCTTCTTTATATGCTTTAGGAGCAAGTTTTAACCAAAGTGGTTCATTAACTTTATCAGTTGCTATTGCATTTTCCCATAATTTAACTATTACCTTTGAATCGGTTGTTGGAACTTTTTCTACTTCTTGTGCTACCTTTGTTTTATCGGTTGCATCTAGATTAGCAAATCTTTTTCTATCGGTTTCACTCAAAAGTTGAGTGAAAGGAAATTGATTCTTTACGGTTTCATCTAAGCCTTTTTCTTTTTCTAAGGTTTCAATAATTTTTGAAAGTTTATCATCGAGATTTGTCTTTCTAGTTTGAATATCTAAAGTTTTATTTAAGTTTTCATTTGTTAAACCTTTACCTCCAGGTTTAACGTTTAATTTCATATTTTGATCTTTTAAAGCAGTTTTGGTTGGGCCTGATGGACTATTATCTTTAGCTACTTTAATAGATTGAGTTATTTTAAGACCAGTTTTAAGATTTTTGGGATCATTACAACAATCATCGTCTTTAGGAAGACTTGCACCCGATTTATCAGGATCCATTTGAAGTTTAGTATTTCCAACTAGAAGTTTTCCTTTACCAACTTTAACATCTTTCATTTTAGCAACTATTATTTTACCATCAAATTCAACATCTGATTTTGATTTATTAGATGTATCGGTTTTTGGAATAGGTACTTTTTTAAGTGTATCAGCAGTTATAATAGCAATACCTTTTAATGAGGCTTCATTAAGTGGTTTAGCTGTAATTGAATGAGTTTTAAGCATTTCTTCAATTTTATTTTTTAATTCAGGATTTTGTTTAGATTCTGCAACCAATTCTATATATTCAACTAATTTCATTGCATCTTCTTTACTTATTGCTCTTCCAAACATATCTTCAGTCCAGTTAACTGAATGATTAAGATTTTTAGCAATAGATGAAGTCCATTCATGAATACCATTAATAGCTTTTGCTTTTTCTTGTCCCCATTCATTGAGCGAATTAACACCTTTTGCGATTTGAGTTGTCCATTCATTAAGCCCATTAAGCATTTCTGCATTATGATCTACAGTTTCACCGATAGCATTGGTAACCTTGGCAACCTCGCCAGTCCAATCTTGAGTATGATTAAGAGCTTTTGCATTATAATCAACAGTTTCTGAAATTTTCTTTGTTAACTTATAATGATTATTGCTCTTTTCTGCTAAAGTATCAGCATATGTTGCAACTTCATTAACCGCTACTGCAATTTCTGATTGCCAATTTAAAGAATCTTCCTGGATTTTACGTATTTTTTCTACATATTTTTTGATAATATCTAATTCCTTAGAATTATCACTAGTTTCTGATTCTTCAAGTTTTTTTAATCTTTCGTTGATTTCGCTAAGCTCAGTTTTAACTAATTCTGTCCATTGTTGAACAGTTTCTTCATTGAGATTAGGTTTTTCCATTTTTAATTCATTATTTTTGATTAATATTTGTTTTGCTTCTTCACGTAATGTAACTGAAGGAAATTTATCTGTTACATCTTCAATAGATATATTTTCATTTATAATTCCAAATTTGTTACTGATATTAAATTTTTTGTGTGAATTAGAAGATTCGTTAAGTGCTGTGATAAATCGATTGATTTTTGTCACATTAGGATTAGCACCTTCGTTAACATTATGTAATTGAGCAGATTCAAACCCCGGTTTTGCAACTAAGTCATATGTATAAATCTGTTGAATTGCTACTGTCTTATCTTCGTTAACTGTACCTGCAGCTCTTGAAGATATCGAAAGTGGTACACCAGCTTCTAAAAGAGATTTTGCAATTTGACCTTTAGGAGTTCCATCAAGTACTTCAATTCTTCCTAAAATTTGTCTCTTGTTTTGATCATACCACAATTCAGTTATTCTATGAGAAACATTACCTAAGGCAACTTCAAATCTTTCTGGGTGATCTAATTCACCAAGAAGATTACCTGTTTGAATATCTTTCTTTAAATACTCTAAATGAGGTAAATACTCTTTTTCTTCATAAATACGTCCATTTCTATTCTCAACTCCAAATTCAGCGAAAACTCCTTCAAGCATAGTTTTCCCGTTTTTTGTAATTTTCTGTAAATTTTGAGATGATCTTTCAAGGATCAATAGAATTTGATTCATAGTTTTATAGTATATATCATATTTGAAATTAACCAAATTTTAACATAATGAACGTAAACATCATTATTGATTAAAATAAAACATCAATATTAATTTCGGCTTTTAAAATACTTTAAATATTTAATTTTATGAATAATAATGAAATATTAAAACTTTATTTAACTGAAAAAAAATTTCATAATAGTAATACTTCAAAAAAACACTTAATAAAAAAATTCCCTTTTCTTAAAGAGTATATTGAAAATAATGAGAATTTTAGTGCGCAAATATATTGTTTAATTAATGATATTAAATATCCAAAATGCGAAATATGTAACGAACATTTTCAATTTATCAGTTTTAAAAAGGGGTTTTTAAAAAATTGTAAAAATAAATGTAAAAACATAACATTAATTTATCAAGGAACTAAATATACTAAATATAATTTTCAAATATTAATATGTGAAAAACATAAAACATATATATCTGAAAAAAATTTAATTCATTAATACATAATAATGTAGAATGTTTATGTCCTAAATGTTCTTTTGAAATAAGAAATGCGCATACATTAGATAAAAATTTATCTTATGTAACTAAAAGTACGCTAAAACAACTATTTGAAAATAGAAAAAAATTATCAAGAAATTATATTGAACAATATTATCCATATACAATAAATGAAATTAATAATAATAATTCTTCAATTTTTTTTAATAAACTAAATCATTTTTTATATGATTATAACATGAAATGTGAAAATACAGAATGTAATAATTTAGTAAAATTTGATAAATCTCATCATCCTAAAAAATATTGTGAATATTGCAATAGAAAAAAGGGAACACAAGAAAACAAAGATGGATTTTCGAAAAAATATTGGGAAATTTATATACAACAAAATTTCAATATTCTAACAGATATAGAAATAAATAAAAATTTGTTAATAATTAAAAAATATTGTGAACATTATAATATTATAGAAATAACAAAAGAATTTTTAAAAAAAATAAAAAATACAGGAATACATGATATATGTATAGACTGTAATAAAGAGTATTATTCTAAATTAGAAATAAATGATAATACTTTTAAAGAAAACTGGGAATCTATAAAAACTGTTTCTGAAAATAAATTAATTTTTTATAAACCTTATATATGGGCATTAATTAATAAAAAGATGAAAGAAAAAAATGTTAACTTTATAGAAGCAAAATATATGTTATATCATAATATTGAAAATAAACCTAAATGTTTAATATGTAATAATGAAGTTAAATTTAGTAAAGATGCATATGGTTATTTATTACATTGTGATAAACATTTATTTTCTTATTATTCATCTAAAGGTGAACTAGATATAGTAGATTTTATTAAAAATAATCATATAGAAATTATTCAAAATAATAGAAAATTAATATCTAAAGAATTAGATATATATGTACCATCAAAATATTTAGCAATAGAATTTAATGGTACATATTGGCATGGTGATAATATAATAACCAATAAAAATTATCACTATAACAAATGGAAAGAATGTAAAGAAAAAGGAATTAAATTATTAACTGTATGGGAGGATGATTGGAATAATATAAACAAAAAAGAAATTCTTAAATCTATTATTTTAAATGAATGTAATCTTATAAAGAATAAAATTGGTGCAAGAGAATCTGATATTAAACTAATAGAAAATAAAGAAAAAACTAAATTTTTAGAATGCAATCATTTACAAGGAAATTGTCAATCATCTATTAATTTAGGATTATATTATAATAATGAACTAATTTCATTAATGACATTTGGAAAAAAAAGAAAAATGTTAGGATCTTCTCATACTATTGATCAATATGAACTTTTACGTTTTTGTTCAAAAATAAATTATCAAATTATGGGAGCTGCATCTAAATTATTTAAATATTTTATTATTAATTTTAATCCAAAAAATGTAATTAGTTATGCTTCTTGTGATATATCAAATGGAAATTTATATGAAAAATTAGGATTTAAATATTGTAAATATACTGGTGTAAATTATTGGTGGGTTAAAAATGGTATAAAATATCATAGGAGCAATTTTATGAAGCATAAACTTATAAAGGATGGAGCAAACTATAATAAAACTGAAAATGAAATAATGATAGAAAAAGGATATAATAAAATATATGGTACTGGAAATTTAAAATATGAATGGGTAAATATTTAATGTTAAAAAACAGTAGACACTAAAAAGCCCCTAAAATTTAGAGGCTTTACTGGTATTTTTATCCGCTGGGCAGGAACTAATCCACTTAAGCCTACGACCTAATTCGCCAGTTCCGACATTCCTTCTGTTTCGCCTACAGTAGTATTTTAGGCTCGGATTTAGAATTCTAACATTAAAGATGAAATATACGCATTTTGATAAGAGTCTATAAAATAAAGTTTATCACCATTTATAGGGGACGTTCTTTGTTCTATCCATCGACATGGAGTATGACCCACAACTTGATCTATTCCTGGATAATGAAATCTAGTCAATTCAGATTTGTCAGCCCATAAAATTCCACCAGTTTTATCCACACCTCCTCTTTCACGACCAACTCTCCAAATTTCACTTGATTGATCTTTAAAATAATTTATAAGTTCATGTAATGGAAGTTCTTTCCATTTAATATCTTTAAAGACATCATACATAATATTAGTTTTATCCTCAATAACAAATTCTAAAACACTATAAAACCAAGTCGTTAAACCTGCATGTGTGACTAATGTGTATTTTTCTTTTGAGGTAATTCCCCATGCTAAATCAAAATATTTCCAATTATCATTGATTACTTGACGATAATTTATGGCCATATGATGATTATGTCCCGAGATAGCTGTTTTTCCAAAAACATAAGCATAATCATGATTACCTAATAAAAGATTAACTCTTTTATCATTTTTCTTCTTAAATTCAACAATATCTTTAAGATTTTCAAAAATAAGCCAGGGATCTATATCAAAACTATCAACATAATCTCCAAGAAACACTACATTTGCATTACAATATATTGCTTCACCAGCTATTTTTCGCCATCCGTCATTCCCATGTATATCTCCTATAAACAGCGTACGTTTTCCCATTTTGTGTAATTTTTATCTAAAATTATAATATAAAATTAAATCCGTTATCGATAGTTACTTTATTTCCACAAAACATGCTTACTTTGTCTCCACAAAAGATGCTTATTTATTTATCTTCATCTTCGTAATCATTATTATCTAATTCGGTGTAAAATTTGTCAGGTTTTAATAAATGATTTTTCATTAATTTTACATTTTCTCTATAACTACGATAAATTAATTTCCAGCCCCACCATCTTTTTTCATAAAGTGCAGTCAAAAATCCGCCATTAGTGGCGCAAATCGGTGATATCTTATATGTTTTCATAAATATTATATGTATAAAAATAAATAAGTTTTGAAGATTATATTTCTTCTATATCTTCAATTTTTTCAAGTTCTCTGTGAATTAAAATAGCACTACCCTGATATTCTTTTCCGGAATCTATACCAATTCCATTTGCTACATAAACTTCCATTCTTTCATCTATATCTCTTTCAAGTAAATCAGCATAATCTATCTCCCAATCAATTTGCTCTTGATTAATTTTCTTTTTTTCTTCTTTCCAATCAACTTTTTTAAATTTCATCTATATTGTATTTTTTTAATTCTATTAATTTTGTCATTATTTCTGGTTATCGTCTACCCAAATATTGTTTTTTAATTTTATAGATTTTGTACTAAAACTAGACGGGTATATTTTCATATCTTCTAAAGATAAATATTTACTCATTAACTCAGGTTTATATAAAGATACTGAAAATCTTTTTGGAGTTGAACAAAGATAAGGATAAAAATTAGCTCCAAAAGCTATATCTGCACAATCTTCTGGAAGAGTTTTAACTACATAATCCCAATCAATATGAGCTTCTTTAGCTCTTCCTTGAGCTGACAATGGAAGAAGAACAAAGTATTTAACTTTTCCACGATATTTTTCATAAGTTTCCATAAAATCATCAATAGATTGTTTATCTGAGATAATAACATGAAGATTTGTAAAAATATCATTCTTAAGATACAAATCAACAGCAGGTTTCCAATATAGTTTTAGATGAGGATGGGTACTTACAGCAACACCGCCGCAATACTCTTTTGTAACATCTATAATACTCTTAATAACCCAATTTGATTTAATTGACCACATGCCATTAGTTGTATAGTTTGGAGTCATACCCATATGAAAGCATTCTTTCATAAGTTCTATGAAATCAGGATGAGAAGTTGGTTCACCTCCACCAAACGCAATTTGAAAAGGAAGTTCATTCAATGTCATAGGACCAAAATACTCTTGAAATTTTTTGATAACATCTGTAGTATGTGGAACTTCTTTACTATCTTGATAACAATACGGACACTTACCCTTACAATAAGGCGTAACTTTTACATCATAAAATTCAGGATATGATAGTTCTGTAATAGGTTTTTTAGGGTCAAGGGCAATACGCAACGTTTTACCGTTAACATATATTCCCTTATAATTGTGTTCAGGGAACACTCGGGTTTTAATACTCATATTACTAATATTTGATTTATTTCTACATTTGCTACAAAACTGTGCCCAATTTCTTCTTTATATTCAGTTGACAAATTAAGTGCTTTAACTATTTTCTCTTTTATTTCTTCATCAGATAATGTGTCATCAGTTACTTGTACAATATCTTTAATATCATGATATTCAGTATCACCAAATGGATAATACTCGCCCATTATTATTTTATATTTAAAAATTCTCATTTTTTATAATGTCTTAAGTAATTTCCTATTACTATTAATAAAAGTGCTATAAATAACCAAGTTTCAGGTGTCATATTTTTTCGTTTAATACATCAGTTAATTCATATTGGTGTTTGCTAAATCTTGGTTCTATTAATACTTTTGTACGAAATGCTTTTAAAATATTCCATTCGTTTTCAGATAAAAATGCTGCCCAAACAAAATGTTGGTGAGCTTTGATTTTTTTAGGACCAATAATAACAACTACACTATGAGATATTTTATCCATTATTCTTAAATGTGGTTGTTTAGTTTTAGGATGTTCAATTCTGTCAACAATATAATCTGATTTATTCATAGAAACAATTATTTTGTAATACATTTCAATTGGGCCAAAACCGTGATCGGTATGAATTTGATAAGCTTTAGATGTGGTGCTATATGCTAAATCAACAATGATATGTGGATCATCTGGAAAGCCACTCATAAAATCTCTAAAATCATAGTTATAGTGTATATGATAAGCTTGTTTCCAGTTACCAGGTTCGCAAGTTCTTCCTCTGCTTATAGGATAAACTTTATCTCCTTCTTGAAGATTTTCATTACTTAAAATGTAATCAACATCTTTATATTGGTGTCTTATAATCATAGTACAAATATAATAAAAAATCCTGAGACTAAAACATCTCAGGACTATTATTTTTTCTAATTAGAGTACTCTTCATATTCTGGTGAATAGAGAAACTCTTTTAGTATCTTAAGAAACTTATCGTATGCTGGGTCTTTGGACACAACTTTCAAATAAGTACTAATAGGTTGCTCACCTTCTATTTCAAACATCGGACGCTGGCCTTCAAGTATTTCTTGAGCTATTTTTTCAGCATGTTTGGCTTGCTTTTTATAATCAGTCATTTGTGCAAATCCAAGTTCTTCATATAACTCTTTATTTTCATATTCACAGCTATCCGTTAAATAGCCTATGATATCGTCTTTATCTATTTCAATAGAAATTTCAAAGACTTCATCTACTTTCTTATCAGAACCGTTTATTTTAAGTAGTTCCTTTAAGAGTTCTTTAGCGGGCTTCAAAGAATTTTCGCTTGTAACGAAAATCTCGGTTGATGAATTCGTAATCAGATCTATGATCGAATGCACCGGAATTCTAATATTTTTTTTCATGTCTTTGTTTTTAATTCATTTTTGTTCATTATCCATTACGAGTTGCCTCGTGGTATGTTGAGTATAAAAATTCATAAATAAGTTCGGCTGTTTTACGATATTTTTCATCTTTGGGAATAATATGTAAATAAGTGCTACCTCTAAAATAATCATAACTTTCTTCATTTTCTTCAACTAATTCAAACCAACTGGGTTTTGAGATTTTTCCAGTTGCTACATCATTCCATAATTTTTCAAAATCAGTATTTTCGTCTACTCCTTCCGGATAATCATTTTCTTTAAAATAATCACGATATGCAAACCAATCTTCATTAAGAACAACAGTATCAAATATATCGTCACAAGTTTTTTCAACGCCGAATGTTTTAAGAATTTCGTTAATCATAGTCTTTAATGGCTTAATAGTACCTTCGCTATACGTAAATATAACGGTAGACGAATTTGTAATTAAATCTGTCACAGAATGTAATTTAATTTTAATCATATATGTATTTATTAGTAAATTTATCCTAAGTGATATGATTTTGCATTAAAGGTATCTTCTATCCATTCAAATTGATTAAATGGAATAGAATTACTTCCTTCTCCTATGATTATAATTTTTCCATTAAGTTCTGATATTGGTGTATTGTTATAAAGATAATATTTCAAAGGATTATTCCACCATTCTGAATTTTCTTTAGATTCTTTAATTTCATCATATATATTTTGAATAATTTTTTGATATCCTTTTATCCATTTATCTCTTTCTTTATATTTTAAAAGTCCTGTTTGAATTTTAATTGAATATTTATTTTTAATATAATCTTTTCTAAGATATATAAGGTCATCTTTATCTTCTATATCATAAAAATATCCTTTAATATTACTGAATTTATTATCCCAATCAACTTCTTCTGCATTTGAATTTTCATTCCATTCATTTTGTCTCTTTTTTTCTTTTTTTCTCCATTCACGAAATTCATCTAAATTAAATATCCAAGGTTCTTCATATCCTGTTAATTCTTTATTTGATTTTAATATCTCGTTGACAACATCGAGAGTTTTCTGTGTTTTACATACAAATATTTCAGTAGATGAATTTGTTATTAAATCCACTATTGAATGGCTATTAATTATATAAATGCCTTTTTTCAATTTGATAATTCAAATTTTAATTCTTTAAAAACTTCATTTACTTGATTTAATTTTTCATAAATATCATCAGCTTTAGATAAAAGTATTGATAGTTGTATTGATCCTTCTTCATAATCTCTTTCACACATATTATTTTCTAAATTATTACAGAGATTATTAAAAATTTTTTGATTTTTTTCACGTTCTCTATTAAGATCATCTAATTCTTTACGAAGAATAGCTATTTTTTCTATTGTATTATAATTTTTAAATAGTAGTTTCATGATTGTATAAGAATTAGCTTTTTACAAGCCTTGGCATTACACCAGAAGGGAAGCATTGATGATTTTTCTTTGAATATCCATATCTCATAATGGTCAGTTAATACCAAGTCGTCATTTTTTGGAGGATCATTACTGATTAAATATTTATCCCCTTTGTATTCAATTATTTTTATATTAGCATTCATGGTTTATTTTTTTTGTGAAGTTTTTTTGTAAAGAATAGTATCATAATAAAAGATCAGTAAATAATATTCCAAATAAATGATCTACTTCGTGTTGAATTACCCTTGCTTCCATATCATGAAAAAATTCATAATGTTTTTTAAAATTTTCATCATAATAATGAAGTAAGATACTTCCATATCGAAATACATTTCCACTAACTTCTGGTATACTTAAACATCTTTCCTCCATAGATCGCATAACTCCAAATTTATCTTTTATTACAGGATTAATAAAAGCTTTTTTAAAATGTGCTCCTGGAGAAATTTCTATATCAACTACAAATAATGATGCTGAATATCCTACTTGAGGAGCAGCTAATCCAATACCATATGTTTGATACATCGTCTCAAACATACTTTGAATAAGAGTAGATAAAGTAATCAACTTATCTTCAAATAAAAATTCACTTCCTTTAATTATATCAACAGAAATTTCTCGTAATATAGAGTCTTCAACTACTTTTTTTATTGGTAATATCATTTTATTGTATAAAATTTAATTTCTTTAATTTTTTTATAAAGTTTACTCTTCTTAAAGAAATATTCAGGTAAAAATATTGGGCATATAATCCAAATTATTATAGAGCGAATTACCCAAAATGGGTAATAATAAATTTTTCCTAATTTAGTATAATAACTCCAATCTTCAATAATGTAGTTTGTGTTTACATAAAGAGCAAACAGAATGAGAAATAATTCAATTTTTGTTCTAATTGTAGTTTTAATTTCTTTTTTCATAATACAAATATAATTAATATCTTTAAAATAAAAAAATATTTATTATTAATTTTTTGTTAATAATTTGTGATCCTGGAGGGATTTAAACCCACGACTTTATCGTTCGAAGCGATACACTCTATTCACTGAGTTACAGGATCTTATAATAGTTTTTGTATTACATCTAAACATTTAGAACACAACATAGTATATTTAAACATCCATATTGTTTCTCCACAATTACATATAATAGTTTTAGATTCTTCTTCATATATTTTTTTTCTTGTTTTTTCAAACAATGGTTGATATTCTTTACAAGAAGGATCTAAACAATAAAAACCATAACCACCTGCGCAACATTTAAATTCAACAGTTATATTATGAATATCATCGCACTTTTTTATGATGCCATAATCTTTATCTCTATCTTGAACACACATTCCTATGTGAACTTCCTTATAGATTATAGGATTTGATTTAAATTTCATAAAGAACACAATTACTTATAATACAACTAAAATTATTAATATTTCTTTCAAAATTAATTTTTATTACTTTATAACAATGGAAAAAATATATTACGAAATAAAAAAGATGTAGTATTTAATTCCAAACTCTTTGATAAAATAACCATCGTAACATAGCTGCAATTCCTATTGGAGGAAAAATAATACACAAAGTAATTGTAATTATCCATTGTTCTCTTGAAAATTTTTCTCTTTGTTTTTTCATATTATATATTTGATGATAAATTTACTTCTTGGTTTTGGATGTTTTATCATGTTTCATACTTTTTTTAGCTTTTTTATGATTTTTATTATGTTTTTTTAGTGGTTTATAAACTTTTTGATTTCTAGCATATTCATGTTTTTCCATCATCATTAATCCACGTCTTTCGGTATATGCTTGTTTTTTAGTTTCAAAACAAGAAGATAAAATTAATAAGCATAATATCAAAATAAATTTTTTCATATATGAGTTGTTTCATAACTAGCTATTTCAATATCAAAATCTATAAAATTATTAAAATTTTCTATATCAATTTTAAATCTTTCTGTTATTTTTTGTTCATTCCAACCTCTTATTTCCATTCTTTTAAGTCTTATTTCTCCTGGTGTATTAACAAAAATAATTAAACAATCTGGGCGATGTATTGGAAGAATTTTGCTTATTCCTTTAGTTTCCATTATAAAAATATCACAAGTATTCCATTCTTCTACTCCTGTTCCATAATAGTTATTTTCATATTGTACATATTCATAAAATTTTCCATATACAATTTTTTTTAAAAATTTATTCTTATTGATAAAATGATAATCTACTCCATTTACTTCACCTTCTCTTGGAATTCTAGAAGTATAGGAAACATCTGCATTAAAACCTTTATTAATAAATTTTTGTCTAATGAAATTTTTTCCAGTACAACTTGGTCCACAAAGTATTATGCGTTTATGATTTTTCATTTTCCTTAATGTGATCTTTCAACATTTTCACCACTTCATCATGTCCCTTTTCACTTGCCCATTGTAAAGCATAATCATCTCTTGCGTGCACATCTGCACCAGCAGCAAGCAACACTTTCACCACCTCAATATGTCCATTTTGGCTTGCCCATCGTAAAGCTAAATCATTATTTGCGTGCACATCTGCACCAGCAGCAAGCAACACTTTCACCACTTCAACATGCCCTTCTTCGCTTGCCCATTGTAAAGCATAATCATCTCTTGCGTGCACAGCAAGCAACACTTTCACCACT
>Ga0315284_10003659_pt1 | contig 21865 bp, 19 predicted proteins | sample YL17G09_16_MG_FD_203696 | JGI IMG/M metagenome (GOLD analysis project Ga0315284, IMG submission 203696) | Sediment microbial communities from Yellowstone Lake, YNP, Wyoming, USA - YL17G09_16 | ecosystem: Environmental > Aquatic > Freshwater > Lake > Sediment | place: USA: Wyoming | collected... | reverse complement strand
GCTATCATGGTCATCGCTATCATGGTCATCGCTATCATGGTCATCGCTATCATGGTCATCGCTATCATGGTCGTCGCAATCACTGTCTTTGTCACAATCACTGTCTTTGTCACACTTTTTCTTCTTAATAACTCTTCCTAAAGGTTTTAGTAGAGCGTTGTTTAGGATTTTTCCTAGACAGACAATCAGCATAACTGGTACAGAACCGGTTATCACACCAACGCATTCTGAAACATTATTTTTTTCCTGATTACTCCAAACTTTATCTTTACTATCAACTAATTTTAGTAATTTCCTACATCCACTGCCCCTGCATTCTGCGAGTACTACTGCATGAGAAGTGTTATCGTATTTTTCAACGTTGATGTCTATAAGATTTTTAACAGGAGCCATTTTAATTTTATCTTTATACAATACGTAAATATTTTTTTTTATACAAAAATAATAACAAAATCGTTTTTAAGAATAAAAAATAATAAATAAACAATTTATTATCAAATTAAATTAAAAAACAATATAAAGTTTATGAATCGGCTAAATGATGAACAAAATGAACGAATCTTGAATGAAATTGAAGTAAACACTACGGTTTTTAAAAAAATATACAGATTTACAGAATTTCATTATGGAAATATTTCTAAATCATTTATATATATTACAATCGATGTCGAAATTTATGAAAATGAAAATGATAATGAAAATGATAATGAAAATGAAAATGATAATGAAAATGAAAATGAAAATAGTTCTATTTATACGAATATAAGTATATATACAGACGCGTCGTGTTCGGATTTTTTACAAGGTATGGGTATACTGAATGACTCTGATATGAACGCCGATGCACATTCAGTTAAAACGACCAATTCGCATTCTTCTAAACCTTCATCAAAATATAGAAAAAATAAAAAAAATATAATCAAAAAAATAAAAATTCAACCAGAAAAACAAGAACAAGAACAAGAACAAGAACAAGAACAAGAACAAGAACAAGAACAAGAACAAGAACAAGAACAAGAACAAGAACAAGAACAAGAACAAGAACGGTTAAATAATCACGATTCTAGCGACTGCAATCCGAACAATCCGGTTAAACCAAAATATTCATTAAATATAAATAAAATAAAAAATATTGTTAATACCGTCAAGATGGAAACACATAAAAAAGTAAAAAAGGTTCCAATTAAAAAAAAAATAAATATAATTATTGAAAAAATTACTAATAAACTGCAATCGGAATTGATGAAAGAATATATGAACTACATTCTCGTTTTAGAAAATAATTCTAAAAAACAAGGTTCTTATGTGGATAAAATAAATGCATTTTATCATGTAATTTTAAATAAAATCGAATCAAATTTATAGGTTATTTGTTATTTGTTATTTGTATTGCATTTACGATTTTTCACGAGCGTAATGGAAATATTATTTTTTAAACGATTTAAATAGTCAAACGTATATAACAGTAGATTAAGTAGAAAAGTAGAAAGTAAAATACGCACGCATATAAATTACCAGCAATGACCGAATTCGTAATCACGTTGCATAATGAGAAAATATGGAGATTTTTTAAAGAGCGTCATCCAACATTACACATTGAAGATTGCGTGTCACTTTTCATTGATTTGATTGAGAAATTAACCGAAAATATGAATACAACATTGCATTCTTCCATGTTTATGAACTTGTTTGAAAATGTAAAACAGCTTCAGACGCAGCTTGACGGCATGTCGCGCGCGCAATCAGAACAAAGCGCCAGATTGCCAGTAAAACTTGCCGAATTTAAACGCGACTACATTGAAGACGTTAAACTCATTCTATCCACAAATGTTTCTGATAAAATTGCGCCGCTCATTCGTGAACAAAATTCCATACTCATGGATAAAACCAACATACTTTTAAACGATGTTTTGCCAAAATCAAATGATCAGCTTTCAAAACAATTAAGCGGAGCCATTCGAGACATGCAAAAAACCATCGTGGATGACACGCATAAATATTTTTCCGGCTCCACCATTTCTCCGCAATCTCTCCAGGAATTTATAACTACGCTGGATACCAAACTGTCGACCTCGCTCCAAATGTCTCAAGCTCAGACCGAAAAACGCATTGATACCAGCATTCGAGAGATTAAAGCATCATCTGACGCAAATTTGGGCGTAATCAAAGAACTCTCATCCGCAAATCAACAAGTTACTTGCGCGCTCACGCACTCGGTGTCTGAAGTTTTGAAAAAAATGGAAAATAGTTCAGCAAAAGGTAAGATATCTGAGAATATTTTATTCAGCACGCTTGTCTCGCTGTTCCCGTGCGCCCAAATAGATTCGGTGGGAACAACAAAGGAAACGGGCGACATTATCATCACCAGAAAAGATCGGCCGCGCATCTTGATCGAAAATAAAAACTGGGATAAGAATGTTGTTCAAGAAGAAGTCAAAAAATTCCTTCACGATGTAGAACAGCAAAACTGTTGCGGACTGTTCCTCGCGCAAAACTATGGCATTGCAAACAAGGAGGATTTTGAGATTAATATTCACAACGGGAACGTTTTGGTTTACGTTCACCAGGCAAAAAATGATCCCGATAAAATTAAAGTTGCAATTAGCATTATTGACCATCTAAAAGCGCGACTGGACGAAATGTCGTGCGATAATTCGACACTGAATGTCGAGACCATTTGCAAAGAACGGTTGGATAGTATTAACCAAGAATATCAAGCATTTGTCGCGCAAAAACTTTCAATGATTCGACACGTTCGCGAGTTTCAGACCAAACTTTGTAAGATGATTGAAGATGTGCGTTTGCCAAGCTTGGAAGATCATTTGTCCACTCGATATGCCACCTCCAGCAGCAAGTACGTGTGTCAATTTTGTGAGACATTTCAGGCAAAAAATCAACAATCATTGTCGGCACATCATCGAGGGTGTGCGAAGAAAAAACAAATTGACGGCGAAGCGGGGGTGTGAGCGTTATGGGTCAAATGCCAGTAGAAATGTAGGAATTTAAAAGAAGAAACTTGTGGTCTTGATAATAGTTTTATCAAATTATTATTATAATTCGCTTTTTTGTGTCTTTTTTATTTTTATTATAGTTTATAAATAACTTTATAAAATAGAATTAGAAAACAGTTTAGATTTTAGTTTTTAGTTAAAAAAGATAAAAAGAGATAAGATAAAAGTATGAATCATACTCAGCAGCATAATAAGCAATTTGTTCAAAATATGAAAAACCAACATGTGCAATATCTCAATAGAATAAAAATGTTGGAAACTGAATTGAATAAGTGTAAAGACAATGCTGCGCAAAATAATCTTGAAAACATTCAATTAAAAGAAATGTTTAATAGCGAGGTGGAAAAAAAAATACAACAGTTGGATTTTTCCAACAATAGAATAAATGAGTTGTCGGCCGAACTAGATGCAAAAACGGCCGAACTAGAATGCTCCAAAAAAAAAATAAATGAAATATTGGGAGACCTAGATAAAAAGAATGACGCGTTTTACAACATTGATAAAATTATTTTTAGAAACAATGAATATTTTGATGAAATTAAAAAGGAATTAAATGATAAAATTCAACATAACAAAGAAGTCAACGAATTATATGAAAAAAAAAATCACGAATTAAATGCCGTTCAAACGGAATTAGAGTTGGCGTATAAAGAGTTGGACATAACAAAAACAGAGTTACAACTATATAAAAATGATTTTATTTTAAAATCTGCAACTTTTTAGATTTTTATTATTTATATTATTTATATTATTTATATTATTTATATTATTTATATTATTTATATTTTATACCAAGAAGAATGTTAAAATTAAAAAATGTGTGTCTATATTATTATGTTATAAAATTTAGGAATTAAAAATTAAAAAATAAAAATATAAAAGGTATTTAAATATTTTTATATTATTTATTATATATAATAAATATATAATAAATAATATAAAAATAAATAGCAATGACTTCTTCATTTGCACATCCTTCTAATTTACACGTTGACGATTTGGGTGATAAATTGTGCATTGCCGTAAATTTAGCAAAAGTAAATCGTGTTTCATCCGACACTACCAAATTGTCTATTACTGCATATTACAATGATGACTGCACCGTGGATCAAGAATTTGTTTCGCAAACGACAATCAAAGATGCCGTTGCGAATAGTCCAGCCAATGACACAAAATTTGTAACATTTTACAAACCCAAATGCAGACCTGCAAACATCACTCTTATGGTCACGGAATCTTTAGTCGACGGTTCAGAAGTCGAGCTGGGACAAGCAACCGTTCACGCGATATGTTATCCGGACGCACCCGTTCTTTCCATCGTTTCCGACGGTGTTTCTAAACTGGATGACGTCGATTCGCACAAGGTAAAAATATCCGGGGTCAAACTAAGGGTCGGTTTAAGCAATAATGGAGGGTTCAATTTTAGGTCTGTCAATTTTTTTGTAAATAAAAAGGATAACTCAAACTCTCCAATTGTAAAACTTGCACCCATTATGCTTTCCGAAGACGATATTGCGGCCGGGTTTGCGGTTGTCACTTTGCCCGACGTCGTCACGGTTGCAGACAGGAAAATCAGCATTAATGCCAGCGTTGATAACGTCGCCGGATTAGAAAGCAACGTGTCGTCGGTTTCGGTGGTCGTTTCTAACGCAATTCGTCCTCACGCCGTTGAAATGGTAAGCGCCGAGTCGTGCCGCGAATCCGCGGTTCCGGTTTGCGTTAAAGTTGGTGTCAAAGACGGCGCTTATGTCAGCGTTCTTGCCCGCGCAGAGCACGACGAATGCTGGTCTACTACGAATGTGTTGAACGTGCCTGCGACTGAAAACAACGGTAGTTTGTGCGCCACCGTAACAAGTTTGGGCGAAATGGGTGACGAGCTGTTACCATTCGTTACATATCACTTTGCAGCCGTTCAGCACGGTTCCGTCAAATGCGCGTCCGACGACGTTTGCACGCTCACTGCTTTGATGCCGGACCAGTCCAAACTGTCAAACGCGGTTTCTGCCATTCCGTTTGCCGATTTTCGCTTTTCTTGCGAGCTCAGTTTGGCATCTGCTGGCGCATTGTCGCTCGATTCCGCGGCATCCGTTTTGCTCGTGGCGCCTAGCATTGCCGTTTCAAACATGAAGAGCGACGAAGATTTTTGCTCGGTTTGGGCGTTCAAACAAAACGGTGCTGTCATAGATTCCGTCCACTCTTACGATCACGCCCCGCCAATGTTTCGCCTTGAAGGGTTTGAATACACGGATTCGCTTCAGTTGTGCGTCGACTTTTACAAAATGGTTCCGGTTGAAGTTGCTGAAAGCGTACATTGTGATGCCGTTTTGGACATGGGCGCAGTCAACGGTCGCCCGGGCAGATGTTTGCACGTTTCCGGCGCGACGCTCGCTTTTCGCCCGCCCCCCTCGTCGAAAGCCATTCCCGTTCCGCACGCACTCAAACTCGAGTTTTACAACAAGGCGCTCTTTGTGCACCACGAAGACCCGGTCGATCTTATGAAGCAGCAGCAGCTGGCGATTCAAAGCATCGAGTACCAAATTTCTAATAGCGCCGAGTTTGGAGAAGACAGCTTGCAGTTTTTGTCGGGTGACAAGAAGACGTCCGTTGTTGTGGCGGCGACAGACGGCGCTCTTGAAAAATCCAAGCACGTGCTGCTTTACTCCGGCGAATACGACAGTGCTGGAAATCACGTAAAATCGCTGGCCAGCGAGGACTCCTTCTATGTTCGCGCAAGGTACACGGTGAAATTCTTGAACAACATTGTCCTGCAATCCGAGTGGAACGAGCCGGCACATTCCGGCATGGTTAACAAGTGCATCAAAGTGACTTCGATTACGCTGAAACAAACGCCGCCTAGCGACTTTAATTCCTTGACGACCAGCTTTTTGTCCCTCATTGTTGAAGCGTCAGTTGATGTCGGCCACCAAATGGTGCAGGACGTGTCCGTGTTTGTATTGGTGAAACACGGCGCCAAATCTCACAAGGCGGAGTTGCTATACGATGCCGCGTCAAACGTTTGGAGATCGGCCGTTTTGAGCCCCACGCCCAAAGTTGATTATTCTTCGCAGCCGGTTCACGTCGTTGCCGTGGGTCCCTTGAACATGGACGTGAAAACACTGTAAGTAGGTGTTGCGCTGTATTGTGTTGTTTTTGTTTTATGACTCCGCTAAATACATTTTTATGAATACGAGTTTATTTTTTACAACTAAAATGCTGTAAAAAATATAAAAAGGTAACTAAGGCGAATTAATAACGTGTTCTAATTTATAGCTGCTAATGCTTTTTATTATTCTTTTTATTGTTCTTTTTATTATTCTTTTTTAAATTTTTTTTATAAATAATATGGCCATCAAATATTCCATTCATAAAAGTAGTATTTTCTTCTTCTATTTCTTTAGTTTCTTGTTGTTCTTCTATTTCTTTAGTTTCTTTAGTTTCTCGTTGTTCTTCTATTTCTTTAGTTTCTTTAATTTCTTGTTGTTCTTCTGAAGCTGACATAACAACACGAACATGATCTGGTTCGTTTATAACTTGTATTGATTCTTTATTTGAATTTGAAGTGCTTAAATAATTTCCCATTTTATATACTTTAAATATATATAATAAAATTTAATAAAAAAATATTTAAATTTAAAATATAGATATTTAGATAATTTAAGTTTAAATTATTTTTATTTTAAAATAAAAAATATTTATTAAATATATAAACATATTATAAAGATAATAAATAACGAAACGAAATGGATCAAAATCTTTGTTTTGAATATCAACAACTTATGTCGAGGTACAATATAACAGACAAACAACATCGACAGTTAGAATTAAAAAAAAATGACAGCCAATACCGGCAACAACAAATCAAAAAAGAAAAAATAAGCAAAGAAATTAAAAACAATAACTTGAAAGTAGAAGAAATGCCAACGATGCCAACGATGCCAACGATGCCAACGATGCCAACGATGCCAACGATGCCAATGCCAACTCAACACCATCATAGGTTAAACTTAAGCAACTTATTTAAAAATATAAAACCAGCGCCAGTTGCAGCGCCAGTTGCAGCGCCAGTTGTAGAAACAGTTGCAGAAGCAGTTGTAGAAACAGTTGCAGAAGCAGTTGCAGAAGCAGTTGTAGAAACAGTTGCAGCGCCAGTTGCAGCGCCAGTTGCAGCGCCAGTTGCAGAAGCAGCTATGAAAAATAAAATGTTATTTAAAGCATTACAACAATTAATGTTCAAAAAGTAGCACGCTTCACTTATTGATTCTTTTAAAAAAAATGAAATTAATTAACTTTAGAAGTTTTAAAAACAATAAATAAATCTTTAGAATAAGTTTTATTTATTAATTATTATATATTTTTACTTAAAAGTAAAAATATATTTAAACGTAAAAAATATATTTTTTTTATATAAAAAAAAATATTATAGTATACTATAACATAATACAAAAAATGCCAACAACGTCTTCATCCGTTCGGGTTGATTTTTATAATGGTAGTGTTAAAAACACCGACTTTTACGCACTATTGAGTGATAACAGAAGTAACGTTACTTGTTCTTTATCAGGCAGTTTAACCAATGTTAAAGACGCGTCTTTAGTTATTGATTTATTTGAAAAAACTTCCGTTGCTAAGAAGCCGTTTCCAATACTCCCTATTAGTTCTGTCACTATTGAAAAAGGAACGGGTAGATACCAATATGATTTCACGGATCTAAAAGAATACGCTTTAAAAATGATGGTTGTGCTGAATGACGGCACAAATTTAACAGGTAAGTTTTCTTACGGCAACGTATCAGATTTAACAGCATACAAATTTATTTACAGAGAGACCCCCGACGCCTTTGTAAGCGCATCTTTTTCAAAACCGAACGCCGTTTATAGCGGTTCTTCTATAGAAGTCACTGCCCCAATGTCATTTTTAACTGGAGGAGATGCTCCTAAAGATGCTCGCCGTCCAAAAAGAGTTAGAGGTTCTTTTGATGTGTTGGATAAGACAGTTCCTGCTGATGACAATTCAGAATCTTTGAAGTCATATTGTCCGGAAGTGGATTATTCAGAAAGCGGAGTATACACTTTCCCTTCTAATACACTTTCAAATGGTTATAGTTATTCATGTACTTTAGAAGCAATTTATGATGATGGGTTCAAACCTTGGAAAAATGTATCCGGTTCTGTAAACGTATTCCGTGGTCCTATTATTACGGCTGTTGAAGCATTTGGTTTGGGCGTCGATAATTTAGGTGCCGGCGATCCGCTAATTAGTAGTGTTATGGATGTCACCATGGAAACAGAAAGCCCAGGAATTTTTAGTGGTGATTCTACCATAACTTTTACATTATCACAAGGCACTACACCCTATTACAAGTTTACCGTACCTGCAAAATCTGGACCTACTCCTGTGTATAACATTCTAAATAATGATAGTTATCTCACAACCATCAATAATAATCCTATAGAGAGCACGGCGGCAAATGGTAGTACATATTTTGCATTTAATGTAACGGCAAGCCGAAGTTACACATTTACCCAATTAGTCGGCGGAACAGGAGAAATAATAGATAAAGTATCAAATATTTTTCCTGAAAATTTTGTTTTAGATGTCAACAGATTGGGACCTATTTTAGTAGATAATCAGTGGACTAAATTAGGTGTTGTAGCCCCATCTCGTAAGGTTGTGCTTGATTCTACTTTAACGCAAGAAAAATGGAATTTAATCCCGGAAAATGGATATTTAGCAAAGTGTTTTAAAAATGAATTTTTTGGGACTGGTCGAAACGAAGGACTTTTTGAAGATGTGGATACTGCTTCAACCCAATTTAAATTTGAGCTAAGTCAAGACAGTGGAGTAACTTTTTCTCCAGTTACAAGCTTGCGGATGAAACAGGGTTCCGTCGCATCTTCGGCGGCGGAAGATCGGGCTCAATGGATATCTCTATTAGGTTCTACTCCGCTTTCGAATGTTAACGGTATTTTTAATAACATTCCGTGGGCAGGCCCCACCAAGTTGGGTCCACAACAACCTCCTATATACTTGATGGCCGACTGTGCTGCTGCCGATTCTCCAACTTTAGTTCCCGGAATTTTCAGTTTGAACGGTGTTAGGACAAAATACATCGACGATCCGAATTTTACTCTCCCAAATAACATGGCTGCTGTTAGAGCCGATTCTACTCTCCCTTTTGCAACTATTCCGGATAGAGATGGTTGGCTTATTAAAAATGGCGCAAACATCACTGTCAACAATAAAGTTGTCGCTCCAAAAGTTAATTTGTATTATTATGTAAATCCCGTTTCTGGTTATGTTAAGGCAAACCCAACCGCACAACCACCAACCCCGTCTGTTCCAAGCCAGCAAACCTCTGCGAACTCTTTTACACTGAGTCAAGCAACCGGTCTTGGATTATATGCTGTTTTCAATCAAAACAGTGGTGCAAGGCAGTTTCCGTTTTTTATTGCGTATACGACTCAAGATGGTTTGGGTTCGGCTCAGACGGGTGATGGTGATAACGCATCGTGGTATAAATCTAACGTATTTTATTCTCGTCTTGGCGATCCCCTCATATCTAACGGCAGTCCATTTAATTCGGGTCTCACTTTGATATATACTGGAACCGACGATCTTTCGTTTCGTCCGGATATTCCTGCCGAAAGACGCGTTAAATACGTGGTTAACATGCCTAGTTCCAAGGCAAATGCTGGTTATGCTTCCGAATTTGTAAAATTGCTTTCATTTCAAACATCGGGGAATGCTGATTCAACTTTTCCTGGTGATTATAATTTTCAACTTTTGGAGACGGGAATGTTTACCAGCCACACTTCAACCGGTTTAATATCGTTGACATATAATGAATATAGTCGTCTTGTTCTTGCAGTTAGTTTGCTAGCATCTGGAGCGACGACGAGACCGACTGCTACGCAAAGCAACCGAATTAGAGTAATGAATAAAGTGAATACACCGTCCACAGGTGAGACAGCAAGTTATAACGTTCCTAGTTCAGTTTTAACCGTTAATGTTGTTAATAGTGATGCAAATGATAAAATGACGGGTGTATTATTTACCAGCAACTTGAAATCCCCCGATGATAGCGCTGTGGTAAAAAATACCGCCGTCATTAACTCATTTACTTTTGACCGCACAGGCGTTACCAAAGATAGTATCTCAGTATTGACTGATACTGAATGTAAATTCAAGATTGCGTATAATGTTACTGACGATAATGGTGGCTCCGATATCACTGGTTTACAGGGTCCGGTAATTACTGTACCGTTGCGAAACCTTCCCAGTAGATCCAATTATGTCATTACCAATTTTGATTACAAGACAATGAATGATCATGCTCAAAGTAGTTTCTCTTTTAATGCGACTTTTAATAGTAACAATAGTACAAATATTTCAGGATTGAAATGCTATTTTAATACGACGGCGGATTTTAGTTCTTCAACAAAGGTTCTGGTGATAGACGTAAAAAGGTCGGAGGGAATTGTGTCAGGGTCGGATACCGTCCAAAGTATAACTGTTAGATTAGATAGTATTAGTACCCTCTTCAGTAGCTGGACAGATTTGTCAGCAGGTTTTGTTGAGTTTGTTCCATATTTTACACCTACTACCGGTAGTTCCGATTTAGAGGAGGTCCCCGCTCAACAAACAAGGTACGGTATCTACAATGTGCTCCCAATTGCTTCTGTTCCCGCGACTTTAGAGGGTGGTGTCGCACAAGCAGCTACGACTTTGAAATGGACTGGTGTGGCGGGTAACAGTTATAACCTTGGTGGCGCGGCGTCTGGTGATTTGTCGGCCGGTATTGTTGCGTCTGGTTCCGATTTCAGCTACGTTTTTGCCGCCAACACTTTAACTGCCGCCGTTGAAAAGACCCTCGCTCTAAAGAAAAAACAAACGCTTCCCGTGGTGCCAGGGACGAGTAGTCCCCTTTTTATTACACTTGCTTCCAATACTTGGTATGGACCCGTGACAGATGTAACTTTTACTCCCGTTTCGGTTGATACGACAACGATGGTTGTGACTGTGCTAAGAGGCAGTAACGATACTCAATTATTGACTTCTCACGCACCAGCCACTGGCTATAATTCTTCGTTGTTGAATGTTACAGCAAACCAGTTGACTAAAGTAGTCGGACCAGTCGCAACACCGCTTACATTTAGTACTGGTGCTGGTTCTTCTACTGTGCAAGCACATACAGCAACCAATACACACACTCTATCTGGTGAAACACTTGCTTCTTTATTGGAGCTTAGAATGCGGGTTGCAGCGGGTGTCAAATATACTTCTAAAGTTGGTGCCGGCACGTCTCCAGTGTTATACTTAATTTCTGTTTCTGTGGTTTTACCTTTGGGACCTCCAACGCCATATCGTCTCGCCGGAGCCCCACTTGTGACCAGTAATAATAAATACACGGTAATAAATGGTAAAATAGAGGTTCCGGTTTCTATCAATGCTAATGGTTTGGCAGTAGAAGGTTTGTCCACGGTAGTTGCATTCATTTCACAAAATAGTAACTACAGCGATTCCACCGATACACTATCAGGGGACGGCGCAACGGTGCTGGCTGTGTTCGGTCCAGGTTCAAGTAGGACCTATACTGTGGGAAGTAACGCGAGCGCCATTTCTACAACCGATAATTTAGCGCCTGGAGAAGTTGCAACCACAACTTCAGAAAATTTATCAGACATTATTGATGATGGAGCGACATCGTCTATCCTTACACTTGCACTTGGTACACTTGCTGTTGGTGATGCAACAGTGTTATCATTTCCGGCCACCGGATTTATTCCGACTGCACCAATTCAAATCATACTTATTATAACAACTCGTCTTGGACATCGCGTTCTCGGAGCTACCCTGAATTATCAAGCGCCCCCTTGACTATCTCGTTTGGCAAATGGCGTAACGATTCGGTACACGGGTACTGAACAAGCGGTTCAAAACGCATATAATCTCAACAAACCATTTTTTATATTAGAGGATCCAAGAAAAACCGGAACTCCGGAATATTTTGCTGTTGTGATTGGGTCTACTGCTAACCTTAAAATTTCAGAATATGCTAGATCTACTGGTTCGGCAGTATCTTCTTTCTTTACACCACCAGGGGAAATTAACCCGGTTCCATTTAACAACATTGTTACATCGCTTGTGCCAGTTATGAATAATTTGTTTAAATATGCGAGCACATTCAACAAAAGTGTTAGATCTTGGGATACAAGTAACGTGTATCTTATGGATTATATGTTTGCGGAGGCAGACGCATTCAATCAAGATGTATCAAGTTTTGATACATCAAATGTTCAAAATATGGAAGGTATGTTTTCGACGGCTGGATCAAACTCTCAATTCAATAATGATGGCCTTCCAGGCATTGGCACCTGGAATACATCAAAAGTTTCCAACATGAAGAATATGTTCCAAAATGCAAGAAACTTCAATCAAAATTTAAGAGCTTGGGATGTAAGTAAAGTTACAGAAAAGACCAACATGTTTTATAGTGCCCTCGCTATGATTCCGTATAATTTTCCGCAAAATTTCACCACTCCATTATAAATAGCGACTGGTTATTCTCTTCTCCCACCGTCCCTTGATTAAATATAAATTGGATACGAGCGAGGTGCTGTCTTTGAACTGCTCCCGAGCGGTCTTCATTCATCTTAACTGATTTTTTATATTTTTTACAGCATCCGTGTTGTAAAAAGTAAATTCGCTTTGATCTACAAGTTCTATTGATTCAAAATCTTTTTCACTAAATGTGCTGTTGTAACCATTTGAAATGGTAAACACGAACAGCGTAAATGCCTTCTTTTCAGAACACCATTTGCAACACATGATTCCTTCGCACTTACCGTCTTTATAATCTCTCCGCCCTCGAAATCCGGTAACAATTGCGCCTTCGGGAAAATGGAAACTTTTAAATGTTGTCCAGCGTCTCAAGTTTACAACTTTGTTGTTTGATTTCGTCACCCCAATGCAGTCGTCGCGCGGTTTTTCTCCATACTTCCAGACCGCCAAGTACGTAAATATTCTTTCGCTTGTTTTTGCAAGGTCGGTTGCGGAAATGGCGGAAGTGGCAACATTTTCTTCGTTCATCCAATCGTGCACGTCTTCGTATTTTATCTTTATACGATTTAAAAAATAAAAAATCAATTTTATTTTTTATTTTTATTTTTATTTTTATTTTTAGAAAATGATTAACTTATATAACTTGGATAATCATAAATTGAAAACTTATTTTTTATTTCAATGTTGAGCAGTTTTATTCATTCATCGGTTTCCTTGTTTCCTTGTTCTTAATATGTTGTCACCCAGCGCTTGTGCTAAATATTTCAAGATGGGCTCGACAACAAGGCGTTACAGCGTCATCGGCTGCACCGGATACGAAAATGCAAACCCTTCTTGTATTCCTGGAATTGTGGAAACTGTGAAAACGGCCGAAATTGGCGTTGGCACTTCAACTTGTGACGATGATAATAATAACACGTGCGCAATTTGCTTGGAGTGTTTTGATTCGGGTTGCGCTCCTCAAAAAAATATCGCAACCACGGAGTGCGGTCACACATTTTGCTTGTCTTGTCTTTTGAAAAATTTGCACACATCAAACCTTTGCCCCCTTTGTCGCGCACCCGTCGAACAAAATGTGAAGCGAGTATTGAAACCATTGTCCTATGAAGAAGGCATTGGATTATTGGATCGCGAGCTCGACGGCCTTCGAATTTATGAAGACATTGAGCAATTTGTCCAAAATGCAATGGAAGTTTCATCTCAGCCAAACACCACTGGACAGAATGTTGATGATGTCATTGGTAATATTATGATCATGGTCACAAATTTTGGTTTCAACTTGCTCTTTGATGCCACATTGCATACAAATGGTGGCGAAGAACACATGGATCCGGAATGGATTAACCAAATGTATGACGATGACGATGATGATGGCGACAATGACAATGATTCTACCATTAATGATTACAATTCCGAATCTGATGATTCCGAGTCAGAGTCAGATTCGGATGGTGGTGATGGTGGTGATGGTGGTGATGGTGGTGATGGTGGTGATGGTGGTGATGGTGATGACGAGTCCAAAAATAAAAGAGTTGTGTTGTTTGTGTTGCCAGAAGTTCCAGAGTCAATGCTTGAGTGAGTGCTGGAGGAGGGGTCGGGGACATGAAATTCGATATTCCGAGCTTGCGCGTTGGAACCGGAACCGCGGCGATAACCATGTTTGCCGGCTTTTTTTTTGCGCTCATTGCCGCGGGCATTGTTGCAATAATACACTTCAGTGAAAAGTCAACTGAAATGCTGATTGGTATAACGTGCATCGTTGCCATCATCACAATCGTTTCAGCCAAGTCGCGTCCATGGGACTACTCATTTTCGCTGCTCAGTATGGCGTGTTTCATGGTGGCGGTAGTGCTGGGATTCATGGTAGATGGTCCGCTCTCCATTACACTTAAGATTGTAGCCATGTGCCTGGTGGTATTCGCCGGCATATGCAAAATTAGATACTTTTATTTCTGATTCATTTGCACCGCGATCCCCGCTAATCTAACATAATCTAATCTATTTGCGCGGTTGTCTTCTTTTTCGGGTCATTCTCTTTGGGGTTGTTCTCTTCTTTCCACCTCTACCACCTCTGGACTTTGCAGCGGCACTGGCACCACTGCCTCTGGCACTGCCTTTGGATTTCGCCGAATCAAGTAAATCAAATAAATCAACTGTTGCGCTGGCTTTAGGGCTGGCATTGGATGTGCGTCGTAACGCGCAAGAACGCGAAATCGACGAAACCGTTATAGAATTAGGTTCCACGTATCTCATTTTGTTAGTGCGTTTAAACATGGCGCTTATCCTGCTGGGACGTTGCTTGGCGCAGTCAATTGCCAGCAAATTAGTTTCTGGATTATACGATCGCACTATTCCGCGTTTTGGCTGAATACTGCTTTTCACAGGAGCGGTTTTATTATCCGTGTCGCGGTATTCATTAAATGAAACGGCGCATTGTTCATTGTTTAACAAATCCGAAATATAAACGTCTTTGTACGGCATTGCACGCGTTGATTTTTCTTCTAAATAAGCACCGGCCGAGTTCTTGTAATAATGATTTGGATCTATACCGGAGTAATAATTTTGGGTTCTCAAAATTGTGTCGCTCATTTTGTTGTATTAGTATTATAAATTAACAGTATAGAAAATAATAATAATACTAATAATAATACTAATAATAATACTAATAATAATACTAATAATAATACTAATAATAATACTAATAATAATACTAATAATAATACTAATAATAATTAATAATACTAATACGTAAACAGGCCACTTGCAAACTTATGTTGAATCTTACTCCATACTGGTTGATGCTGGCGACGGTTTCAGTATTTATTGGATTTCTCGTATTTTTTAATGATTACAATTCCGAATCTGATGATTCCGAGTCAGAGTCAGATTCGGATGGTGGTGATGGTGGTGATGGTGGTGATGGTGATGACGAGTCCAAAAATAAAAGAATTGTGTTGTTTGTGTTGCCAGAAGTTCCAGAGTCAATGCTTGAGTGAGTGAGTAAATTGTTTTGATATGTTGCGTTGCCACCTAAAATAAAAATAAAAAACATTTTATTATTTTTATTTTATTATTTCTCTCTATTTCTTTCACCATTATTTTTTTATTTCATTTTTATGCAATGCCGCCGGCCGGATTTCTAAATAGTTGTTGTCCATTGCGATTTATGAAATTGCCCTGAATGGAACCAACATATGGTACCGGCACTCTTCCTCCTCCCTTTATGCTTTTGCTTTTGCTTTTGCTTTTGCTTCTGCTTCTGCTTTTGCTACTGCTTTTGCTACTGCTTTTGCTACTGCTTTTGCTACTGCTTTTGCTACTGCTTTTGCTACTGCTTTTGCTACTTCTTTTGCTTTTACTGTGTTTATTTTTTATTCCTGCATTCGCCATTCTCTCAACCTTATATTACGATAATATTTTATTTTTTATACTCTCTCTCAAAAAATTATAATATATATTAATATTAATATACATTAATATACATTATAAAATGGGAGGCGGTGCATTGCCGATTGCGTACAATAAAAAAAATAAAAAGGTTTACCTACTTTTCGGAAAAGAAAACGAATACTTGAACAAGGATTCGCCGGGATTCAGCGACTTTGGCGGCGGCGAAAAACCGGGGGAAAGCGCGCTCGATACGGCGCTGCGCGAAGGGTGCGAGGAATTAAACGGGTTCTTCGGATGCGAAGGAGAGATTAAACGCTTAATCAAAGAGAATTTAGTAACAAGTTTGAATCATGACCGGTATACCACATTCCTGTTTGAAATCGAATACGACGAAAATTTGCCTTATTATTTCAATAACAACTACAAGTTCTTGAAAGGTCATGTCAATAAACTGGTTCGTCACGCGACAAACGGCTTGTTTGAAAAGTCGGTTATCAAGTGGATGACGTTTGATGACCTGCGAAATGAAAGGGGCTCGTTTCGTTCGTATTACAGAAACGTCGTCGACGTCATTTTGGAAAATGAAGACGACATTGTCGCCAAGGTCACGGGCAAAAGGGAGAGAACTGCGACCACCGCGACTGTTCCGACTACTGCGACTACTCCTGTTACTGCGACTACTGTTCCGACTGTTCCGACTGTTCCGACTGTTCCGACTGTTCCGACTGTTCCGACTGTTCCGACTGTTCCGACTGTTCCGACTACTAGAACTGCGACCGCGACTAGAACTGCTACCGCTATAAAAACGCCGAAAACGGTTAAAAGTAAAAAAACTAGAACTAGAAGTAAAATGGATACTACAACAATGAAAACAAATACAAATCGCTATAATAACTACAAATATGACGCCGATTCCAGTAACGATTTGGATTCGGATTCGGATTCGATGCCTCTACAACAAAAACAAAAACAAATAAAAGGAAAAGGAAATAAAAAAAATAAAACAAAAAAAAATAAAAAATGGTTTGAACTCTTTTAATTCATTCTTTAATTCATTCTTTTACTTTTTTACACATTTACCATTGTTGTATTTTTTTTTATGATTTCTTGTTTTCGAGAGAGAATTGCTACTTTTCATTTTCATTTTCATTTGTTTTCGTTTTTTAGACCTGGTTCTAGAGCTTTTTCCGCCAAACCCCTTTGCAGTAAAAGCGACGCTTCTTCCTTCTTGCGATTTTTGTCTCTCCATACACACGGCCATCATTTCACGTTTAATTTTTTCAACATCTTTAAACATTTCCTCGATATTATTAAGTTTAAGTTTTAATGAGCTTATATGCAAATCCCACGCGCTACCCTGACTGACATAAAATCGATTAAATGAATTGAACCATGAATGTGCTTTTATAAAATATTCCCCTATGATATCATTTATTTTATCATCTACATTATCAACAGCTTCGTCGGTTTTACATTTTATACACAATTCATTTATTTTTTCTAATATCTCATTATATTTTTTTAAAATATCGATTAACATTAAACAGAAAATGCGTTGTTTTATAAATAAAGGGTCACTCATAACCGGATCATTTAAATATGCTTCTTTTGTCTCGAAATCGGCCGCATTTAAATGAAACATTTTCGATTCAAAATCTGATCCTTTAGAATTTAATACAACTTTTTCTGATATACGTTGTTGAAGGTGAACTTCTGAATCTTTCAAAAATTTAATTTCTTTTTCGAAATCCTCGACTTGTTTTTTTGAAATTTCACACAAATTTGGCGGTGATGATACCGGCGATGGTAGTGAAAATGGCGATGTCGATGATGACGACGATGGTGGCGACGGCGTCGACGGTGATGATGGCGTCAACGGCGTTGACTGTCCTGCACCCATAATAATTTATTAAACCAAGTATAAATTATTATTATATTATATTTTATTTATCGTATTTTTTTTTGATATTACTAAACTGGTAATATCAGAAATTAATAGAAATAGTCATATTTACATATTTACACATACAGCAGCACGCGTTCTTCAGGGTCGGGTTTCAAGCACCGCTTCAAACAAAAATACAGCGACGTGTGCAAAAAGGGGCGCCCTACGCGCTCAATGTCGTCTTCGCCGTTTTTAAACTTGTGTTGTAGCAGCGCGTAAATGCAAAGCGCGGACAAGCTGTAGCACCACGACGTTGTGGTAAGCCGCATCGGCAGCCGCTTCAACGCGGACTCCGGCAGCTCCGCCGGCAAAAATGACGTGTGCTTGTTTACTTTTAGCGGCACATCGACAATGAGCTCGTTTTTATTGGGTCCGGGTTCTTGCATCAGTTTTTCAGCATTCATAAACAGAAACGTGTACTCAAACGTGTATTCCGTTTTTTGATCATCGTCGGGTTGTTTATCTTGGTTATCTTGGTTATCTTGGTTATCTTGGTTATCTTGGTTATCTTGGTTAGGGTCGCGCGTTTCAATTACAACAATGTCTTCCAAACTGAAAAACGGGATGATTAGGCCGCGCTCCACTCGAATGCGTTCAAGCTGCGTTCCAACGTCGGCAAGCAGTTTCAGCGTAAGCGTGTACGCCATTCCTTTAGACAGCGATGGCGACAGCGAATGCATGTTGTCAATAAAGGTTTTCAACGGAATCGCTTTCAACGCTTTAATCTTGATAGAGGTCGACGTATGATTGTATGCGTGTGCGCGCGCACCTTTTATCGACTTTCCCACACTCGATAAAAGCGCTAGCGCCGCGTTCGCGTTTGACGAGGTTATTTTTAGTAAAAAAGTTTTTACTTGCGGAAATGAGGGCAATGAGGATGAAGACATTGACGCATACGATTGTTTATTCGATTCATATACCGCACACTCTTCGACTTTGTGAATTAGCTTCATTTTTTTGTAGGTATTCTTGGATTCTTGGGTATTAATATACTTTACTATTTTATATTTAATATTTTATTGTTGTATTTTATTGTTGTATTTTATTGTTGTATTTTATTGTTGTATTTTATTGTTGTATTTTATTGTTGTATTTTATTGTTGTATTTTATTTTGTTAAAATGTTTTATTTGTTTTATATTGTTCAATTGTAAAGCAGATAAGGTAGTAAATACAGCAGCACAATTAACACAATAATGTTCGTGTTTAAAGTTGATCCGGCAAGGTAGGACGCAACAAGCGCGGCCATAATCATCATCCCCCCATCAGCAAGAACCGCTTTATAGGACACTTCGCTCGCGTAATCTTTAAACGTGTCCAACATTCGATTCATTCCCCTTGGAACGCTTTTAAAAACGGCATAAAATAACATGTCGTGCACGAATTGAACTACTAAAGCCAACCCTATAAAATTAAAAATCGAAAATTGGCTAAAAATACGGAAATAAAGTGCTCTCACAATAATAAGTCCGATAAAAATAATTAAAATATCTGCGATAACCGCCGATAAGTTATAATTTTCGTACCATTGTCTTAAAACGCGCGAATCAATCACCCTCGTATTTGATAACAAAATTACAAACATGTCGGTAAACAGCACCCCGTTTAAAAGCGGCAAGTAGTCGCCCGTATTGTTAAAATTCGCTATATTCGAAAACATGACCGTGGGTAGAAAAATAGTATATATAAATTAAAACATATATAATATTTTTATTATCATTATTATTTCATTTTTTGCTGTTAGTTGTTAGTTGTTAGTTGGTAGTTGTTAGTTGGCGCATTTATTTTTGGAAAAAATATTGTTCCAATTGATAGTATCGTCGACTGTACAACATCTCTACAAGGTGGTTCCAATCATTCTGCCATTCGTTAGGCCGGTCATTCGTAGGATGATGTTTCAAATCCTCTTTTTTGCATTCAACTCCCAAATATGCGCAAATATCGCTCGCATCGCATCCAACCCGAATGGTTAGATTGCCGCCGTAGCTGCCGCCGTAGCTGACGCTGCTATAAGCCACCGGTTCGTGTATACTACAGTTATCGTAATTATTGTCGTTGTTTATATGGTTTTCATGATAAACGGTCGACGCCATCGCCCACAAAACAACGCTGGGAACACCGTATCCAAATTCGCGGTATAAAAGAGACGCTTCATTCAACACTTCTCCAAAAGACACCTCGTCGTCGAACATTCCGCTCGAATCATCGTCAGTGAAAATCGTTACGGTAAATCCGGGTTCCGCCGAAGGCCTTGTCTCTTTTGGCGTCACTTTCGATTCTACCAACAGCTTTAGCGCCGAAATCAAACACTTGTACATTGGGTGGCTGTGCGCAGAATGCAACCGCGCCCCTGGCGCCTTATTTGCCTTATTTGTTAAATATTTCACGTTCTTCACAAACGACGCGTCCAAATCGTGTAAAACAAACTCTTCTCTGCCCGTTTCGCCGCCTTTTTCGCCGCCCGTTTCGCCGTCTTTTACAATCAGCGTCCTTCCCGTCGCCGCATTTTCAGCAACGGCTAGTGCAAGCCCGATTGCTTTGGTAGAGTTTCCCGCTAGAACCGGAATCACGTGCGAAAGTTTATTTTTTAGCGCTTCTTGCGACGCAAACGCCGCCCACTCCGCGTTCCGGTTGTAAGCCAGAGAACTGCACGAACTGTAGTATTTGGAAACCGCAACGTGCGTTGCCAGGTCGGTTTTGATCCCGTCATTATAATTAATCGTGTCGCATTTCCACACCTTGTATTTTTCGGCACACGCTTCTCGATCAAGATTTTGAACGTGTCGCTTGCCCGGTTCGTTGGGTTTCAAATTTAGAAGCGCTCGGTCTTGCAAATCCCGCGTAAGACGCGTCGTTTTCGAAAATGCAATGTCCGACCACCGCTGTTGGCACATTTTAATTTGCGGCGTTTCCAAATACTGATTCAGGAAAGAAACAAGCTTCCGGTAATGAATTTTACACTTGACCACCGCCTTTTCATACGAAGCGGGTTTCGCACTTCGGTCTTTGGGAATCCATTCTTTATAATAATCGCACGCAAGGCGCTCGTAAAAATTTCCATATTTTTTTGATTTATTCTCTCTCGGAATCCACTTTGAAACAAGTGAAACTCCGTCGTCAACGCCATCGACGTCCTCGTCGTTATAGAATGCCAACACGTCTCTGGCAAGGCGCTCGTTCACCAACTTCACAGCGCGGTTGGTTAGCCCGAGATACGCCGCCATGTCGCGCTCGTCTCGCATGTTCATTGTGCGACGCATGTACGCCACAAGCCCCTTGACGTCCTTCCACGATCCCAGCGGTTTTGTTTTTTCGAGCTGCCATGTAACAACGGTTTCAAGCGCATGGCTCGCGGCGCCAGCGTCCTGTCGCGCCAGTTCGAACAGCTGCATGTACGCTAGCTCGCGCTCACCGCACCCCGCGCTAATGTCACGCGTATACGCCAAAAAACGATACAGCATCATGATGTGCCAGTTTGCCCGGTGCTTCGTTTGATTATTTTCTTTCTCTCTGTACAAAAGATTCAGAAGTTCTCGATACTGTTCTTTCACTTTTGAATAATTCATATACGAAGTTGTGGCGTCATTCGCACCATTGTTAACGTTGTTGTTACCGTTATGGTTGTAGTTTTTTCGTTGTTTTATTTTTTTATAAATGGCAAGAATGCTTTTCTTGACTTCATCATACATTTTTTCACGTTGATCGCATTCTTCTTCGTTGTCACTATTATTATCATTGTCATTATTATCATTGTCATTATTAAAATCGTTTAATAATTTTTCCACAATAAATCCTATACCCTCTTCACCATGCTTTGTTGTTGGTCGCACTTGTTGCATCTCGCCGATTCTTTTTAATATTATAATATATAAAATAATATCTAAGTTGTTCTAAATTATTATTTTATTTATTGTTATTATTGTTATTATTGTTATTATTGTTATTATTGTTATTATTGT
>Ga0315284_10003658_pt1 | contig 21867 bp, 14 predicted proteins | sample YL17G09_16_MG_FD_203696 | JGI IMG/M metagenome (GOLD analysis project Ga0315284, IMG submission 203696) | Sediment microbial communities from Yellowstone Lake, YNP, Wyoming, USA - YL17G09_16 | ecosystem: Environmental > Aquatic > Freshwater > Lake > Sediment | place: USA: Wyoming | collected... | reverse complement strand
AATCACTGTTATCTGTCGGATTATCTGCGGGGCGAAAATGGCGTATGCGATTTGCGGAAAGTGGTTTGACAGCCAGAGGTTAGAAACAATCCTTAAAAATTCCCCCACAATCTTTGGGACAGTTATGGCATCGTGCCTTCCTGTTCATATAACCGTTTGTATGTTATTATACCAAATTTGAGTCAGGGTCTCAAATAATTTTGAACCACCTCTTTAAAAGGAAAAGGCCGGGTGGGATGACCACTCGGCCTTTATAATTCCTGGCGATACCTACTCTCACCCCGAAGGACTACCATCGGCCCGACGAGCTTAGCTTCTGAGTTCGGAAAGGGATCAGGCGTTACCTCGCCGGTATGGTCACCAGGAAATTCGTTATCCCGCACCAAGTGCGTGCGGGACTGATTCAATATAATATGCAAGATGCGTTTGAACGCAAATAAGGCGAGAGTCCAAACCACATCAACCAAAGATTGATATGGTCAAGTGATTGAGCGTTAGTACCGGTTAGCTCAACGCATTTCTGCGCTTACACATCCGGCCTATCAACCTGGTAGTCTACCAGGGCTCTTCGAGTCCGAAGACTCCGGAATCCTTATCTTGGAGTTGGCTTCACGCTTAGATGCTTTCAGCGTTTATCCGTTCCCGACATAGCTACCCGGCGGTGCCCCTAGCGGGACAACCGGTACACCAGCGGTCAGTACTTCCCAATCCTCTCGTACTAGGGAAATATCTCCTCAAGATTCCTACGCCCACAGCAGATAGGGACCGACCTGATTCGCATCGGTCTGAACCCAGCTCGCGTACCACTTTAATCGGCGAACAGCCGAACCCTTGGGACCGCCTTCAGCCCCAGGATGTGATGGGCCGACATCGAGGTGCCAAACCTCCCCGCCGCTATGAACGCTCGGGGGAGATAAGCCTGTTATCCCCGGAGTACCTTTTATCTGTTGAGCGATGACCCTTCCACACAGAATCACCGGATCACTAGGTCCTGCTTTCGCATCTGCTCGACCTATGGGTCTCACAGTTAAGCACACTTATACCCTTATGCTCCAAGCGTGATTGCCAACCACGCTGAGTGTACCTTTGAACGCCTCCGTTACTCTTTAGGAGGCGACCGCCCCAGTCAAACTGCCCACCAAGCACTGTCCGGCGCCCGGATTCACGGGTCGCCGTTAGGTGACTAACGTAGCAAGGGTGGTATTTCAACGTTGGCTCCGTCCCGACCGGAATCGGGACTTCACAGCCTCCCACCTATCCTACGCATGATACGCCAGGCATCAATACCAGGCTACAGTTAAGGTTCACGGGGTCTTTCCGTCTTGCTGCGGGTACGTGGTATCTTCACCACGAGTACAATTTCACCGAGTCCGTCCTTGAGACACTGCTCCAGTCGTTACGCCGTTCATGCACGTCGGAACTTACCCGACAAGGAACTTCGCTACCTTAGGACCGTCATAGTTACGGCCGCCGTTTACTGGGGCTTCAGTCGCCAGCTTTGCAGGATTGCTCCCACGGACCGGCTTCTTTGACCTTCCAGCACCGAGCAGGCGTCATTCTCTATACATCCTCTTTAAGAGTTAGCAGAGAACTGTGTTTTTGATAAACAGTCGCCAGAGCCACTTCACTGCGCCCTCAGCATTCGCTCAATTTTACTCAAGCGAACCTGGAGGGACCCCTTATTGCGAACTTACGGGGTCAAATTGCCTAGTTCCTTAAGGACGGTTCTCTCGAGCGCCTTAGGATATTCTCCTCGCCTACCTGTGTCAGTTTTAGTACGGATATGCGTCGTTGTCCTGTTTGAGGTTTTTCTTGGCGGTGTGTCCGGCTGCTCAGGCATCGTAAATCGGCCCTCGCGGTCCCTCGACGTCTTATGTCGGCGGATTTGCCTGCCGACAACGCCTTGGGCACAATAGCCACTACTAATCGGCTTCCAGCCTTTATCACCGCGTCACCCCCACAGTTCAAGCCTTCGACACATAGTGCAGGAATATTAACCTGCTGTCCATCGTCTACGCCTTTCAGCCTCAACTAAGGGTCCGACTAACCCTGGGCGGATTTACCTTCCCCAGGAAACCTTAGGCTTTCGGCGACCAGGATTCTCACCTGGTTTATCGTTACTCATGCCAGCATAATCACTTGCTGCCGCTCCACCACTCGTTACCGTATGGCTTCAACGCTGGCAGCAACGCTCTCCTACCGCTTCCCAACGGGCGAACCCGTCGGAAAACCCGCAGCTTCGGCATCATGCTTATTCCCGTTCATTATCGGCGCCAAACTGCTCGACCAGTAAGCTATTACGCACTTTTTAAATGGTGGCTGCTTCTAAGCCAACATCCTGGCTGTCACAGCAATTCGACTTCCTTTAGAACTTAGCATGATTTCGGGGCCTTAGCTGGCGGTCTGGGTTGTTTCCCTTTTGACCATAGAGGTTATCCCCTACAGACTGACTCCTGTGATATGCCCTGCGGTATTCGGAGTTTGGTTGGAGTAAGCAATCTGGTGGATCCTTATCCCCATTCAGTAGCTCTACCCCCGCAGGGTAGTTCACAAGGCTAGCCCAAAAGCTATTTCGGAGAGAACGAGATATCTCCACGTTTGATTAGACTTTCACTCCTCTCCACAGCTCATCCCATAACTTTTCAACGTTAACGGGTTCGGTCCTCCTCCGTCTTTTACGACGGATTCAACCTGGCCATGGATAGATCACGTGGTTTCGCGTCTACCACCTGCGACTTGCGCCCTGTTAAGACTCGCTTTCGCTACGGCTCCGCACCTTGAAGTGCTTAACCTTGCCACAGACGGTAACTCGCCGGCTCATTATGCAAAAGGCACGCAGTCACCCGTTGGCTGTCCGAAGACAGCCCATAGGGCTTCTACAGCTTGTAGGTATACGGTTTCAGGTGCTTTTAACTCCCCTAATAGGGGTGCTTTTCATCGTTCAGTCGCCTTACTGGTTCACTATCGGTCGTCAGGTAGTACTTAGCCTTGGAGGGTGGTCCCCCCAGCTTCACACAGAGTTCCACGAGCTCCGTGCTACTCTGGAACGCCGGCAGTAACGCAGGGCTCTCGCTTTCGCATACGGGACTATCACCCTCTGCGGTTCCGCTTTCCAGCGGATTTTGCTTGCGATGCCTTTGTAACTGCTTACCGGCGCCCGCAACCCCGACCCCGATTACTCGAGTTCGGTTTGGGCTCTTCCGCCTTCGCTCGCCGCTACTGACGGAGTCTCGGTTGATTTCCTTTCCTGCAGGTACTGAGATGTTTCAGTTCCCTGCGTTCGCCTCACACAGCCTATGCATTCAGCTATGGATGGCGGAATCTGGTTGCCCAGTCCCGCCGGGTTTCCCCATTCGGACATCCCGGGATTAACGGTTGCTCGGCACCTGCCCCGGGCTTATCGCAGCCAGCCACGTCCTTCATCGCCTCCTGACGCCAAGACATCCCCCGTATACCCTTAGTAACTTGACCATATCAATCTTTGATTGCCTTAGGTTAGGCTCTCGGTTCTCCTAAACTTGCGCTCTTTGAGTAAATTCCTCGGATTTAATCCAAAAAACTTACCCGCATCTTGCATATTATTAACTTGTAAAAGAACACTACTTCGCTAAAGCCGCGTAGAACTTCGCACAAATTCATTCTGCGAAGCTTTAACAAAGCAGAATGGAGACGACCAGGATCGAACTGGCAACCTCCGGCTTGCAAAGCCGGCGCTCTCCCAGTTGAGCTACGTCCCCGAACCCAACTTCATTTTCGATTGACGACTTTCGATTGTCGATTCCAAATCGAAAATCGACATTTGACAATCGACAGTTTATTGGGCCCGGGCTGATTCGAACAGCCGACCTCACGCTTATCAGGCGTGCGCTCTGAACCAACTGAGCTACGAGCCCGAAGATTATTGTCGATTTTCGATTGTCGACTTGTGGTTTTTAAATCGAAATTCGACAATCGACATTCGACAATCCTTTGGGGCTCGTTAGTCTAACTATATACTTAAAAAAGAGCAACAAAAAAACCGCTGCTTTAACTGCCAGCGGTTTTCATTCCGCAACCTATCCACTAACAGTTCAAAGCAAAAAGACCCGAGTTATCAGAATCTTCTTCAAAACCCTACCTGACCTTCTTTCTTTAAGCTGGCTTACGAACCCAGCTAATGGTATTAACATTAGTTTATTACACCATCGGCAAACAGTCAATCTTTTTTTTATGAAATTTTTTTAATCTTATCGCAGCCCTTATAATTTACTGCCGAATCCGAAAAATTGTTCAAAAATTCGCTAAAAAATCGCATCTTCTGCATATTTTTCGCTTTCCTGTCCACTGGAACAAGCTAAAATCAGCACTTCAAATGGGATAAGACGGCTTTTCCGGCTCAGGAATGCAACCGTCGTAGCCACAGGAGGGCAGGTTCGGTGAAAAAAACGTTTTTTTTATATCTGATAATAGCTTCAATCGCCGTTTCAGCCTCTTTTGCCGAATTCCAGATAAACACATACACATCCAGCTACCAGACAAACTCCGCCGTTGCAGCCGATACCAGCGGCAGTTTCGTAGTCGTCTGGAGCAGTTACGGCCAGGACGGTTCCTCCAACGGTATTTTCGGCCGGCAGTTCAACCCCGATTGCACACCCGCAGCCGACGAATTCCAGATTAACATCACAACCGCAGGCAACCAGACCGAACCCGCTGTAGCTATGAACGCATCAGGCCTTTTCATCGTGGCCTGGCACGGCCCGGGCATCAGCGCAGAAGACATTTTCGCCAGGCGTTTCGACCCCAACGGCCAGCCTCTCAGCAACGAATTCCCCGTCAATACCATCACCGCCGGCTCGCAGCTTTGCCCGGCTGTAGCTATGAACAATGACGGCAACTTCATCATCGTCTGGGAAAGCACCGATGTCCCTGAGCAGGGCAAAAAGGCAATATGCGGCCAATTGTACAACCATACCGGCTCAGCCGTCGGCTCAGAATTCATTATTAATGACAGCAACGAGCCGGTCTGCCGTTACCCTGCCGTTGTAATGCAGGATAACGGCAAGTTTATAGTCGTATGGGTGCGGGACAGCACTACAAAATCCTTATGGGTACGCCATTTCAACGCCGATGGCGCCGCACCATATCTGGCCAAGAAGGTCAGTGACACCGATTTTCCCTCGCTGACCCGCCCTGGCATCGCAATTGACGCCAATGGCAATTATGGAATCGTCTGGGACGGCCATCCCTCCAGCTATCTTGAAGATGACATTTACATCAAAAGATACCACTGGAGTCACGCGCCTCTGCACAGCCAGTTCCGCGTCAATACCTGCACGACCGGCGCCCAATCCGACCCCTCTATCACTATGGCCGGTGACGGCCGGTTCATCGTAGTCTGGGAAAGTGACACAGATTCAGAAACCACAAAGAAAGACATATTCGGCCAGCGCTTCCCCGCCCAGGGTGAATATATAGGAAACCCTCTGCTCACAGGCGACGAGTTCCGGATTAACACTTACCTTGTCGACGACCAGAAGTACCCTGCCGTCGCAATCCTGCCCGCCGGAAGATTCATCACCGTCTGGCAGAGCATGGAACAGGACGGCTCAAACTTCGGTATCTTCGGCGAGATTGGCCCAAAGCCCGGTTCAGCCGACCTTACCCACAATGGCTTCATCGACCTCTTCGACTTCAGCCGGCTCGCCGCAGAATGGCTCAAAAGCCAAAATCCGCTCTCCGCCGATTTAATTGATGACAATAAAATTGATGAATTGGATTTGGCCGTTCTTTGCGACCACTGGCTCACTCCATCCTACGATTGCACTCAGGTCGACTTGAATGATGACACCCGGATTGATTTTACCGATTACTCTCGCTGGGCCAATGACTGGCTAAAGCAAGGCCCTAATCTCACCGGCGACATCACCTCCGACGGTTTTGTTACCTTTTCCGACCTGAAACCCATCTCATTCCACTGGCTCACCCCCTGTCAATAGAATCCTCACCCGGAAGGAGGAATTGCTGAACAAAATAAATATTTAGTCCCGATTTTTGTGCTGGGATTTTTGGTTCTGGAATTTTCAAAAAGAGCGGGAAATTTTGGGGGGTTTGGTGGTTTTTGGTAAGATGGGCGGGATTTGGGATTTGTGGCTGTGCCACACCATAGGTGCGGGGGAGGCGAACTTGCGTTTAAACTGTTATCAGATGTCATCAGAAGCAATCAGAACGCATCAGAACGCATCCAAAGTGAATCAGAAGCACTCCAGAATACATCAGAGACACGTCAGAATGCATCAGAAGACACCAGTTGCGAGGAGTGAATTTTGTTTTAACCTCTTGTGCCATAATTAGCTATATTCAAAATTAACCACGGATTAACACGGATTTTCACGGATTTTTTTTGTTTTTATTAAATTTTATTTTATACAATCCCGTTAGGGATGGCTTAGCCACATAGGGACGTAGAGTCTCCCTATAATGAGGCGGAGATGCGCATTTGAGTTGAAAAAAACGTCAGCTATAAAGGACGGCTAAGATACAGAGTAGAGGTAAGTTATTATGGGATAATGAGTAAGGGGATTTGAAAATTTTTTGCGAGTTTGAGATTTTTTAAAAAGGGTATCGTCGGAAATGATTGAACGAGAAGGAATGGCGGATTTCAGCAGCGCAAACGAATTTTTAACTATCCGGCCTTAAGAATTGACAAAAAAGCCGCTTTGGCGGATAAATCCGCCAGACGAATGGCAGACAAGTGTTGAGTTGGACAAAAAATGGATTTGTTTTAACAGGGATGCCAGTTAAGAGCGTAGTAAAAGTGTCAGGTTAAATATATCGTATTCTGTTTTATTGTTCATCGGAAGTTTTATTGCTGCTCATCGCTTTTTGTAAATCGTCCAACATCGTTTTTATATCTGGATGGATTTCGCTTTCATCCATCACATCAGCAATTTGCCAATAATCCCTTTTATTGATTTTGATGTTGACTTCACGAAAAAATTTGTCTAGAAAATCGCTTCCTTTTCCATCAATATCATTATTAAGTGGGTCTTTATAAACTCTAGGCGGGAGGTTGTCTTCTAAATATTTTTTCGCCTTTTCAATCAATTTCTGACCAAATAATGTATCTGGAGACTCTTGCTTACACACAAATCTTTCAAGGGAGGGAGGAATAATAAGATAATTCTCAATTTCTTTCCGAGACCAATAACCCACTGTCAAACCAGGTGGTATATCTTTGAGCTGGGTTTCGCTAACATCATTATCTCTGATGAAAAACCCCCTTAAATTAGGTTCGACAATTTTCAGGGAATTAAATTTTCTTTTAGCGACATTAATTTGGTTGTCTTGAGTTGGAATATAAAACATGTCATTTAACTCTTTGCTGATATCGTGCTCCAGCTTAGTAGCCCAACTTTTCAAAAGAGGGAAATCAGTATCGCCTTCCGCAAACAAAACGAATTTCTTATCCTGAGCATTCAAAATATCAATTGTAGATATCTCCTCTAACGCTTTTACGATATGCTTTTTATCACTCTGAATTGGCTTTGGAACATTACCGAAGAAAGTGTAAATATAGTCCGTATCTGTACTGTTAATTATAACCTCTGAATGCGTAGAAATTAAAAGCTGGACATTATTCTCCGCCGCAATCTGCTGAAGCCAGTCGTACATCCCTTGCTGCAGCCTAACATGCATATGGCTATCGGGCTCATCAATCAACAAAATAGAGTTCTCATGGACATACAAAAACGCTGCCAATAGAAGAAATTGCAGGAAACCACTACCTCCATTTGTAATCTCAAGCAAACAACCCTTACCACGTGGCCATACTTCACGATAACGAACTAAAATATGGGCGTCTGTACTTGGATTAAAAGAGATTTTCTCGAGTTGAACATTGAACATATTTTTAATCTGTACACACAAATCATCCCATTTGCCTTTTTCTTGAACTTGCAAAAGCAAATTTCGCAAAATTTCTCCAGGTCTACCCTCTCCAATAATATGTCTTTGGGCTCCAAGTTCTACTTTTATTTCCTGTGTCTGAACTCCCGATAATGGCGGTAAATAAAAAACTTTGTAGACATCCTCTGGAATATCTTTTTTTAAGTCCATTGGTTTGCAATATAGCACTTCTTGACCACCATAATTTAATTCAATGCCATATTCCCACCCTTCACCGTTCTTATCTACACCCTCAGCGATAATTTGGACTTTAATAGGCTGTTGTTCCGCGGTTTGAGTTAATGTATTAAACCACAATAATCTCATTTCTTGAACCGGAACAGCATAAATAGCGTTTCTCGTTACTTGGGCACCAGATCTTTTTTTGGCCGTACTCCTTGAAGCTTTACCTTTCTTCTCGTTCCATTCTTGAATTAAAGAACCCCACAAAGCAATTGCCTGTAAGGCTGTTGTCTTACCTCCATTGTTAGGCCCAACAAACAAAGAAACAGCAGGATTAACTTCATATACAGCATCTTCAAATTTCTTGAAATGTTTTATTGTGATTTTTCTTATCATACGCTCACCTCTACGAACATTGTCTGGCAAAATGGGTTTAATGTCAAGGATTTTGGGGCGATAAGTTCTAAACGGAGAGATTCTTCGCTACGCTCAGAATGACCGGGTCCCGGATAGCGACCATTCAACTCGCTGCGCTCGCTCCCTACTTCACCCTTCTTCGCATAACTTTGCTTCGCGTAGTGCTACACAAAGCAAAAGAGCTACGAAGGGCTATGCAGAGCAAGCAGGCAAGGTTGGTATCAAGGTTTTCCTTGTTTGTAGGATTGCAATTGCCGGAGGATTTGGTCGGCTAACTGGTCGTTGCGGTCAGCGGCGGCGAGGTCCAAGGCGGTCTGTGCGGTAGTTACAGCCTTATCAAACCTGCCGGCAGAGGCATAGGCGGCGGCTAATGCGTTAAGCACCATTGCATTTCGATGTTGTGTCAGTTCTGCTGCGTGCTCGGCGAGAGTGACAGCCTGATTAGGGTCACGCATTTTGGGGTCTGGATGGGTGGCCAAAAGCCAGGCGAGGTTGGCGGCGGCCTCAACGGAATCAGGGGTGATACGCAGGGTCTGATGATAGCTGGTCATCGCTTGGTCGAGATTGCCCTGCAACTGGAGTGTGAGTGCCAGATTGTAGGCTGCCCTGGGATGGTCGGGCTTGATGCGCAAGGCCTGACGGAAGGAGGTTATGGCCTCATCGAATTTGTTCTGCGAGGCGAGGATTTCGCCGAGATTGCAGAGGGCGTCGAGGTCGTCTGGTTTTAATCGCAGGGCGCGGCGATAGTGGGTTACAGCCTCGTCGAGTTTGCCCTGCAACTGGAGTGCGCTGCCGAGACTGTAATGTGCGTTGGCGTATTCGGGGTCAAGCTGCAAGGCGCGGCGGTAATGGGTAATCGCTTCGTCGAGACTGCCCTTCGACTGGAGGGCAAAACCGAGGCTGTAATGAGCACCGGCGTCATCGGGTTTTATGAGGAGGGACTGACGGTAGTGGCTGATAGCCTCATCGAACCTGCCCTGTGAGCCGAGTGCGCAGGCAAGGTTGTAGTGGGCGGTGCTGTTAGCGGTAGTGACATTGAGAGCGTGTTCAAAAAGGGCGATGCTGTTGCGCCAATGGCGCAACTGGATGTTGGTGCATATTGACAGTGCCGAGAGTGCGGCCAATGCCGATAAGCCGAGGACGAGTTTTTTATGCTGCCATTTGGCGGCGATGTCACCGATTGCCCAGGCGATAATGAGAAACAGGCCGATGAGAGGTATATAAGTATATCGGTCGGCCATCGCGAAGGTGCCTGAGCCGACTTTTATCAGGCCGGAGACGGGGACAAGGGTGCCGAGGTACCAGAACCAGCCGACAAAGAGGTATTTGCGTTTTCGGGCGAGAAGGATTATGACGATAGAAATGGCCAGCAGCAGGGCGGCGACAAGGGCGGCATAAAGCAGATGTGGTTTGCCGGCGTGGCGGGGGTAAAAGACCGCCAGGCGAGCAGGCCAAAACATTTTTTCGATATAAGTCAGGAAAGCGACGACAGCATCGGTGAGGCGGACAGTAAGCGGCACATCGAGACGTAAGATATGTTTGGACTGCTGTGCAAAAACGGTAATGATGCCAAAGGCCACTGAAAGCACTATAAAGGGGAGTTTTTCAAGAATCGTGGCTCGTGACTCGTGGCTCGTGACTCGAACTAAGCGGTGTAAGGGCCAGTAATCGAGAAGCAGTAATACAAAAGGCAGTGTCACCAGCATCGGCTTGGCCATAAGGCCCATCGCGAACAAAAGCAGTGTCACCATATACCAGGTGAAGCTGGACCGTCCGGCGTAGCGCAGATACGCGGCCATTGTAAGGAGCCAGAACAGCGTGCTTAAAACGTCTTTGCGTTCGGAAATCCAGGCGACCGATTCGACGTGCAGGGGGTGCAGGGCAAAGGCTGCGGCGACAAATGCGCTCTGCCAGATTGCGGCGGTCATACTGTTTAAGACCGCGAACAGCAACAGGGTATTTGCTATGTGAAACAGCAGATTAACGAGGTGATGGCCTGCGGGTTTGAGGCCGAAAAGCTGACAGTCCAGCATATGGCTGAGCATAGTGAGGGGGTGCCAGAAGGCGATGTGCGGCGATTTGAAGGCCCAAAGAACCGACTGGCTGGTGAGACCGGCCTTTACATACTGGTTGTCGGTAACATATATATCATCGTCAAAGTTGACAAAATCGCAGGTCAGCGTGCGGGCATAAACGATGAAGGTTATCGCTGCCAAAACCAGATAAATGCCAAAAATGCGGTACTTATGCGATTGCTCATTCATTCCGTCAGACAACTTTATTTGTTATCGAGCGTGGTGTCAAGGCGACAGGGCGAAAGTTTCGCAAGAAGCTATTTTTTGGTGCCGAGCAATGTTTTGAGCTCCTGAGCGGCCCCGGAGTGACGGGGATTGCTTTGCAGGGCTTTACGGTAACAATCGATGGCCTGGTCGGTCCTGCCCTGGGATTGAAGGACCGAGCCGAGATTAAAATAGGCATCGGCATAATTTGGTTTAATCTTCAAAGCCCGCTGAAAGTGCTCGACGGCCTGCCCAGTTTTGCCCTGCAGTCCGAGGGCGGCACCGAGATTGTTGTGGGCTTCGGCGAAGTCTGGTTTAATCTGCAGCGCCCGGTTGAAGCAGTCGAGAGCCTGGTCATATTTTTTCTGGTAGCTTAGCACTATGCCGAGGCTGTTGTATGCCTTGAAAAAATCGGGTTTGAGCAGAATGGCCTGTCGACAGTGGGCGGCCGCTTCATCATATTTGCCCAGCGAGGAAAGTGTAACACTTATGTTGTGATGTGCCTCGGCCAACCGGGGGTTAATCTGCAGTGCCTGGCGGTAGTGGACGAGCGCCTGCTCAAAGTTACCCTGTGAGGCGAACTCGAGGCCGAGGCTGCTGTGCATTACGTCGTTGTCGGTGGTCACATTCAAGGCATGCTCAAAAAGGGCGACGCTGTTCTGCCAGTGGCGAAGCTGCAAGTGGGTACATATTGCCAGGGCCGAAAGGGCTGCGAACGCCGAGGTCCCCAGAATAATTTTCCGGTGAGGCAGTGAAATCAAAAGGTCATTTAATCCCCAGGCAATAATTATGAACAGTCCTGTGAGGGGGACATAGGTATAGCGGTCGGCCATTGCAAACGAGCCCACCTGCACCATGCCGATAACAGGAACAAGAGTGCCGAGATACCACAGCCAGCCGAAAACCAGATATTTTCGGCGGCGGGCGGAGCGGAATACCCAGATGGAAATGCCGAGGAGCAGCAGAGCGGCAAGAGCGGCGTACCACAGGGGCAAATTTTCGGTCTGATGCGGATAAAATGCCGCCAGTTTGCCGGGCCAAATCATTTTCTCTACGTATTTCAGATAAGAAATAAGGGCATTGGCAATGCGGATATACAGAGGCAGCTTCAACTCCAGGGCACCTTCACTCTGCTGTGTAAAAAAAGTAATAATGCTAAAAGCCGCTGCAAGAGCGAAAAAGGGGAATTTTTCAAAGATTGTACGGCGAGCCAGGCGATTAAGCGGCCAATAGTCGAGCAGCAATAATACAAAGGGCAGTGTTATCAGCATCGGCTTGGCCATAAGGCCTAATGCAAAAAAGAGCAGTGTTATCAAATACCATTTTGCACCGCGGGCCCTGGTATAACGCACATAAGCAGCCATTGTGAGCAGCCAGAACAATGTGCTTAGGACATCTTTTCGTTCGGCTATCCAGGCGACGGACTCGACGTGAAGGGGATGCAGGGCGAAAGCAGCGGCGACAAATGCGCTTTGCCAAAGTGCGCCGGTCATATTCATAAGCAGACCGAAAAGCAGCAGGGTATTCGCTGTATGAAGCAGCAGGCTGGTCAGATGATGGCCGTGAGGATTCAGGCCAAATAACTGACAATCGAGCATGTGAGAGAGCATAGTCAAAGGGTGCCAGAAAGAATTCCGGGGAGCGGAAAAGGCCCAAAGGATTGACTGACGAGTCAGGCCGGCTTTGACGTGGTCGTTTTCAATGACGTAGACGTTGTCGTCATAATTGATAAACTCGCTGTGATAGAGTCGGCTGAAAGCAATGAAGTCAGCGGCTGCCAGGGCAGCGTAAATCAACAAAATATGATATTTCGTCGGTGTCTTCTTATACATAATTTCGGGATGTTTTTTTCCTGTCATAAATTATAGTATTTTGAGCCCAAAAATGCTACCGGATGGCGGCACAATACAGGTGCGATTACTTGAGGCTGTGCCAGGAGCGGTCATCGGAGGCAATAAGTGCGTCGGCGGAAGGGAAAGTCTCCGAGCCGGCGGGATATTGATATGGCGCAGAGGGGTCGGCTTCCCAGGCCTGCAGAACCGGCATCAATAGCTGCCAGGTCATCTCCACGCTGTCCTGTCTTGTAAAAAGGGTCTGGTCACCGAGCATACAGTCCAGCAGCAAACGCTGATATGCCTCCGGCATATCGACTCCGAAAACATCGCGGTAATTAAAATTCATATTCAGGGTACCCATACAGATTTTTGACCCGGGGCGCTTGGCCTGAAAGCCGAGAGAGATACCTTCCTGCGGCTGAATCTGAAATATGAGGGTGTTTGGCGGAATATCATCGAGGCCGACCGATGCAAACATCGAATGGTGGACTTTTTTGAAATTTATAACGACCTCGCTGTCTTTGCAGGCGAGTCTTTTTCCTGTCCGCAGGTAGAAGGGGACGCCGTTCCATCGCCAATTGTCAATAAACAGTTTTGCGGCGACAAAGGTTTCGGTCCTTGAATCCGGGTTTATTCCCGGCTCGGCGAGATAGCCGGGGACATCGTTGCCGTTTATCAGGCCCGGGCCGTACTGGCCGCGAACGATAAAATTATTCAAGGTCTCGGCCTTGAAGGGACGCACCGAGCGCAGCAACTTTATTTTTTCATCGCGGATGTGGTCGGCTTCAAAGGAGACAGGCGGCTCCATCGCAACCAAGGCAAGTATCGAGAGCATATGGTTCTGAAACATATCGCGAAGGGCGCCTGTTTTGTCGTAATAATCAGCCCGATGCTCGATGCCGATTGATTCGGCCATTGTAATCTGGATGCTGTCGATGAAATTGCGGTTCCAAACAGGCTCAAAAATCGTATTGGCAAAACGAAACATCAGGATGTTCTGGACGGTTTCCTTGCCGAGATAGTGGTCGATGCGATAAACCTGAGATTCATCGAAGCAACGGTGGATTGTCCGGTCCAGTTCGACGGCGGTTTGCAGGTCTTTTCCGAAGGGTTTTTCCACGACGAGTCCGACGCGGCCTTTAAAATCAGACCTGTCTCCGCAGGACAAGCCTGAAGAGCCGATATGGTTTACAATAGTGATATACAATAACGGAGGCACAGCGAGGTAAAAAATAATGGTATCATCAACCTTGTAAGTTTTGTTCAATTCGATGAGTTTATTTTTGACGGCCTGATAGAATAAAGGACTGTCATAATCGCCGCTTATATAATAGAGTTTATTTATAAAATCATCGGCATCCGTATCTGTGGAGAGCGACTGCTGAGCGGTTTGGCGAAACTGGGGGTCTGAAAGTTTTTTTCTGCCGCAGCCCAGCAAATAAAAGCTTTCGTTCAGCAGGTTTTGCCTGAATAGCTGAAACAGGCTGGGCAGTATTTTCCTGTGCGTCAGGTCGCCGGATGCACCGAAGACGACCAGGGCGCTCGGCGGGGCCGGCGTTTCCGCACAGATAATATCCTGTTTTGTTAAAGATGGTTTAATTTCCGGCATAGGCAATTCAGACACAGATTTACACTAAAAAACCGAAACAACAATTAATCTTCGACAGGTTCGAACTCGTCTTTGCTGGCGCCGCATTCAGGACAAACCCAGTCATCAGGCAAATCCTCAAAGGCTGTGCCGGGCTTAATGTCATTATCGGGGTCGCCAACAGCCGGGTCGTAGATATAACTGCACATAAGACATTTATATTTTTTCATTTTTGCACCTTTCTGCATTTCTTTCAAATCCACTTTCGGTTTTGCTTTGACGTATGTAGCGGCACTTTTCGGCGTTTTGCCGTGTTTTACGTCACGGTAGTAAGCATAGGTCATAGGCGGTTTAGCGTTATTGAGTATTTCACAGGAAACAATTTTTGCGATGAGCAACGTGTGAGTTACAATGTTGATGCTGCCTGTAACTTCGGCTTCGAGGAAGGCAACGGTATTTTCGAGAATTACGGGGGAGCCGGTTTGGCCCGGTCTGAAATTCAGCTTTTCAAATTTATTTATGTCCCGGCCGCTCCTGAAACCAAATCTGCCGATAAAAGGCATTGGAGTATCCTCAGCGAGGACGGAAATTGAGAAGACCCTGCTTTCACTGATATACTGGTGTGTCAGGCAATCCTTGTTGAGGCTGACTGCCGCCATCGGCGGTTCAGGAATAAGCTGGAATACGGAGTTGACGATGCAGCCGTTGAACCTGCCGTCCTTTTTCGAGCTCAGGATATACATCCCGTAGCTCAATTTAAAAAGTGATTCGAGGTCTATCATCCGTCTACCTTATACCTGCTGCCGAGCAGAAATTAGTCTTCCATCCTGTCGAGGGTCGCCAATTTTCGGCTGAGAACAACGATGTGACTGCGTTCTTCGTCGATTATGTCCTCAATTTTTTCCCTGCCCGCTTCGGCGGGGACGAAATCTCTCAGGCCGATATAGAAAATTATGGAATCCTTCTCAAGCTGGATAGCCATTTTCAGGATGTCTTCCACCGATTCACTGCCCGACAACTGAAGACTTATATCTTTATTTACGTCAAAGACGTGGCCGTCGGCCATTGCCTGAAGATATAGAGAGGCCTCGTTTTCGGGGTCATAGGTGGCAGGAGCCTGCTGTTCGGGTGAAAGCTCCCTTTTCATACCGGCGAAGATTTTTTCGTGCCTGTCCTCCATAGCAGCCAGGTCAAGCAGTGTCCTCTGCAATTTGGTGTCGGAGACTATTTTGGCGGCTTTGCGGTAAAATTTTGCGCCGTTTCTTTCAATCTGCTCGGCCATTTCAAATATTTCAAACGCGTTGAAGGTAATGCTCATTATTTCTCTCCTTTCCATAATCCGTGGAGGTTACAATATTCTCTGGCGGCGGGGTTATTTGTCTTAACAAAAAACGTTGCCTCAGGCGGCATACCCGGTTCGAGGAAGTGCCTGTAGCTCCTGCCGTCGGCGAGCAGCTCAATCCATTCGATATAGTGTTTTTCCTCCATTGGGTGCGGTATGCTGCCGACCCTGACCTTAAAACCCCCGGTGACTTTTTCTATTACCGGGACGTGTTTTTCTTTGGCCGCATCGGTGGTATTTTCGGTCATAAGCTTCATCGGCTGGTCGCAGCAGACCAGTTCTCCGTCGCCGCCGTGAAGCACTTCCACGATATTACCACAGGCCATACATTTGTAGATTTCGAGCTTCTTAGCCATAATTTTTCCCCCTTTCGAACCGGTATATTTGCCTTTTTAACATTATTTTTCTCCTAACAATTCTTATTCAATTATTTTTAGTTCCTTATGTTTAGCGAGGATTTCATCGGCCAGTTTGTCGAGGGCAATGAAATCATTGTCCCTGGGCAGTCCCTTTGCGATTACCGGTTCGAGCAGCTGAACCTTGAGATTGGGAATCAACTCTTTAATCTGCTCAACCATTCTGCCGCCCCAACTGTAAGAGCCGATAATCGAAGCGAACTTTGCCTTGGGCCTTAGTGCATTTGCCAGGATACAGGCATACGCAACATTAGGGTGCGGGCCTGTCAGGACGGTCGGCGAGCCAATGACAATCGTGGCTGCATCCACAAGGGCCATTGCGAGTTTGCCGATGTCAGTTGCGGCCAGGTCAAACCGCCTGACCTTAATTCCTCTTTCCATCAGGGCATCCACAAAATACTCCACCATCTTTGCGGTGCTGTGGTGCATCGAGACGTAGGGCAGGAGGACCTCGTTTTTGGGCTGGTCGCCAATCCAGTCCTTATAGGCGTCAATAATAAAACGGGGCTTGTTATAAACAGGGCCGTGACTTGGTGCAATCATATCGATGTCGAGGGTCTTCATCTTTTCAAGGTTTTTTACTATGTTTGTTCTGAAGGGCATCATTATCTCGGCATAATACCTCTTTGCGGCCTCGTAAACAGTTGCCTCATCGTCCACAAACAGGCTGCTGGTTGCCAGGTGTGAGCCGAAAAAATCGCAGGAGAAGAATATTTTGTCCTCCACGAGGTATGTCCCCATCGTTTCCGGCCAATGCACCCAGGGGATATATACAAATTGCAGAGTTTTGCTGCCGAGAGAAAGCCTGTGGCCATCTTCGATGGTGATGAACCTGTCCTCCTCGATATGCAGCAGGTCGATGAGCATCCCTTTGCACTTAGGATTGGTCACCACCTTTGCATCGGGGTAAAACATCAGCATATCCGGTATGGCGCCGGAATGGTCCTGCTCGGCGTGATGAGAAACAATATAGTCCACCCTGTGAATCCCAAGTTTGATGAGATTATCCATCAGAACGGTTGTTTTGGTGGGGTCAACGGTGTCGAGCAGGGCTGTTTTTTCGCCGCCATTTATCAGGTAGGCGTTGTAACTTGTCCCATCAGGCAGAGGGATAAGCTGGTCAAACAATCGCCTGTCCCAATCAACCGCTCCTACCATATAAACTTTCGGTTTTAGCCGCCTCATTTTTCAATCCTTTCACTGCTTTTATCACCGGCTCATAGTCCGGCTCGTTGGCCAGCTCGTCAACTACCTGTATATACCTAATAACCCCCTCTTTATCCACCACAAAAACCGCCCGTGCGAGCAGGCGAAGCTCCTTTATCAGCACGCCGAACGCCTTGCCGAACGATGTGTCCCGATGGTCGGAAAGGGTCTGGACGTTTTTGACCCCCGCCGCACCACACCATCGTTTCTGGGCGAAAGGCAGGTCAACGCTGATAGTCAGGACGACCACATCGTCACCGAGTTTGACGGCCTCTTTGTTGAATCTCCTGGTCTGCATATCACAGACCGACGTATCGAGTGACGGGACAGAGGAAATCACACATATTTTGCCGCGAAACGATGAGAATCTTACCGCCGACAAATCGTTTGCAATGACCTCAAAATCCATCGCCTTATCTCCCACATTTACGCGATTGCCCAGCAAAGTCAAGGATTTGCCCTTCATAGTTACGGTGTCTTTTTGGTTTTTCATAACCATCTCCTTTCCGGCCCCCCAAAGTAACGGGCGACTAAAAATTTTTTAATAATTTACCGCTTCTATTTCGTAGTAACTCTGCGGATGCGCACAGGCGGGACAGTTTTTCGGCGCTTCCGTTCCTTCATACACATACCCGCAGTTTCTACAGACCCATCTGACCGGTTTGCTTCGCCTGAATACAATCCCTTCGGTTATATTCTTCGCCAGAGCAAGATACCGCTGCTCGTGACGGGTTTCGGCAACGGCAATGTTTCTAAAGACCGCAGCGATTTCAGGAAATCCCTCTTTTTCCGCGGTTTTTGCAAAATCCGGATACATCATGGTATTTTCGTAATGCTCGCCAGCGGCGGCGGCTTTGAGGTTTTCGAGGGTATTTCCTATAACGCCTGCGGGGAAGGCCGCTGTGATTTCCACCTCCCCGCCTTCCAAAAACTTAAACTCCCTTTTTGCGTGCTCTTTTTCCTGGTTGGCGGTTTCCTCAAAAATGGCTGCTATCTGTTCGTAGCCCTCTTTTTTTGCCTGGCTTGCAAAGTATGTGTATCTGTTGCGGGCCTGCGATTCGCCTGCAAAGGCAATCAGCAGATTTTTCTCGGTCTGAGTTCCTTTAAGTTTCATAAGCGACCTGCATTTTATCCGGTATTAGCTGTTAATCGCAGCAAACAATTATGCCGGGCGTTTTTACCGACACAAGTCACATAACCCCTCAAGATACACGGTTTTTTTCAGAATGGTAAACTTCTTTTCGATGTCATCCGGCACCTTTATATTATCAAACGGTCTGTGGTGAAAGTCAATAATTCTTTTGCATTTTATGCACTTAAAATGCTGATGAGTTTCCATATTTGCGTCAAATCTTTTCGGCTCGCCGGAGCCTTCGATAACAAACGCTGCATCAATCTCGGTCAAGGTAAGCAGTGTCCTGTTGACGGTATCGAGAGATATGTTCGGAAAGATTTTTTTGACTTTCCTGTAGAGTTTTTCCGCGGAGGGATGCCTGGTTGTTTTTATAAGTTCGGTATAGATGGCGATTCGCTGCGGCGTTATTTTCAGTCCTGCGACCCGGGCCTTTTTCCGGAAAAGCTCCAGTTTCCCCTTCAGATAATTGTTGACATTTTTACCGCTGTGGTTCGACATAAAAGACTTTCCGCACTACCTTGCGATTGAAGCTAAAGCCGACTATTCCATAATAAATCACCTTTTTTTATAGTTCGGCTGATTATATATTCCCCATTCCGGATTGGACAGAAAAATCTCGTCATTTTTATCAATTTTGAAATTGACCCGGGTTTAGCACGGCCCGAAAAAGAACATCGGATATATGGCAAATATCCGTCTGTGGCGAAGCAAAAATGGGGCCGCCCTCCTCCGGACAGCCCCATCGCCGGAATATAAAGCCGGTGCTATCCTCGCAAACGACTCGCAACGGAGATTCAATCCGTGAAGATAAAGGCAGACAGTTCCTTATCTTTATATTTTTTGGGTTAGGATGCTCCTTTAGTATCCACAGACCAAATCCCTTAAAAGCGAGTAAGCCGGATTTTATTTACTTTATCACCGGCTTTAGTTTCTCATCTTCCACCGTATATATTACGATATAGTAGTGATTCCTATTTGTCAATAACTTTTTCGGGATTTTTTAAAAAAAATTTGCTGCTTGTTGCTCGTTGCTCGTATGTTGTGTTGTGCAAAGGAGTTAAAAAACCAGGATAAAAGGCTGCGATTCAATCCGCTTTTGGCGGATTAAATTTCGATTGATGACTTGTTACTTGTTACAGAGCCGCCTTTGGGGGTGTGCAGCAGTGTCCAGAGAATAAATGAACCGATAATGTCCAGGAAGGCGATAACTATGAAGATAGGCCCATAGCCGACCGTTGTAACCAGCCAGCCTATGATTAAAGTAAACAGCATACCGCCGAGCAGCGCCGCCGAGCCGGACAGGCCGCTGGCCGTGGCGACCGTCCTTCTGGGGAACAGGTCTGCAGGCAGCGTAAGAGCGGTTGTTGAAAGGCATTGATGCCCGAAGCCGGTACAGCAAAACCAAAGAATCGCCCATCCTGCAGAGGGGGCATTTGCAATAAACAGCGAGCACGGCATAATAAGTGCGGCGGTGGTATATGTGGCCTTGCGGGCATTGAGGACACTGAGGCCCAGCTTCTGGTACATCATAGAAAATATCCCCGCGGCCAGACATCCCGCGTCCGCCGCCAGGAACGGTATCCATGCGAACATTGCAATCTGTTTTAAGTCCATACCCCGCTGGTCAGCAAGATACAGCGGTATCCAGTATTGAACAACTGTCCAGGCCGGCTCGTTGAGAAACCGAGGTATGGCTATAGACCAGAAATTTGCCTGTCGCAGCACTAATTTCCATACCCCTTTTTCCTGTGTGAGTACTTCGGCATCCAGCTCCTTTTGTCCCCTGTGGATGTAATCAAGCTCCTCGGTGGTTATGAATGGATTTTTTTCCGGTGGCTGATAAAGAAGCAGCCATACTGCCACCCAGACAAAACCGATGGCACCGGTAAAGACGAACGCCTCCTGCCAGCCGAACTTTAAGATAATCAAGGCCACAAGCGGCATAGCGATAAGCGCCCCTGTCCCCGAACCGACGTTGGCTATGCCGGTAGCCATCGCCCGCTCTTTCGGCGGAAACCATTCCGCCACCGATTTCGCAATACCGGGGAAGTTGCCGGCCTCACCGATACCCAAAAGACCCCTGAATAATCCAAATGTAAAGGGTGTTCTGGCAAAGGCGTGCAGGATGTTAGCAATCGACCACCAGATAACGGCCAGCGAAAGACCCCGCCGAGTATTGAGCCAGTCGATTACACGCCCTGACAGCGGCTGCATAATAGCATAGCATATCTGAAAGCATAAAATGATGCATGAAAACTGCATCACGCTGATATTAAGCTGTTTTTGTAAGGTATCTGCGGCGACCGACAGGCAGGTGCGGTCTAAGTAGTTTATTGTCGTAACCAGCATCAGCAGGACAGCAATGTACCAGCGCAGGCCTTTTATTTTAGGTATGACGGACATTAAGCCCTCTTATCTGTGCCTGATTTTATATCCGTCGCAGGATTCCCTTCTTGTCCACCGTCTTGGGATTGCGTATAAGCCACAATACAAGGATTGCCCCGATGATGGGGATTATACTTCCTGCAACGAGGATAGGCTTAAACGAATAGCGAGTAGTGATATCACCGATAAGGTAAGTCGCTCCTATGGTTACTATGCCGGCGGCAGTGCCGCTTATGCCGCTTACCGAGGCGACGGAGTTGCTCTTAAACAAGTCGGATGGAAGGACCAGCGCCATTGTGCAGAAGTTTGCGTAACAAAATGTTGCAATCGCAAACAGACCCGCAATTGCAAACAGATTTGTCGCATATATAGCCGGTATAAGCATTGACATCCCTATTGCACCGAAGACAACCAGTGCTTTTCGGGCATTCCCTACGGACCAGCCTCGGTGTATGAGCCAGCTTGAGAACCCGCCGCCTGAGAAATTACCCAAATCCGCCGCTATAAATGGAATCCAGATTGCAACCAGCGTGTTCTTCGGGTCGAAGTGTTTCTCCTGCACCAGGAACAGCATAAACCAGTCCGCGATGAAAAACCACACAGGGTCTGTAAATGCCCGGGAAATAATAATGCCCCAGGTCTGCGGAAGCTTCATCAGGTCTATCAATCTGGGCTTGGTTTGACTGGCGGCAGCGCCATTAACCTCTTCTGCGGATTCTTTTTTATCGGCAATAATCATCTGTTTTTCAGCTTCGCCGATATTGGGGTGTGATTCCGGAGGATGATACAACATTCGCCAGAAAATCAGCCAGATAAAGCCCAGTGTGCCGGTAATTACAAATGCCGGCCACCAGCGACGCCCCATACTCATATAAAGACCTACAACAATAGCCGGCGCCACCGCAGCGCCGACGGAGGAGCCGCTGTCGAATAATGCAACTGCCCAGCCACGCTCTTTTTTGGGGAACCATTCTGAAACCGCTTTTGTAGCTGCCGGCCAGTTGGGCGATTCGCCCAAACCAAGCAGGAAGCGAAAGACAATAAAGCCGCGAAGGGCGCCGAGCGAGGAGGTAAAAAACGATACCACAGATGTCAGCATCGCAATAGCTGAATACCAGGTTACCGTAATAGTCAGCCCAACCCGCGTGCCGATATGGT